>Ga0129298_10001336_pt1 | contig 10338 bp, 11 predicted proteins | sample I19B2metaG_FD_94707 | JGI IMG/M metagenome (GOLD analysis project Ga0129298, IMG submission 94707) | Lake sediment bacterial and archeal communities from Gulf of Boni, Indonesia to study Microbial Dark Matter (Phase II) - ​I19B2 metaG | ecosystem: Environmental > Aquatic > Freshwater > Lake >...
CAAGTTCACTCAACTTGGAATAGCTAAGAGTGTTTGCATACTCCAATTCTCAATTTCGGTAAGCATTGTCAATTGAGTCCACAAAGCTGGAGGACGCCGCTTTCACTATCCTCTAGGGCTTGCATCGACGCTTAGACGCACGGTTTCGATTACGCATCAGGTCTTCTGACCTGTATTCAATTGTTGCAGTAGCTTCAATACATCTTCATCTTCCAGATCATACCACAGCTTGTACGCGTCAGCTACCGCATAGAACGGCCCCGACCTCAGATTCAGGCAAATTATCCTGTCGGCATGGGGGTTCACAAGCTTGGCCGCGCTGTAGGAACCTGTTGGAACGGCAACTGTTCTTTCTTTCGCTTCCCTTCGCTTTGTGGCGGCCAAGGTGGCGAGCATTGAGAAGCCAGACGCCAATCCGTCGTCGACAACGATGATCGCTTTGCCCTTGAGGTCGGGGAACGGCCTTTCCTGTCTGAAGGTCTTTAGTCGCTTTCTGATCGCTTCCTTTTCTATGGAGATGCAGCGATCTATTTCCTCTCTAGTCAGTCCGAGTTGGGAGACGAGCGGCTCGTTAATGAATAGGTCACCGTTCCATGATAGAGCTCCAAATCCCGCCTCCATATTCCAAGGAACGTGCAGCTTTCTGGTCACAGCCACGTCCAAGGGAATCCCGAGTTTTCTGGCTACGATAAAGGCGACTTGAACACCGCCAGCTGGAATGGCGAGGATATATGCGTCCTCTCTGCCTCTGTAATTCTCAAGCCTATTGGCCAACAGCTCGCCAGCGTGAAACCGATCGTCAAAGACTTGAATCTTGTTTCTGAGGGCGGGTTCGTCGACGATATCAGCCATATTCAATCAAACCTGATCAAATATCCAGAGATGGATAACGCAAAGGTGTACTCGCCGAGCAATGAGAATTTCTAATGTCGGATGTCGATCAAGACCGCTGAAACTGACGGACCGGGCCGCATACAATCAACCAGCCAGCTAACTCTTCAATTCTTTGGCTTGACTATTCCTCTCTCCTACCGGTTTGTACCGGTAAGCCATGATTACTAAGGCGATAGGGATCACTACGTCCGTCACCAACAGCACCACAGGCGCTCCTGCTGAATACCACCAGTCCGGTTGTACGGGAATGAGGTGAGTAGGAGCAAACACGTAGAGGAAGTTGGTGTATTGTCCGATCTCGGACAGAATCGTCAATCCGACCGCGATCACGATGAGCTGGTCCTTCCTCGATGAAAGGATCGGGCCTTGCGCCAAATTCAGAACCCCGCCATTTTATGGCGATCCATTCGCCTGTATCTAGGTCACCGTTGCTGAGCACGACCCAGCGTCGACGCAGACCACCATGACCACATCACCGGCCGTCAATACTTTGCCAACTCCTCCCTCCAATTTCTGAATGTCCACGGACACGATAGTTCCACCGGTTGGGGGAGAGAACTCTATGCGCGCAATCAAGGCTCCGCCATACAGGGTTCCGTTCATCTGCTTCACATAGACGGCATTTATCGTCGGGTCCGTTCCTGGAGTGATCAACCGCACTCGAACGATCGATCCCCCTGTAACAGCGGACTCTATCTCGATCAACGAGCTCGTCGGAGTTCCTATTGCCTCCCCCGGCTGAAAGTGGTGGGTCGACGACTTCTCAGCCAATACAGCATCTCGTCCGTCCTTCAGTGTTATTGTAACCGTGAAATTCTTTCCCGCCAAAGCGTCTTCTGGAAGTGCGCCCCTCTCATCCCAAGAGATACCCCCACAGCAACATCCCAGTGCTGCGGTGTCTCCCGGGGCTACCAGAGTGGCGTCTCCATGGGCCACGGTTCCGCACCGGCCATGATGCGCATCGGTGGGGTTCTCCAACCTCACTTCTATTCTGTCGATGAGGGCTACTAGCCCCGTAGGGTTTCTCACCACAACTTGGATCCCGCCGTCGCGGAAGTTGTAGCCTTCGATGATCAAGCCCTTCGCTGGTGAGGACGCGTTAGGCCATACTCCATATCCTTCAACCATCCACCTGCCGCTCCATTTCGCGAACGAGATCGTTTCGAAGGGTTCTGGCTCATCATCGAGGTAAAGGTCGAATACGGCGTGCGTCTCATTCCGTGAGGATACCTTGTAGGATATGTGCGTACTCGCTGAACCGTATGTACCGCTCAACAACTGATCCAGCATCGAAATCAGTGGATCGGATAGGTAGACAAAGTAGACCGCTGCTGTCGCCGCTACGATAACAATAACCAACCCGACTGCCAATGTCTTTCTCAAACTCGGCGTCCCATTATTGTATGGGCCTGTGTCTGCCTAAAGATCTCGTCGAAGAATCTGTTTGGACGTGCAGAAATATCGTTATTGTAGCTCTTCGTCTGTGCATCTCTCACTTGGGTTCAAGTCCCAGTAGTCACATCCTCTTCCCTGACAAGCTTTCTGAGATACAAGGTCAAAGCTACCCCTGGAAGCAAGATCAGAATGGATACAGGGAATATCGCCTCTATGCGACCTCCAATGGCTATCGATGTCGCCACTGGAGCTAAAGCGCTCGCAATATTCGACGCTAGAAAGGTCACACTGAACGCAAGACTTCTCGCCTCAGACTCGCTGTGCGATGCGACAAGGGCGCTTATGAGAGGCATAGAAGCGGAATAAAGACATCTCCACAGGACGTAGAACAACGCAACCAAAATCAGACTGCCCGATGCGGGTATGAGGGCCATCATGATCGCCATCAGTCCCGTAATCAACACGGCCGTCCTGTATCTCCCAAACCTATCTGCAGCTGCCCCGCCCCAGATGCAGGCTACTATCCCAACCAAGGATCCGACGCCGAAGATTATGCTCGCCAACGCAGCAAGTACTCCTCTGACATCGGTCAAGTAACTGGTCAAGTAGGTTGAGATGTTTGTAAACGTGGCGTCAGTCAAAGCACCTATGAGAACCACTGCTACGAACTGTTTGTTGAACAAGGACCTGGCCATGTTCTTGAGCGGGGCTTGGGTTTTTTCCTTGTTCAATGGCTTGGTGACTCGGGACATGAAGATGTGGGAGTATATCGCCGCCAACAGTATGATCGGTGCCCAGATGTAGAAGGTCGTCTTCCATCCCCATACGGGGAGGATGAGCCCAAGCAGTATAGGGCCAGCTGCGTAGCCGAGACTGCCGCCCGCAGTCTGGATGCCCATAACGAAACCAAGCCTACTGGGTTCAACCTCGCTTGTCACCTTGAGAGCGGGAGGATGATAGAGCGTGGAACCCAAGGCGAGGAAGCCGAAACCCAGCATGATGAGCCCGTAGCTACTAGATGAAGGGATGATAACAGCCGCAGCTCCGGTGAACATCAGGCCCAATGCAAGGACGAGGGCACTCCTCCTATCTGAAGCGAAACCCACTGGCAAATAAACAACTACCTGCACCAGCAGAGGAATGGAGACGAGGAGGCTCGCCTGAGTCAGACTTAGGCTCATCTCCCTTCTAATGACTGGTAATACAGCCGGTAGGACTTGGCTAAGGACATGGATCAGAAAATGGGTTGAACCCAGAAAGAACAGGATTGAAGTGTATCTTGAAGTTCGAGACGTCATCTCTTGGACCAGCTGACACATTTCTCCGGGGTTTGCCTCTGGTCCCGTGAGTCCTATCCCGGGGAGGGCTCCCCCAACGGTTTGAGGCAGTTGTCAGCAAGCCCGAAAGAGTCTCTCTCGAACCCCTTCGGAAGAATCGTTGGAGTGAGCGATATTTATCTCTTATCAATCCAAAAACCTAGTTAGTAGTCAGCATACCCAAGAGTTCGGAATGCTGAATTACATGCAGTCGCCTATTTTCGGACGAGCATCCTCTGAGACGGCAAGATACTTACGAACTGCCAGCCATCCTCGAAAATGATCGTTAACGGGCTGGCTCCAGAACTTTCAAACTCCGCAGGCGTGAATGCCGAGACAACGGCAAACACATAGAGGAGCACTGCCAACACGTACAAAGTAACGGCGGTGAACGTCAGCTTCGTTCTCTCAATCCTTCGCTAGCGAAGTCCAGGACATAGAACGTTCATTGCTAGCACAACTCTTGCTTAAGAGCCCTCATGAACGGGTAAGATTGACCAACACTTGCCCTTTCAAATGGAACCGCCAGAAGACGGACGGTGGCCCAGCAGGTGGCCGAGTAAGAATTAGGCCTGCGGACGAGATCGGCGAACTCATTCCTGAAGATCTTCCCGCGGGAGGCGCTCAAAATCTCCCTAGGTGCCGTTCGGTTCATGTCACAGTGGAGTCCAAGAGCCCTGAGGTAGACCGAGGATGTAACGAGGGATCTAGCGGCCAAGTTCTCATACCACTGCCTCACATCCTCATCCTCCAGCAGACGCCTGTCCTCGGCCCTCAAGGGTTCAACGTGAGTCGATTCGCGGTCGGCGAACACAAGCATTCGCCTAGAAATTTTGATGGGCCGGGCCGGATTCGGACCGGCGACCCCACGGTATCTCAGGCCCAGTCGTCTTATCAGCCGTGTGCTCCTTGGACGCTACGGATAGCCAAGCTGAGCTACCGGCCCATGATTCGCATTGACAGTACCTTTTTGCGATTTATTTAAGCTCTCTGCAAATCCCAACGATGTGCTATTCGCCACAGAGATGACCAGACCAACCAGTTAAATTACTCCAAGGCAAGATACTCGATCCCGAGGTGCGGAGAAAGTTTTGCACACGCTGCAAGCAGTATCGACCATCAACCTTCTTCCTTTTACAGTCGCCCTGGTCTTGGGCTGGGTGTTCGCGTCTCTAGCAGTCTACTTTGCGGGAAGAGTTGTGGCAGGTCAAAAAGCGACGCTTGCCGCCTCCTTCGTCATCACTCTCGTCGGGCCGATACTCGTGGCCCTCGTAGGTTTCACGACAGTATTCATCTTCGGCTCCATCAGCCCACTAATCGGATTACTTCTAGCACTTTTGGCGTGGCTTTGGCTTGTGAAATCAATGTTCAATGTTGGCTGGCTAGCTGCATTTGGGGTCTCGATACTTGCGGTGTTCATGTTCATCGTCGTGGTGCTGCTCGTCTCACTCGTTCTGGGCGTAACGAGCTTTCTAGTAGGATTCTTCTAACATCCAAATCGACTGACGATTCAAGTCATGTCCGTGACGTTTCGGGCGGAGGACCACAGGTCGTGGGTTCAAAGGAAGAAGTTTTCTGGGCGGCCGAAATCCTTGAAGGCCTAGGAAATGAGTTCGGAAACCCTGAGGGAGATGATGAAAGCGACCCATTCGAGACGCTCATTCAAACGGTCCTCTCGCAACACACGAATGATAAGAACAGCGGATTGGCATATCGACAACTCGAAGAGAGGTTCAAGATCAAGCCCGAGGTTCTCGCCGAGGCAGATCAGAAAGAGATCGAGAGAGCGATACGAGTCGCAGGACTCTACCGAAACAAATCCAAGATCATAAGAGCTCTGTCCAAGACGATCCAAGACAAGTACGCCGGAGACCTCTGGAAAGTCCTCAGACTTCCCGTTGAAGATGCCAGAAAGGCTCTTCTCGAGCTTCCCGGCGTCGGTTTCAAGACGGCCGATATACTACTCCTGTTCTGCGCGAGAAGGCCATCCTTCCCAGTTGACACCCATATAAATCGGGTGTCACGAAGGATCGGTCTGGCGAGAAAGGAAGTGGATATCGAGGGTGTTCGCAGAGACTTGCAGAGCAAATTCAGAGCGGAAGATTACTATCGAGCGCACATCCTCCTCATATATCTCGGAAGGAGATACTGCGTCGCCGCATTGCCTCGTTGCTACAATTGTCCAATTGAAAGCCTCTGCAGATACGAGCATAAGACAAGAAAGAGCGAGTAGAGGAGAGGTCACGGAAGCAAAGTCCGTCGTGAACAGAGAGAACAGTCTTGAGAATCGTTGTTATCTCGGACGTGCACTCCAATCTCGAGGCATTAAGAGCGGTTCTGAATGAGACGGGCAAGCCAGATCTGGTCATAAATCTCGGTGATCTGGTTGGCTATGGCGCCAACCCGAACGAAGTCATCAGAGAGATCAGGAATCTCGAGATTGAAACACTGCATGTCAGAGGAAACCACGATCAGGCGTCGCTGACGACAGAGACATGGAACTTCAACCCCTACGCGGCCAGAGCGATACTCTGGACAGCCTCACAGCTTACAGAAGAGAACAAACAATTCTTGCACCAAATCCCGCTGAAAGAAAGAACTCAACTTGGAAAAGCTACTGCTCAGATGTTCCATGGTTCTCCACGCGATCCTCTAGACGAGTACATCTTCCCATGGACAGACGAACAGACACTTCAACAACTACTCCAAATATCGAAAGCCAACCTCCTACTCCTCGGACACACGCACGTGCCGATGAGCGTTCAACAGAGCCTAGGACGGATACTCAACCCTGGAGCCGTAGGCCAGAGTCGAGACGGAGATCCAAGGGCTTCCTACGCTGAGATCGAAGCAGATGAACCGATCTCAGCTGAGATCAAGAGAGTAGATTACGAGGTGGAAGTGGCTGCCAAGAAGATTCTGGACGCCGGGCTTCCGTCGATGCTGGCTGAAAGGCTCTTTCTCGGAGTCTGAAGTCGTCATTTGGTCCTCAAAGCGTCCGCAATCACAGGCGCCACACTGACGACGCTTGCAGGTCCCATCACCGTGTCTGTTCCAACCACAGCATAAGCGCCTGCCTCGTAGATCCTCGCCAAGGCTTGTTCGACCAGAAGCGGATGCACACAGGCCACCACCACCTTCTGGACGCCGAGCTTCTTGAGCACACCAAGTGTCTCAACTATCGTCCCTCCGGTGCTGATGATGTCGTCTATTACAACTATGTCTCTGCCAGAGACGTTGCTCCGACGTGGAGTAACCTCAACCTCTCGAGGCCCCAAGCGCCGTTTCTCGAAAACGTCATAATCGCAGCCTAGAATCTCGGCCGTAACTCTCGCCCACTGCTCCGACTCCTCGTCTGGACCGACGACAATCGGTCTCTCCAGTCGAAAGTTCTCTCTGATGTAGGTGGAGAGAAGGGGCACGACGGTCAGCTCACGCGTGGGTATCTTGAAGATCTCGGAGAGCCCGCGGATTCTGTGCAGATGAGCGTCGACTGTATAGATCTCTGAAGTTCCGACCAGCCGCAGAAGGTCAGCAACGGTCCTGCAGCTTATCGCCTCCCCGGGCTTGAACCTCCGATCCTGTCTTGCATAGGCGAAGTACGGTATTATCCCCAATATAGAGCGGGCTCCAAGATCTCTCAGAGCATCTGCGGCAAGGAGATACTCAATCAGAAAGTCGTTGGGCGACAAGTACATCGACTGGAGCAGAGCCACAGCTTGCCCAGACACCTCCTCGCCGATCCGCACGTACAACTCGCCGTCGGGAAACCTCTTGGAATCTATGTCACCCAGACGAGTGTCAAGCTCGCGGGCGACCTTCACTCCGAGAACCCTGCATGAGGAACCCGCCATGATTAGCATCTTCGCCACCAAACTACCAACAAATACCGGTGCATCTACGCATCTCTTCCCGGGTCGACATCGGGAAACGCCGTATCATCGTCTAACAACCCTCTCCTCGATCGGCAAGTATTCTATCTCAAAGCCGAAGCGTTTGGGTGAAAGGATCTCCAGTCCTCTCTCACTCCGCCAAACCGGGGCGGCGGCGATACCAATCACGTCAACCTTCGCGCCCACCTTCATTTCACCGTTAGTTATGGCTCGACCCGTGGCTGGGTCAAGGACACAGATTAGATCCGGACACGTGACAAATGGATCGCCGTCTATCCAAGACACGAGATTCTCATTCTTGAACCAGATCCTCATCGACTTGCCACTGTAGACACCATCACCCGTGATAGTCGTGCTGCCCCACATGTGCCCCGCACGATCCTCCCACTCGAATCCAGAGACGCTACCGGCGAAGAGTGGGAAGCCGTTCGCAGCATCAGTCACGGCTTGGACGGGATCTCTACCCCACTCAAGAGCTTCGCGAAGAGTTCTCCCAATTTCCAGGGCCTTCGAGACAGTCTTGGATATGACCGTCTCCCTGAACCGTCTGCCATCTATCGGCCTACAGACGACGCTGCATCCACCTCCATGTGATGTGGCAATGGCGCGGGCGAGATCCTCCGCCTGTTTGTCGCTTGTCACCTTCCTGACGATGATCTCGTAATCATATACATCGCTTATCGCCATCGGAGCGATGGGAACTCCGTGGATCGTGAAAGTGGACATATCTATCTCGGGAATACTCCTCCCCACGGGATCTGCGTCAACGAAAGGTATCCCAGCCAGAGCCGCCGTCACGGCTGCGTATGCTGTATTCGATCCTCCAATCTCGACGGCCACGGTTGCATATGCTTTCTGATCGAGATAGCTCTCCAGAGTCCTCAACGCGATATAGAAGGGATTACTTTCGGTTGACACCTTTTCGGCTCGAAGCCTCTTGCGCTCTTCTATGCGAGGGCTCGGAGCGATCGATCCGACGCCCGCCGGGCAGAGTATGAGGGCATCATCCGGCACGTCTTCGACTCCAATCATCTCCACGCGTCGTCCGCTCTTCAAGATCTCTTGGAGCGCGAAGATGCCGAAGTCCGGAAGCCCGCCTCCGCCAGTGCCTAAGATTCCCGCTCCAATGCAGAGATCAACAGCGTCTTTCTCATTCAAGACGACTCTTGGCATGACTTTCATATCCTGTCTGAGTGGGTCTTCAAAAGATTCCGGTGACGACTCCTATATTCGTAACTCTGAAGAGTAATGGTTACGATGTCTGGGCTGAGGTTTCCTTTGTGATAGTTCGTTTGATTGTGCATTGAAGTATCGACGGCAAGTCTTCAGTGGAATGAACGACAAACGCTTTTTAGACTTCACAGGAGATCAGTCGATAGGACTCGTTCTTCGTGATTGAATATGAACAGCGAAAGGCTCCTACTTATGACGCCTGGACCAACGGAAGTCTCGGGCCGAGTGATCCGCGCCATGATGAGGCCGGCGGTTCATCACAACGATCCTAGCTTTGTCAAGCTCTTCGATGAGACAGAGGAACTCCTCCAGAAGATCTTTCGCACTCAGAATCACGTCGTATTCTTCCCGGGGTCAGGGCGAGTGGGAATGGAAGCGTCGATCCTGAGTCTGGTTGAGCCCGGTGACAAAGTGCTGAATGTAATCTCGGGGGTCTTCAGTCGGTGGTTCAGGGACATAGTGAAGAGGCATGGAGGCAACACTGTTGAGTTAGACTTCGACTGGGGAAAACCTATAGAGGCTGACAAGATCGCGCATGCCCTCGAGGCAGATGCAGACATCAGGGCGGTGACGGTTGTTCATAGTGAGACATCCACGGGCGCCCTTAACTCAGTCCAAGAGATCGGCAGAATCGTAGAGAGACATCAAGCTGTCCTCATCGTGGACACAATCTCTTCGATGGGAGGAGTAGACATCCCAGCAGATGAATGGAAGATCGACGTTTGTGTCACGGCTCCTCAGAAATGCTTGGGAGGTCTCCTCGGATTATCCATAGTCTCCGTCGGAGAGAAGGCCTGGGAGAAGATGGCGAAGAGAAAAGCAGCCGCAGACAGTTACGCCTTCGATCTCTACAAGTGGAAGCAGTCTTGGTTTCCGAAGGAGACGGGAGGTCTACTCCTGAAAGGGAGAAGGAGCTTCCCGGTGCTTCCTCCTACCCATGTGACCTACGCACTCAATGAAGCCTGCAAAGAAGTCTTAGAGGAAGGACTGGAGAAACGGTTCAGAAGACACAAAATCGCATCGAAGGCGACTTGCGAAGCCCTGAAAGCCATGGTCCTTGAGCTGTATCCAGACGAATCGATAACAACGCCCGGGGTCACGGTGTTCAAGACGCCGCAGGACGTCAACGACTCCAGTGTGAGGAAATCTATGCAGAATGACTTTCAAGTCATGGTCGCTGGAGGCATGGAAGAGCTCTCAGGAAAGACCATCCGAATAGGCCATATGGCAAACACTGCCGAGAGAACGTGTATATTAAGGACTCTCTCTGCTTTGGGGCGCGCCCTGAAGCTGAACGGTCACGAATCCAATGTCGACGCGGGGTTGGATCGGGCCTCGGAGGCCTTCAAAGAGGCCTAGATCCTCTTGTGGTCTCAGCGAGATCATGCATGACATTTTTCAAAGATGGATAGCATCTTCTATACAACTTGAAGAGCTTCTCATACTCCTCATGAACAGCTTGGTCAGGATCGCTCGAGGATTCGATCTTTACCATCTTTGACACACCCTCCTCCATGGTCTTGAAGAGTCCTGTCGCGAGGCCGATGCAAGCCGCCACACCCAGTGCCGAGACTTCACTCTGATTCGAAGTCATTGAGCATCTAATG
>Ga0129298_10001338_pt1 | contig 10326 bp, 9 predicted proteins | sample I19B2metaG_FD_94707 | JGI IMG/M metagenome (GOLD analysis project Ga0129298, IMG submission 94707) | Lake sediment bacterial and archeal communities from Gulf of Boni, Indonesia to study Microbial Dark Matter (Phase II) - ​I19B2 metaG | ecosystem: Environmental > Aquatic > Freshwater > Lake >...
AGACTCCATGCTGAACCGCAGAGAAAAGAGCTAATCGTGAATAATGTTATGGAAAATATCAGATATCGTTTTCTCCCAAAGATACGGCTCAGCCATCCGGAAAGGGGTATGATGATTGCATTTGATACGAGATACGATGTTATTGCCCAGGTTGATTCATCTATGCCTGATGAGAGACTCCCACGGATATGACCGAGAGCCACATTCACGGCAGTCATATCCATTATCTCTATAAGGGTGGGAAGCATTACTGTTATTGTGATAATCCATTTATTCATCTTTGATGATAATGGTTGGTACAACGGACATCCCGACCCGCAGGATATGTTCCTGGTCTGTACCCTCTTCAAACACTACCTTCACCGGTATTCTCTGTACAACCTTTACATAAGCGCCTGTTGCATTTTCTGGTGGGAAAAGGGAGAAGACTGATCCTGTGCCAGACATTATGCTCTCAACTTTTCCTCTGAACTCTTTTCCTGGATACGTATCCACTTTTACCTTTACTGTTTGCCCGGGTCTTACTTTTTCGAGTTGGGTTTCCTTAAAGTTTGCCACTATCCATATATCATCAAGAGGGACAAGTGCCATTAATGGCTGGCCAGCCTGTATCTGGTTTCCAATCTCCACGGATTTTTTTGTAACGTAACCATCGGATGGGGCAAGAAGTTTTGTGTATCCATAACTGAGTTCTTGTGCTTTCCGTTTTGCCTCCTTCTCTTTAATGACTGATAACTGGGAAGGCCTTGATGCCTCTGCTTGCTTTATCAATGCCTTTTGAGTCTCAATCGTCATTTCAGCCTGTTTTAACTGTTCTGCTGCTGCCTTTGTTCTCGAAACAGCAACTTCATATCCCGTTTTCGTATTGTCATATCGTTCTTCGGGGATTGCCTCTTTTTCATAAAGCTTCTCTGCCCTTTTAAAATCTATTTCTGCAAGTTTCAGGTTTGCCTCCTGAAGTTCGAGATTCGCCTTTGCTGCCTTCATGGCTGCATTGACCTCAGAGAGCTTCCGCTTTGAAGCCTCAATTCTGGCATCAATCTCTACCAGTTTCGCACTTTCCTTATTAAGTATTGATGATGCCTCTTTTACCTTTACGTCATAATCTGCAGGATCTATTTCGAGAAGAGTATCTCCCTTTTTAACAAGCTGGTTATCCTCTACATAAATTCCTTTTGCTGTTCCTGAAACTTTTGAGGCAATGGTATGTATGTGACCTTCTATATAGGCATCATCAGTTGTTATATGAGTGGCTTTATACCTGAGATAAAAATAAATAACGACCGCACCTATCAGAACAAGGGCAATAAAAACGATGACTGAAACCTTTTTCTTTTTGTTATTACCTTTGCCACCTGGAATATCCGAATTCGCAGGACCCTCTTTTCTTATCTCATCCACAGGCACCTCTTTTTTAAACCCAAAAGCATTTAAGATAATGCAGATGTTGTGAAAAAATTTATTTTTCGATTCCTTAGTGTACCTTTACGTGATGGCTTTTGAAATATTTTTGTGAATAAACAAATAAAGATATTCCCAATAATCTTATCGAGTTAAATAAATTTTTGAACGATGTCTGCATTATTTGGGTTAATGTGAATACGTTGATACTAAATCCAATCCCATCGCATGCTGGAGTTCAGCCTGGGCACGCCTGAGTTCATACACTGCCCTGTAATAGTTAGTTTCCGCAGTTGTAAGAAGTGTAATTGCATCAACCACATCCGTTGATGTGCCAATGCCTTCCTCATACCTTATCTTATGAAGCCTCAGGTTTTCTTCAGCCTGATTAACAGCATCCTTCGTTACCTGAATTTTTTCTACGGCATTTTTCAGATCAAGATAGCTTTTTTCTACTTCAAGTCTGATATCATCCGTGAGTTTACTCTTCTGCTCGATAAGTTGCTCACGCCTGTAGATAACCTTTGATACCTCAGCCCTTGTGCTCCCACCGCTGAAGAGATTAAGGTTCATCCCGAGAACCAGAGACCAGTTGCCCTCAGGAAACTGATAACGGTTTTCAGTAAAATTGTATCCTCCCTGGGCAAAAAGTTTTGGATAGTATTCAGATTTTGCAGCTGTCTCCTGGAGATTGAGAATCTTTAATTCATGGTCGATGATCTTGAGCTCACTTCTCTCTGTTTCAGCTGTCTTCCATGCCTTTTCGAGTTCAAGGGCTTCAGAGGCATTCATCGGCATATCGATTACTTGAACTTCTGCATTTATTGGCCTTGCAAGGATATTATTCATCTTTGAGGCGTGTGTTGACCTCCTGTTTTTCACTGTGAGGAGTCGCTGTTTTACGTCAGAGAGCATAACCTCAGCCTGGAGCAGATCATTTTTTGTGATAACTCCCTCGGTATAGAGACTCTGTGCAACCTTGAGATGCGCTTCAAACCTTTCCACCTCCTTCTGTGACACAAGAATCATCTTTTCCGTCTCGAGGAGATCGAAATAGGTATTGATAAAATAAAGGGCAACGAAGTTCCTTATCCTTACGAGATCGAGTTTCGTAACATCAAGGAAGGTTTTGGATGCTTCATAGCGAGAGATGTTAGCTCCAAAATCATAAATTGTTTGATAGACATTTATTCCATACGATAAATAATCCTTTTGAGATAGAAATGCCGTCTGGGAGTCGAAAAGTGCTCCTATCTGATGGGATAAATAGGTCTGGCTGAAAGAGGCATTGAGGCTTGGCAGTAACTTTGATTTTGCTACTAACGTGTCTGCAGAGGCAATATCTTTATTGAATGAAGCGATCTTTATAAGGCGGTTATTATCTGTCGCGAGTCTTAGTCCCTCAGAAATGGTTATTATCCTTGCAGTATCCTCTGCAAAACAGTTACTGAAAAAGGAAAGAACAAGGAAGGGGAGAAAAATTCTTGCGAATACCTTCATGATTTTTAGAGGGTCAAAAGTTCTTCTGCATAATTATTAGAAGAGGCTGAATTTAAAGTATTTTTTGGGGTGATCCTTCATGTCCTTTGTTAGATCCCTAATCTCCGTGATTGTGCCCTTCAGATCACTGGAAAGTTTTTTATCTGAGATCAAATCACCGGCGATTCCCTCGCCTGCTTCTATCTTCTCTAAGATTGATGACAGTTGTTGAGATGCCTTATTAAGGTTTTCATACAATTCAGGATCTTCAGCGAGTCTTCTCAATGTCCCCTCTCGTTGATTCAGTACAATACTGAACTCCTCTACGGATGATGTAGCGGATAGCATTCTATTGTAGAGAGATGGGTCTTCTATGAGTTTATGAAGTGTACCAGAGCTTTCATTTATCTTTCTGCTCAGTTCTTCTAATGATGAAGTCGTAGCTACCAATTTGTTATAGAGGGAAGGGTCTTGCAAAAGCATCTTGATAGTACCCTGTCCATTTTCTATATATTTTAGTATGGAAGAAAGTGTTTTTGTTGTCTCCTTTAAATTATTGTAAATCCCAGGGTCTGTGAGGAATTTGGCAATCGTTCCTTCACCCTTTTCAATCTTGGTAACAAGATGGTCTAGTTTATTTATGAAAACTGCCATCTTTTCGATAGAGGAGGCGCTTGCCTCCATGACATCCTTTAAGTCAATTACTGCCGTCCCCTTTATCATATCACCTGGTTTGATTGGTTCTGCCTCGGAAGAGCTGGTACTGAGTTCAATATATTTATCCCCAAGCATTCCCATAGTCATAACACTCGCCTCAGAATCTTTTCTCAGAAACCCTAAGGCGTTCTTGTTGATGGAGAGGGTGACTATCGTTCCATAGTCCCGATGAAGGCTTATGTTTTCTACAGAGCCCACCTCTATACCTGATACCCAGACTGGTGCGCCCTTTCTCAATCCTTTAACATTTTGGATCTGTGCTTTTAATTCTACTTTGGGAGACAGGATCTTCTCGATACTTCCTGCAAAGAATATGCTGAAAAAAAGGATTGAAAGGGCGAGGGTTATAACGACACCAACCTTGAGTTTTGACCATAGGACCTGTTTTTTTATGTCAAACATCTCGTCCTCCCATGCATATTTACTTTATTGGCCTGACCTGCGATTTAATATGTAATTCCTCTATAAATAGTTGAATTTCAGGAATAGTCGTGTTTTTGAGTTGCTCCTTATCACCATCGAATATTATCATACCATCTCTTAAAAACATAAATCTGTCAGCCACCTTCATTGCATCAAAGACCTTATGGGTAACGATGATAAAACCATTGGCATTCTCAGAAAGTTCAAGAATCAACTTGCAAATATTATCTGCATTTGCAGGGTCAAGCCCTGATGTAGGTTCATCATAGAGAAACATTTTCGGTTCGGTTGCAGCCAGTGACCTGGCGATTGCAACCCTCCTGTGCATTCCACCACTCAGTTCTTCGGGCATGAGTTCTATCGCTTCTTCTACACCGACAACTCGAAGCAATTCCCTCACCCTTTTGTCTATCTCATCCTCTGACATTTTTGTATATTCTCTTAAACAAAAAGCTACATTCTCTTTCACGTCCAGGGAGTCAAAGAGAGCTCCTTCCTGGAAAACAATACTGAATTTCCTCCTCACCTGCCTGAGTTCATCTTCTGTTTTGCTTGTTATATCCTCTCCGTCAATGATGATATGTCCAGAGTCTGGCCTGATGAGTCCCAGTATCAATCTGAGTATGGTAGTCTTCCCTTCTCCGCTTACGCCTAGGATTGCTACCCTTTCTTGAGAACTGATGGAGAAGCTTATATCTTTAACAATCTCTCTGATATTATAGGAAAACCAGACTTTGTCAAATACAATCATACTGAAAATCCGAGGACATAAAGTAATATTCTTGTCAACAGAAAGTCAGAAACGATAATAACGATCATCGATGTGACGACAGCACGGGTGGTTGATCTTCTGAGACCTATAGCTCCGCCCTTCGTAGAGAGTCCCGTATAGCAGCTTATGCATGCTATGAGATAACCGAAAATGAAGGGTTTAATAGAACCTGCAAAGACATTCTCAAAAATAAGGATTTCTCGAATTGAACCCCAGTAAAAAGTGCCACTCTGGTGACTGACAAAGGCTGCTATGTAGTAGCCACCAAAGAGGGAAACGGCATCACCTATTATGGTAAGCGCGGGGAGCATTACGAGGGAACTCAGTATCCGTGGAGTAACAAGCTTTTTAATAGGATCCACTCCGAAGACTCTGAGGGTATCCACCTGGTGACCAAGGATCATGGAACCAAGCTCTGATGCCATTCCAGCACCAGCCCTCCCTGCGAATACCAGAGCTGCTGTGACAGGGCCAATCTCCCTGATAACAGAAAATCCCACAATCCTGCCCGTATACATCTTAAGCCCAAGGGCTGAAAGTTCAGCTGATAATTGAAGTGAGAGGGCCATGCCAATAAAAAGGGAAACAAGAAGGATTATCAGGAAGGAGCCTGCTCCTGCATAATCCATCTGCTCGATAGTATCCTTGAAATAAAAAGGTTTCTTTACTATTCCTGCAAGCCCATGGACGGAAAGAAGATAAAAATCCTGAAGGTCACTTATGAACTCTTTTATTGTTAAGGTTTTCATCCTATCTTTACCCCGTAGGAATGCCCCATAGCTTGCCATTGGGGTAATAAATTGATAAACCTTCTGCTTTTGTGCACGGGTTCAATGCCCCGTGTATAATTCCAACGGGGTTTACAAATACAAGTACCTTACTTATAGAGAAAACGTGTGGCATTGTCAATAGGGACAGATATATTTTCCTCATTTGTATCATGTTAGATTATGTAATGGTTGAATATCATAAACTCAGATACTCAACCATAAAGGATATCTCAGAAAAAATTTCTGCTGACTTTAGCCTTAATAATATCATACTTCTTATCCTCTCTTTACACAGGTACTTTATATTCAGGCATAGCATTGCTTTGTGTGGTGCCCATATGATTGCTCTTGCCGAACATGACTAAACCCATCAGTTGCATAAAAAAACATAAAGAGGAATGAACAAAACATTGCAAATCTGAGGGAATATTGCAGGGGTCGAGTGATAGAAGGACTGCACGTTATCCCATTTTATTCATAAAACAATTGTACATAAAGGAGATATAAGGGAGAAGAAAAGTCATTTCGTAAATCAATAATAGGGCCTGTTTCGAAGAACCTCGAAACAAGCCCTATCGAATAAGTGTCTACCTACTGTTTAACCCACAAAGTGCGTGAGGTTCCCGAGAGGCCTGATTAATTTCTTTATAGCCGCAATCCTTGTGATACCTGCGGTATCATCAACTAATGCAAACTTGTGGTATTTCTGTGGGTCATCAATAACCAAAAAGATGGTTCTGACAGATTCGGCGTTAAGAAGCTGGGCTTTTGGATACTTTGTCTTTAGTTCCTGTAATCTCTTATTGGCCATCTCAAGTATCTTATCCCTTTCACCGAAGTTCATCGCTCCTGTTGGACAGGTCTTTACACAGGCCGGTAACAGCCCCTCTTTTACTCTATCGATGCACATTGTACATTTGGCCATTCCAGTTGTCTTCTGATCCCAGCGAGGGATATTCCATGGACAAGATTCCCTTATGGTCTTTGCATCAGCAGCCTTTACTTTCACCTTTGGATCGTAAAGCACAGCACCTGTTGCTTCATCCCTTGTAATGGCTTTTACACCTAAAGACTGGGCTGTGTACATGCAGGGTGGTTCAAGGCAGTGCCTGCACTGATCAGTGAAGAAATACCAAACAGGTTTCCCATTTTCTTCTAATTCACTGAACCGAACTAACTTGAAAGTTGAAAAAGAAAGATCCTCAGGATTTTGATGGCTACCTTTCTGTGTTGTTTTTGTTGCTGGATTCATATTCCACTGCTTACATGCTATTTGACATCCGCGGCATGCTGTACACTTCGTTGTATCTATAAAAAAGGTTTTTCCTGCCATTCTATATCACCTCCTTTAAGCCTTTTTAACGTTAGCCATGAAGGCCTTTGATTCCGGTATCATTGTATTAGGATCACCAACTGTCGGGGTAAGCAAATTGGCACTATCGCCTCCATCTTTAGGGTGGAGCCAACCAAAGTGATACGGTAACCCTATCTGATGTATCGTTTGTCCTGCAATTACGAAAGGTTTAAACCGGGAAGTAACTATAGCTACCGCTCCTAATTTGCCCCGAGAAGTTTCCACCATAACCTTATCACCGTTTTTTATCCCTCTTACTTCTGCCAGCTCTTTACTCATTTCACAGAATAACTGTGGTTCAGCTTCAAGAAGCCATGGAAGCCAGCGGGTCAAAACACCTGTCTGCCAGTGCTCAGTTACTCTGTAAGTTGTACACACAAAAGGATATCTTGGGTCACAAGTAACAAACGTATCTGGTCCTCCCTTGAATATCTTAATGACAGGATTAATTCTCTGATTTGACATGATATTCTTCTCAATTGGGCATTCCAACGGTTCATAGTGTTCAGGGAATGGACCATCCTTTAATCCTGGCCCGAAGATAGAAGCAACGCCATCAGGTTTCATAATGAACGGATAGACTCCCTCGGTTCCCATCGGCGGGGCAGGGCCGTCAGGAACATCCCCAACCCATTTCTTTGCCTCAGCGTCCCATTTCATCAGTGGCCTGTTTGGATTGCGAGGCTTGCCCTCCAAATCGACAGAGGCGCGGTTATAGATGATCCTCCTGTTAACGGGCCACGCCCATGACCACTCCGGATAGAGACCCAACCCCGTTGGATCTGTCTTCTTTCTCCGGGCAGCCATGTTTCCTGCTTCAGTATAGCTGGCACTGTATATCCAGTTACCGCACGAAGTCCGGCCGTCATCGAGGAGGAATACAAAGCTCGGAACCAATGTCCCTTTCTTATATGCCTTTTTATCAAATGGATGCTCAGGGATATCCTCTATGAAGTAACCATTAATCTCCTTGGCAACCGTGTGGATGTCGAACTTACCATTGGTTTCGTAATCCCATTTGAGGTTCATAATGGGATCCGGGAATGCGCCTTTTCCTTTTTTGTAAAGAGCCTTTACTTTCTTGAAGAGATCATACATGATCTCGCCATCGGGCATCGCATCACCCGGCGGGTTGGATGCTTTCCATCTCCACTGCATCCACCGGCCGCTGTTACTGATGCTTCCTTCTTTTTCTAAGAAGGCAGCACAGGGCAACTGGAAGACCTCTGTCTTAATCTTTTTGGGATCCATGCCCGGTCCTTTCCAGAAAGAACCAGTTTCGTTATCGAAGACATTGACATTGACCATCCAGTCAAGCTTTGCTAAGGCCTGACGCACCTTGCCTGCATGGGCGCTTGAACACGCCGGATTCATACCCCAGGCAAAGAAACCTGTAAAAGCACTGTTGTACATCTCATCAAAGAGATTAAGCCACGATGCATCCTGTGCCTTATCAAGTTTTGGTAACCATGCATATCCGAAATTATGTTCCTTGGTTGCCTTATCTCCATAGAAAGATTTCAGAAGACTTGCAACATATTTCGGTCTGTTCTTCCACCAGTTGACACTCCTTGGATCTTTTGATGAAGGGGTGGTTTTATTATAATCTTCGAGGGTCTGCCATTGTTCTCTCGGAGTCGGGAGATACCCGGGAATAATATGGAAAAGCAGGGCCTGATCAGTTGAACCCTGAACATTCGATTCTCCCCTCAGGGCATTTACGCCACCACCAGCAATACCCATGTTCCCTAAGAGTGTCTGGATAATGGACATTGCACGGATGTTTTGAACACCGACCGTATGCTGGGTCCATCCCATGGCATACAATATGGTAGCAGCTTTGTCAGGGGTGCCAGTTGAACTATAAGCCTTGTAGACCTTTTCCAGGTCATCTTGAGGAGTCCCGGTGATAGTCGTGACTTTTTCAAAGGTATAACGTGAGTAATGTTTCTTCAAAAGCTGGAGGACACACCTTTCATTTTGAAGGGTCATGTCACGTGTAGGAATTCCGTTTGCATCCTTTTCTAATGCCCACGTAGATTGATCATATGACCTTTTATTCGGATCGTATCCAGAAAAAAGTCCGTCATCAAAACTGTATTTTGGGTTAACAATAAACGACGCATTCGTATAGTTCTTGACATAGAATTCATCATAGAGATTGTTATCAAGAATATACTTAATCATCCCACCAAGGAAGGCGATATCCGTACCCGAACGGAGTCTAACGAATATATCAGCCTTTGTTGACGTACGGGTATAACGTGGATCTACATGAATAAAGACCGATCCTTTATCCTTTGCAGCCTGAATCCACTTAAAAGACACTGGATGGTTTTCTGCAACATTACTACCCATATTGAGAATGACATCTGAGTTTCGAAAATCAATGTAATGGTTTGTCATTGCACCGCGACCGAACGACTCTGCCAGAGCCGCCACAGTTGCGCTGTGTCATATACGGGCCTGGTGTTCAATATAGACAACACCCAGTGATCTCAAAAATTTCTGATAGAGCCAGCACTCTTCATTATCCAGTGCTGCACTTCCAACTGAGGCAATACCATTGCACCTGTTTACCACCTGTCCTTGAGCATTCTTTTCCATGAAGCTTGCATCTCTACTCTTCTTGATCCGCTTTGCAATCTCATCGAGTGCCCACTCCCAACTAACTTCTTTCCACTTGTCACTGTTAGGTGCACGATAGCGGACTTTTTTCAAGCGATTATCGTTTACAGCGATTTGATAACTTGAAGCTCCTTTGGCACATAAAGCACCTTCACTGATTGGGTGATCCGGATCTCCTTCTGCATTGATTACTTTGCCATTTTTGTCAGTCGCTACTAAGATGCCACATCCTACCGAACAGTAACAACAGATAGTAGGAGTTTCTTTGGCACCTTTGATTCGAAGCTCAGCAGCATAAGCCTTCACAGGAGTAAGGTCAAGACCTAACTGGCTCAGAGCTGCCCCAGCAACGGTTACACCAGAGATCTTCATAAAATCTCTTCTGGTAACATTCATATAAATCCCTCCTTTCATTAAAGGTTAATTATTACTACGGCAAACAACGCTGATAGGAAAAAGAATTATGTGCTTTGTTACATGAATAAAGTTCATGAACTCGATGAGAATTTATACTACATGTAACTTTCAATGTCAAGATAATAAGTCATTCAACGTTTTTCCCATTCTTTGCTTCTTTGAATATTTTTTATCCACCACACCATTATTGCTCCTAAAAACTACCGTGGGTATCAGTCTTTGTCTGATTTTTTTGTAGGATTTATCCTTCTTTGCTTGTAGGTATTTTTCTCACAGAAAGATGAACATCCTTTACACGAATACAAAACTCTTGCCTCTGTTATAGTGAAAATAAGATAATAAGTATTATTGTTTTAGAATTGAGG
>Ga0129298_10001339_pt1 | contig 10326 bp, 10 predicted proteins | sample I19B2metaG_FD_94707 | JGI IMG/M metagenome (GOLD analysis project Ga0129298, IMG submission 94707) | Lake sediment bacterial and archeal communities from Gulf of Boni, Indonesia to study Microbial Dark Matter (Phase II) - ​I19B2 metaG | ecosystem: Environmental > Aquatic > Freshwater > Lake >...
AGTTCTTTAATTCTCAAGACTTTATAGGTGGAAGTTTTATAAAAAGGTTCTAAATCACCAATTTTCTCTTTAAGAATGTCCTGGTCAAGAACCTGACGGATCTGTTCTTTGTATTCAATAAAATAGTTACCAATTCTGCCGGTTTCAATGCCCTTTGCTTCCATAATTTGCTTTATTTCCTGGTTAAGATTTTCTTCCTTTTCTTCAAGAATTTTTTTTTGCTCCCTCAACCAGAGCAATTCACCCAACAGATTAACTAAATCTTCGTCTTTGATTTCAGCAAATTTTTTTATTGCTTCTTCGCTGTATCCCTCCCAACAAATCTTGCGATAATTGCAATATTGACACTGCCAGTCAGTAATTTTGTAAGGTCTCTCCGGGAGGACGTTTTTCTCTATATAATTTTCAATATCACCCAGTAAAGCAAAAAAATTGTTCGCTTCTTTTTCATTAAAAGGAATCACAAATTCCCAGAAACGACTTGTATCTTTACATTTATAAAGTAAGATTCCCATATCCGTTGGGATACGGAAAAGATTCTGCACATAATAAAGATATAAATTTAATTGCAGAACATGGTCTTCCCTTGGACCTTGGTGAACTATCTCATCAAAAGTGAAACGGTTCACTGATTTTATTTCCAGGACATAATATTTTCCATCAAGACGAATCACTGCATCCAATTTCCCGGAAAGACGCTTTTTCGGGTCATTAATTGGAGTTTCTTCCATTACTATTTCTAACCCGGCTTGTCTAATCAAGTCACGGGTTGATTTATGGTGTAGGTTACCGTCTTCCAAAATAAAAAAAGTGCGCGGTTCGGGCTTTATTCCTTCAATACCCTGCCAACGGTAAACTAAAGCACGAATGCACACCCCTACATCTGAAGCCCAGTGTTTTTCTTTCCGTCTTTTTGGTCGTGAAAGTTCTCTATCCGCATAACGGTCTAAAAATTCAACAAGCATTTTTTTCCACCTCTAATCGCTAAATCGCCAAGGTCAGCCAAAACGCTAAAAATCTTATTTTGGCGTTTTTGCGGTATTTAGCGTTTTTGCGTTTATTCTTCAATGATTTTGTAAGAAAGTAATTCAGAAATATGTATTTCCTTTGGATTTCGTAAAGTGGCTTGGGTAATCAAAATTTTACCAATTTCCGAAGCATAATAATCAAAACGAAAAGAACCAGGTGTTGATTTTTTTTCTTGGCGTATTTTCAAGCAATCGGTAAATTTACCGGCCCTAGTTTCTATTTCTACATTCTTGCTAATAAGCGTGTAAATTATTTCTTCTGAACCAGGCTTTGCTGGCCAATTTTTCCCTTCTTCTAAAGGATAGCGGAAAAGAATCTGTTCCCCGGAAGAAGGGGTATACTCGCAGAGTTCTTTTTCATTCTTTTGATAAGTTAATTCTACACTTATAATTAGTTTTTTGCCAGCATAAATCTTTTTTACTATTTTGTGAGGTTCAAGACAATTTAGTTCAGCACGATAATTTTTTCCACCGGTCTCGGAATCCCCTTCAACCCATGAATTACCTTTACTTAAAGGAAAATAGTCATAACAATGTTTAATTTTTTCCTGGGCTAACTTTGCCCATAAACTCTGCGGATAATTCTTTATAATCTTTTTATAAATCTTTTTTGCTTTTTCTTGAAGATTGAGTTTTTGGTCATAAATCTCAGCAATTTTTAACATTACCTCAGGTCTACGTCGATATTTTGGATACTTTTCTGCACATATTTGATAGCGAGTTAGTGCCTTTTCATACTCACCTTTCAAGGCAAATCTTTCCCCTTGCCAGAAATAAAATTCAGCACCGTAAAAAAGAAAAAAAATTATAATTATCGCAATTGCGGTAACTGGTGCAAGAATACGAATCAATAAATATTTTTTCATCCTTTCAGTTCTTTATACAGTCTTTCTTTTTCCTTGCTTCGGAAATATATTTTTTTACTTTCTTTAATTCTTGTTCGTGGATTAATTTTCCAAAAACGGCGTATTTTTATTTTCTTTCTCACGGATCAATTTATTCGTATGTATTTGTGATTATTTCTTTAGAGGTGAATAACCAAATAGCAAAAATTACTCCTAAACTATCAACAAAAAGGTCGTAAACTGAAGTGTTTCTTCCCGGAACAAAACCCTGATGAATTTCGTCAGTTAAAGCATAGAAAATGCTTAATCTTAATGACCAAGCAAAAATATTTCTTAAAGATAAATTAGTTGTCTTGTGGAAAGCACGAATTAACAAAAGAGTAAGAATCACATATTCTAAAATATGTGCTCCCTTACGCAGGATTGTATCCCAGATGCCCCAGGGAGTAGCTAAATGGGGGATACTAGAAAAATAAAAAATTAGGCAACACCAAAGAACCACCGGGGACCAATACTTGATTAAACGATTCATACCGATAGCTACCAAGATGCAGACGGATTTAAGCAGATGCAGACAGATAATTATTTTATCCGTTTGAATCCGCGATAATCTGTCTGAATCATATTCACATCTGTCTAAATCTTGTTTTCATAGTATTTAATAAATGTTCGTAAAGAACGGTCATAGGTTTTTTCTAAATTTTTCGGGAAAAAACAAGCAGGCAATTCTTGATGTCGCCAATGGTAGAGAATACATTCACAACATAGCCCTTTACGGCTACAAGGCTCGTAAGTACAAGAACAATTCTTGCGATTTTTTTCAGAATTACAAATCCGTTCCATTATTCTCTGCGTCCTCTGCGTTATTTTTGCGTAATCTGCAAATATTCTTTTAAGAAAAATTTTACAAAATATTAAAACAAAAATCAAACTTGATTACACCGATTACAAGTAAGATTACACCGATTCCCTGTCATCAAAAATCTGTGTAATCGGTGCACTTAATCTGTGAAATCAAGTTTCACAGAAGTGAAACTACTTAAACGAGGTTCTCGGTGATTATCTGCCTTAAATCTTCAGAGGTAGGCAAAGAAACCAAGTTGGCTAAATATAATCCACGATTTGTACCTTTTCTCCAGGAAGTATAAACAATTTTACTCTCAACCGGTGAAGCCACCAGTTCACGACAACCGTAATATCTATCGGACACTATCTGGCGTTCATTTTTTTCACTTACTTCGATTACATATATTCCTTTCCTTTCGAAAAATGCATGTTCTTTTTCTTCACGTCCTCGCCAGGAGCCAATGTAAACTAACAATTTACCATCAAAATTGAAAGTCGGATATTTATTAAAAAAATCGTCACTCACAACCAATTTTTCTTTCCTTGTTTCCAAATCGTAAAGATAAATTCCAGGGTTATCCAGAGTATCAATTACCCCATCACGATTTGTATCTCGGCGGTAGGATAAAAAAGCAATACCTTTACTATCCGGTGAAAAAACCGGAAACATATTATTATGACGGTCGGGAATGAGATAAAACTCGTGCTCTTTTTCTAAATCGTAAAGGTAAATACCGGTATTATCGCGGAAATCAATTACGCCATCATTGTTGGTATCATCACGCCAGGAAGTATAAACAATTTTTGTTCCGTCAGGAGAAAAAACCGGACGACCATAATCGTATACATCCGGAGCAATTGTTTTCTCTTGTCCGCTGGTCAAATCAAGAAGATAAACACCACTATGAATAGCCCCCGGACGCCAGACAAGAAAAAGTACCTTCTCACCAATCGGTGAAAAGGAAGGGTATTTCGGTCGGTAAGTATCGGGAATGATTTCTTTCTCTTCATTTGTCTCTAAATCAAGAATATAAATCCCCGGATTATCAAAGATATCAATCTTTCCATCACCATTGGTGTCCCGGCGTGCAGAAAGATAAATAATTTTTTCTCCACCCGGAGAAAACGAAGGAAAAGAATTGTAATAGGTATCAGACACTAATAATTTTTCTTCGCCAGTTTTAAGTTCAATTAAATAAATTGCAGCGCAATCTAAATTGTTGATTATTCCATCATTATTTGTATCTCTTCGTGTAGAAATAAAAACAATTTTTTTACCATCAGGAGAAAAGGAAGGTTGAGAGTTGAAATAATATTCACTGACTAATTTTTTAGAATTGGTTATTTCTAAAATTTTGTGAATATCTTCTTTGGCAGGAGCGTAAATGAGAGATTCAAGAAGTATTTGTTTAGTTTTTTCTAAATTATCCTTTTCAAAATAGAGAAGGGCTAATTCAATTCTTGCGGTATTGTTTGCCGGTTCTTCTTTAAGCCAGGTAAGAAAATATTTTTCTGCTTCTTCAAATCTTCCTTTCTTAACCAGTTCCCTCGCCGTTGCCAATCTTCTTTTGCCACGACCGAGAAAATCCATCAACATCTACCTTCTGTGTAACTTCACATAAGTTCAGTTACATTGATTACAGAGATTTACAGAAACGATTACAGTGATTTTTGTCTCGGAAAGTTTTTATCGCTGTAATCGCCTTAATAATCGCTGGAATCAGACCGTTGATGACTTTTTCAACGGTCTAATGGTTTTATTATACTTTAAAATAAACCTACAGGCAAGAAGAAGAAATGTGGTTTTTATTACATTTTATTATTTTTCTCCTTTCTCAAGTCTGGGGTAAACTTAAAATAACTTTGCCTGTTTTAAACTAAGAAAAATTTCTCTGCTTAAAACTAAATGGTCTAAAATTTCAATCCCGATAATTTCACCTGCCTGAATCAATTTTTTAGTTAACTCTAAATCATCTTCGCTGGGTTGACAATCTCCGGAAGGATGATTATGCACTAAGATTATACTTGCGGCGGAGAGAACAATTGCCGGTTGGAAAACTTCGCGGGGATGAACTAAAGATGCGTTTAAACTACCGATTGAAATTGTTTCTTTGTGGATTAATTGGTTCCGGGCGTTAAGATAAAGAGCAACAAAATATTCTTTTTTCTTATCCCGTAAATAAGTAACCTGAGCGAGGACATCTTCGGGCTTTTCAATTTTCGGCAAAGTGCTATTATTAAGGATTCTTTTTGTCAATTCAAAGGCAGCAATTAAACTTGCCGCACGGCTTAAACCTACTCCTTTAATTTTTCGCAACTCTTCTAAAGACGAACTTGCCAATTTTTCACCACGATACTTTTTTAAAATTTCTTTTGCTACCTCAAGAACACTTTTCCCTTTATAGCCGGTGCGTAAAATAATGGCTAACAATTCTTCATCCCGTAGTGCTTGAGGACCTTTCATCTCTAATTTTTCTCGCGGTCGATCAACTTTATATAATTGCTTTAATCTCATGTATTTTCCCTAAACTAAAAAGTCAAAGTTCCATATAAAAATTTTTTCGTATATTTTTTTATTAATTCAACTGCTGGCTGGTTAAAAGCGTTAACCTGAAAAAACTCACCTGCGTATGTGGTGGCAAGTTCAAAAAAATAAATTAACTGACCAATAACTGAGGGCGAAATTTCTGGCAGCACAATTCTACAATTAGGGCGCTGGTTTAAGGTTAAGGCTTGGCGAGTCGCCTCTTCTTCGGCAGAAAAAAGTTGGTTTAGGGTTTTCCCACCTAAAAAATGTTTATTTGCCCGCGGGATTGGCACTTTTGTTGAAATTTTTTCTACCGATAAGAAAGTAATAATCTTATCCTTAGGACCTTGAAGATAAAGTTGTAATTGTGAATGCTGGTCAGTTGCACCAAGGGCTTTAATTGGTGTAGGGCCGACCTTTATTGATTTACCCAGACTTTCCGCCCAGAGTTGGCGAAACCAATCAGCAAGAGTATATAAACCATTACCATAAGCAAGCATTACCGATATTTTTTTACCTTTTTGATAAAATAGATATTGAAGTAAGGCATAAAGTGCGGCTGGATTTTCAAAAATTTTTTCTCGGAAACAAATCTTTGCCATCCCCTGTGCACCAAGTAAAATTTCCTCAATATCAATTCCGGTAAAAGCGGCGGATACTAAACCTACTGGTGAAAGAACGGAAAATCTTCCTCCCAAGCCTTCTGGAATAACAAAGGAAAGAAACTTTTCTTTTTCCACAGTTTCTCGCAAATATCCTTTTTTTTCATCAGTAGTAACGATAATTTGTTGATAATATTTTTTACCTACTTTCCGAATCAACGCATCCTTAAGAATAAAAAAATTTGCTAAACATTCAACCGTTTCACCGGATTTGGAAATTACATTAAAGATTGTTTTTCTTAAATCAAGAATTTCCAGTGTTCCCTTGAGTACCTGAGGGTCAATATTATCAAGGACAAACAACCTTAGCCAACCTTTGCGTTTTTCTCTGGGTAGTAAATTCCAGTAAGGGTGGTTCAAAGTTTCCTGGAGAGCACGGTTGCCGAGGGCACTCCCACCAATGCCAATAACCACGAAATTTTCAAAATTACTACTGTTTCTTATTTTCAGAACAAGTTTTTTTATTTCTTTTGCCTGGATAAGATCTCTTGGCAGGCTACTAAAGGCGAGATACTCTTTCTTTTTTTCTAAATTTTTTTTTAAGTGAGTGAATCTTTTTTCTTGAGTTTTTAATTCTTTAAGTTTTAAGCCTTCGCTACTAATTTTTTCATTTAAACAGTTTCTGTAGTCTAACCGGATTATTTCCATTTCTATAGTTTACTGTTTTACCTTTTCCGGTATGCTTCAAGGTAAGAATCGCAATAAATAAATTTATTCAGAAGCAACTCGGCAGTAATTACTGCATCCATCAACTCTTTATCTAAGGGGTCAAGGATTGCGCCATCTAACCCATAAGCCAAGGACATCACTGCGTAGGTGCGGTTCACTAAGGAACGGTCAAGTGTTTTCTGAGAAACATTACTTAATCCAAGGAGAGTTTTCGGTGGTGGGTCAGAAAGTAATTTAATTTGTTTTATTGTTTCCAAAACCAAAGGACATTGGTCTTGGGCAACATTCACTGGAAGAATCAAAGGGTCAAGATAAAGATTTTCTGGACCCATTCCTTCATCAATCAAACGGGTAAGAATTGTGCAGGCAAGTTCAGTTCTCCCTTCAACTGTCTGTGGTATACCTTTCTCATCAAGAGTTAAACCAATAATCAAAGAATTATATTTTTTTGCCAAAGGTAAAAAGGTATCCATTTTCTCTTTAACTGCAGAAATTGAATTGATAATTGTCCGATTCTGACAAATTTTCAGTCCTTCCTCCATCACCTGCAGTTTAGTTGTATCAAGCGATAAAGGCACTTTGGTTACTTCCTGGACCGTCTCAATTAACCATATCATTGCTTCTAACGGTTCGGCAACCGCTGGACCAACATTCAAATCCAAGGCATCAGCGCCAGTATTCACTTGTTTCAAGGCTAAATCTTGAATTACCGCTTTATCCTTTTTTTGAATTGCTTCCGCTACCGACTTAAACATCCCATTAATTCGCTCACCAATAATAAACATCTTCCTCCACCATTGATTACACAGATTAAAGACAAAGATTACGCAGATTAAATCATAAAGAAGTTATCTGTGTAATCGCCTTTCAAAAATCTGTGTAATCAGCTTTCTACCATCTGAATACATTCAACCGGACAAATTTCGGCACATTCACCTTTCCCATCACAAAGTTCAGGATGGGTAAGTTTCGCTTTGTCATCCACTAACTCTAATGCCTTGTTCGGGCATTCATCAACACAAACACCGCAACCAGTGCAAAGGTCTTCATCAATTTTTGGTTTCTTCGCCATCTTCTTTCCTCCTTCGAAGACACACAGATTACACAGATTCAAGTCACGGATTACACAGATTTTTCTAACCAACTTATCAACTTACGAACTTATCAACTTTTATCTGCGGTAATCTGTGTTTATTTATCCGCGGACATCTGCGTATTTAGTATCAGTTCACTTATTGCTTTTTTTACATTTGTTAACGACTGCGGATGTCCTAAAACCAAAATATCTACTCCGCTCTGCAAATATCCTACCGCACAGGTTGTCTCCCAGGCAATCGCCCGTTTATCTAACTGCCCCCATTGCGGCACTTCATTTTCACTCACCTTTGTTTCTTTGTGCTTATAGGTTTCCTGAGCAATAAGATTGATTATTGGCATAGCCATCATTTTGTCACCCTGCAGCCCAGCAATCCTTGTCCGTTCCATAATTGAATAACAGTATTCAAACCCGTAACCAAGTCCACCGGTTGTGGGATGAACTATAATTCTCTCTGCCGGGAAACCTAAATCAGTAATCAAAATGTTCAACTGTTTCTCAAGATTGATATCAAGTGGTGTCTCAGCAATAACTGAATGTCCGCCATAGTTGGCTGCCGCAACGATAGTTTTATAGTTATCTTTCGTTGCCATACCCAAAAGACACTTTTCTCCCTTAGTTACTTCGCTGACTTTAAGGAGAATTTCACCATCCTTTTCCGGTTGACCGCAACCAACAATAATTAAAGGTAAACTTACTGCCTCTAAAACTTTCTTTACTGTTTGCGCACAAACTTCAGGTGAACTGTCTCCTTTTTCCGGATGCGCTGAGGCTAATCTTAAACATACTAAATCGGCACCCCATTCTTCAACTTTTTTCGCCCAGGAAACCGGGTCATTAACCACATCTTTCAAATTTTCGGTAATAAATGCCCACTCCTCAGGTGGAATATCCCAGACTTCCAGAGCGAGTGCCGATGGATTGGGCATCTCACCTTCAAAATACAAATAGGGTAAAGTGGTTTCCCCGCCAACTTTCACCACCTTATTCCGTGTGCCACCCTCTTCTTTGCTTGCTCCGATTGCTACCTCGTTAATTTTACTTGTCCATTTCTCTAAAACTTTTTCCATAGACGCAGATTACCGCAGATAAAAAACACTGATGTCCATTGAATATTTTTACTAAACTTTTGCATTTTTGCTGAAGTGAACTTTAGCGGAGGCAGATTATCCAGTTCTTATGAGTAAGCGAGTGAGTAGCCCCGCCAATTAGCCTTGGACGGGGCGAGTCTCACGAGCGGCGAATTAGAACTGCGTTTCTGCCAGAGCGTAGAGAACGGAAGCAAAAACTGCAAAAGTTCACATATTTATTATTTTCTTAGTTATCTCGGCTACCACCTGACTGGCTGGGCTACCTACCGATAAATCAAATAAACTTTTACCTTTTTCCGCAAGTTGACGAATCTCTTCATCTTTCGGCAGATAAAAAGAAAAAGACAAATTGTTTTTTTTCATTTCTTCAATTAGAAAACTTTGTCCTTCTTTTTCTGTGGCGAAATTAAGTATAAAAAAAAATTTATCAATTTTCAAATTCAATTGTCTTGCAGTCTGATATATTTTTATTGCTGAACGGATACTAACTAAAGTTGGTTCACTTAAAATAAAAAGATAATCTAAATTATCGGTTGTTCGCCGGGATAGATGTTCCATTCCTGCCTCGTTATCCATAATTACTGCATAATAATTTTTATTTAGCCGATTTAAATAATTTCTTAAAAGTTCGTTCACAAAACAGTAACAACCCGGTCCTTCCGGGCGTCCCATTACCAATAAATCTACCCCTTTACCTTCAACTAAAATTTGTTCTATGGAATAATCTAAATATTCTGGTTTAGACATTCCCGTGGGAATTTTTTCTGATTTTATCTCTTCCCGAATATCGGCAACGGTTTGTTTGTATTCAAGTCCGAGCAGTTCGTTAAGATTTGAATTCGGGTCAGCGTCAACCGCTAAAACCGGAACCTTTTCTTCTTTAAGTAAATGAGAAATAACTAAAGCAGTAAAAGTGCTTTTCCCTGTGCCACCTTTACCGGCAACCGCAATCCGTATACTCATATTTTGAGTGACCGTTTCACGGTCGGAAACAAATCAATATTCGTATGTGGTAAAAATAATGTAGAACTATACTCATTCATAAATTTTGGATTAACCGAAAGTTCCAAATAGGTAGTTTTCCTAGCAATTTCTTTAATTTTTTTTCTTGCTTCCTCGTAAAGGAGGCAGAGTTTTGCCCCGCTAATTGCTGAATTACCGAGAAAAATAAATTTTTCTTTTTCTATATCCGGTAAAAGCCCAATGATTATCGCTTTCTCAATATCCAAATAAGTACCGAACATACCGGCAAGGTAGATTCTTTTTAAATCATTAAACCGATAACCCATCTCTTCCAGAAGAACGCAAGCACCAAGAAAAACTGCTCCTTTAGAACGAATTAAAGTAGAAATATCCCCTTCGCTAAGGACAATATCTTCCCCTTTAAATGTTTCTTTTTTTGGGACAAGTAAAAACTCTCTTCCTTCTTCAGTTTCCCGGATAAGTGGTGAACTTCCAGGGATAAACTTCCCCTGCCGGTCAAGAAAACCATCCTTAAACAATTCAGCAACTGCATCCACTAAACCTGACCCACAAATTCCTCTCGGTGGTTTGTTCCCAAT
>Ga0129298_10001340_pt1 | contig 10325 bp, 10 predicted proteins | sample I19B2metaG_FD_94707 | JGI IMG/M metagenome (GOLD analysis project Ga0129298, IMG submission 94707) | Lake sediment bacterial and archeal communities from Gulf of Boni, Indonesia to study Microbial Dark Matter (Phase II) - ​I19B2 metaG | ecosystem: Environmental > Aquatic > Freshwater > Lake >...
GAAGTAGATGTCCCAAGCATCCTTCTCTTTCAGCCTGTCGTGGAGCGCCATGCCCTTCATCACGAGGAAGGGAACGACCGAGCAGACGCGGACCACTGCTCGGTCCCTGCCGCCCCCGGGAAGAACTCCGCTGATCTCTGTCTCCACAAAGAGATCGAAGGCAAGGTCGCAGCCGCGCGCCTTCCTTGCTCGGCCCGCATGGACCGGCTGCGTTCGATGTTTGGGTCCCGTGCCTGCATATTCGCCGGCGAGAAAATCGACCTCCACCTTGATCGGCTTGCCGCGGACCGCGACGGTGCGGTGGAAGATGAACGGCTGTCGAGGGTCCTGTTCATAACCTCGTCCCAGCAGGAGGGCCTGGATCGTCGAGTAGCCCCCTTCCTGTAGATTGCGGTGATTCAGCGCAAGGTCCACGTCGATGCTGCCAATATGCTGCCTGGGAGTCTGCGGGAGGATCAACTGCGGAACCCAACCCCCAACAACGACAATGTCGTTACGGTACTCGCCCAGCAGGCGAATCAGTTCCAGCAGGACAGATCGTGCCGCTTCGACGAGATCCGCCGAGTAGTCTCGGAAGGTTACCGCCATTGCGGCTTAATGACCTCCTCGAGGATCATCTCGGCTGCTTCCTCTCCGCGACCTTTCGTTTGCCCGAGATCGAGCCAGAGCTGAACAGGAGAAACGATCGCCGCGCCCTCGATATCGCACGACCCGTAGAAGACGCCCGCATCGTACGGGGCGATGAGCGTGAGGTTGGCGCCTGATGTAACACGCTTCAGGTTCAGCCGGGCTGCCAGCGCTTGGGCGTCTCCGGCGGCGTAGGCGGTGATACGCTGATAGCGAACCGTTGGGGCGAGGCGGGCGGCGCCGGAGAATCCCGTGAAGGCGAAGGGTATCTTCAATCTTCTGCCGGCTTCGACGAGCTCCGCTTCCGTCTGTGGAATCGCCTTGAGCGAGTAGAAATCGGCCTGTAAGTCTGACCGAGAGCGATAGTTTGCGGCCCACTCCTTGAGGAGTGGGCTGACCGCTTCGTCCAGTGAGCGGAGGCCAAGGCCACCTGTGCCCGTGTCGATCCACTCCCGATCAGCCAGCAGCTTCTTGACGTTCGCTACCTGTCCGAGACTGACTCCGGCTTCGTCGGCGAGTTCCTGCATCCGCCAAGCTCTCTTGCCCGATGCCAGAAGCACGCGGAGAACTCGCTCAGCTTTCGGCGAGTACAAAGACCGCAGGTCACGCTTCTGAACAGCCAAGTTCAGGTAGCCTTCCCGGCGAATATAAACCTGATCGAACGCCAGGCGGCAGTTCCCCGCCAGGTCCAGGTAACCGACGCCGTACCCTTTGCAGATTGACGATGCCTCCGGGGAAATGTAGGGGGCGATGAACACCGGATAGTCCCGCCTGCCGGAACGTATGTAATCGAGGAGGTTGAGGCAGGCTTCTCGTGCGATTCTCGGCTGCCCGCTTGACTTCACCTGGCAGACCAGGCGGCGGTCTGCCCTCTTGCCGCGAATCCCAATAACAAAGGCGACACGCGGATCTCCTCGCGGGCTTTCGCGCCTGAAGTTGGCGTCCTCAAGAAAAGGCACTTCCCGCAAGGCCGCCGTGAGGCGGTCGAGCGCCTCCCTTTCCAGGGCTGCTCCTTTCACCATGGACGGAATTTTCAGCATGTGCTGAAAGCCATTATTACAGTGAAATCGCCCGACGTCAATCCGCCACCTCGGTAGCGCTCCCAGCGCTGCCAGAACTCGCAGCCTCACACCTGCGCCACAAAGAACAGCCTGGGAAAAGGGAACAGCACCCGGCCGTCGGGCTGGGCGGGGAAGAGCCGCTCGACCTTCTCGCCATAGGCGCGCAGAAACGCCTCACGCTCGGCCTCGGGGATGCGCTCCAGATACGGCCGCAGCCCGGTGCCGCGCATCCACTCGACGATGGCCGCCGGCCGCTCGAGGATATGCAGATAGGTGGTCTGCCAGAGTTCGAGACCGCGCACCATGGGCCGCAAGATGCGGTAGTAGTCCTCGGGTTCGAGGATTTCGAAGGGCCGCGGAACCGGCTGAAGCCACGTTCGCCAGGGCGGTTCGGCGCACAGCTCTTCGATGGCATGATGCGCCGGGCTGTGCAGATGATACGGGATCTGCACGGCCAGAAATCCGGAGGCGCGAAGACACCGCACGAGGCCGGGTAACAGCGAGCGGTGATCCGGCACCCACTGGAAAGCAGCGTTTGAAAAGATCAGGTCGACAGGTTGGGCGGGCCGGCAGTGGGCGATGTCCGCTTCGATCCACTCATCCTCCGGATCGCTTCGCCTTGCCTCGTCGAGCATGGCCGGGGAGTTGTCTACGGCGATAATGCGGGCCCGCGGCCACCGGGCCCGCAGAGCGGTGGTGCTGTTGCCCGGACCGCAGCCGAGATCGACGGCGCACGCCGGATCGGCGACGCCGATCTTCTGAATCAGATCGAGGCAGGGTTGTGCGCGCTGGTCACCGAACCGGAGATAGAGCGAGGGATCCCACATAGGAGGTCAACGCCGGGCGGCTCCTCGCAGGTCCGCGTCCACCTGCTCGCCCAGCCGGATCACGATTCGCGGCAGCGCTTCGATGTCAGCGCAGGATGTGCGGAAGTTCACGATACAGGCGCGCAGCGCGAACTTCCCGCCAACGACCGCGTTGGACAGAAACGCCTCGCCACCCTTCTGAAGGCGGTCCAGCAATTCCGCATTCAGTTGATCCAAGTACTCAGCGGCGCCGGGATCGTTCCTGCCAAGGTCCGCCGGCACGTAGCGGAACGTGGTGATGCTCAGCCCCTGGGTGAGCGGCTCAAGTTGCGGGTGCTTGGCCGCCTCGTGGTATAGCGCCTCGGCGAGCCGGATGTCGTCGCCGATCATTCGCGCCAGGCCCTCGCGCACGGCGGCCCGAATCCCCAGCCATACCTTGAGGGCCCGGAAGCCGCGCGAGTTCTGCGCCCCGAGGGCGTAATAGTTGAGCGGTTTCTCCTCCGCATCGCCGCCGAAACGGTAGTAGGCGGGCGAGTAGTCGAAGGCGTCAGGCAGATGCTGCGGATTCCGCACCAGCGCGCACCCCGCCTCCAGCGGAGCGTAGAACCACTTGTGAGGATCCACAGCGACAGAATCGGCCAGCGACAGTCCCTTGAGCTCGGCCGGCGCATCGGGGAGGGCCGCCGCGGGCGCCCCGTAAGCGCCGTCGACGTGGAACCAGAGTCCGTACCGTCGGGCGATGTCGGCCAGTTCGGGCAACGGGTCGATCGCTCCGGTGCTCACCGTGCCCGCCGATCCGACAACGAGGAACGGCTTTCCTCCGGCAGCAAGGTCCGCTTCGATCCTTCGGCAGAGCTCGCCCGTGTCGATTCGAAAGGCGGCGTCCACCGGGATCCAGCGGATGGAATCGGTTCCCAGCCCGAACAGGTCGGCAGCCTTCTGAATCCAGGTGTGCGTCTCGGTGGAGGCATAGGCGAGGAGGCACCTGCCGTGTTCGGGCCGCACGCCTTCCGAGCGGATGTCCCAGTTCGCTTTGGCGCGGCGGGCGGCGAGGAAGCCCACGAAATTGGCCATATTGCCGCCACTCACCAGCAGACCGCCGCAGTCGGCTGGATAGCCGAGGAACTCGGCGATCCAACGTACCGTTTGCGCTTCGATCTCGGTCGCCACCGGCGAGAGAATCCAAGCGCCGCAGTTTGGGTTCAAGGCGGATGCCAGCAAATCGCCAAGGACGCCGATCGGGGCCGCGGAGGAGGTGACGTAGCCGGCGAACCGCGGATGCCCGTTGAACAACGAGTGGTCAAGGAGGAGTTGCCAGGCTTCGTCCAGCAGATCCGCCGGGGCGGCGCCGGTTTGGGGGAGCGGGTCGCCGCCGAGCAAGGATCGGACGTGCGCGGGTTCTTCGCCGGGTGTCACCGGGCGTTCCGGCAACTCGCCGAGAAATGCCGCGATCCGGTCCACCAGCCCGTGGCCCAATTCCCGAAATTCCATGGGATCCATCTCGAGCGCTGCTGTTCGTACGGTCACGTTCTTCCCTTTCCTTCCATAGCGACACGAAACGGGGGCGTTCGCAACAGCGCGCGCCCATTGCGCCTCTGCGGTTATAGAATGTTGCCTCGGAGACTCATGGATCGCCAGGAATGCTTGCGAAGGCTGCGCGAGGTGATCGCCGCCGGCAGACCCATCATCGGAGCCGGCGCGGGTACGGGAATCTCGGCCAAGTGCGCCGAGGCGGGCGGCGCGGACCTCATCATCATTTACAACTCGGGGCGTTATCGCATGGCGGGGCGAGGCTCGCTCGCGGGTTTGCTGCCGTACGGCGATGCGAATGCCATCGTGGTCGAGATGGCCCGCGAGGTTCTGCCCATTGTGCGGCGCACGCCGGTGCTCGCCGGCGTCTGCGGCACCGATCCGTTCCGGGTGATGGACGTCTTCCTTGGAGAGTTGAAGGGGCTCGGTTTCTCGGGCGTGCAGAATTTCCCGACGGTCGGCCTGTTCGACGGAGTTTTTCGCGCCAACCTCGAGGAAACCGGTATGGGTTACGGCCTGGAGGTGGACATGATCGGCCGGGCGGCCGGCCTGGGGCTGCTGACGTGTCCTTACGTGTTCAACGAGAGCGAGGCCCGAAGCATGGCCGGGGCCGGCGCCGACATCATCGTGGCGCACATGGGACTCACCACCAAGGGCGCGATTGGGGCGAAGACCGCCGTGACGCTGGAAGAGGCGGTTCGCCGCACGCAGGCCATGCGCGACGCTGCCGTAGCCGTCAGGCGCGAAGTGATCGTGCTCTGCCACGGGGGGCCCATCGCGGAACCGGAGGACGCCGCCTTCGTGCTGAGCCGGACACAAGGAGTGGCCGGCTTCTTCGGCGCGTCGAGCATGGAGCGGCTGCCCACCGAGCGCGCCATCACCGAGCAGGTGAAACAGTTCAAGAGCATCTCCATGCCGGGGTGAACAAGGAGGCACCATGTCCGATCTTCCGGGAAAACGGTTCGTCAGGCCCGCTGACGTAGAGACGCAGGTCTACGACTGGGGCAGCATCAAGTGGCTGAGCGAGCCTCGTATCACCGCCGCGGAGCGGTTCAGCGCGGGGGTGGTGATGCTCGAACCCGGCAAGGGACATGCCCGGCACAACCATCCGGGCGTCGAGGAGATCCTTTACGTTGTCTCCGGCGAGGGCAGGCAGATGATCGAGGACGATGGCGCGGAGCGCTGGGAGTCCATCGCCGCGGGCGACCTCATCCACGTCCCGCCGGATGTGTTCCACTCGACGATCAACACTGGCTGGGAGCCGCTCAAGATGGTCGCCATTTACTCGCCACCGGGAGCGGAAGCGTTGTTGCGCATCTTGCCGGGCTGCCGGATCCTGCCTCCGGGCGAGCTTCCCTCGCGATGAGACGAACCGTCGCTCTCGTCGGCACGCTCGACACCAAGGGCGAGGAATTCCAGTTCGTGCGCGACCTCGTCGCCGCGGCGGGCCTCGGAACGCTGGTGATCGACGCGGGCGTGCTCGGCGAACCTGGGTTCACTCCGGACATCACACGAGAGGAAGTGGCCGCCGCAGCGGGCGTGGAATTCAGCCGCCTCGTGGCCGAGAGGGACCGCGGGCGCAGCGTGCAGGCGATGGCCGCGGGCGCCGCCGTCCTCGCGCGGCGGCTGTTCGATGAGGGTCGCATCCACGGCATCCTCTCGCTGGGCGGCTCGGCCGGCTCGACCATCGGCACGGCGGCGATGCGCGCTTTGCCCGCCGGCGTTCCCAAGCTGATGGTCTCGACCCTGGCCTCCGGCGACACGCGGCCGTATGTCGGCACGAAGGACATCGCCATGATGTACCCGGTGGTGGACATCGCCGGGCTGAACGTGCTTTCGCGCCGGATCCTGAGCAATGCCGCCGCGGCGGTCACCGGCATGGTGGCGCGCGAGCCGGACGACGACGCCGCCCAGAAGCCGCTCATCGGGGCGACGATGTTCGGCGTCACCACGCCGTGCGTCCAGATGGCGCGAAAGATCCTCGAGGAGCGCGGCTATGAAGTTCTGGTGTTCCACGCCACGGGAACAGGCGGGCAGGCGATGGAAGGGCTGATCGCGGACGGTTATCTGCGCGGCGTGCTTGACATCACCACCACGGAGCTGGCCGACGAACTCGCCGGCGGAGTGCTGACGGCCGGCCCGGACCGGCTGGAGGCGGCCGCGGCCAAGGGCGTACCTCAAGTGGTGTGTCCGGGGGCGATCGACATGGTCAACTTCGGCCCGATGCATACGGTGCCGGAGAAGTTCCGCGAGCGCAAGCTTTACATGCACAACCCGACGGTTACGTTGATGCGCACGACACCCGAGGAATGCGCCGAACTCGGCCGCATTACCGCGGAGAAGCTCAACGGCAGCCGTGGCCCTGCGGCCGTGCTCGTGCCGCTGCGCGGCGTGTCGGCCATCGACATTGAGGGAGGGCCGTTCCATTCACCGGAAGCGCTGGAGGCTTACCGCCGCTCGCTGAAGGAGCACCTGGACCGGCGCATTCAACTCGTCGAGCTCGACGCTCACATCAACGACGAAGTCTTCGCGAAGCGGGCGGCGGAGCTGCTGCTGGGGATGCTGGGGTGAGTTCCGACGCTCGCAAGCAGAAGCGCCGACCTACCCCTGGGACGGCGGCTTGCGGGTGACGGGCGGGGGCTTGGGCCCCGAGGGCGGCTGGAACGAATCGGCGAGACTGCCGGAGCGCACCCACTCGTTGATGACCTCCTCCGACAAACCGATGTCGATTCGCAGCGCCTGGCATAGCTCATCCGGGGAAAGCTCGCGACTGGCCACACCCCCGGCGGTCTTTGAGAATCGGGTGTTCCCCAGCAGCACCACCATCTCGCCCGGACGGTTTCGCCGGGCGTATAGACGTCGATTGAACGGGCTCTGCGCCCGCGACTCCTCGTAGCGAGCGAGATAGGAGGCGTGAGTGATGTAGTCCTCCATCAGCCGGCAGGGCAGCCAGGCCGAATTCGGCGGGGTGTGACTCCAGATGACGTGCGTGGAATTGTCCGGCTCGACCTCCGCCGCGAACACCGGATCGTCGTGGATGAAGACTTCATGCTCCAGGGGCAGCGGCACGTTCGAGAGCAAGGAAGAATCCACCAGCCAGTCACGACCGTCGAGCGTGACTTTCACGCTGGCGTGATTGACGATCCCCAGGTCGCGCATGGATCCGGTGAGGCGACGAGCCGCGAAGCCGAGCGAGCGCAGGAGCTCGTACAGCGCGTTGCTGGCCGGCCAGCAGGTTCCGCCGGTGCCGTCGGTGAGCCAGCCTTCGAAGAACGGGACGGCGTAGCCGCCGGGGAGAGGGAGATCGGGCTTCGCGCGGAGGGCCATCATCTTGCGCACGTTGTCGAACGGTACGTTGGCGCACCAGGCACGGTAGATCGCCCGGAGCCCTTCGAGATCCACAGAGGGCCGGCTCTCGAAACCGAGCCGCCGGAGGATGCGCTGTTGGAAAGGACCACTCATCGTGCGTCGTTCACGTTCCAGCGTGCCGGCACCAGCAGACGATGAGCCTCCTACCTGGGACGATCCAGCCTGCCGTTCAAGAACAGATTGACTGCGAAGATCAGGAGCGAGGCGAGGACCAGGGTTGAGCTGACAGCGATGACCTTGTCTGCGCCCTTGTGCCCGTAAGCGTCCAACGCGAGGCTCGCCATCATCACGGGCAGCCCCAGGTTGTGCCCCCAGAAGTGCAGGGTCGCCAACCGGTTGCGATTGCAGCCGGGCATCAGGATATAGACAATGCCGGCAATGGACATGGTTACCCAGCCGAGCAGCGAACTATGGGCGTGGACGGAAGAGAGCGCGTAGTCGCTGGAGATCCCCATGGCGAGGCCCATCGAAAGTCCTATCACCATGTAGACCGCCGAAATCTGTAGCAGCCTGAGACCGACGTTCACCGTTCCTCCGCTTGGCACAAATCGACCACCGCAGTGTGAGCTCGGAGACCGGGGCGTGTCTGTGATTCAAGTCACGGGACGGGAGGCTGTATGTGCCGCTCGCGGCGTGTGCGCCGTTCGTCGCGGTTTGCTAGCCTGTCCAGGAAGCGAGGAGGTACAGAGCATGGCAACGACAGCCAAGAAGACGGCGGCGCGACCGGCCAGGCGGGCGAAGGCCGAGATTGAGAAGGAGTTCGCTGAGGTACGGGCGCGCGTCGAAGAAGCCAGGGAAGAGGCGAGTCCAAAGCTGGAGGAGATGGCGAGGTTGCGCGAGGCCGAGGTCCGCAAGGCTGCCGAAGGGCTTTCCGTGGACAGCGTGGTGCAGCGCATTTCGGGCTTGGGACTGGAGATCTCGAAGGCGCTCGGCGGTCTGTCCGAGCAACTGGTGGAGGAAGTGGGCCGGCTGGCCGCGGTGCGCGAGTCGGTGGAAATCGAGAGGAGAGAACTGGAGAGACTCCATCAGTTGGATGTGGCCGCCACCGCCTTGGATCAGTTAGTGCAAGAGCACGAGCGCCGGAAACAGGAAATGGAACAGGAGATGGCGGCGCAGCAGGCAGCGTGGGAAGAGCAGGCGCGCACCACCGAGAGGGAGAGGAAGGAACAGGAGGAGAACCTCAAGAAGCAACGCCAGCGCGAGACGGAGGACTACGAGTACAAGAAGATGCTGGAACGCAAGAAAGCCCAAGACGCCTACGAAGAGGAGATGCGGCTTCTGCAAAAGAAGAACCAGGAGAAGCAGGAGGCGCTGGAAAAGAGCTGGCAGCAGCGGGAGACGGCGCTCAAGGAACGCGAGGAGGAACTGGGGCGGCTCCGAAGAGACGCCGAGCAGTTCCCCGAGCGGCTGCAAAAGGAAATGGACCGGGCGGCGTCGGAAGCGGTCCGCCAGACCGAGGCGCGCTTCCAGCAGCAGATCCTGGTGCTGCAAAAAGACGCCGAGGCGGAGAAGCGGCTGGCGGAGCTGCGGATCAAGACGCTCGAGGACACCGTCGCCCAGCAAGCGGCGCAGATGGCGACGTTGCAGAAGCAACTGGAGGAAGCCAAGAAGCAGGTGCAGGATATCGCCGTGAAGGCCATTGAGGGGGCCTCGGGCGCCAAGGCGCTTGCCCACATCAACCAGATCGCGATGGAACAGGCCAAACACCGAGCCCAGCAAGGGTGAGCTCAGGCCGGTCGTCGCGGCCAGGTCATGATTCGCCAGGCAGGTCTGGGCGCCCTCCGCGTCTCCGCGGTGAGGGATTACTGCACGGTGGTCCGGCCGATGTAGCTGCCGAGCACCTTCATGTAGTTGGCGCGGCTGAAGGCGGACGGGTCGGCGACGGAGCGGCGGCACATGCTGCCTCGCATCTGGGCGATCGATTCGTACTCGTGCTCCTCCATCCACTGGGTGAGGTCCCGGAGCACGGTGGTGACGTGGTCGATGCCGTTCTTCAGCAGGGCGGAGGTCATCATGGCCACCTTGGCCCCGGCCATCATCGACTTCAGCACGTCCTGGGCGGTGTGCACGCCGCCGGTCACGGCCATGTCGGCCTTGATCTGGCCGCAGAGCGTGGCCACCCAGTGCAGCCGCAGCAACAGCTCGAAGGGGGTCGAGAGGTGCAGGTTCGGCGTCACCTCGAGGTTCTCCAGGTCGATGTCCGGTTGGTAGAAACGGTTGAACATCACCAGCGCGTCGGCGCCGGCGTTGTCCAGCTTCTTCGCCATGCTGGCCATGGCGCTGAAGTACGGCCCCAGTTTTACCGCCACCGGGATGCGGATGCTCGCCTTGACGTGCGAGACGAGGCTGGTGTACATCTCCTCGACTTTCTCGCCGGTCAGCTCCGGATCGTTGGCGAGGTAGAAGATATTCAACTCGAGGGCATCGGCGCCGGCCTCCTCCATCAGCTTGGCGTAGCGGATCCAGCCGCCCGTAGTCACGCCGTTGAGGCTGGCGATGACCGGAATGTTGACCGCCTGCTTCGCCCGGCGGATGTGTTCCAGATAGCCGTCCGGTCCGAGCTTGTAAGAGGTCAGGTCGGGAAAATAAGACAACGACTCGGCAAAGCTCTCGGTCCCATAAGTCAGATACTCGTCGAGCGCGTTGCTCTCGACGACAATCTGCTCCTCGAACAGTGAGTGCAGCACGACGGCCGAAGCACCCGCGTCCTCCATATGAAGGATGTTGCCGATACTCTCGCTCAAGGGTGATGGAGAAACCACCAGCGGGTTCTTGAGCGCAAGTCCAAGGTAATTTGTGGTCAGGTCAGGCATTTTTGACCTCCTCGGCTTTCGGGACTTCCGCCTTCGCCGCCTCCGGCTTGGGCGCACTTTCGGCCGGTTGCGCGGCCAGGTGCTCGTAGAGCTTCCAGCGTTTGGCCACGTCCTCCTGC
>Ga0129298_10001342_pt1 | contig 10323 bp, 12 predicted proteins | sample I19B2metaG_FD_94707 | JGI IMG/M metagenome (GOLD analysis project Ga0129298, IMG submission 94707) | Lake sediment bacterial and archeal communities from Gulf of Boni, Indonesia to study Microbial Dark Matter (Phase II) - ​I19B2 metaG | ecosystem: Environmental > Aquatic > Freshwater > Lake >...
GCCTCAGAGAGAAAGGCTACAGAGCAATAAAGATGCATGTTGACGATCCGAATTGGGAGAACGACATAGCACGAGTCAAGGCAGTCCGAGATGCTTTGGGAAACGACATCGACATAATGTTCGACGCTGAAAGCGAAGGGCTTAGCGGCCCTGGCACAGGTCTTCCATACAGCACTTGTCTGCGAATAGGAAGGGCCCTCGAGAAACTGGAAGTTCTCTGGTACGAGGGAGTACTATCGCACTACATGTATCCTGAATTGACGAAGAAATTGGCTGATGAGCTCGATATTCCGATAGCTGGAGGAGGGCAATTCTACGGTTGGCACCAATTCATGAGAATACTGGACATCGTCGACATTGTCCAGCCAGACGCACAATACTGCGGCGGCATATTGGAGGCGAAGAAGATATCTTTCTTGGCCCAGACGAGAGGAAAGCAATGCGTGTTTCATTCTGGATACGGCCCGGGCCTAGCCATAACCGCCGACCTGCACGCGGCATGTGCAAGCCCCATAAACGATTGGTTTGAGTTCGGATTCTTCGAACCCGGTTTCCCCATCCGCGTAAGAGACGTGTATCTTACGAAACCTCAGGAAATCGACAGGAATGGATACCTGCATGTTCCAGACGGCCCGGGACTGGGGGTTGAGATCAACGAGGAAGCATTGCGCAAATGCACAGTGGAGAAATCGAAGGGAGCATGAGAACCGAATCGATCCAAACGCTTAAAGCGCGCGCAACTATATGTACGAGTTAAATGGAGTGATTGGTGATCTTGTTCTTCCAAGGAAGAATCACGGAATTTCTCCTTATTCTACTCTTCTTCGCGTTCCAAGTCTTCTTCATACTGCAAGCCACCAAGAAGAAGGAGATAGGATACATAAGGCACATTAGTGGACTTGACGCAATAGGGGAAATAGTCGGTCGCGCAACAGAGATGGGAAAACCTATCCATCTCTCGCCTGGAGTATATGCCGGGTTCGGTCCAGGCTACGCAGGGCCCACTGTGGCCGCCTTGTCAATGTTTAGCCACGTTTCATCGCTTGCAGCCAGCAAGAAGGTTCCAGTCCTAGCCAGCGTGAACGATGCTGCAAGCTATGCGGCGATAGACGAGGCAGTTCGAGTGGCATGCGAGTCCGTACATTCGCCAGAATGCTACAAATCGGAGAATATTCAGTATTATGCCTACGGTGAAGCTTTGCTGACAGGCGTCTTCGGCACAATGACGAGAATGAAGCCTGCCGGCAACTTCCTGATCGGGCCCTTCGGCTGGGACGCTGTCGTACAAGGAGAGCTAGGTGCGTATGCGAACGCGATGCAGCTTGGAGGAACCGATGCCTTCGCCAACTTGTCAATGTTGGCCGCGACCTGCGACTTCCTATTGATCGGCGAGGAGATGTTCGCCGCAGGTGCTTATGTCTCAAAGGACCCGAAAGGTGCAGGAGCATTGCGAGGGCAAGACCTCTCAAAGGTTGTGGCCCTGCTGTTCATCATCGTGGGAGCAGTTCTCTGGTTAGCGGGCAACAAACTGGTCTTCAACATATTGGGGGTGTGAGATCGTGTCCACTCGTTTCATACGTAGAGATCTTCCTTACGTGATACTTGCCGTGTTCGGCATACTAGCCCTCCTCTCATACTACATTGCCATTCCGGCAATCGAGACTATGGCAGGGACATCTAGAACATGGGTAGTCGTAGTAGGCGCGTTCGCGGTTCTTTTAGGTGCCTTCAACGTCGTGAGAACCCACATAGTCCGGGCTTACCAGAAGAAGAAGGACTACTGGCTGAGCGCATGGCTTCTCTTCATCTACTTCTCGATGATTGTCGTTGGATTGTCGGCCGGTACGGGAAGCGGGCAATACAAATGGATGTACGGAGCCATGTATACTCCGCTTGCACAAGGAGTGGTGGGAACACTTGGGCTCTTCCTTGTCTCCGCTGCATACCGAGCCTTCAAAATCAGAACAATAGAGAGCCTAGTCTTCTTCCTAGGTTTCTTCCTCATAGCTGTCCGTCAGGCATCAATAGGCCCGTTGCTATGGCCAGGATTCGAAACCATCGGCAACTGGGTGACGCTGTGGCCAAGCACAGGCACAATGCGAGCAGTGACGATAGGCCTAGCGATTGGAACAGTGGCCCTGGCTCTAAGAACGTTGGCACGTTATGAGAGAATCGGTTTAGAAGAGGGCGCGATGGTGGGAGGAGGATGAATATGGCAGCGAGTGAGAGCATTTGGGACAAGCTGGGGAACCTTGATCGAAGAATACTATTTTGGGCGATAGTTCTGATAATCATCATACCACTGATACATCCACTCGGACTGCCAGTGACAGTCAGCGAAAGGGTTAGGGAGGCATACAACTTCGTTGAGAAGGCGGTCAAACCCCGCGATATTGCGCTCATCGATCTTGGTACAGGTCTAGGGCCTATGCCAGAAACGATGCCAGGGCTTCTCGCAATGACCAGGCAACTAATGAGACTCCAAGCGCGAATAGTCTTCACAACAGGATACATATCACCTGAAGCAGTGGTCGTCATCGAGACTGTGATGGATCAGACTCTTCGGAAAGATCCGAAGTTTGTCTACGGGGAGCACTACGTGAACTTCGGCTGGTACACCGGAGGAGGCACGGCGATCCGCCGCCTCGCCTCAAGCTGGAAGGACGTCTTCACCCGAGACTGGTACGGCACCCCCAACGAGAGGCTGCCTATCATGAAAGACATTACAGGCGCAGACTCATTCAGACTTGTCTGGCACGTAGGTCCGGAAATAGCATGGATAACCTACTGGAAGCTGGGCAAGAATGTGCCAGTGCTCGTAACCTACATGGCGCTCAACATCCCAACATATCTGCCGTACTATGCTGCCGGCGACATCTACCTGCTAGGTGGACAACGAGAGAGCGCGGAGTATGAGATTCTCGTTGGCGTACCCGGACCAGGAGTTCCAGCAATGGACTACCAGTCGCTTGGACATCTGTTCGTACTCGCCGTCGTGGTTCTGGGCAATCTGGGACACATAAGGAGAAAGCTGAAGAGGGGAACGCAATGAACATAGATCCATTAGTAGTAATAGGCGTCATCTGGTCCTTAGTCATTCTGAGCTTCCTGCTATACAAGGAGAACATAGCGTACAGATTCGCAGAATACACTATGATAGGGGTCGCGGCAGGCCACGCCACAGTATCCGCGATCTACCTTATCAACGGATCCAATATAACCCCGCTGCTACGAGGAAACCTGCTGCACATCGTGCCTCTGTTCCTAGGCATAATGCTGCTCTTCAAGTTGAAGGGAGAGTACGCATGGCTAGGCAGATACGGAATCGCGCTGGTTGTCGGAGTTGGAACGGGAGACGTTGTCCGTTCACAGATGGCTGCATCATTCATCAGGCAGATCACGTCGACACTCGAAATCTTCACAATCCGGACCGCGGAACAAGCATTCAACGTATTCGTCTTCATGGTCGCAATGCTCTCAACAATACTCATCTTCATCTTCACTGTGAGACCAGTCGGAGCAGCGGCACCACTGCCCAAGGTCCAGAAGCTAGGTCGATTGTTCGTAATGTTCGTGCTGGGAACCATCTTCGCCCACCAAATAATGAGCCGTGTCGCGATGCTGGCAGGAGTACTTCAACGACTGGTGGCGCTATTCGGGTTCTAACCCTTTTTAGGCTTAGCAGGGAACCGGGTTTTCTTCCAGTGTTTTGAGTGGAGCAAGCATTCCGGAGCAGTCTGTTTCAATTGTCCAAAAGCCAGAGAACTCTAGTGCATGGAATAATCATCGGCTTAGGTCTAGGTGTCATACTGCTAGGCCCAGAGCCAATTGTCTGCTCCATTCTCGGCCTATCCCTGATAGCCATCGGGTTCATATTAGAGAGAAAAGGCCTGAAGAAAGAAGAAAGTGAGAAGGAGCAGTAACACTCGCCGACTTATTTTGAATCGTGGCATAGCTACTGCAACGAGAAGAGTAGCCTACTGGTGAAGAAAGAGTAGAACAGTTTTCGCTTAGTGTACTATACCACGACATGTGGCCCACTCTTGAGTAGATGAATTAGAGTAGCGCGCTAGGCCATTGCAGAAATCAGCCTCCTTAACACGGCTCTGTCAGGGAGCAGCTATGCCTCCGCATGCGCCTAGCACATCAAATCCACACGGGAAAGTGATTAGTGCAACACCTTAGCGCAAGAATAACCGGATGTGAAGTATGGTCATAAAGTTGAGTCAGACGATTCTATTTCCATGTTCGTCGGTTTAGACGTTCCTAAGAACTATCTTCAAGCAGCTGTTGCCGACGAGACCGGCAGCATTATGGCAGTCCAGCTCGCCCAGACCATCGCCGTGACGAGGCGGGGATTGACTCTGGCAGTCATGTGATCGAAGTCTCCGGAAACGTGATCGTTATTCACAAGAGCATTACGCTCCCTGTCTTCTGTCTTTTCTGCATTTGCCTTCTTGATCAATACGCGTAGATCGCCGAAAACGTGAAAGCCTGCCTGTGACAATGTTACATCTATGCCAGAAGATCCGCTCTCGCTAGCCATATTGGAACTCGCCGACAGGATCAGGAGACGAGAGCTTTCACCTGTTGAACTGGCCGAGCATTCTCTTGATAGAATCAATCAAGTCAATGTAGTGTTGAACGCGTTTGTGACCGTCTCAGTAGATCATGCACGACAGGCCGCAAAGATGGCCGAAGAACAGATCAGAAACGGCAGGTACAGAGGCCCGCTTCATGGTGTCCCGATAGGCATCAAAGACATAATTGACACATCGGGGATCAGAACGACCTACGGATCGTCGATATTTAGGGAAAATGTGCCCCTTCAGGATGCCACAGTAGTATCACGTCTCAAAGATGCAGGGGCAATAATCCTCGGCAAAACGAACACACACGAGTTCGCACTGGGCGTAACGACCGACAACCTTCATTACGGGCCCACTAAGAATCCTTGGGCCCCAGACAGAATACCCGGTGGCTCCAGCGGAGGGTCCGCGGCTGCCGTCGCCTCATACATGTGCTATGCAGCCACGGGGACAGACACAGGTGGATCCATCCGAATACCGGCCGCCTTCTGTGGCCTTGTTGGACTGAAACCAACATACGGCCTTGTGAGTACCAAAGGAGTATTCCCGTTGGCAATCGGATTCGATCATGTCGGCCCCATCACGCGAAGTGTCGCTGACGCAGCACTCATGCTACAAACTATGGCAGGATTTGACACAGACGATCCGAGAAGCCTGAACGTTCCGATTCCAAACCTTTTGCAGGGAATAGACAGGTCGATCGCAGGAGTCAAGATCGCGATATCTCCAGATCTAATCCCTGAAGACATGGATCATCAAGCGAAGTCGGCTTACGAAGACGCAATATCAAAAGTCAAGAATCTCGGTGCACAGGTCGTGGAGAAGAGAATCAAAACAGCACACCTCATAGAGGGGATCTCGACGACACTCATCCTAGCAGAAGGTGCCGCTCAGCATTCAGAGCTACTCGAGAAATACTCCGATATGTACGGAGCCAATGTCATCGATCGATTTAGAGCCGGCCAAAAGATCACAGCGGCCCAGTACATCAAGGCCCTCAGAGAAAACGAAGAGATTCGTCGTGAGATCGAGATCATTTTCGAGGATGTCGGCCTTCTGCTAACGCCATCGGTCCAGATTCTTCCCCCAAGAATCGGCGAAGACAAAATCCTAATCCACGGAAAGGAACTTGATACCATCTTCTGCTGTGTTCGCTTCACAAGACTGGCAAACATCACCGGAATGCCTGCAATAGTGCTTCCATATGGTTATTCATCAGAAGGTTTGCCTCTCAGCATACAGCTGATGGCCCCCAAACTGAAAGATGCTCAGCTTCTGCAATTCGCCTACGCTCTCGAGCAAGCGACTCCGGAACTCCGAGACAGGCGACCGAAATCCTTCACGTAGCAGGACGGTTCAATAATAGTCCGAATGGAGCGGGGAACCAAAACCCTAGACGAAGATCAAGGACAGAATAATAAGGTTGGAGCACACGTTAGCCAGATAGGGGAACAGGTCGTGTACGTGTTAGTAGCGTTTGCTCTTGCAGCACTTATCATAGTCCTGACCATCCGAGCAATGCGGAAGAGCAAACGTGCTCGAAGGGGTTCCTGTAGGAGTTGCAGCTTGTTTTTGATTCCTTCGTTCCCTCATTCGGTAGCGAAGGTTTGCGCGCTGTGTCGCAGATCTGGAATCGAGCCCGGCGCTCGGAAAAGTAGCTCTTAACACTACTGCATTCTTTTGAAGCAGATCGTACCTATCTGAATCATAACAAACGCGAATGCAACAAGGATCAGAAAGTCGACTGGCAGCGGAAACCTTGATGTTCCCAGGAGGACTCCCCTCATTCCGTCAACGCCGTAGGTTACCGGATCCAGATACGTGAGAAGCATTAACCAAGGTGGCAGATTCTCGAGCGGGTATAATGCTCCGCTGAAGAAGAAGAGTGGAAAGACGAGAAAGCTCACGATTGTTCCGAATGACTCAGGGCTTGTTAGGATCGACCCCAACATTAGTCCAAGGCTCACGAGGCCTATTGCGAGCACGAGCAGAAACAGTAGGGCCAGCAACGTGGCAGTGAGTGTGAAAGATATGCCTAAGGCCACGCCGATTAGGAGCATTATTGTCCCTTGGATCATCGAATCAGTTATTCCCCCAAGCATTTTGCCGACGAATATTGCGGTTCTTGGGATGGGTGCAACTAGGATCTCCTTGAGAATGTCGATCTTTCTGTCCCATACGATGTAGACTCCGAAGAAGACTGAGGTGAAGAGGATGCTCATTGTGAGAATGCCTGGGTAGATAAAGACCTGGTAGTTTACGTCTTTGATGGAGACGTTAGGTCCTAGTCCTCCTCCGAATCCGAATATCCAAAGAAGGGGGGTGAATAATGAGGTTATGACTCTGGATTTCTCTCTTCTGAAGACCTTGAACTCTCGAAGCCAAATTCCATAGATCGCTTCGAAGACGCTCATCTTCTTGCCTCCGCACGCATCATTCTCTCGAAAATTCCTCCTTCTCCGCTCTCAGTGCGGATCTCTTTTCCGGTGAAATGCAGGAAGACATCGTTGAGCGTAACTGGCCTAACGGAGATGTACTCTACTCTTCCAGCTCTTTCGAGGATCTCCTGGAGATGTTGGCTCGAGTTTTCGACTGTCAAGACAAGCAGGTCGTCATCGGTCTCTATCTTTCTGACGTATTTGAGATCTTTGAATGCCTCAATGTCGAGCTTCGGGTTTTTCAGGCATACCAAGTCCCCGCCGATCGATTCTTTCAAGGCATCAACGGTGTCGAGAACCACCACTTTTCCCTGGTCAATTATCGCTATCCTGTCGCAGAGTTCCTCCGCTTCCTCCATATAGTGAGTTGTCAAAACTACGGTCATTTCCTCCTTCTCAGCGAGATCAGCGATGTAGTCCCAAATCTGACCACGGGTCTGAGGATCCAACCCCAGGGTCGGCTCATCGAGAAAGAGAACCTCGGGATGGTGAATCAGGCCTCTGCCTATCTCCAGCCGTCTTCGCATACCTCCAGAATATGTCTTGACAAGGTCGTTCTTGCGGTTCTCCAGCCCGACAAGTTCGAGAACCTCCTTTATCCTGTCGCGTCTAACGTCTCTGGGAACGCCGTACCACATCGCGTGAAGCAGCAGGTTCTCCAACCCCGTGAGTTCATCATCCACACTTGGTTCCTGGAAGACTATTCCAATTGATCTTCGAACATTGTCTGGCTGGGAGACTATATCAAACCCGTTGACTTTTGCGCTTCCTTCAGTAGGCCTAAGCATAGTGCACAACATCGATATGACGGTCGTCTTTCCCGCGCCGTTCGGCCCAAGCAGGCCGAAGATCTCCCCCTGCTTCACCTTGATATTCAACCGGTCGACTGCAGCAAGCTCGCCGTATCTCTTTGTCAAATCGCTCGTTTCTATTGACCAGCTCATGTTGCGTGATCCGGATAACTGGAGCGGGACAACTAATTAACTGTCGCGCAGTTGCCTGGCCAATGACGTCAGAATGTTTGGGGGCTCGGCCAGCGGGGGAGAAACCGGTCCACTGGATTATTGAGCGAAGAAGTAACTAGTCTCAGAAATGACTCCATTGCGGTACGTGCCCTGCCAGACAATGCGATTTGGAATGCCTACATAGCCCGGCAAACGCGAGACCGAGTAGTCTGCTGTAACGGAGTATTCGGGGTTTGGCGTCACAGGGTACTTTATTGTGACAATCCATCCTTTCGCCCGGTACTCGTAGGTCTCCGCACCTACTATGTTAGTCGGTGTGACTCGTCCTCCTGACCATGCAAGATCGCTGATGAATTGCTTCGTCTCTGGATGTTTCGCTTTGATCTCCTCCATGATTTCGTCCCTAACTCGCTCAACCATGGATCTTGTGTCGCGCCTGAGATAGAGAAACATACCCGTGCAAAACGCCGACGCTGCAACTATGAACAATACGATGAGAGCAGTCTTTTGTTTCATTGTAAGCCCCGGCCTACCTTCCTTGACGGTCTCATACAGGATGAGCCCAATTAGTTAATCGTGTCTCTTAGAACAGCCCGTTCACTGACAAGAACAGCGTCATAGCTGTGGAAGACATACGTGAGATATATGTAAGACGCATGTGAGACATGATGGCAGGTGACAGCTACGGTCCGACCCCCGCAGGCCGGTTTTCTCCTACCCACTTTCGTCATGTGCCGACAAGCTGACGAGACTCAAGCTGGTAACACAAATAAGCATCAAGAACAACTAGTGTAGACACAGGCGAGAAACGCGGAAGCATAACTCTCAAAGAGGTTGCGGCAGTTGAGTGGTTCAGCCAAGAAGAAAGTTATCTCAGGCCAAAAGCTGTTCGGAATGCAGGTAATAGATGTGAAGGGTTCTCTGGTTGGCACAGTCAAAGATGTGGGAGTAGACACCAATGAGAAGCAAATGGTCCTATTCGTCACCACTAAAGCCATGACTGATGTTGAGTTAACGTGGAGCAGCATACAGTCGATTGAAGATGTTGTTCTTCTGAACAAGCAAGTTGAAACCCCGCCAGCTCCTGCTGAAACACAACCGACTCCAACTCCCCCTGCTGCTCCGTTGACCCACGTCTGCCCGAACTGCAAGTTCAGTGCCCCGGTGCACGCAAAGTTCTGCCCCAAGTGTGGCAGCAGTATCAAGTGAACTCTATCAGAAGTGACATCGTGCACTAGGAACAGCTAGGCTTTCGACTGTAAGGAAAATCGGGACTTGACAAGGGCCAGGATCGGCGGAATTGTCGATCTCTCCACAATTGACTGGTATGGCAAAATCACTTCTATGACTTTCTTTGCTGGCTGCAACTTCAGATGCCCCTACTGTCAGAACGCCAGCCTCATTCCCTTGGAGTCCGGTAAAGAACTGGACACTGAGGATATTGTCAAAAGACTTCAGAGAAATCTAGACATAGTTGACGCTGCAGGATTCACGGGCGGGGAGCCATGTCTGCAGGCTGAGGCTTTGAAGGAGTTGGCCAAAAGAGCGAAAGCCCTTGGCCTCAGAGTATTTCTGAACACCAATGGTAGCAATCCCGAAGTTGTTAGTGATATGATAGAAGAGGGGTTGCTGGATTATGTGGCTCTAGATGTCAAAGCGCCTCTTGACCCTGAGCCGTACGGCAGAGCAATTGATCTGGCAGAATTGGGAGAAGCAGCTGTTGGCAACGTCAAAGCCACCTTGGAGAAATGTCTCGAAGCAGGGATCACACTGGAAGTCCGCACCACAATCGTACCAGGCCTAATCGATCAGGAAAAAGACATACGGAAAGTGTCAAGCGAAATAGCTGGAGCCCAGTTGTACGTGCTTCAGCAATTCAGCCCCGAAGGTGATCTCCTAGACCAAAACTTCAAGAATGTGACGCCTCCCACTAGGGAGACGCTCACAAGACTCGCTAGAGTCGCACTGGAGTGTGGAGTAAGAGAAGTGAGAATTCGCACGAAAGAAAGCGGTGAAGAGACGATTCGGCCTTGAAGAGAATAATCGCAACTGCAGGACTGCCAGGTTCCGGAAAAGGACTATTCTCTGACGTTGCAGCCTCCTACGGTATCCCTGTCTTTGTATGCGGAGACATAGTCAGAGAGGAAACGAGAAGAAGAGGACTTCCCTTGACACTCGAGAGCACGGGAGCGGTTATGCTGAATATACGTGAGGAGGAAGGCCCGGCGGTGATCTCCAAGATACTGATACCGAGGATCGATGCGTCTGAATGTGACGCTGTCATCGTTGAGGGAGTCAGGTATCGGGCGGAAATCAATGAGCTTCGAGCAA
>Ga0129298_10001344_pt1 | contig 10321 bp, 9 predicted proteins | sample I19B2metaG_FD_94707 | JGI IMG/M metagenome (GOLD analysis project Ga0129298, IMG submission 94707) | Lake sediment bacterial and archeal communities from Gulf of Boni, Indonesia to study Microbial Dark Matter (Phase II) - ​I19B2 metaG | ecosystem: Environmental > Aquatic > Freshwater > Lake >...
CGGATCTCAGGACGCTCTCCGCCGCAGTGGCAATGTCCTTGGTGTTGCAGGAAAGGGAGGAGACAGCCCCCTCCAGGGTGATGATGTTGGACGAGTATGACTCGCGACGTTGCAGGATCTCGGCGAACGATTTCTCCAGCTCCCGTGTTAATGTATCTATGGCGCGCAACAGGCTGATGCGGGTGACGGAGGAAGCGGCCTGGTCGACAAAGAGCTTGATCGTGTCCACGTCCGTATCGTTCAGCTTGCGTTTACTGTATTTGTTGTCGATACCGAAAATTCCGATCGTCTCACCCTTGACCACCAGGGGGCAGATAACGAAATTGTTGGAGCGTAGTGCCTTGATGGCGTCATAGGGGGGCTTCAAGTGATAATCATCAGGATACCTGGCAATATCGTCTACAATGAAGAGTTTCTTCTCCGCAAAGCATTTGTAGATGATGCCGCTCCTGCTATCCAGTGGGATGGTGACGTTGCGAACATCCACGTCGGAGTCGGTGGAGATCACGAAGCGAATATTCTCCCTGGCATCATCGCAAAGAAGGATGTTCACCCTTTCGTAGCCGAGAATGTCATGGAGCCCCTCTGCGCAGAGGGTAAGCACCTCTGAGAGATCCATGGACTTCTGGATGCGGCTGCTGATCATGTGAAAGTTCTTGATGTTGTTGTCAAGAACCTTATACCTGTTCTCGAACAGCTCCTTCTGCTCATTTACCTCCCTGTGGAGTGCATCAAGCTCTATTGCCCGATCGCTCAGTTCATCGCCGGACTTGCCGATGAAGAAACCGAGCCCCCCCATGACTAAAGAGGTGCCGATCCCCATGAAGAGATATAGGAGTATATTGTGTTTTGAGCCTGTGAGTTCAAAGAATGCCTGGGTGAAAATCGTCTGGTTTGGCTCCGGGAAGAAGACCAGCTTGATCATTATCCAGGTGACCGGAGCACCTATGCCGAGGATCATCCCCAGCAGAGCATATTTAGTTTTTCTCTGCTTTTTGAATCTTGCAACAACCATCGCTGGCGATCCTCCCTGGAACTACGTCTCTGCATATTATCTTAGGAAAAATGCATCTAAGCAGTTTAGTGGGAGTATTAACCCATGTCAATTCATTTGCAGCCAAAGCGGTGTAAAAATATTTGACTTAACGACACATAGCCGACATATTTCCTTTATTGAATAAGAGTAGCTAAGGAGGAAACCTATGCGTGAACTGGACTGTCGCCACCTCTCCTGTCCCGCCCCGGTGTTACAGGTGAAAAAGGGTCTTGAGGAGTCGGGCCTGAAGGGGTTAAGGGTGTTGGTGGATACCGGCGCTGCAAGGGAGAACGTAAGCCGTTTTGCTGTCTCAAGAGGGTATGCTGTGCAAGAGAGTGACATGGGTGATTATTTTGCTCTGGAGATAACCTCCTCTGGCGTTCTGGAGAGGGGTACGGCAATCAGTGGCGGTGTAGTCATACTGATTGCCAGCGACAGCCTGGGGAGCGGTCCTGACGAACTGGGGAAGCTGCTGATGAAGAATTTCCTTATCTCCCTCCTGGAGAGTAGCGACCCACCGGAAAAGATACTCCTCATCAACAGCGGCGTGCTCCTCACCGTGAGTGGTGGGGAGTCGGTCGAAGCGCTGCAGAAGTTGATCTCTATCGGTGCAGAGGTCTTAGCCTGCGGAGTCTGCCTAGATTTTTTCTCTGTCAAGGAGAAGCAGGCCGTAGGGGGTGTCACCAATATGCTGACCATTGCCGAAAGCATGCTTCAGGCGAGAACGGTCATCAGGCTCTAGGGGGTATGCCGTGACCAGGGATTACAGGGGGGTCAAGCCGCGTGTCCATGCGAGCAGTTTCGTCGCCGAAACTGCGGTCATCATCGGCGACGTCCATGTCGGGGAGGAGAGCAGTATCTGGTACAACACGGTGATACGCGGCGACGTCAATCAGATTCGCATCGGTTCGGGCAGCAACATACAGGACATGTGCGTCCTTCATGTTACCGGCGCCAAGGGTAAGGGGGAAGAGGGTCACCCCCTTTACATAGGGAGCGACGTAACCGTCGGCCATGCAGTCACCCTCCACGGCTGCACGATTGAGGATGGGGCCTTCATAGGGATGAATGCCGTGATACTCGACGGATGCCGGGTCTGTCGCGGGGCGATGGTAGCCGCCGGCTCCCTACTTACCCCGGGGACTTTCGTCCCTGAGGGGACGCTCTGGATGGGAGCGCCGGCAAAATTCAAGAGAAATCTATCGAATGAGGAACGTTCTAAAATGACGAGGACAGCAGCAGGCTACAGGGAACTTGCGGCAAACTACAGGGGCAACGCACCCCTTCCCGAAGGTGATCTCCCCTAGGGGGCTTCCATCAACCCGTTGGCAGAGGTTTGGCAATAATCTCTTGACCTTGGGCATGGCTTTAAATATGCTGTAATACCCAACTTGTCTTCCCATGGTGATAAATTGAGTTCACGCAAGAACAAACTCTTTGAAAGCGCGCAAAAGAATATCCAGAAGGGGCAGTACGGGCGTGCCGCAGAGGAGTATGCGGAACTCATTGCCTTGGATCCAGGGGACATTCGCCACCGTCAGAAGTATGCTGAAATTCTCGCCAAGGTGAACAGGAAGAGTGACGCAGTCAGGGAGTATACCGCCCTGGCAAAGCATTACATCGATTCAGTCCATTATCTTAAAGCAATAGCCGTCTACAAGCAGATACAGAAGCTTGAACCAACCAATGCCGATATATCCCTCACCCTGGCATCCCTCAATGAAAAGCAGAACCTGATCGGTAATGCCATAGCTGAGTACAACTCGGCCCTGCGCATATATGAAGAAAACAGTGAAAACCGCAAGGCTTTGAATGTGCTGCAGAGCCTTCTTGCCCTTGATGCCTCCAATACCGCTATTAGACTACGTGTTGCCGAAAAGCATTTTGTCATAGGTGAAGAGTCAAGCTCCTGCGAAGCCTTCGTCTCCCTGGCCGAAGACCTGAGGAGCAAGGGGGATGAACTCGGCTACGAGCAGGTCTTCTCACGCTTGAGCGCTCTTTTCCCCGAAAAGGCGGAAATGCTACGCCTGGCTAAGGAAGAACCTCCGGCCAAAGCGGAGGAGCCGGCATCTGTCCAGGTCGCGCCCCCCTGCGAGTCGACTGTTGAACCCCATCCGCCGACGGATCTATCCGTACTGCCGGAATCAGAAGTCACTCCGGCAGCTGAAGAGGTACCTGGCGAAGAGGAGATCGAGGAGCTGGAGGCACTCGATCTCCTCGAAGAGGAGCTTGAGCTTGTCGAAGAGGAGACTCACCCCCATGACTGGGAGGAGGAGATAGATCTCGGCGACCTGGGATCGCAGACGGTCGATTTTTCCACGGCAGCCTCAGAGTCCCAGATGGAGCTGGAGCCTCCCCCTGCCGTGGAGATTGATCTCGGCGAGCTGCCCGAGCTGGATCTGGAGGAGCTGCAGCTTGAACTTGAACCCCTGGAGATGGAGCTGGAACTGGAGGAGATAGCAGAGCCGGGGTCAGCAGTCGAAGTCGCAGCGGGGGAGGAGCCCTTGCCGTCTGCCGCCGAGGTGCTGGGGGAAACCTTCAACCTGGCTGGCGAACTGGCGAAGTTTGCGGACGAGCTGGATTTCGGACTGCTGCAAAACGAGAGCGCTCCCCCATCTGGGGCGCTTACGGCGGAGATGTTCAAGACTAGCGATCTCGACAGGGAGGATGCCGAGTCCCATTACAGCCTGGGACTGGCGTACAAGGAGATGGGGCTTTTTGAAGAAGCGATCGCCGAATTCGAGGTCTCATCCGCATCCACGGCAAGAAGGGTGGACTCCCTCCTCCTGAAGGGGATTTGCCATCGGGACTGCGGTGATCTTGACCTGGCGATGGAGATTCTCGGCGCCCTCCTGGATGGGGAGGACATCGGCGAGGACGAGATGGTCAGCATCAAGTACGAGCTGGCCATCTGTCATGAGATGAAAGAAGACATGGATTCCGCCCGCCGCCTTTTCGCCGAGGTAGTCGCGCTTTGTCCCAGATTCGGCGACGCCGCAGCAAGGCTGGGCAAACTCTAGCGGATTCCCACCAGACCGAGTATATCCTCGTGCCTGTCGATCCTTGCAATCCCCGGCAGATCAGACTTGTAGGCGACAAAAGGGACTCCGGCTGCAGCGGCTGCCTGGGAGTCCACCGCTGAATCTCCGACGAAGATAACATCATCGGCAGAGAGGGAGAAATGCCCCAGTATCCTTAGCAGCGGCTCGGGATGGGGCTTGGGGAAGGGCGATTTCGCAGCTGTCATGACGAAGCTGAAGTATTCGCTTAGGCCGAACTCCTCGAGCACTGCATCAATGGAGGTCGAGCGGTTGGTGCATACCGCCAGTCCCAGTCTGCCGCGAAGTTCATCGAGGGTCTCCCTGAACCCTTCTTCCATTTTCATCAGCGGAATCAGGCTCCGGTAGTCGATGCAGCCGGCATAACTGATCGCCCTCTCCCTCTCTGCTTCATCCCTGAAAAAGTGGTTCATGACCTCCCGGTTGGCGAATGTGTGGATGATCCTGATCACGTCCGGGTCGTCCCAGTCGAGCACCATTCCCATGTGGTCCATAACCCTGCGGTAGAAGGCGAAGTTAGCCTCAATGGAGTCGAACATCACCCCGTCGCAATCATAGATGACCATCTTGAAGCCATTACCACTGCCAGTCATCGCGTCTCCTTCTCAAGGTTTCCCAGGTACTCTTCCCACTCGATGGGGAGAAGATACTTCTTCCGGTTATTGCAATCCTTACAGGCCGGCACCAGGTTACCCCTGGTACTCCTGCCGCCGCGGACTATGGGGACGATGTGATCCATGGTGAGCTCTGCCGCAGTGAAGCGGCCTCCGCAGTAATGGCAGGTACCACGGGCGAGGCGATCGCTCCACCAGCGGCTTTTCCTTATCTCCCGCGCCTTATCCTTCTCCTGGCGGATCTGCTGCTCGCTTACATCCGTAATGAAGTGTTCCATCCCTACCCCAACATCTTCTTGATCGCCAGACGTGCCAGCTCGTCGCAGCGCTCGTTCTCCGCATGGCCGGCATGCCCCTTGATCCAGCACCACTCGATCCGGTGGACCTGTGACAGGGCGTGGAGCCTCTCCCACAGGTCACGGTTAAGTACCGGCTCTTTCTTGCTGTTTATCCACCCCTTGCGAATCCAGCCGGAAAGCCACTCACGCATACCCTTTACAAGGTACTGGGAGTCGGTGGTCAGCACCACGCTGCATGGCCTCGTCAGGGCCTCAAGTGCGGTTATGGCCGCAGTCATCTCCATGCGGTTGTTGGTGGTGTCAATGGCTGCGCCGCTAAGCTCCTTGACCGTAGTGCCGGAACGAAGGATGACGCCGTACCCGCCCGGCCCGGGGTTGCCGCTGCATGCGCCATCGCAGAAGATTTCAATCTTGGTTGACATAGGCACCCTCCCCTCGAAGCAGTTCGGCAATCCCTGCCATCACCCGGTCGACTATGAGCTGATGGGTGGCCTTGACATCCTCCAGTTGGTAGAGGTCACTGAAGTCAATCGGCTTGCCGAAGATGACTTTCCCCTCGCGGCGGAAATCCGGGAATTTCCAGCGATTTAGGCCAACCAGGGCCGTCGGTATCACTGCCGGACGGGTATCGTAGATGATCTTCCCCACCCCGCGGTTTCCCTTGCCGAGTATACCGTCGCGGTGACGGGTCCCCTCGGGGAAGAGCATCACCTTCTCAGTGGCAAGGAGCTCATTGATCCGCTTGCCAGCCCGCACGTCCCTGCCACGGTTGACAGGGAAAGCTCCCCATGAGCCGTAGAGAATGCGGGTGAAACTATTACGGAAGAGCTCCTCCTTGGCAGGAGCCCAGAGCATCTGCATGGGGAAGCGGCCGATAACCGCCCAGGGGAGGAATATTGTTTCATAGGCCGAGATATGGTTGGAGGCGATCAGTACGCCGCCTTTCGTCGGGATGTTTTCAATGCCGCTAATACTGAAACGGTTGAGGCAGGATGCATAGCTGCCGATCACGTAGGCGGAAAACGTAACCCACAGACGGCGGAAGATAGAGACTCGCATGCTTCTCCCTTTGAAATAAAGATTATCGTCGATACTAGCTTGCCACCAGGAAATCCTGCAAGGAGATAGTTGCTGTTCACCCCTGCTGGCGTCTCTTTGTATGTCTTGTCGGCGTGGCGCTCCACGGGTCGTCCGGCCAGGGGTGCTTGGGGTAGCGCCCCTTGAGCTCCTTTTTAACCTCTGGATAGACCCTGTCCCAAAAGCTGCGCAGATCGCGGGTGACCTGCATGGGGCGACCGGCGGGGGAGAGGAGATGGAGCAGAATCGGCACTCTCCCGGCTGCCACTGTCGGGGTATCCGCCAGGCCGAACAGCTCCTGCAGCTTTACCGACAGCAGAGGCCCCCCCTCGGCGAGATAATCCAGGCGTATGCGGGAACCTGACGGCACCTGCAGCTCGGTTGGCGCCAGCTCGTCGAGGAGTGAATTCAGCTTCCACCCCAGTATCCCCTTGAGCACCTGCAACAGGTCGAATCCGGAGAGTCTCTCCGGCCTCTCCATGACAAGCAGCTGCGGGGCAAGCCACTCCTCTGCGGTGGCAAGCAGCGACTCGTCGGATAGATCGGGCCAATCGCTCTCCCCCATGGTTTCACGAAGCAGACGGACCCTGGCTCTGTACTGGCGGCAGGCAGAGGTTTCCCCGAGGAGCCCCAGGTCCCCCCTGGCGCGAACCCCTTCAATGACGGCATTAGCCACGTCAGCGGGCTCGGCCCTTACCGCGCGGCTCTCTAGTAGAATGGAGCCGAGTCGCCGCTCCTCCCTGGCCAAAACCCTTCCTCCGGCGTCATCCCGGTAAACCGAACGGCTGACTATTATCTGATCGCTGAAGAGCTCTAAAAGCTCCCCCTCCTGCAGTGTGGATGCGCTGAAAATAATCCCCTCCGCACCACACCCGCAGTCCAGTTCGACGGCAACGATGAATCGGCTGCCGAAAACGCCGCTACGGGGGCTCAGCTGGGCACCTCGACCGTTGGCCAGTATATATCTTTTCGATGAGGGTTCGCGCTGCATTGCGACCCTGTCGGGGAATGCTGCGGCAAGCAGCACTCCTGCTCCCCGGCATGAATAGTGATCACTGGGCACCTTCAGCCCGGCGATGCGCCGCAGCTGGCCTGAGAGACGCTCCACGCTGCGCAGCAGGTTGCCATCCACATCACGCAGTGCCGGAGACGACCGATCCCTGCGCCAGAGCTGCAGAAGCTCAAGGCGATCGCTCAGGTCGCAGAAGGTTGCAGGCTTCTCCTTGGCGGCGAAGCGAATGAAGTCCCGCTCGGAAACGACTGCCGCCAGGTCACTGGCCATCTCTCCTTCTCCTCGATCGATGCCGCAAAGAAGCATTTTCGCCAGGCGCGGATGGAGGGGGAATGCTGCCATCCTCCTCCCCAAGGGGGTTATGCGCAGCCGATAGTCGAGCCCACCCAGCATCTGCAGAAGCCGCCTGGACTCCGCGGTGGCTGCTTCGGGAGGGGGGTCTGCCCAGGAGAGTTCCCGGGGATCGTTGACACCCCAGAGGGCCAGGTTGAGCATGAGCTCGCTCAGGTCGGAGACAAGTATCTCCGCCGGGTCATGTGGTATCAACCCCGCCTGCTCGTGTTCGCTCCAGAGGCGGTAGCATATGCCGGGTGCGAGCCTCCCAGCCCGGCCAGCGCGCTGGGTTGCGGCTGCCAGCGAGACCCTTTCGGTAACGAGGCGGTTGAGGCCGGTGGCAGGGTCGAAACGGGAGCGCCTGGTGAGACCGCTGTCGATGACCACCCTTACACCTTCAATGGTCAGGCTGGTTTCGGCGATGTTCGTCGCCAGTACAACCTTGCGCTTTTCTCCGGGTGTAATGGCCTTCTCCTGCTCCTTGAAGGGGAGGTCGGCGTAAAGGGGAGCGAAGAGAAGATCGTCAGCGGAGTGCCTTTCCCTCAGCATGGCCAGGCAACGACGTATCTCGCCGGTACCGGGGAGGAAGAGGAGAATGTCGCCGCTGGTCTCCTTGAGAGCCCTGGTCGTTGCCGCTACCGCAGCTGCCACGGGCTCACTCTCCCGAAGGCCTAGATAGCGGATCTCCACCGGATGGAGCCGTCCCGTGGAGGACAACAGCTCCGCATCTGGGAGGAGCGACCTGATGACGGAGAGATCAGGGGTTGCCGACATGATTATGATGCGCAGATCGGGGCGAAGACCCTTCTGCATGTCGAGGCAGAGCGCAAGGGATGTGTCGCTATGCAGGTTCCTCTCGTGAAACTCGTCGAAGATTACCAGGCCGACACCATCGAGGGAGGGGTCCGACTGCAGTCGCCTGGTCAACAGCCCCTCGGTGACGATCTCCAGTCGGGTGCGGGATGAGGTGCATCTGTCGAAGCGGATGGCATAACCTACCGTACCTCCCACCTCTTCTCCGATGGAAGCGGACATCCAGCGGGCCGAATTAACAACCGCCAGCCGGCGGGGTTCCAGCATGATTATCTTCTGCCCCTGTAGCCAGGGGGCGTCCAATAGGGTAAGGGGTATGCGGGTTGTCTTGCCGGAGCCGGGGGGGGCATGAACGATCACGGCGGACCGTTCATGCAGGGAGGCAATAAGATGTGGGACGATGCTGTCTACGGGGAAAATTCTCATGCAACGATACTGCGCAGATCCTCGATGGTGATGCCGGCAAGGGATTCGACGGTGCGTGAGGCCTTAACCAGATCGACCGCCGGGTAGCTGTTGGTCACGGCCAGAACCGTCATGCCGGCTCCGACAGCGGACATTATCCCTGCAGGGGTATCCTCTATTGCCAGGGAAGCGGCAGGAGTTATGCCGTGTCCGGGGAAAGCCCCCTGGAGGCGCTGCACAGCCAGGATGTAACTGCTCGGATCGGGCTTGCTGGCATGGACATCCTCGGCAGTAACCTTAAGGTCGAATGCCCCCTGGAGGGACAGCTGCTGCAGCACAGGCTCGATGTCCGAGCGGAGGGCACCGCTGCAGATCGCCAAGGGGATCCTGCCGGAGAGGGACTTTACAAGCTCCACCACCCCGGGATATGGCCTGACTCCGTCGGCAATCACATCCTGGAAACTGGTGGCCTTGGCATCGATAAGATCAGCAAGTTTCCCTTCTGCAAGCTGCAGCCCGTGCATGCGGAATGCCTCCCTGAAGGCATCCCGGTCGTCGAATCCCATGTAGCGGTCGACATACTCCTGCCAGGAGTAGCCAGCTCCGAGAGGCTCCAAGACCTTCTGGAAGGCACGGTAATGCATCGGCTCGCTGTCTACTATGATACCGTCGAAATCGAAAACTACGGCCTTAAGCATGCAGACTCCTCTTTGCCACCGCTGTTTGGCAGCGGTTATCTCTTCAGCTTCGCCTTGAGCAGGTCCCCCAGGGTACCCATGCCGGCCGGTGCCTGTGATGCCTGCTGGCGGAAGGTCGCCATGTCGGCAACTGCTTCTGCCTCGGCGCGAACAGTGTCAGCGAAAGCCAAGGATATGCGCCTGCTCTCCCGGTCCACACCTTCAACCACAACCTCCACGGTCTCCCCTTCTTGCAGGACATCCTTCGGGTGGTTGATCCTCTTCCCCTTGCCAAGCTTGGAGATGTGCAGCAGTCCGTCCACCCCCTCTCCCAGTGTCACGAAGGCGCCGAACTGGGCGAGTTTGGAAACTTTACCGTTGTGGCAAGAGCCGACGGAGAACTTCTCCACAGCGCTCTCCCAAGGGTCAACCATGGTGTCCTTCAAGCTGAAGGAGAACCTTTTCTGCTCCCAGTCGAGCTGCTTGATGGTGACGCTGATCTCCTCCCCGACCGATAGGACGTCGGCAACGTCGCGCACCTTTGTCCAGCCGATTTCCGAAACGGGGAGGAGACCCTCGATTGCGCCGACGCGAACGAAGGCGCCGAATTTCTGCAGGGAGGTCACCGTGGCACTGACCGTCATCCCCACCTGGAGGCTCTCCTTCAGCTGTTCAAGTTCACGGGCAGCCTCCTCCTCAAGGAGAGGCCTGCGGGAGACGATGATGTTCCTCCCACCTTCAGCATACTCGGTGATGATGAACTGCAGTTTCTGCCCGACGAACGCAGAGGTGTCGGCTACACGGCGCAGGGAGATCTGCGAGTAAGGCGCAAAGGCGCGGCTGGAGCCGATCCTGACCTCGAAGCCACCCTTTACCTCCTTCTCCACACTCCCCTCCACCGGAATACCCGATCTCCAGGCATCCTCCAGCATGGAGCGGTCAGCCGCACCGGTCCCGCCGATTCTGGTGGTAAAGCGCAGTTCCCCCCTGTTGCTC
>Ga0129298_10001345_pt1 | contig 10319 bp, 1 predicted proteins | sample I19B2metaG_FD_94707 | JGI IMG/M metagenome (GOLD analysis project Ga0129298, IMG submission 94707) | Lake sediment bacterial and archeal communities from Gulf of Boni, Indonesia to study Microbial Dark Matter (Phase II) - ​I19B2 metaG | ecosystem: Environmental > Aquatic > Freshwater > Lake >...
GAACTTCGGCGACGGCACCAACGCCACTGGAGTAGTGGTGGATCATGCATACTCAGAAAACGGAAGTTATCTAGTTACGTTGAGAGTGATGGATGATGATGGAGCAACAGGAACAGCCACAGCCACAAAGAAGGTTTTGAATAGGTCTCCTGTTGCTTTGTTCACCGAGTCAGCAGAAGCGGTCTATACTGGTGTGGTTATCCACTTTAACGCCAGTAGTAGCTATGATCAGGACGGCATTGTTGTTAGTCACTTCTGGAACTTCGGCGACGGAACAAACGCAACAGGCATCATTGTGGATCATGCATACACAAATAATGGGACCTACACTGTGGCACTCACAGTAACAGATAATGACGGAGCAAACAGCACAGCCACCGCAAAAAAGACTGTCTTGAACAGACCTCCAGTAGCTTCATTCACCGAGTCTGCTGAAACCGTGCTTACCAATGAGACTATCACATTCAACGCTACAGCAAGTTACGATCCTGATGGTTACATAGTCAGATATTTCTGGAGCTTCGGTGACGGCACCAACTCCACTGGAGTTATCGTGGAACACGCATACATTGACGATGGAAACTATACAGTCAGGTTGACAGTGACTGATGAAGACGGCGCAACTTCTTCGACCAACGCTACAAAGACCATTCTAAACAGACCTCCAATCGCGTCCTTCACCGAATCTGCGGAAACCGTTTATACCAGTGAACCCATCGCATTCGATGCGAGTAGCAGTTACGATCCCGACGGGGTAATTGTTAGTTACTTCTGGAATTTCGGCGACGGAACAAACGCCACTGGCGTCGTTGTGGATCACGTATACGTAAACCATGTAAACTACACAGTAACTCTAACCATAACGGATGATGATGGCACAACTGCGTCCTCTAGCGCCACTAAGAGCGTTTTGAATAGACCTCCCGTAGCCCTATTCACTGAGTCTGCAGAAACAGTTTACACGGGTGAGGTTCTTTACTTCAATGCGTCCAAGAGCTATGATCTCGACGGCACTGTAGTGAGTTATTTCTGGGACTTTGATGATGGCACGAATGCAACTGGAGTTACTGTGAATCACGCGTACCTAGATGATGGAAATTACACCGTAACTCTCAAAGTAGCTGATGATGACGGCGCGGTTGGTACTGTTACTTCGGTAAAAGTCATCCTGAATAGGTCTCCTGTTGCTTTGTTCACCGAGTCTGCAGAAACGGTTTATACTGGTGTGGTTATTCGCTTTAATGCCAGCGGTAGCTATGATCAGGACGGTACTGTTGTTAGTTACTTCTGGAACTTCGGCGACGGCACCAACGCCACAGGAGTCACCCCAGAGCACGCATATACAGACGATGGAAACTACACGGTAACCCTTACGGTAACCGATAACGATAACGCGACCGATACCGCTACTGCCATCAAGACTGTTCTGAACAGGCATCCTTTTGCCATCTTCACCTACTCTCCCGATTTTCCAATAGCTCGTGAAACGGTCAGTTTAAATGCGTCATACAGCTACGACCTCGACGGCAGAATCGCAAGTTACAAATGGGATTTCGGCGACGGAAACACAACTACAGTATTCACGCCTACAATAACTCACATCTATGCCACTGAAGGAAACTACACGGTAACCTTAACCGTTACTGATGACGACGAAGCAACAGATGCAGCTACAGCCGTTGTGAGAATAAGGAATTATCCGACTGCCGCGTTTACCTACTCCCCCGACAAACCAGTCAAGGACAAACCTGTAACTTTTAACGCCTCTTCCTCTGCACCAAACGGTGGGACCATCGTTAGCTATCAATGGAACTTCGGAGATGGAAATGTCACAACGGTGGGTGTGCCGATAATAACTCATGTCTATTCAGCGAAAGGAAACTATACCGTAACCTTAAACGTAACAGACAGTGAAGGATTAAGCAACTCAGTTTCCAAGACTGTCAAGGTTGGATTATCTCCAGTAGCTTCCTTCACTTATTCACCTACTGCTCCATACGTAGGAGACATCGTCACTTTTAACGCTTCAGATAGTTATGATCCCGATGGATACATTGTTAGTTATCTGTGGGACTTTGGTGATGGAAGCCTTCCTGTAAATAAGACTACCCCTACGACAACCCATATTTATGTTGCAAGTGGGAATTGCACAGTAGTATTGTCAGTCACCGATAATGAGGGGATCAGCGGAACAACAGCGAAGATAGCGACTATCAGTAGGGCTCCTGTCGCAGTTTTCACCCATGACCCTGATTTTCCAATCGTTGGTGAAACTGTTACTTTCAACGCATCGAAGAGTTATGATCCTAATGGGTTTGTGGCTAACTACACTTGGAATTTTGGTGATGGTAACATTACCACAGTAGCATATCCTGTCCTTACCCACATTTATGCAGTAGAAGGAAACTATTTAGTAACCTTGAAGGTTACAGACAACGGGGGGTACACAGACACAACTAGTGACATTGTAGGGGTGAGAAACTATCCTACGGCCGCCTTCACTTACACTCCAGATTATCCGATTGCAGGAAAAAGCACTTCCTTTGACGCATCTTCTTCATCCCCTAATGGTGGGGTCATAATCGGTTACTTCTGGGATTTTGGAGACGGAACGCCTTCAGCAAACGTGACCAACCCCATTATAACTCATGTCTACACGGCGGTGGGAAACTATACTGTAACTCTGACTGTAACAGATAGCGAAGGACTAACCGGCGTAATCTCGCACACTTTGAAGGTCAGAGACTACCCCAAAGCGAGCTTTGTCTATTCTCCAGAGTTTCCACTCGCGGGTGAGACTGTGACTTTTGATGCCTCCTCGTCGACGCCCAATCATGGAGCTATCGCGAGTTATAAGTGGAATTTTGGAGACGACAACGTGACAACGGTGACTACGTCTGTCATAACTCACATTTATTCCAAGGCAGAGAACTACACGGCAATTCTAACCGTGACAGACAGCGAGGGATTGAACGATTCTACCTCATGCCTTATAATAGTTGGGAAAGCTCCACCTATAGCGTCCTTCACGTATTCTCCTGGTTACCCGGTAAGGAGTGAAACTGTCGTCTTCAATGCTTCGGGTAGTTATGATCCTGACGGTCTCATAACCAGTTACGTATGGGATTTCGGCGATGGGAACATCACAATAGTTACGACTCGAATTGTATCTCATGTGTATGCGGATGTGGGAAACTATACAGTTGTTCTGGACGTTACAGACAACGATTACCTAACGAATGCTACATCACGTACTGTGAGAGTTAGAGCCTATCCTGTAGCGGATTTCATTTGGTCGCCTTCGGAGCCAGAGGTTTACAAACCTGCGACGTTCGACGCATCATCGTCGATACCTGATGGTGGGGTCATTGTTAGTTATGAGTGGGATTTTGGTGATGGAAACATAACAACGGGGTCTGACCCCATAATAGTACACAACTACAGCACATTTGGGTATTATACGGTGACTCTGAATGTCACTGATAGCGAGGGGTTGTGGGACATCAAGTCGGAAACGCTGAAGGTCATTGCTCCGCCAAAGGCCGACTTCGTTTGGTCACCAACTATTCCTCGGGAAAATGAAACCGTTACCTTTAACGCTTCAATTTCAGTTCCGAACGGGGGCATAATCGCGCTTTACGAGTGGGATTTTGGTGATGGTACACCTCCTCTATTCAGAATGAATTATCCAATTGCGACTCATCAGTTTACAACCTGTGGAAACTACACGGTAACGTTGACTGTGACTGACAGTGAATACCTGAATGACACGGTCTCAAAAATAATAGCTATTGGAGCTTCTCCAAACGCGAGCTTCACGTGGTTCCCGGAGCATCCTCAAACACACGAAACTATAACGTTCAACGCTTCTATGTCGAATCCGAACGGGGGAACCATCATAAGTTATGAGTGGAATTTCGGCGATGGCAACGTCACTACCGTGACCGACCCGATAGTGAGTCACTATTATACTACATTGGGAGATTACATTGTGACTTTAAATGTCACCGACAACGAGGGGTTGTGGGATACTGAGTCAAACACAGTTAGTGTGGTGGCTGCGGTAGGGCCTCACGCCGACTTTACATGGTCTCCGCCATCACCATACGTGAACGAAACCATTGTCTTTAATGCCTCAGCGTCAACCCCAAATGGTGGGATGATCGTTAGTTACGAGTGGGATTTTGGTGACGGTAAAGTCTTAATCATGTCCGACCCAATCGCCTATCATTCATACTTATTGAAAGGCAACTACACCGTGTCACTCAATGTAACTGATAACCAAGGACTGTGGTCACGTAAATCAAAGATAATATCTGTTCTTCCTCCAGGTGGTCCTACGGCTGCCTTCGTCTGGTATCCCTCTTCACCAACTCCCAATCAGACAGTCACTTTCGATGCGTCAGGCTCTCTGCCTGGTTGGAACGGCACGCATCATCCTCCCATCCTCACCTATACTTGGGACTTCGGTGATGGCAATATCACAAGTCTAACCGCACCCGTGATCTATCATTTGTATAGTCAACCCGGAAACTACACGGTTATGTTGACTGTAGTCGACAGTGGAAACCAGTCTAACACCGTGTCTCATGTCGTAGAAGTTCTAGCCGCCAAGCGTCTTGATATTAACAACGATGGTATAATCGACATCACAGACATATACCTCTGCGCTTTAGCCTTCGGAACCACTCCAGGCAGTCCAGGCTGGAATCCCCGTTGTGACGTAAACAACGATGGTATAGTCGACATTACAGACACGTATCTAATAGCCATGCACTACGGCGAAGACCCGTGACTTAAGAAATCAAGCCATAGATTTGTGCAAGTTGTCGGGCATGTGACTTAAGGAAATCTAATGATAGAATCCGAGTGCGGCAACCTACCATTTATTTTTTGTTTTTGTGATATTTTGTACTGGATGTAAGATTTTTCCATATGTTTTTTATAGCAGATGGCACAATATATTTATGCGAAAAATAAGGGAAAGGAGAAAGAGAGGATTCTGCATGAGAATTGACAGAAAGAAAGTTTTGACGCTGTTTGCTTTGACTTTGCTGATTGCACCTTTGCTTCTGGTTAACGTGGATGTAGGCACTAGTGATGGTGTGCCAGGGCCCATGTATCTTCATGGTCCGTCTCTCACGCCTACGCATATGCACTCGAATGAGTCTCTTGTGCCTGTACATATGAATTCGAACAAAACCCTAACGCCTGTGCACATGCACTTCATTGGTCCTCCTGGCCAGGACCCCATCCGCTATCCGAAGTACACCTATTGGCACGAACTTTACCCAAAATATTGCCAGGAATGGTATCTTACAAGTTGGATAGACAATGGTGACGAAGTGCTTAGTCCTAACGACCAGATTGACATGATGGACATGCTTGAAAGAGTGACTTACTACCATGTGGACAGAATCACATGGACTCTAAATTTGTCGAATCTACAGGATCCAACACAACGAATGTTTGTCGAGTTCAAGGGTCCACCTCAAATTGTAGATCCCATCAACTACCCAGTGTGCACCTATTGGCACGAGGTTTACCCGAACTACTTCAAGGTTTATCATATCGTCGGCATTGACCCCCAACCGCCCTTAGAACGCTGTAAAACTATTTGGTTGGATGATATATCCACACCCGTGATCGATCCGATTCCTTGGCATGTTGACGATGTGGCTACCGACCTCATCCTCCGAGAGAAGATAATGGACCCCATATGCACTTGGTGGCACCAGATTTACCCGCAATACTGCAAGTGGTCTCACCTCACTAGTTGGGAAGACACCGGCGCACCCATCGGTCAACTCAGTCCCTCCGACCAAATCGACATGGACAGTGATGCTTGGTACTGGGATAAGTTCCATAGCATGGGAGACGTAAACAGAGACGGCTACATCAACAAAACAGACCTAGATAGAATAGCGGCTAAATTTGGCTGGACAGGACCTCCCGGTGGGATTCCAGAAGATATAGACAAAGATGGTGACGTAGACAACGATGACCTATATACTTGTGGACTTAACCAAGGAGAAAACATTTGGACAACCTTCCCTGGTTTAGGCAAGAAAGAATGGTATCACGTTGACAGAGTAACCCTCACCCTCAACGTCACACTGGAGCGCGAGCCAAGCAAGTGGATGAAGATCGAACTGAAAACATCCTATTTTGAGGAAATGTATGAGGCTTTGAAACGTCCCGTTGTCACCAGATGGCACGAGGTCTATCCACGCTACAGCAATGTCTACGAGCTAGTGGGATGGGACTGGATGGAGGACGACAACTGTAACGGCGTGCTCGATGTCTGTGATTACATCTGGTTGTATAACGTGACAGGTCAGGTAGAACCAGAGAGGTATCACGTTGAGGACATCTGCTACGACATCATCCTTAACAAGAAGATCATGGACCCACGGTGCACTTACTGGCACGAACTCTATCCAAAATACTGCGAAATGTGGCATCTAACTAGCTGGCACGAATCCCTAGAAGACCCATATCCAGGTAGGCTTAGCCCCAGTGACCAAATAGACATGAACAACACAAGGACCGGAGAGATAAAATGGTATCATGTGGACAGAGTGACCCTCACCCTCAACGTATCAACACCAGGTGGTCCTTACCTCATTGAATATAAGGGTCCCTTTGAAGGCATGTATGGGGTCAAGACAGCCCCTATCAACACCACATGGCACGTTGTTTACCCATATTATAGCGAAATTATGACCATCCAAGACTGGCAAGACAACTGCAACGGCGTTCTCGATCGCTGCGACTTCATTCAGTTATGGGGAGCGTGGTGCCACGTTGAAGACATAGCCATAGACATAATCCTCAACGAAAAGATCGCAAACCCCGTATGCACGTATTGGCACGAGCTTTACCCAATCTTCAGCAACAGGTACCACGTAGAGAGATGGACCGATAACGGAGACGGCTTGCTCAGTCCATGCGACAAAATCAACCTGAAACTTCAGCCAGAAGGCCCAACCAGAGAGTACCACGTGGAAAATGTAACCCTCACCCTCAACCTGACAGCAGATGGTGTGAACTACTATCTCTATGAGTTCATAGGCCCCATAGACATGTATCAAGCCAAGACAAAACCAATCTGCACATTGTGGCGTATGGTCTGGCCAGTAATAGGCGAGATTGACGAGCACCTTATCGACTGGCAAGACAATTGCAACGGCGTTCTCGATCGCTGCGACTACATCCTGTTCGGCAAAACGTGGTTCCACGTTGAAGACATAGCCATAGACATCATCGTTAAGTTGCTAGTACACGACGTAGCAGTAACCGCTGTTTCATCCCTGTATCCATGGGTGTATCAAGGCGAGGTTGACCCAATCTCTGTAACCATCAAAAACCTAGGCGACTATAACGAGCCAACCGTTGACGTCTACGCCTACTACGACGGAAACCTAGCCGCACCAAAACAAACAACCAGCCTAAACATAGGACAAACCAAAACCTTAACGTTCAACTGGGACACAACAAGTGTCTCACCAGGAGTCTACACAATCAGCGCAAAAGCCATTATTCCACTTGACGACATTCCAGGCAACAACCAACTCACAGACGGCACACAAGAAGTCAGACAGCGGCCGCCGCGTCATGATGCGCTAGCCGTATGGCAACACTACAACAAATCGTATAATGATTGGGACATTTGGTACTCTATATACACTGACCCCCACGTATGGTGGACAATAGGTGGACCAACCACGGATCCAATCGTTAAGGACAGCATTCCACCAGGGCCAGCCCTCTTACTTCCAGGCGATGACATGGAACCAGCCGTCTCTTGGTACGTGGACAAATACGCAATCGCGGTGTGGCAACATCAGGCTTCTTCAGGTGCCCAATGGGACATTTGGTACTCACAATACCAACCAGGCGTCGGATGGACATGGCCAGCACCAGTTTGGGTTTCGGCAGTTGACGACTTAGACCCTGCGATAGCAATCGACGACAACGGATGGGGCATCGTTGTCTGGCGACATGGGACACCAGCAGTAGGGTACGTACTCTACTACTCCGTGTGGAACCCATTCCTACCCGGATGGATAGGCCCCAACAATGTGATTTCAGGCATATGGCCTCCAGGATGCAACCAAGCACGGACGCCTGAGATATGCATCGACTCCCTGCACAACGCCATAACCGTCTTCACCGACAATCCCATTGGCGGTATCGGAACGGAACAAATCCTTTACTCGTGGGTTAATTTCGTCGCACCTCCACCTCCACCTATGACATGGACGGTTCCAGCGGTTATACCAGGATGCCCAGTCATGCCACCAGGCTGGGACTGGCAGAAAGGAATCAGCCCAGACTGGCTGGGCAACGCGATTACTGTTTGGGGACTCGTAGCCCCGATCCCGCCTGAACCCATAGCCTTCGCCCAGTTCACATCACCACCCAAAGTTTGGACGATCCCAGCAAACCCATTACCAGCAACAAACGGTGAACACCCAGACGTAGCTTTTGACCGACTCAACAACGCGATCGCCGTCTACACCCACTGGCCTACCGGACAAATCTGGTATTCAATCTGGAATGGCGCCGCATGGACGCCCGGTATGTTCGCGGCATGGGCCGGAACTGGTATCGAACAATGGCCCGCTATCGCATTCTTATCCAACAACAAAGCGGTCATGGTGTGGCAGGCGTATCCAGAGCCAGGACCCAAAGGTGAAATCTATTATTCCGTTTATACGCCTCCACATGTGGGACTGTGGAGCCCAGCAGCCACAGTGAATTCACCCGGTCTACTGCTAGGCGACGACGCATATGTTGACATTGCAGCCCCAAATGGAAGCCCCACCATTCCACCACACATTCACGACGTAGCCGTCAAAAACGTTTCAGTGTGCCATGGAGCCACCTTTGTCCATGGAGGACAGATGTGCTGCATCAACGTGACCGTCGTTAACGAAGGAGACTTCACCGAAACCTTCAACGTCACCGTCTACTGGAACACAACAGAAATCCAAACTAAACTGTTCACCTTAGCTAGTGGAACCCGCAACAGCACATGCTTCAGCTGGAACACCACGGGCTTAACCGAATATAGGTATTACAACATGACGGCTTACGCCCATCCAGTTCCAGGCGAAGCAGACCTAGCAGACAACACTTGCATCTACGGACTTGTTCAAATTGTTCACGTAGGCGACGTGAACGCGGACAAGATAGTTGACATAACAGACGTGTATCTCTGCGCACTAGCCTTCGGAGCCATCCACGATACCGACTCAGCCTCACCAACGTATTGTCAATATTGGCATCCGACACCATGCCCCCAGTGCCCGCACAGTCCAAACCTAGACATAAACTGCGACGGCATCATCGACATATCAGACATCTACTTAGCCGCCATCAACTTCGGATGGATGCCACCATAACACAACCATACACCAATTCCCTCCCTCTTTTTTTATCCCGAAAGCAAATAGCCTGTTTCGTTACTGTTCAATTTGCCAATCAAATATCAAAATCGTCAAAAGGCTCATGTGAAACATGTTTTTTTAATACAGCATAAATGTGCGTGTATTCATAGGGTGAATAAATCTAGAAGACGTTTCCACAACCTTTAAGACACATAACGTATTAATCTAAAGTGGATAATCAAAGGAAGGAGAGAACAAAATATGGAAAAGAATAAAAAGTTTCTGATCGTGCTCATCGTTGCAAGTCTTCTATTGGCAGTGTTTCCAGTTCTTGCGGGTGTTCCCACTGAGCCACACGACGCTAACGCTATGTGGATAGAACCGTCCTCAATAAATTTGTCCACCGATGTTCACTCTGTTGGCTACAAGTTCAACATCACAGTCTGGCTAAACGTATCCAGCGTATCCTCCACGAACAAGGTGGTTGGCGCCTGGCAATATGTGGTGACCTACAACAAGAGTATGCTGAACGCCACTGGAACAGGTTATACCGCGGGCGCCAAGAGCCAGTTCTTCGAGAACATAACTTCGTACATGCCACCCGGAGCTCCAGCATTTAAAAGCCTAAACGCCACCCATAACTACGTCATGCACGCTGAGTCTTGGCTTGCTGGTCCCAAGAGGGTTATGGGGTATGGAAGTCTCGGTTGGGTTGAGTTCGAAGTCATGGCTGCGCCGCCTGAGGGCGGAGTTTTAACAGGCCTCATCGACCTCCGTATGACAGGCACACCGAAATGCAAAATCCTAGACGACGCCGCCGGAGAAACCTCATTCAACCCATATCCATGCGTCTACACATTCACGTCTGGGCTTCCACCCATTCCTCCTCCAGTCGCTCGCTTCTCTTGGTCGCCGACAACTCCA
>Ga0129298_10001347_pt1 | contig 10300 bp, 10 predicted proteins | sample I19B2metaG_FD_94707 | JGI IMG/M metagenome (GOLD analysis project Ga0129298, IMG submission 94707) | Lake sediment bacterial and archeal communities from Gulf of Boni, Indonesia to study Microbial Dark Matter (Phase II) - ​I19B2 metaG | ecosystem: Environmental > Aquatic > Freshwater > Lake >...
CAGTAAACTGCCCATCAGGTAAACTAATATCATAACGAACATAAGAGCACGTATCTCCCGAATTGATAAAAATATCAATGTCATGGTGCAGATGTGCTGTAGAATTTATGATCCAAAGAGAAACTAAATGCGCGGTCAAGGATCCCTCATTCTTGAAAGTGAAACGTGTACCGTCCGTCACCACTCTCACGCTTAGAAAATCGATGTCGACGGTTGTCTGTGTACCGTCAAGCTCTTCATCAACAACCTTTACATACATTGTGCCGTCATCCTGCACGTAACTGCGCCACACGTCGGTTAGATTCGCAGCGTAGTATCCGCATTCTATCGTCGGCGTGTGCCCTGCGGTAGAATTGAACCCGCTGTCGCTGTACGTTAAAGCCGTCCAATCGTAGGCTTTGAGATACCACTTCTCTTCAGTGTCCTCAGCTTTATACCTCAATTGTATTTCAACTGTCTGGACAGAGGTCAATGGATGTGCAGATACGTCTATAACAAAAGTTCCATTCATGTCAAGTTTATAAGCAGAAGTTGTCGTGTAGTTAACGACAACCCAAACTGCCGTCATCCTAACATGGGAAGCTCCGTAATCTTTGCCAGAAGCACCAGCTTGTAAAGAATCGATTTCAATCCATGTCCATGGCTGTCCAGTATTGGGGTTAGTGTCATACTGGGTATAGTAGTTTTGATAAGAGGTTGAAAGAGTCAAATCTGCAGACTCGTAATCGGTGCTATTTGTCCTAACCAGCGTTTTTATGTAACTGGGAGGACTAGCCGTCTTTCTTGCTCTAACATAGACTCTTATCCAGTTAATTGTTCCAGATCCAGTGTGATCAGAGAGGCTGTATGCCTCTTTTTTGTATGCGTTGTCATTAGTTTGCACGTATGAGGCATCGTCGTCTGGAGGCTGTTCGTCACAACAATCCCAATGACTCGTATTTGACGGATACACATTTCCCCACTCGGCATACTGACCATCTGTATTTGGGTGAAGCGCTTCTTCAACAGCTGGAGGTGGAGCCTCCCTAAAACTTTCATATTGGTCATCCACACTTTGTGTATCTTCATATGTGCCACTTACACGACTACCTACGTTCACAGAGTATTCGCTTTGAGTTACAAACCAGCCAGAGCTAAAATTGCGCTCAACTCCTGTAATCTCCACATTCTCCTGCATCTTTTCCCAGTCCAGTTGATTCATCTCGAAGTTCCACAAAAAAACGTTAGCAACTATAACCGTAACAATCACTAAGCCTAACACAAAAACTATTACGTTACTGACACCACTCGTATCCTTCCTAAACGATCGCACTCACAAGGCTCCAGCAAACATCATTATAGTGTAACATCTTCCACGGTGGTTCAAAAAACATTATGAAGCAAAAAACAATACTCAAAATCTGAAACCCAAAACTGAACCGAAAATAATCCAGAGAATGTCTCCAAAGACCAGAGCCACGATCAAACCAGCTGTAATAAAGACAAGCATAGGCAAACCAGGAGATACCCAAACATCAGTGTGAAGTTTTCCTTCGCGAGAAGCCTCCAAGATTCTTTCAACTATTTCTTCCCTCTGTTCATCTCTCGGAATAATTATCAACCTTCTCTCATTTTCTCCCGTTTCGGCAACTCGGATATCCTCAAGAGGGTATAAATACCCCTTCTTTTCCAGTTCAACAACTTTAACCCTGTAACCTGAAACCGCCGTCAAGATCTTCCGACTGATCGACTCGTTTTCAAAATTTTCAAACAGCCTCTTTCCAGTTCTGCGTTTCCATGAATAATTGTGCAGTAGGACGTAGAAGACGCTTACTCCTGCTAGCAACACAGCGTTGCAGAACACGCTCATTGGGAAGAGAGGAGAAAGAAGGCTGAATGCTGGTCGTGGAAGAGAGGTAGGATAAGAAGGCAGAGCCAAGGCTAAGCATATCAGAGCCTTCGCATCTGCTCCGCCAAAGGCTCCAGCATAAAAAAGCGTTATGGACAAGGCAGAAGTTACAGCAAAAGATAAAACAAAATCGTCTAGTAAATGCGGAGAAAAAACAAAAAGCTGTAGAGAAGTCAAGGCTAAAGCCAAAGGTGCAAAAATCACCCAAACCTTGTTGCTTACTTCCCGCTTTCTAACATCGCTCCACGATGCATACGCTAAGAAAATCAAAGACGCAAGAACTCGAATGCCATCGAAGACTTCATTCATTGTAACCCACGATTGTATAAGTGACTCGGTTAGAAAAATGAAGATTGCGGAAGTCCTGTTAAGGAAGGTGATTTTATGGTTTGAAATTCTTGTGTTCCTTTCTAAGATGGTGGCGATTTCGCAGAAAACTCCAGAGCAGCCCCAACCTTTGGAGCAATCTTGAAGTGGTACGTCGTGTCAACAGCCAGCCCGAGAGAGTAAGTAACTGTAATGGTAACTACATTTCCTCCATTTGCATAAGCAATCTTTGATGTGGGATTGTAGGTTACAGAAGTTTGTTTTACGAGGTTTGTAGATGACGTGCCAATATACACCGCATCAATCTCAGCGTCAGACGTTCCAGTGTTCCTCACATAGATAGTGACGTTCCCTGCAGTGACGTTCCAAGATACATTGTCCCTGTTGAGAATAACTCCAGCTCCTCCAGTGGTTCCGCCTAAAAATGTTATGACCCAAGCATATGTGATAACTATAGCGGAGACTGCAATGACAATGAGAAGAAGCGTTGCGAGAATCGGTGAGATTGCTTTCCTTGAATGGGATATTCTTTTAGGCAAGTGTGCTTCAACCTCTTCTTTAGACTTCGAACTTAACTTATTTAACCTATATGAAGTTAGAATATGTATTAGGAGTGTTGTTAAATTGACTTAATCCAGTTTGATTAGTTCAATTTCTGAGGAGCCTTGAGTGCGGTATATCTGTCTCCAAACAGCACATCACCAAGAGAGTCAACCAACAATTTCCAAAACAAATGGTGGAGTTACGGTTTTCGCTTCCAAGCGGACACCAAGCAATCCTTCTAAGAGCCCCGCAAAAACCTCATGATCATTGATGAAGGGTGCTTTAAGAATCAAATATTTATCTCGTAGATAAAAGTCGCCAAACCCTTGAATACGCAACCGTTTAAACACATCAGGCCACTTTTCTCGATCCGTAACCCGCAGGTTTAAAGTAGCTTCAAAGGAGACTTTGGCAGCTTCCCCTATCTTTTGGCCGACTTCACGCCACTTTTCTTTTGGTACATATTGAAGCAACGTATCAACGAACTCAACGTTTACGAAGGCAACTCGACTAATACCTGAGTAGTATTCTCCTGGGAATTTCCAGTCGTAAATCATCATGCTGCGATAGACATCTAGCATTTTTGAGATGAGTGGTTTTATGCCTGGCTCTTTTCCCTCTTTAATGAGCGAATCAATGAATTTGCGTTCCTCTTCGTCTAAAATAATCGTTGTCCGTTTGACTGGTTGTTCCTTAGACATAGGGGCGGCCTTCATATTCTACCTCATTAGTATGCTCTGTAACATATCTTATATGTTTTGCCTTCTAAAAATAAACAAAACACAAGGAAACATTAACAAACAAAGTTTACTTGCTTTCTTCTTTGGCTAACCACATGAAAAATGCTGTTCCAATTACAAAAGAAGCCAAACCTATGAGAACAAGTAGGGGATGAGGCAAACCGAATCTTCGCAGAATGTAGATAAGAAATGTGGGTCCCCCAATCATTAGAAGAACTGAGAAAACAGTAAGTGCACTCCGTATCCAAGCTTTCTCCCACAATTGTGACACTAGAGTTTTTCGTCTTCTCTCTTTAGTCAAACCTTAACCCACATTAGCGAATGAATAACATGTCTCCATTATTAACGCTTTCTTCAAAGTTCCTTATTCAACCTTCATTCCGAAGGCTTTTGTTAAGAAGTTAAAAACAGAGAGTCCGGCTTCATGATCGCTTCTGATGCCCTTCGTTGCACCCAATAGAGTTATGCCTTCTAATCCACGTTTTTTCGCCAGTCCCAACAAGAGCCCCGTAGCGCCCATTATTCTTCCTCTCCCATAAATCAAGGCTCCTTTCTCCACGAAATCTGTGGCAAGTTTTGGGGAGGTAGCCGCCACGTAGACTTCTCCCGCCGGTTGAGGCAAAGGCAAACCGCCAAGTGTAACGATAAACTTACATCCATACTTCTCTATGAAATCCAAGGTTTCGCCGCAGAGTTCATAGTGAGCAGTTATATCATCCACCGATGGTTGGGCGTCTCCGGTCAAAATTATGAAACTGGCCTTCTCTACAGAGGAAGCGTAAAATTCGTATCGCGGAGGGCGGCATATGCCTTCTCTGTTCACCATCACGTAGTCTGGGAGAAAAGGTGAATACAGTTCAGTGAAAAGCTTTGCTCGAGTCGACTTGACCAGTAGTCTTGCAGCTATCTTTCCTACGTTGCCGAATCCGGGAAGTCCTTCTATAAGCACTGGGTTCACAAGGGGAGGATGGAAGAGTTCACGAAAATGTGGCTTATCCATAGATGCACCACTCCTTAAGTGAACGCAATGGACTATAGAGTTTTCGCAAAAGTACGTTAAGTTTGCTGGTTCGGCTAAATTTTAGGATTTTCTTTCGTTTCTTTGAATGTTTAGGTATTCGACATATTTGGTAAGATGGAATCAAGTTAACTTTACAGGAAATTTTAATCAAACATAGGGAAATATGTGGAAACATTGAAAGTGTCCTGCGGCTGTGTGTTCTGCAAGATTGGAAATTTTTATGTAAGGGTTGAGTGCTGTAATAAACACCAGACAAGATTCTGAAGTAGTTTTGCTCCTATTGCTTAGTGAATTAGCACTAGGAGCGTTAGGAATAGTGTATGAAATTTTCTACGAAGAAGAGAAATATAAAAAAGAAAAAAGGGGAGTTTAGCCGAGGTCGATGAATGAATTTGCTGTCATTCCGCCGGGAGCCGTTCGCACAACCGTCAAGGCCGCGCCCGTACCGGTCTTGACCTCTATCTTTATCGTCTTGTACTCCAACAACTCGTGGCCCGTGCTCAAGTGTATTGCCAGGAACGCTTTCTCAGTTGACTCTAGCACCGTGTCACCGTCACCATTGAATATTGCGAATTTAGCTTCTTCACCACTCACATCCGCGATCAGGCTATCCCAAGTTGTCGCGGTGCTCGTGCCATTATAGATATCGAGAAGAGTTGCGCTTGGTATGTAAACTGAAACGACAACCGTGTTGTTGCCTACATCAACTTGCGATTTTCCAACGGATAGTTTCACTGGAAGAATAAGATACGAGATATTGGCTCCAGACGCATGCGTTTTTGCTATGACTGAACCGTCTAGTTGTAGTGCACTTGTTGCCTCTTCCATTCCTGATCCTATCGTTTCCTTGGTTTTCTGTGTAGCGAAGAAGCCCATGTTTATGACCACGTACGATAGAGCTGCAGCGATGACGACGAAGGCTATGAGGACGATGGCTGCTTCGATTCCAACGATTCCTTTCTTAGCCTTCAGTAGCCTCTTTAGGGGGTTCATTTGTTATCACACCGTTATCCAGGTGTCTATGGGCATCGACTCTGGAATGTGGAACTCTATGGACAAAGGCGCAGTTTTCTCGAGCCTAATCTCAACTACTATAAGGTCTCTGACGGCGGCGACATCGCTTGAAGATAGGGTTATTATCATGTAGCCTTTCTCGTCTGAATTCAAAGATTCGTCGTTGTTGCTGTTTTCAATCGCAAGGACAGCCGCAGTACCCCAAGATGCCTGATATCCCGAGTAGGTTCCATTCACATAAATAGTGCCTGTTGTATTCAGATGGACACCACAAAAGTCATCAAATTTCTTCCCTGTGGGATCATATACATTGTATGTGACGGAGTCATAGAGTACGCCGTGGTACACGTTTCCCCAAGCAGTCTCGTCGACTTTCAGTGTTACTACTGTTTCGTTTTTCCACATAGCTACGTAGTCTACTCCGAAAGCTCTCAGCGGAATAGCCAAACAATTGACACTCGTGCCGCTTGAACCTGTTCTGACAAAGATTGTTCCGTCCAAGGACAGTGGAGTGCTAGCCTGTTGCAGTCCTTCTTGCACCACAGCCTTACCTCTCTCGGTTGCGAACAACCCTTGGTTCACAACCATGAAAGAGAAGGCAGCTGCGATGATCACGAAGGCTATGAGCACTATTGCAGCTTCAAGACCTACGATTCCTCGTTTCTGTCGAAGTAGTTTCTTTAATAGGTTTTTCATTTTCATCACTTATCTCGGTGTTCAGATTCTAACTCGGAATTTTATATTAAATCTTATGACGTCATAAACAATATTCACAATACATTTCACAAAATCGCAGCTTCTATGCCTAGTTCATCAAACAGAAGAACAAATAACCATATGTCCAACAGTACTCTCAATAATGATTATCATTTCATAAGCGCTTTCTGGCACAGATTCCATCTAAGACATACAGGCGCACGAATTGGGACCTGATAAAGGGTCTCGAGGACCAATAAAATGTCACGTATGGGCCCAGAACCTATCGAAAAATACAGAAAACTCAGCAAACAACTTATAGACCCATCTCTGCTACTCGAATTAAGAAAACTCTTTGAAAGAGAATACACTTTAACGGAATTGCTAGAGTGGCTTCACAGAAAAGTCAAATGGAGCAAAGGCAAAATAACCAGACACAACGACCCACGCAGGATACTAGCATACGGAAAAGGAAGATGTGGAGAATTCAGCATACTATTCACAGCTCTCTGTCTAGCCCACAACTACCGCGCAAGACTAATCCTTGACATGTCCGATCATGTATGGACAGAAGTCTGGAACAAAAAACAAAACAGATGGGTTCACGTGGATCCATCAGAAAAGAGAATCGATGATCCCAAAATGTATGAAAGAGATTGGAAAAAAAGTCTGAAAGAAATATACGCTTTTGAGAATGGCAACCTAGAAGATGTAACAAAGAGATATAAAATAGCGTCGAATCCGAGCAATCGCCAAACTATGACAGTGAAGAAAAAGAATCAATCAAGCCAAAACCATGAATGAACTACCTAAGGCAGATTTTCCGCACTGGTGGAAAGGATGAAAGAGACCGTTTCTGTTGAAAATGAGCAATCTTCATCTGTCTCAGGTTTTTTCCATGGAAACCTTGCTGTCATTGCAGTCAGTAACGCCGTCAAAGGCTTCGGAGGACAAATCATAAGCACTTATCTTCCTATATACTTTCTTTTCATTGGTGGAAACCCTCTTACACTCGGATTAATGACATCAATAACATCTGTGATTCAGTGCATCATGCTCTTCTTGGGAGGCTTTATAGCGGATTATTATGGCAGGAGAAAAATCATAGTCTTCATCGCCTTTTACAGCATAATTTCTCCGTTACTCTACGCTTTCACACAGGATTGGCGCATATTCGTAGCACTAAGTATGGCAGGGGTTCTCGGAACATTATCTGATCCAGCATCACAGGCCATCGTGACTGATTCAGTTCCTCCAGAGAAGCGAACCACCGGAATAGCGTCTCTTCAAGTCGTTTCTTCTCTCCCTTTAACAATAGCTCCCATGATCGGAGGATGGTTGATTCAAAATCAAGGTTTACTAGACGGCTTTAGACTCGCGTGTATGTACGCCGTAGCCACCACTTTTACTTCGGCTTTAATGGTTTTCCTTTTCCTTAAAGAAACATTACAATGTAGGCCAGTCGCAGAATTTGATATTTCAAAATCCGGCAATTTGCGAAACCTTTTTGGACTTTCGTGTTCGTTGCCTAACGGTCTAAGAACACTCATGATTCCATATGCTCTGGTGGCGTTTGCCAACGGGGCGGTAGGACAATATTATATTCTTTACGCCTATGATGTGATAGGAATCACCTCAGTGGAGTGGGGCATAATTGTTAGTTTACAGCTGCTTTTGGCAAACATCTTGAAGATACCGGGAGGATGGCTTAGCGACAAGTTTGGTAAAAAGAGGATTATGGCAATCTCGGTGTTAACGTGCGCTCCCTGTACCATACTCTTTACACTCTCACGGTCGTTCTTTCAAGCCTTAACGGTTGCTTTGCTTCTCATAGTGACCGGGATATACTACCTGCCAGCGCATATGGCACTTCAGTCAGATATAACACCTAGAAGATTGAGGGGACGAATCACGGCGCTCTTTGGGATAATTAGTGCTCTCTCGGCTGCATCGGGTTCACTAACAGGCGGGTTCTTATTACAGTCAGTCAATTCAGTAACGCCGTTTTATCTGTTTACTATCGCCGAGCTAACGGCAGCGTTCTTGATAATCAGTGTTCTACGAGAACCTACAAAAAGGGAAGCTTAAACGATTCTTGTTTTTCTTGATCTACACATCGCATTATGGGAATCAAAAACGTCACCAGCAATCACCTTTTCCGAATCGTAATGTGCGGCCCACATAACATCCTTACTTTGCGTTAAGACAAAGTGGAAACAATGGTTTAGTCACTTCTTGGTTCTCTTGTACGCTCAAGCAGTTTAATTATTGTAGCTTGCAAATCCTTCACGGCAACTTTCAGATCTTCTGTCTCTTTTTGAAGCTTCTCTATTAACTCCTTCGATTCTTCTTCAACCAATGGTGGTCTCGGTTGCTCAGAATTTCTTTTCCTTTTTATTATTTCTCTTACCATAAGGAAGAGTCCTGTGGCTACAAGTATAGCTCCGATGATTAAGAAAACATGCGTGTAATAGTATGAAGAGATTAGATACCCAACATCTTTTGAACTCCAGCTAAAGGTGTTACCAAATTTGAAAGAATAGATATCGTTGTAAGGTACATGCCATCTGAACCTATGCTCATTATATACCCTTCCCGGGTTTAGACAAACATTGCTGCCTGAATCTGTAATGAGAAAATCTATATTGTTATTTCCTCCATAGCACCAGATTTGCCCCTTGATTGTAGCTCCCCACAACAAGTCAACTTGAAGAATCCCTTCAGCTCCCGAACTAATTATCCAATCTCTACCTTGCACTACGTTCCAAGGTGGTAGAAACATCTCCCAAGGAAGAAAGCTCAGAAATACTAGAGTAATACCAACTATCAAAACAAGAAAACCTTTCTTTAAGGCTTCCAATCGATGATTCCCCTAGAACTTTTCCTGAATAAGAATATTTAACACTTGTTAGGGGACTTAGAAACTTTGAGTCGGGCACTCATTTCTAACTATGCATGTTCACGATGTTCTCATTTGGCGTTCACGTTATGGGAACAGCATTAAATAGAGCTTGACGATAATTACGCCAAGAACGGCTAGGGCTACGGCTAGTACAAAATAGTTGGATTTTGATGATACTTTTTTGATTATTTTGCTGATGTTTCCTTTTAAAATGCTTTTGGACATGCTACCTTCCTCCTCCATTGTAGGTGCTGATCCTTGAATTTCAATCTCGGGTTGTTGAAGGTCTGTTCCTGTATTTGTGGTCATTCTAGTCTTACTAAATATTTCACTTGCTTCTTGATGAGGCATTTCTGCTGTTGTTGCATCGTTCGTTAGTTGCTTGTTTTCTTTAGTGTTGAGCTCGTTCTCATTAGGAGTTCTGTTGTCTCGTGAGGATTTTTCCAATGTCTCTAGTCTTTCAATCTTTTCCAACATCGCCGATAATGTTCTTTCAAAGATAACAACAGCGTTCTCAAGGTTGTCCATCATTGAGTTTAATGCGCGGGCAAAGTCTGAAAATCGGGTTTTATCAGTCTGGAGTTCACTCAAATTTTAACCATCTCTTTTCGATCGATTAACGTTCTTTACGCCCCACGTGTGGCAAGTATAAGCCTTGTGAACTCTAAATTCATATTAGTAGTCTCAACTGGAACAAAATCAGGATACACTCAAAATTGAGATGGTTCATTCCCTCTTGCGAGCCAAAGCAAGGTCACTCCATTTGGCATAGGACACGTGAAAGCAAGCTAAAAAGTTCACCCATCAAGTCCAAATCATATAGAAAAAGGGGGAAGTGGAGGATTCTAACCAAGGTCTACGTAGGCGTTTGCTGCCATTCCGCCGGGAGCCGTTCGCACAATCGTCAGGGCCGCGCCTGTACCAGTCTTGACTTCTATCTTTATCGTTTCGTAATCTGGTAACTCATGATTACTACCTAGATGCACTACAATGAATGCTTTTTCTTTAAACTCCAGAACTGTGTCGCCGTCGTTATTGTACAGTATGACTATCGCCGTATCATCACCCATACCTAGTGCAGTCAAATTCAGCTCTGTTGGAGCACCTTGATAGGTGCCATTATAGATGTTCAATAGAGTAGCATTTGGCAGATAAGCTGAAACCACAAC
>Ga0129298_10001348_pt1 | contig 10300 bp, 9 predicted proteins | sample I19B2metaG_FD_94707 | JGI IMG/M metagenome (GOLD analysis project Ga0129298, IMG submission 94707) | Lake sediment bacterial and archeal communities from Gulf of Boni, Indonesia to study Microbial Dark Matter (Phase II) - ​I19B2 metaG | ecosystem: Environmental > Aquatic > Freshwater > Lake >...
AAACTATGCAGCCTGCTTCAGGGGGATGCCCCCCTGAAAACTGATCATTTTTAAATAACCACTACGGAACGGCGAGAACGTCGTTCGCTGCATTTTTTTCATCATTTGCAGCAAGCAAAGATTATTAATTATGTGGGAAAGAGGAGAAGAACAAATGTCATTGGTATCCCGGGAACCTTTGGACCAGGTCCTCAGCAATTACAGTATCCGGATAAAATGTATAAGAAATGAATCATACAAGGAAAAGAAAGGCGTATGGTGGATACAGACGGATGAGGGTATGAAAATATTAAAAAAAATATCCAACTCCGAGGAAACCTTCAAACACATCCTTCATGCCATAGAGCATCTTACAGGGAATGGAATCCTGATCCCTGAAATCATCAGCACTGTTCATGGCAACCGTTACGTTAAATTTGATGATAACTGTTATGTATTGTCAAACGCCATTGAAGGAAAAAACCCTTCTTACAACTCCTGCCATGAACTGGAGAAAATAGTAAGGGGCCTGGCAAAATTCCACAAAGCCTCCGAAGGCTTTTCACCCCTTCCGGATTCCAAACCCAAGTGTCATCTTGGCTTGTGGGTTGAAGACTATGAACAGCAGATTGAAGATATGAAACGGTTCTATTCGGAAGATGCCGCAAGTACCGGTATCAACGCGGTATCCAAAACAATCGTTAACGAATTCCCCTACTTCTATCAAAGAGCACAAAAGGCTATAGATGGTTTGAAAGGCCCTGAGTACAGGGACTGGGTGGCTGAAGCCGCCGTTACCGGCTGTTTGTGCCACCAGGATTTCGCAGCCGGCAATCTGATTATAGACTCGAAAGGCAGAATGTATGTATTGGACACCGATTCACTGACAATAGACATCGCAGCGCGTGATATAAGAAAGCTATTAAATAAAATTATGAAAAAAGCCGGTAAATGGGATATGGATCTCACGGGGAAAATACTCGGTATATACCAGTCTGAAAACCCCCTGACTGCATCTAAATGGCAGGTTGTCAGGCTGGATCTTCTGTTCCCCCACCTTTTTATCGGAGCAATAAACAAGTATTACTACAGGAGAGACAAGGAATGGTCTGATGAAAAATACCTTGAACGGATAAGGGAAATGGCGGCTTTTGAAAAAACCGCAATTCCGGTATTGGAAAGCTTTCATAAGATAATACCCCATTGATACTGTAGAAGTTATAACACAACTGTCCAATCAAATTTTGAGAGGGGTATGAACAAGTTGCCTAAAGAAGTTGTGGAGTCCAACAGTGACCTGATCAGGCTGGCAAAAGAAGTAACAGACAAATATGGAATCCTCCCGGAGGATATTTCTATAATACAGAGCGGAAGCATAAAAACAGTATGGAAGATTAAAACCCCGGACGGTATTTTCTGTCTTAAAAGGCTCAAACAGTCCCTGGATAAGGCATTGTTTTCAGTCAATGCACAAATTTTCATAAAAAACGCCGGAGGCAAGGTCCCTTCAATTTTCGCCTCCACCGGTGGGCCCATAGCTCAATACAATGGGCAGCTTTTTGTCCTGTATGAATGGCTCGTGGGAAAAGACCTTGATTTTGGCAATCCTTCAGATCTCAAGTCAGCTATCCAGGGTCTGGCTGAATTCCATACCGCATCAAAGGGCTATTCCTCCAACGATGAGGCAAGAGTTTCCTCCAAACTGGGTAAATGGCCCATTCAGTACTCCTCCATGAAAAACAAGCTGGAGGCATGGAAAGAAACTGCAAAAACCAATAAGGCCCAGGCCGTTCATGGAATATACCTTAATCACACAGACAGAATGCTGGAAATATGCGACAAGAGCCTTTCCCTACTGGAAAAATCGGCTTATACAACTCTGACGGCACCTGATTCTCCATCAATTGTGCTGTGCCATCAGGATTACGGACGTGGCAATGCCCTATTGACAAGAAACGGCGTATATATACTTGATCTCGATGGAGTCACCTTTGACCTGCCTGCGAGGGATTTAAGAAAACTTATCGGAAAACAGGCTGAAAATAAAGGGCACTGGGATATAGACACAATAAACAGCATTGTCGGGTGGTACACCCTGGTAAACCCCATGACAGACGATGAAAAGAAGGTCCTCTATATAGACATGATGTTTCCCCACTGGTTTTATGGTCTGGTAAAAAATCTGTACCTTAACAGCAAGCCCGTAAAAACCTCAGAAATAGAAAGGATATCCAGGCTTGAACAATCCAAGATATCTTTGCTTGAAAAAATGCTTTAATATCATTAAATATTAAATTCAAGGAGTGAGTTGTTTGAAAATAGCGCTTATATGCACGGAGAAGCTGCCCGTGCCGCCAATATCCGGTGGTGCGGTCCAGCTGTATATCGAAGGCATCCTTCCATATCTGTCGTCACAAAATGATATTACCGTATTCAGTGTCGAACACCCTGACCTTCCTTCCAGGGAGTACGGGAATGGTATCAGATATGTCAGGGTTCCGGGCAGAACAGGCATTAAATATCTTGAAGGTATTAAGTCCGGCCTTGATAGCAGTTATGACCTGATACATATATTCAACCGTCCCCGCTGGGTGATGCCCGTCAGCGGATTGTTCCCGGATTCGAGGATAAGCCTTAGCCTGCATAATGAAATGTTCCACCCTGACAAGATCAATGAAGCTGAAGGTTTGAAATGCATTAACAGGGTAGAATTCATAAACACCGTCAGCAGGTTTATTGCCGATGGAGTAAAAAGCCGCTTTCCCATTGCTGAAAAAAAATTGCATGTCGTTTATTCCGGTGCTGATATAAACAGGTACAAACCTGCATGGACAGCCGAGGGATTAATGAATAAAAACAGGTTGAAAGCCATGTATGGAATTTCAAATTACAGGGTTGTCCTGTATGTAGGCAGACTTTCGGGAAAAAAAGGTACTCATGTCGTACTAAAGGCCATGAAACAGGTAATGGACAGTTATGATGACGTAGCCCTGGTTGTCATCGGCAGCAAATGGTATGGTAAAAACGAGATGGATGAATATACCCTTTCATTACAGAAAATAGCAAAGGATCTGAGAGGGCCTATAGTATTCACGGGGTTTCTCCCTCCATCCCAGGTATATTCCCACTACAACATCGCAGATATGTTTGTATGTGCATCCCAGTGGCAGGAGCCCCTGGCAAGAGTACATTATGAGGCTATGGCCGCTGGTGTCCCCATAATAACCACAAACAGGGGAGGTAATGCAGAGGTTGTATCCGGATTGGGAAATGGTATTGTCATTGACGACTATTATAATCCCGACAGCTTTGCAAAAAACATAGTATTTCTGCTGAAAGACCCTTCATCTGCGGCACAAATGGGTAAAAACGGGCGTATGCTTGCTGAAAAGGTATATAACTGGGAAAGAGTTGCCAAAGAGGTCTTTGCACCTATGGCCCAATGGAAAAAGGAGCCTGTAAATGTAAATTATAAACCCAAATCTGATGGCACACCGTCCACGAACCCGTTATCTAGTGATTCCTCTTCCGGTAATACAACGTTTGAAGACATGAAAGCCAGGACTGAGGAGCAGCAGGCCGGCGGGTTCTTTACGGAGGAGTTTTAGGCTGCGCCTGCGCGCAGCCTTTCTTATTTGTGCTGTGTATAAGGAATGACGGCGTCGTTCCCTACAATTTCTGATTTTCAGCTCCTTTCATTTGCTTTATAATGGTTGAAACTGTAGGGGCGCGCAGTGCGCGTCCGCTACCGCCTTGTGAAATAAGAATCATGTGTATGTGGTTTGGCATAATGGCCATGCAGATAGTGGATACTGTTGCGGCACAAAATAATAAATCCCCGTAACATAAACCCTCCATGCTGAATATTATGTGAATAAGACACCTATTGAAAAGCCAGCCTGCGGACGGATTTGCTTTACTGCCGGCTGCCGGTTCAACCTGGAGGAATTTTACGTGAATATATCAATCATAGGTACAGGGTATGTAGGTCTTGTGACCGGTGCATGCCTGGCAGATTTTGGAATGCAGGTCCTCTGTATGGATATGGATGAAGAAAAGATAAACATGCTTAAATATGGTATCATCCCTATTTATGAACCCGGACTGGAAAAACTGGTAGAAAACAATGTCTGCAATACAGGCAGGCTGAAATTCACTTCAGACATAAAGGAAGCTGTGGACAATTCTGATGTCATTTTTATAGCTGTGGGAACACCTGCGCTGGATGACGGTACTTCAGACCTTGGAAGCCTGTTCTGTGCCATACGGTCCATAACATTACATATGGATTGCTATAAGGCAATCATAACAAAGAGTACCGTTCCTTTGGGAACAGGCAGACGAATTCAGCAAGAAATAAAAAACATACTTTTGCAGCGAAATAAAACTGTGGAATTTGATGTCGTCTCCAACCCGGAATTTCTTCGTGAGGGTTCGGCAGTGGCTGATTTTGTCAATCCCGACAGGATTGTTATAGGTGCTGAAAATGAAAGAGCATTAAAAATTGTGAAAAAAATTTATGAAATGCAGATAAAGAAGGGTATCCCTTTGGTCATTACCGATATCAAAACCGCTGAAATGATAAAGTATGCGTCCAACGCATTTCTGGCATCAAAAATAAGCTTCATCAATGAAATTGCCGTGATATGCGAGCTTTGCGGAGCAAATGCAGTCACCGTATCCAGGGCAATGGGACTTGACCACAGGATAGGCGCTGCATTTTTGAATCCCGGCCCCGGCTATGGCGGAAGCTGCTTTCCCAAAGATTTGAAAGCGATGCTGGGTATGGGCAGAAGTCTTGGATATATACCTAAAATTATAAAAAGCACTATAGATGTAAACCATAATCAAATAAACTTCGTGATCCAGAAAATTAAAAAGTATCTGTTTGAAGCGGCAACCAGTACAGTGACTGTTCTGGGCCTTTCCTTCAAACCCGGAACAGACGATATAAGGGATTCACCTGCAATACCTATTATAAGATCCCTTTTGGATTTGAACGCCCGGATAAAGGTATATGACCCAAAAGCTGCAGTAAACATGAAAAAGCAGCATCCTGAGCTTGAAGTCCATTACTGCAGCGACCCATATTCGGCATCAGAAGGCAGTGACTGCATAATTCTTGTCACCGAGTGGGAGGAGGTATGCAATCTTGATTTCAATAAACTCAAACTGCTGGTGGCTTCTCCTGTTTTTCTTGATTTGCGGAATGTATATGACCCTGATTATGTAAAAGGCTTTGGATTCATCTATGAAGGAGTTGGTAGGAAATGAATACGGTACTGGTCACAGGAGGAGCAGGCTTCATAGGCTCCCATTTGTGCGAAAGACTGCTTCAGAAGGATTGCAGGGTAATTAACATAGATAATTTCAATGATTATTACAACCCCTATATAAAAGCTGCGAATGTGACAGAGGCATTAAAAAACATTCAATATACCCTCGTTAAGGGAGATATCAGGAATAACAGTGTCCTGGAGAGTATTTTCAGCAGGTTTGACATTGACACGGTAATACATCTGGCAGCCCTTGCAGGAGTGAGAAAGTCCCTGTCCAATCCTGTTGAATACATAGATGTAGATATAAAAGGTACCGTGAGCCTTTTGGAATACTGCCGTAAAATCAATGTACGCAAATTCATTTTTGCATCCTCCTCCTCGGTGTATGGTAGAAATCCACTTCCTTTCATGGAGGATGACAATGTTGATTCGCAGGTGTCACCATATGCAGTGGCAAAGCGCTGTGGCGAACTGTTCTGCAAAACCTTCAACACATTATATGGAATTCCCACCGTCTGCCTCCGTTTTTTTACCGTCTATGGTCCCAGGCAAAGACCGGAGATGGCTATACATTATTTCACACGTCTTATTGATGAAGGAAAGGAAGTACCTGTCTTCAGTAACGGCACAAGCTCGAGGGATTACACCTATATAGACGATATAGTTGATGGAATAGTTGCAGCAGCTGATTTGCAATGCGGCTTTGAAATATTCAACCTGGGTAATTCCAGACCTACACAGCTTGATTCAATGATTGACATAATAGAACAGAAGCTCGGTAAAAAAGCTGACAGAAACTATTTGCCGGCGCAGCAGGGGGATGTGGAGTATACATGTGCCGACATAACAAAAGCAATGAATGTCTTGGGATTCAGCCCGAGAGTGGGAATCGAGGAAGGAATCGAAAGGTTTGTGAAATGGTATAAAAGTCAGTCCATTTTATGATTTAGTGCAGGCATATCGCTCTTTTCCAATATATGCTGCCCATAATCCTGTCGTGCAGCATCCTCGCATTAGACATGACCTTAACATACACTCTGGGCATACAATCATACGTTTTAATAAGGGGGGATCAAAATGAAGGTATTGCTTGTAACCGGAGGGGCAGGTTTCATAGGCAGCAACTTCATAAGGTATTTTTTAAGAAGAAATAAAAGCTTTATCCTGATTAATCTGGATAAGCTCACATATGCCGGAAATCTCGAAAACCTCAAGGAGGTAGAAAATTCACCGAGGTATCATTTCGTAAAAGGCGATATTTGCAATCATGAACTGGTGAGCTATATATTCAAGAAATACAAGCCGGACTATGTAATCAATTTTGCGGCAGAATCCCATGTCGACAGGAGCCTGGAAGACCCTTCAACATTTACACAGTCCAATGTGCTTGGAACCCTTACACTGCTGGAAAACGCGCGTAACGCATGGAACCGTTCCGACCGCAATGTCTGCAGATTTTTACAGATTTCCACGGATGAAGTTTATGGGAGCCTTGAAAACAATACCGACTATTTCATGGAGAACTCTCAAATCCTTCCAAGCAGTCCGTATTCGGCTTCCAAAGCAGCTGCCGACCTGATGGCAAGAGCCTATCATGTCACACATGGCCTGCCTGTGATAATAATACGATGCTGCAACAATTACGGGCCATACCAGAATACCGAGAAGTTCATTCCAAAATGCATTACCTGCTTACTCCAGGACAGGAAGGTTCCTGTGTACGGAAACGGTTCAAACATAAGGGAATGGATACATGTACTTGACCATTCGATCGCAGTCATAAAAGCCCTGTTTTATGGAAAGCCCGGGGAAATTTACAACATAGGTTCAGGTGAAGAAATATCAAATATAGATATGGTAAAAAGGATTGTAAGGATTCTCGGCAAGCCGGAAGACTTGATTCAGTTTACACAGGACCGGCCCGGCCATGACAGGCGCTATGCATTAAACTGTTATAAGGCACGGAGCAACCTGAACTGGTCTTGCAGGTATACTCTGGACGACGGCCTCAAAGAAACAATACAATGGTACAGGTCAAACTTGAACTGGTGGAAAACTGAATAATATGCAGAAAGGTCAATACCGCCGCTGGCGGTATTGACCTTTTAAAATATCTGCTGATATGCGCTTTGTGACGGGTACATGAGCTCTTTGTACACCTTGCATCCCGGGAGACCGCAATATCTTATCACATTCATCGCTCTGTGAAACTCATTTTCCTCGAACCTTACACCCATATTGCACAGATCAATAATCAGTTCTCTTGGCATATAGGTAAGTTCACATTCAATTCCTTCATCTTTAAGCCTGCGCTCCAGCAGGAATGCATGGGATCTGGTTCCGAGAGCTACATAATAGTATCTCATAAATTCCACTCTTTATTATACTTTATTCTTCGGCACCTTCTCTGTGATGATGCTTGTCGAGAGGGTTCCATTTCTGATCCGGGAAGAACTTCGTCGGGAATGGTGTCTTCGTCCTGTCATTGAAGCTGGTGCAGTTCTGTGTTGCAGGGTTCAGCTGTTCCGGCGGTACAGGGCAGTAACCGTATGCAGGCATCAGCAGCTGTACTACACATTCGCATTTTACTATGAAGAAGCCGCCCAGATCTAGGGTAAGCACTCCATGGTGGTTTATAGCATCGTTGAAGGCCTCAATAAGGGCTTCAACCTTGATAAACGTTCCGTCCTCATCAATTGTTTTGCCTTTCTTATCCCAGAAATTATCCGTAGACCTTATGATGCCAACCTGTGCTATGCAGCTGGGGCAGTAAATCTCATTAATGGTAAGGTTGAAGGTGGCTTCCTCTTCCTTCTCAAATTGCTTGTCATCATCTGCAAGGTGAATTGTGAACTTAACCTTTACAAACAATTTTATCCTTTTAAAACCGGGTCTTGTAAGTGAGTCGGTCTTGGAAATGACCTTCACTTCTACAATGTCAAAGTCGCTTGCCCCTTCAAAAGTAATGCTGGAGCATCCACATTCATCATGATGGTGCTTTAATGGGATGCACTTTGTTATGCAATCCCTTACTGCAACCTGGTCAAACACCTTTGGAACCTGAATGCATACTAATTCATTGGGTGGTGGGAAACAATCCGGATTGAGGATTTGTCCGGCTTCAATCTTAAAATGGTGGCCGTTCTCATGCTCAAATTTCGTCATAATACTACCTCCTTATAATACAGAAAACTAAACTCGAATCCTTGGTCAATAATCCACTTTTTATCCTTAAGTTATAAATAAATGCGTTGATTGCATAACACGCATAATCACTGCACTATCAATATCATTATATTAGAATGCCGGAAAAAGGTTACACTTGTTATGTTTTATGGTCTGAATATTTACATAAAAAAAGACTACACCAAAATTACCTGCGATGCAGTCTTTTTTCCTATTCGTTTAAGATTTATACGGGATTACCCCTCTTATATTTCCTGGAACAGAGGAGTGGAAAGATATCTTTCCCCGGTATCCGGAAGCAGTACGACAATCGTCTTCCCTTTATTTTCCGGCCTCTTTGCAATCTGGGTCGCTGCAAAAGCCGCAGCTCCCGAAGATATGCCCACAAGCAGGCCTTCAGTCTTTGACAATTTTCTGGCAGTATCAAAGGCTTCATCGTTTTTTACCTTGAATATCTCATCAATAATTCCCTTGTTAAGTACATCAGGTACAAAACCGGCGCCTATCCCCTGAATTTTATGCGGCCCGGGGTTTCCGCCGGATAAAACCGGAGAATCATTGGGCTCTACTGCAATTACCTGTATACCGGGCTTTTTATTTTTCAATGCCTCTCCCACACCGGTTATAGTTCCACCTGTTCCTACTCCTGCAATGAATATGTCCACCTGTCCGTCGGTATCCCTCCATATCTCCTCGGCAGTTGTCTTTCTGTGTATCTCAGGATTGGATGGGTTCTTGAACTGTTGAGGTATAAATGAACCGGGTGTCTGTTCTGCAAGCTCTTCCGCCTTTCTAATCGCGCCTTTCATTCCTTCTGCACCCGGAGTCAAAACAAGTTCTGCTCCTAAAGCCTTAAGAAGATTTCTTCTTTCAATACTCATGGTGTCCGGCATCGTAAGAATCAGTCTATAGCTTTTTGCCGCAGCGACAAACGCCAGCGCAATACCTGTATTTCCGCTTGTAGGCTCGATAATTACCGAGTCCTTGCTTAAAAGGCCTTTTTCCTCAGCATCCTTTATCATCGCGTATCCGATCCTGTCCTTTACACTACCTGCAGGATTAAAATATTCCAGCTTTGCGATAATTTTTGCGTCAACATTGCTTTGCTTATTGTAGTTTGTCAGCTCCATGAGCGGTGTGTTTCCAATCAGGTCGGTAAGGTTCCTTGCTATTTTAGCCATGTAATCGCCTCCATTTATTTATAATTCCTAGTAAGCATATATGTTTTATTGGTTATTATTTTATATCCTTAAGAAATAAATGTCAATAGTTTTTATAACTTCTTTATTCTTTTAAGGCTCTGTCGAAGTCCTCGATCAGATCATCCAAATCCTCCAGACCTACCGAAACCCTTATCAATTCATCGGTTATACCAAGTCTCTCCCTTTCAGCTTTCGGGACGGAGGCATGCGACATCCTTACCGGATACGATGCAATTGTCTCAACACCTCCAAGGCTCACCGCCACTGCAGCCAACCTGACTTTCTTCATAAACCTTTTTGCAGTTTCAACATCGACCGTCTTGAAAGACAATACTGCACCAGCCCCATCAGCATAGCTGAAATGAATTTCCCTGCCCGGATGGCTTTTGAGTCCAGGATAATATACCCCGCTCACCCTGTCATGTTTCTCCAGCCATTCTGCAAGCAGTTGAGCATTTTTCTGCTGGTAATCCATTCTTATCTTCAATGTCTTAAGCCCTCTTAATAAAAGCCAGCTGTCCTGCGGCCCGAGAATCGAGCCAAAACCGTTCTGTACCGCATATACCCTTTTCGCAAGAGCTTCTCCCTTGACAACAACCAGTCCGCCGATAACATCGCTGTGCCCGCCGATAAATTTCGTAGCGCTGTGTATCA
>Ga0129298_10001349_pt1 | contig 10298 bp, 7 predicted proteins | sample I19B2metaG_FD_94707 | JGI IMG/M metagenome (GOLD analysis project Ga0129298, IMG submission 94707) | Lake sediment bacterial and archeal communities from Gulf of Boni, Indonesia to study Microbial Dark Matter (Phase II) - ​I19B2 metaG | ecosystem: Environmental > Aquatic > Freshwater > Lake >...
CACAGAACATCGGCCTAATATAACGCTGAACAAAACCCGAATAGGCAAAAGCATCCTTAAACCCAGCGTCGTAGGCTTGCTGCCGCAGATTATTGCCATACTCAAACGTTACAGCGCCCTTCTGCATCATCTTAACCATAGTCTCCACTTGCACGCGCATGCTCTCACCAGCGCGTCGCATATACTCTTCAGGATTACTCTCCCTAAGTGCATCAGCACCCTCTTTAGAAAAACCAGCAGGATAATAACCATTCAGAGGATCATGAGCAGAAGTTTGGTCAGTTAAAACGTCTGGAATAATGTTTCTCCTTAAAAGTTCAGGATACACTTCAGCAGCGTTTCCCAACAAGCCTATACTCTTGGGTACACCTTCCTGCTTAGCCTCTAGAGCCATATCTAAAGCCTCATCGAAATCGTCAGTCCAAGTCTGCAAGTAACCATGCCTCAGCCTTCTCTCAATCGCACGTTTGTCAATTTCGACAACTAACGCAACACCGTCATTCATAGTTACAGCTAATGGTTGAGCCCCGCCCATCTCGCCTAAACCAGCAGTCAAAACAAGCCTTCCTCGTAAAGAACCGCCAAAGTGCTCCTTCGCCACGGCAGCAAGCGTTTCATAAGTGCCCTGCAAAATGCCCTGAGTGCCGATGTAAGCCCATGAGCCAGCAGTCATCTGTCCAAACATTATTAGGCCCTTCTGCTCCAACTCATAGAAATAGTCCCAAGTAGCCCATTTGGGAACAAGCATAGCGTTAACGATTAAGGCTCTCGGCGCCCACTCATGAGTTTTGAAAACAGCCACAGGTTTGCCGCTCTGGATAAGCATTGTCTCGTCAGGCTCAAGCTCAGTTAAAGTCTCAACAATCTTTTCAAAGCATTCCCAGTTTCTAGCCGCTTTACCCGTCCCACCATAAACAATAAGCTTCTCAGGGTCCTTAGCGACCTCAGGGTCAACAACATTAAAAAGCATACGCAAAATCCCCTCAATCTGCCAGTTCTTGCAATGCAATTCAGGACCAGTCAAACATTTAACAGGCTTCTCAATCTTCAGCAAGCGTGTTCACCATGAACCAAAATGGTGGAACGCGTTATAATTCTTTGCTAACAAAACTTACAGCTTCTCCACTGCCCGATTCTTTGTCAACAACTAGCCTTCCATTTTTGATAACTTTATCCACAAGGTTTACGCCAAAGCGGTAACCAAGAAACTTGTGATTAGGCATGTCCAAAACAATAACATCAGCTTTTTTCCCAACCTCTAAACTGCCAACTTCATTCGCCCTATTTATTGCATGGGCAGCGTTTATAGTGGCTGCTGTTATAGCTTCCGCGGGAGTCAACCTCATAAAATGACAAGCAAAGGCTATGGCCAACTGCTGATTTTCCACCCAACAGCTAGGATTAAAATCGGTGCCTAAAGCTACGGGAACACCGAAATCAATCATTTTTCTGGCATCTGCATACCGTCCAGTCATTAGGCTGAAGGTCGCTGCTGGAAGCAGAACCGCAACCACGCCTTTATCAGCCATGGCTTTGATGCCTTCATCGGAAGAAAATTGCAGGTGCTCGGCAGAAATAGCTTCGATATCTGCTGAGAGTTCAGCGCCTCCCAGCGTGCTCATCTCATCAGCGTGAACCTTAGCCTTTAAACCGTAATTCTTACCAGCAACTAGAATACGCCTAGTTTGCTCCAAACTGAAAACGCCTTTCTCACAGAAAACATCACAAAACTCAGCAAGCTTTTTTTCAGCCACCTTCGGAATCATCTCTTCAATAATCAAGTTAACATACTCCATTGGGTTGTTTCGGTACTCGGGAGGAATGGCATGGGCTCCTAAAAAGGTTGGAACAAGGTCAACGGCATGCAATTGGTCTAAACGCTTTATCGCTTCTAAAATTTTCAACTCATCCTTAGTTGTTAAACCATAGCCACTTTTGGCTTCCGCAGTGGTTGTTCCATGCTCCAACATGACATCAAGCGTTTTAAGCCCGAAGTCCACAAGTTTTTCAGCGCTTGCCTTTCGTGTTTCTTTAACAGTCTTTAATATGCCGCCGCCAGAGCTAAGAATTTCCATGTAATAAGCACCTTCAACCCGCATCTGAAACTCGTCTTCCCGCGAACCAGCAAAAATAAGATGCGTATGCGGATCGACAAAACCTGGCAAAACAATTTTTCGGCTTGCACTTATCACGTTTTCAGCTTTGAAAATCTTTGTGACTTCTGAGGTTTTTCCAACAGCGACTATTCTGCCATCTTTAATTGCTAAGCCTCCGTTATGTATTATTTTAAGCTCCTGCATCTGCTTGCTCGTTCGGGGCTTCTCACCACCAGCAAGTGTGATGAGTTCATCAGCGTTTACAATAAGGAAGTCTACTTTTTCTTTCGTTCTCGTTTTAATGACTTTATTCAAAGGCACCGCCCTTTTCTATGGCATTTTGCACAGCTATTTCTAACACTCGGTTCTCAGTTAAGTTGTCGATTTTTAGATAATATGCTGCTATGTCAATAAGAGTTTTTAAAGGAGCCATTCCACAGAATTCTGAGCCTATGATCGGCACGTTGTAGCGCGCAGCCTCCACCTTAAGTAGTTCAAAAACACGGTAAAGGGGCATCTTCTCAAAATCGCTTATACTCATGCCAATTTGTGTAATTTTTTTCTCTGGAATAGACGCAGCCATAGCCTTAACATTTGAAAAGCCGCCTTTCTCCGCATGCAGAGCCTTCGCAATTTTCTTCGCAATCTTTAAGTCAGCAGTGCCCAAATTAACATTGAAGCCAGCCATAACCTTCCGCGCACCAGTTACTGTGGCACCAGCCGTTGGATGAGGTTTAGCTGGACCGAAGTCCGGTCTACGTTCAGGCTTAACAATCATCTCAGCCAACCGTTCATACTCGCCTTCACGTATCCAATCCAAATCCCTACGTTCAGGCTGTGTTGTCGCTTCGCCATAAAGATAAATAGGCACACCGCATTTCTTAGCCAATGTTTCTCCGAATTTCCTTGCAAGTTCAATACAATCCTTCATTGTAATATTCTTTATTGGTATAAATGGAACGACATCAACGGCGCCTATACGTGGATGTTGACCCTTATGCCCTTGCATGTCAATAAGCTCTATGGCTTTAAAGGCAGAGTTTAACGCAGCTTCAAGCACACCTTCTTTGTAGCCGACAAAGGAAACAACAAGCCTATTGTAATAGTCGTCAAAGGTGCAGTCAAGCAAAAAAGCTTTTTTTGATTTTCTGATTTCGTTAAGGATTGACTTAACGGTCTTCGGGTCCGAAGTGCTGAAATTTGGAACACATTCTACTATTTCTTTCAAGTCTAGCCCTTCTGGAATAATTGTTCGGCGTCTCTCAAAATAAAGGTATAGTGTATAGCTTTTTTCCAAATTTTTATCCTTCAAGTTTTCTTAAAATTTAAATACTTAACGCTATAAATCATAAGCTTCGAAAGGGATTAAAAATGAAAAAACTACTTTTCGTTACAGTAGTTTTTCTTCTTGCGATGGTGACATTGGTACCTGCATATGCGGAGATAACAGGGAAGACGTGGCTTGGGACCACATACAGAGGTCGCGACGAGTACTATGGTGATGACGTTAATGCTTATGAAACAGGAACCACGGCTGTCCTAGCGGTCACCGTGAGAAATAGGGAAGGCTTTGCCATTAATGTAACAAAGGTCTACATGACTTTTGACTGGAATTTAAATTACACTTCAACTCAAGTGAATGCTACCAATCCAGAAACTTTGAAAAACAACGAAGTACGCGTGTTCTTTATTAGTTTTCAGGTTCCCTCAACTACTGTTGCGTCCAACTTATACGTTCATTCCTACATAATAGTTGCGGAGTACTCTTATCCCAACGCAACAAAGCCATCCCAGATTTTAAAAGGCTTCTACGAACTCTTTGACGATGACTTTGCTATCTACTCAGGAGACCAAGCAGATGCCGTGGATTATAACAGGATAGTTAGCGGGCTGTCTCCGCCGCCAGGAGGCTGGAGAAGCGCTAGAGCACAAATACTCTGGAACAAGGCTTCGAGAGAAATCAATAGTGGGAGGGAATATTATCGGCAAGGAGAATTTCCCACAGCGAAGCTATATCTCAGCACAGCCCTAGACTACATCGACCAGGCCTGGGTTGCCGAAGAAGCGTATCTAACAGCCTACGAAGAACTAAATATGCAAGAAGTAGAAGCGCGCATAAGAAGCCTTGACGCTATGTCCAACCTCCTTAACGGACTTTCAACAATGTGGATCTACTTTGGCATCGGCGGCATACTATTTGGCATTGGCTACATAATAAAATGGCTAGCACACATGCGTGTAAAGAAAACAGAAACTTCAAACGAATAACTTCCTTTTTCTTTCCCTTTTCTTAACACTATTCACTTAAAAAGGTGACACAACCACTATGCACCAAAGTTTCCAAAAAGACCTCGCAAACGTTAAGATATAATTCTTACAGATTTTAGGTGGTAATAGTTAAAATTATCCCACTTTAAGGAAATCTCCTTAAAAAGATATCATCTGGGTGAAAAAAGTTGAGCACGAAACTTGAGTTTGAAGCTCCAACATGGAATCAAGTATACGATATGCTGCTGAAATTAACTGAAAAAATACGAAAAGATGGGTTTAAACCAGACATAATTGTGGGCGTTTCCAGAGGAGGGTGGCCCCCAGCCAGATTCCTCTCAGACCTTCTGGATAATCCAAATCTCGCAAATGTTAAAGCCGAATTTTACTTGGGAGTTGCAGAAACAAAAGGTGAACCCACCCTAACACAACCTGTTTCAACAGATGTTGTCGGAAAAAGGGTGTTGGTTGTGGATGAAATTGCTGATACTGGCAAAAGTCTGAAACTTATAAAAGAGCATCTAACTGAAAGAGGAGCTGAGGAAATTAAAATCGTCACAATATATTACAAACCTTGGAGCATTATTAAACCTGATTATTATGAAAAGGAAACAAGCCGTTGGGTAGTTTTTCCATGGGAAATAAAGGAAACAGTCCGAAAAATCGTTAAAAAATGCAGAGAGAAGGGGACGCTCATAGAAGAAGAAATAGCGAGGCTTGTGAAGGCAGGAATATCTGCAGAACTTGTTCAAAGGTTTTTAAAGGAAATAACTGAGGAATGAGATTGCTAAGATACGTTGAAGAATTCAAGAAATACATTGCAATAACTGGCTTTAGGAACACAAAAATTAAGGATACGGAAAGATTTTTGAAAACGATACGCGAGGAAAAAGGGTTAGACTTGGAAATCCAGTTTTTTGATGCTAAATTTGTGGCAACATGGCAGCATCTGTACTTTGCAGCTTTAAACGCGTTAACAGCGTTTAAGAACATGGAAAACATTTCGAAAAGTTTAGCTATGGAAACAATGCTTTATGCCTCTGCGCAACGACAAATCCGAAGGGCTATGGAGCTTCTTGGAATTAAGTCTGAAACATCAGACATAGCGCTGCTAATAATCGGAGAAAACCTTGAAACCGTAAAATCAGCTTTATCAGCGATTTCATTAAGTGCCGAGGCGCAACATGATGACACAGTCCTCGAGTTATCAGAAGAAAAAAAGGAAATCATTCAAAAGGCTTTTGGAATTTCAGAATTAGAACTAAAAACCGTTATGAAAAAAGATGACTTAAAAAAAGCTTTAACCAACCTAGTCATTGAACGAATGGCACTTCTAGCGATTCAGCGTTAGTTTACAGCATTTTTTCCTTCATAACTGCCAAAATTTCATCAGGTTTTATTATCGATACTCCAGTAAACCCGCCAATAACTTCTATTAAGAGGATTTTGTCAGGATTGTTTAGGTCAACTTCCCTTTCAATATTTGCAGCAACGGTCTCGATAATATCTCTTGTAGAGATTTCTGTATAACGTTTCTCAACAGTAACGCGGAAGGTTTCGTCCTTACCTATTTTAGAGGCGAGCTCGGTGGCTACGCGTTGAATTTCGCCTAAATCCGTGCGAACAACTTTTTCAATAGGAATTATTCTGAGCATATAGCGAAACTCGTAGGGACGTTCATGTAAAATCTTGCGAAACTTTTCTATAACATCAAAGGGGTTAGAAGCCGTTTTGGCAGCAATTAAACCAGTAACGCCAGTCTTATCAACGCTTGGCGCTGAATCGCCTACTTCTTTAAGCAGATACCACAACTCTGAGCAGGCATAATCCTCGTTTCCGCGCGATGTAGTAGCTAAAAGGTTAAAATCTCTAAGCATTTTTCTCACCATTCATATGACATTTTGTTATGTTCAAGATGAGCAATAAAAAAATAGGGGGTTGTAGAATCTAAGAAGATTTTGGTTTTCTAATAATTACCGTCATTATGATGGCAACCATTAATATCGCAATTGCAGCAGCTGCAAGCGTTGCTATTGAATAGTGAGTTGCTGAGGGAAGCTGTTCTTGTGAAATGTTATCTGTTGCCACACGAATTTCGCCGACATTAGTTTGTATGGTAGCCATTCCATTTTTGATGTCTACAATATTACCCTCAATCGTTCCAAGCACTGTTCGTACTTCCACAGTTTCATCGGAAACGTGCACTATAGTTCCGTTAATGTCACTAAGAGCTAGGTTAAGTAGACCATACTTAGTCTCAATTTCAGCTATCACATCACCTTTCGCATCATTTATTAGTTGTTGGATTTCACCAATTCTTAAGTTGAGGTTTCCGAGCGTAGAAACAATGGTAACTGTTGTATCATTAATTTCCTTGATATAGCCTTCGACTGTTCCAAGCATGGTTTGTATTTCGACTGTTCTGTTGAAAATCTGCACGATGGTTGTATTAAGCTGGTCGAGATAAAGCTGAATCAGCTCCGTGTTCGCAGTCTGAATCAAGTCTTTCAACTCTTCAAATGAAACCGTTACTGTGAAGGCGTGGATGTCATAAGCTGTTGCCCTGAAAGCTGCGAAAGTGTAATAGATTTCAGCTTTCACCGACACAAAATAGGTAGCCGGCGTTGAAGGTGCTAGAAGTTCCACCTGATACTCTCCCTCTGCAATCCGTTGGGGAGTTAACCGAACCACTGCAGTTGGTTTAATCAAATTCACGCTCAAGTTGGCATCAGTAAGCTTTCCATTTAATGTTGTGGCGATCCTGATAGTAACCGTGTCACCGGGTTCGTACTGAGTCCCACTGGTGATCCTAATTTCTAAACCAGGTTTTTCCGGAAGAGGAAGAATCGTCACATTTTTTTGGAACAACTCTACCAGTTCAGGTGGAGCAGGCGGAGGTAGCGGCATCTGATATGGCGGCATATAAGTCATGAAAGAAATTCCGATTGGATATATGCCTGGATCGAAGAATGGGGCGGCGAAACTCCACTCCGCACTTCCATTAAGCGGTATGTTTAGGTGAGCAACAAGCCATCCTCCAATAGTCAGCGAGACACTGTACGCCGGCACGATGTTTAATCCTATTCCTTTCACATTAATAGTGGAGCTAGGAGTCGCTTTGGTAGGTTCCACGGTGAGCCCGCCAGAAGTCATGTAAAATCTGGCTTCAACACCCTTCACTTTAACTTTGAACAATAATAAACCGCTTATAGTTTGGTTAGTCGTTACAGTTACATTAGCCTTGCCAAACTCGAAGGGTTCTTCAGTTACTGCAACAGTTTTATATCCGTAGAGCCACATGGCGGAGAAGTACGTTTGAACAATTCGTACACTTACCTTTTCACCTACTCCACTGATTTCCATTGTTGCATTTTTTAAGGGTTTATAGAATGGAATTGTCCCCTTTGTTGCTCCCCATCCTTGGCTAAGATACTCTGAGTCAATCATGAAGTCGGGGTCTATGGCGTCTACGTCAGTTACTTGCTCGTTAAGGAATGGGCCATCGTATACTGGCAGCTTTAATCCTGGGTCTCCCATCAAGTTAAGCATAAATATATTGGAGTATACAGTATCCATCAACGATTTATCGCCAGAAGATTCAAATAAAGGAACCATTGTGCTAACATAGTCTTCCAAGCCTTTAGCGAAAACTTCGCCTAGACTCACATTCGCTTGTAAGCCCATGAGATTGTTGTATGCTTTAATGAACAGGGTATGCATTAGCGCGGCGCCGTAGAATTCAGCGTTCAAAAGTCCCTCATCGAAGGGGAAGTATATGCCGATTTCATAGGCCGGTCTTGCTGAGCCGATATAGGCTATACCTGATGCATTGGACATTAGTACGCACTCGCCGAAACTTGGAGGAGTAAACTCTGGAGACAATAAGTTTTCGTCCCATGCACCATTCATGCACGCAACGCTTGTAACCACTGGCAAATTATGATTGGTTGGATATGTAAGAAGTCCTTTTGCACTTGCCAAAATCTCATATTCCATCGAGCCATCGGTTATCAGCATATCTGCAAGTTCCGTTCCCGAGCCATGGCATAACATAAAAAGCCATCCGATACCGCCGTTTCTCAATAAGTTCTGAAGGGCGATTGCATTATAGTTTCCATCTGTGCGCATCAAAAGCGTAGTATTAAACATTCGCGTGTGTCCTTCTCTAGTCACATTTGATAGCGCTGACTCACCCATCATAAAGCTAGCACTGAAAGGATAGCCTCCAGACATGGCAAGATTTCTCATCCAATCAGGACGACTAGGCCAAGTCGCATCATACCATAAAAGGATTTTATTAACAACCTTCTGCACAGTTGCTTTGTCGTTAAAGGGTATACGGCCTACGGAACGTTCAGGAATCAAGTCGTAATCGGTGCTTGCGTAGAAGTAGTCTGTGGGAACCCAACCCCACCATGGTCTATATCCGGAAATGAATGGTGATTGGTAATAGAAGCTTGGAGGAACAATGTCAGCTCCGCCTACTAAAAGCACATGTGTTGGATTAGTATCCTTTAGATAAGAGACTATCCTTAATGCTAAAGTCCAATTGTAGTTGTTAACAAGCATGTAATATGAGGGGTCAAGTTGAACTGGTGCATAAAAACCTGAATATTCTGTGATGTTTTTTGCTAGTGGGTAGGTGCTGTAAATCCAATTCGTGGTTTTTATTTCCGTAGATAGCCCTATAATAGTGTTATAAAACTCTGCGAGAGGCAATACGCTTCCGTTTAGCTCCGAAGTTGTAATAATTACCATTTTTTCTGAGGGTTGTTGATATTCTTCAACGTGATATTTTACTGACACTTTGATGCTGTTAAAGATCATCAATTTAGAAGTTACAGGGTTGTATTGTAGAGGATACAGTTGCATAGTAATTAGTGTTTTTCCGCCGGAACCATGACCCACATAATATGCTAGAAGACTTCCTGGAAAATACTTGTCTGCAATATAGATGTCACTGCTCTCTTCATAAACAAGCTTTTGGTTTTCAATGCATCCATAGAACATCGGATTAGGCGCTGGTAGCACCTTTCTTGAAAGCTGTTCAACAGTGTATGATATAGGTGAAGGATTAACACCTATTTCGTCTATAACGGCATCACCAAGCACCTCAATGACGTGTACCTTGTACGGCAACGCTGGGCAACCTGGAACACTAATTCTGCCGTCGAAACCGTCAAAATTCACAGTCAGATAGTTGCCAGAGCTTTCCTTAGACAGACCTTCTAATTGGAAACTATAAGTGGCTGTTACATCCTCACCATTAAAGAACGGCCCATCCACTCCTGTCGCTTGCAGAATGTTAATTTCTGAAGGTTGTATAGCTAGAGCGTTAGAAAGCATTGTTGAAACCAAAGCCGTAGAAAGAATTGCGAGCAACGCCATTCGATATATTCTATATTTTTCCATAACAATCTCCAACCAGTCTTCACTTTCCAATGATTTAAAGGTACCGATAACTAACCAAAACGGTCAGTGCGCGTTATTGGCTTTTTCACAGCTTGTCGCTCTCAGCCGTCGCCTCACATCATCCCACAATTAACATTTCATTACAAAGATTTATTCATTTTGATGGTTTCAGAACATCAAATTTAAATCTATGCTGCAGAATTTTACTAATTTGCTTCAATAAGGAGAAACAGCATTTGGTTAACACACAGAAACCAGTTGTCGCTGTTCATGGTGGCGCTGGGACGTGGCATCCTGAACGTAGCCAAGCTGGCTTGGAAGGAGTTAAAAGAGCTGCAAAAAGGGGTTTTGAGGTGCTAAAAAATGGGGGAAGCGCTGTTGACAGCGTCACAGAAGCGGTTGCTGTTATGGAAGATGACGGTGCTTTTAATGCGGGTTACGGCTCAAGTTTGAACATAGAAAAAGACGTTGAAATGGAAGCATCGATTATGGATGGAAAAACATTACAAGCTGGCGCTACCG
>Ga0129298_10001350_pt1 | contig 10297 bp, 10 predicted proteins | sample I19B2metaG_FD_94707 | JGI IMG/M metagenome (GOLD analysis project Ga0129298, IMG submission 94707) | Lake sediment bacterial and archeal communities from Gulf of Boni, Indonesia to study Microbial Dark Matter (Phase II) - ​I19B2 metaG | ecosystem: Environmental > Aquatic > Freshwater > Lake >...
ACCTGTTGCCGCCTCCGGAGGCGCGCCCGCGCACCATCATGCGCTTCGCGGACGAGAAAGAGCTGCTGGTGGCCGGCATGCTGGCCGGCGGGCGCGAGCTGGCCAACCGGCCCGCCATCCTGGATGTTCCCGTCGGCAAGGGCCACGTCGTGCTGTTTGCCAACAACCCCATGTGGCGGCACCAGACGCAGGGCAGTTTCTTCCTGTTGTTCAACGCCATGCTGAACTACGACCACTTGCACGTGGGCCGGCCCGCCCCCAAGCCGGAGGAGCCGGCGAAATAGGCCTACCCGGTCCCGGCTAGCCGCCCATGAGCAGCCTGTTATGGAAGTGCGTGGCGCGGCTCGGTCCGCGGCGGATGAGTGAAGTCTGTTCGGCGCCGCGCTCTTCACTCGGTTGCGACGCCCCGTGAGTCGGCCCCGAATTGGCCAGAAAACCATGCACAGGGACAAGGTCGCGGACTGGATCCGGCGTGACGCGCCCGAGCGGCCCACACGCCGAATCCGTCCCGAATTGAGTGCCCGAATGACACCCATCTTCTCAAGCGTGGAAAGCGGCTTGTTGCGACCGGTCCACCCAGATTTCCCTGAATGCCGTTTCCGGATGGCGCTGGGCAGATATCCAGGATGCCGACAATTCAGGAGTTTGGAATGGACCGGAAAGGAGCGGTCACTCGGCGGAGGTCTTGCGCTGGATCTATACATTTAGATAGAATCTCAGGGGGTGGACATCGATCTGGCGCAGTTGCGCAAGATGCACACGAGACTGCCGGCCGACCTTGCTTTGGTCATGGTCGGGCGGGCGGCGCTCGCACTGGAGAGGAACAATCACGAATCAGGCGTGCGGGTCTCTCTGGACTTGGAGGGGGTGGCAAGTGGCGGCCTGCTTTTTTGGCCCCGGGCTGACTTGAGCAAGATCGAACAGCACGACCGCAACCGGATCACCGAGGACGGCGCCGAGGCGGTGGCGCTGGCCCTGGCTCATCGACATCGAGCATGGCGCGTCATTCGTCGGATGCAGCCTGGCGAGTACGCGGACTGGCTCCTCGAGGATTCAGGAGGAGGCCGACGTCAAGTGGTTGCCCTTGAAGTGAGTGGCATCGACCGAGGCAGCATCGTGGCCCGGCTCGCCGAGAAACTAGCTCAGGTCGCACAGAGCATAGATGTGGACCAGCGGTGGGCCAGTGTCGTGGGTTTCGAACAACCGACGGCCGCCCTTCATGCAACAAAACGGAAAAAGCGTGGAAACTGACACCCTCAATTCCCTGGTGACTGGGGCCATTTGGCGCGCCGAGCAGCTCGAAGCGCACGGCATCGGCTCCGCGCCGCAGGCTTGGTCAGAGGTTTCCTCGCTCGAGGAGGAACTGGCCAAGGTGATTTCGGTGTCGGAATCCGAAGGACGGATCGCGCGCCGTGGCGCGGTGCGTGCGGCGCTGAAGGCGGGCGAGTATGCCCGCGCCCACGCACTAGCCGGGAGCTACGCCGCTGAGGGCGCCGCGCCCGGATCTCTTAAGGCAGGACTGCGTAAGATCCTGGAGGAGGACGCTCGAGCAATGGAGCGCCGTTTTCGCTACGCGGCAAAGCAGCATAGCTTGCGTGAGGCGAGAGACCTTGCACGTCGCTTTCGCGAGGCTGGCGCCTTCGGCTTGGCGGCCTGAGTACTGTGGAGACAGTAGCCTTTTACTCTTACAAGGGTGGTGTAGGCCGCTCCCTCCTCCTTGCCAACGCCGCGCGGTTTTTGGCCACCCTGGGCAAAGGAGTGGTCGCCCTCGATTTGGATTTCGAAGCCCCCGGCCTTCACTACAAGCTCGGCGGCGCTCAAAGCTCTGACTTAACCTCCCGCGTGGGCGGCGCAGTGCCATATCTGATCGCTACCGCGGAGGGGTCAACCTCTCCGCCCCCGCTCGAAGCACACACGATATCTCTGCCCGTGCCGGCAGGCGGAGACGGCTGGCTCCGCCTGATGCCTGCCGGTCCGGCGCCGCACCAGAAGTACTGGGCAGCATTCAAGGAACTCGGTGAGAGGCTTCGGCTCGGCGACCCGAGCGGCCAGGGTTTAATGGCGGTTCTCGATCTCCAGGCGCGGATCGCCGACGAGCTGAAACCGGACTATTTACTGATTGACGCGCGCACTGGGGTAACCGAGCTGGGGGGCCTCGCCACGACGATTCTCGCCGACACTGTCGTGTGCATGTTCGTAGCAAACCAAGAGTCCCTCGACGGAACGCTGACGGTGGTCGAAGCTCTGAAGGCCGCGCCGCGGCTCGCCAATCAGAAGCCCATCCGGGTGGTGCCGGTGCTGGCCCGGACGACTGCAAAGCCCCCTGACGACGAGCGATTTGCGACCGGCGTCAGGAGGCTCTTGGAGATGGGCCAGGGGAAGAAGGGCGAAGGCAAGAGCGAGCCCACGCTATTCGCTCTGCCACATGACGAGGTGCTCGGCGCTCCGGAAAGAGTTGTCGGCGGTGAGCGCAAAGCCAGCGCCTTTTCGCCGCTCTACGCGGCCTACTTGGAGCTCTTCCAAAAACTCTTCCCGTCTAGGTCGGAGCCCGCTCGCCAGGTCCTCGAGCGATTAAAGGCCGTTGCGGATGTAAGGCGGGAGCTGACGAGTGCCCGTCTCGAGTTCGGCGAGCTTTTCTCTCCATGGAGCGCCTCGGCGATCCAAGAGGGGGTTCTCTGCAAGGCCGCGCCGCACCGAGGGAAAGAGAGCCGTTACGCAGACCTGGTTTGCAGTAGCGAAACCGGCCAGCCTTTGATGGTTGTGGAGTACGTCGCAGATGCCACCGAAGATCAGGCGCTGGAGTTTTGGGGCAAGAGCACGAATGTGCGCTGCGTGTTGCTGCTGGCAAGCGACCAACGGGGCTACGTGAAGCGGCAGATCTTCACTCGGGGTATCGATGCGAGGGAGCTCCACAGCAGCGACCGGCAATGGGACTTGCCGCGCCCGCGAGAGTTCGAGCTCCTGCGCGACGTAGGAGATCGATCGGTGGAATCGATGCTGGACGCCGTTCGCCACGGACACGTCGAAGCCGTGGCTTGGCTGGTGAACGAGTGGCGAGATTCCTCGCTTCCGGTCGCAGAGATGCGCCCGTTTCACCGCGGAGGGCCCTGGCGACCCGAGCGAGCGCAGCGAATCCTGGACGGTCTTGCTGCCACCGAGGACCTGCGTTGCGCGGAAGAGATCCTCCGACGTGCGGCGCCGGGCGGCTACTACCCCTGGCGTGGCGAGCGTCACTTTCGGGAGGACTGGCTCTTTGGGGAAGAGCTCGAACGAAGGATGGCCGACGACCTCTTTGCTCCCCTCTTCTGGCGACTGCCGGTTGAGGCGGTGCTGAAGTCCATGGAGCCAAGGCACTTCCCCGGCGAAGTTCCGTCCTTGGCGGGGTACCGGCTTTTGGCCCACGAGCTGATGGGGCTCCCGTACGATCCCAACCGCAGCGCCGCCGAAGAAGCCCGTTTGCTGGCCGCTCGGTTGCCAGCCTCCGACGAGCACCGGGACGACGCCGAGGACGAGCGTGCCCTCATGTGGCTGCATCGAAGCCGAGAGGAGCAAGTCGAGCGCGTACGACTTTCCGACGAGGCGCCGCCGGCTCTCATTTGGGAAGAGGTGTTCCGGAAGGAACCGTTCTGGAGAGGCACGCTGGATGAAGCGAGAGAGAAGGTCGGCGAGCAGGCAAAGAAGCTGCTGGAATCCAACGTCAGCCTGCGCAGTCGATTGAGGGCCCGCGCCGAGCGACGTGAACTCGCGGCGCAAGGCCTGTTGGGCACCTACGAAGGCTCAGGCCGGATCGAGCTATATCTGCCGGTGATCACGGCCGCGGCCGAGGTGCTTAGCTTGTCCCCCCGTTACCTTAAGAGCGTTGTTTTCATCCACCTCTCGACCTGGGCACTAGCCCACGAAGCGCGCGACCTCGACGGGCAGCGGGGTTACGGGTTCGCCCCCTCACCGCGAACGGGCCCCTTCGACCGCGAAAGCCCGGCCCACGTGACCCTCGTGCAGGCGTTCGCGGATCGTCTCATTCGGCGGCTGAACGACGCGAATCTCCAGGCCACCTTCGAACAGCTCTCGAAACACCAGCCTGGGCCGTACAGTCGCTGGGGGGCGATGCGAAAGCTGCCTCTCGAGAAGCTGCGCATGCTCCTTCTCACGGCGCGAGCGAGTGCCCCGGCCTTGGGCCTACCTAGCGCCAACGACGTCCAGTAGCCTGTGTCTATCCTCTGTGCCGATCGCAGGGTCAAATGATCGCTGCCAACCCCTAGCGCAGCGCCACAGCCGGGTTGATCCGCAATGGTTCGGGCACTGGCACGTAGCAGGCTGCCACACCGCCAAGCCGGCAGGCTACCACAGAGCTGGGACTCACCGTCTACGCCGCCGAGGCACCGAAGGTCGCCATGCACGAGCTGGCCGCGCCGCGCGTCGCTCTGGTTCACACCTGGCAGACCACGCAGAACGAGGGCTGGGTACGCATCGCCCTGGACCGGCTGAACATCCCTTATTCCTACGTCTCCGATCACGTGCTCCGCGATACGCCCGACCTGCGCAGCCGCTATGACGTGATCCTGTACGGACCCACTCCGGGTTCCTCCCAGCGCTTGGTCAACGGCATTCCCATGCGCGGCGAACCTATCCCCTGGAAGAAGTCGGACCTGACCCCTAACCTCGGCACCTCGCCGGACCAGACCGACGACATGCGCGGCGGCCTGGGCCTTCAGGGCCTCATGAACCTGGGCCGGTTCATCGAGCAGGGCGGGCTGTTCGTGACCATCAGCAGCAACGCTTCTATCCCCATCGACTACGGCCTGATCGAGGGGGTTTCCATCACCCAGACCCGCGAGCTTCAGGCGCGGGGCAGCGTGCTCAACGCTGTGTTCGCGGATAAGAAAAGCCCCATCGCCTACGGTTACGATGACCGCCTGGCCGTCTACTTCAGCCAAGCCCCGGTCTTCCAGGTCAGCATGCTGGGGGGCTTGGGCATGGGGAGGGGTTTCGGCGAAGAAGGTCCCACCGTTCGCCCCAGCGGGCGCGGGTCGCTCACCGACCCCGACGTCCCGCAGGGGCGTCCCTACACGCCGCCGCCTCCCAAGCCTGAAGTGCGCCCGGGCGAGGAGCCGCCTATCCCGGACGAGATGCGCGAATTCGTGCGCAACCTCCTGCCACCGCCAGAGGCCCGCCCGCGCACTATCATGCGCTTTGCGGACGAGAAAGAACTGCTCGTGGCCGGTATGCTGGCCGGGGGGCGCGAGCTGGCCAACCGGCCCGCCATCCTGGATGTTCCCGTGGGCAAGGGTCACGTCGTGCTGTTCGCCAACAACCCCATGTGGCGCCACCAGACCCAGGGCAGCTTCTTCCTGCTGTTCAACGCCATGCTCAACTTCGACCACCTGGGCGTGGGCCGCCCGGTACCGAAGCCTGAAGAGCCGAAGCCCTGAAGGTGGGGTGGGCTTATAGCCTGCGGCCGGCTTTCGAGCCGGCCTGCGCCGGGCCTAGGCCCGGCGGCAGCCCAAAAGGGTTACCCCACTCTTAGGCTCGGCGGGGTCTTTCCAGCCGGTAGTAGAATCACTGCAGGCCAGCTCATGCGCTCCGAAACCCCAGAGGACATCACCGCTTTGGTGCGGGCCTGGAGCCACGGCGACCGGGGAGCGCTGGAGCGCTTGATCCCCTTGGTCGATGGGGAATTGCGCCGGATCGCCAGGCGGTACCTGGAAGGAAGGCGTCCAGACGTCAGTCTCCAGACCACCTCTCTACTGAACGAAGCCTACGTGCGGTTGGTAGGGGCGAAACCAGGGTCGGTGCGCGACCGCGTCCACTTCTTCGCTCTTTGCGCCAGCATCATCCGCGGCATCCTGGTCAATCACGTCCGGGCACGTCGCGCCGCCAAGCGCGGCGGAGGCCTGCCGCCGGTTTCGTTAAGAGAGACCGCCGTTGCACTCCGGGAACGCGGCTCCGACCTCGTGGCCATTGATGAGGCCCTGAACAGACTCGCGGAGCTGGATCCGCGCCGCAGCCGGGTGGTCGAGTTGCGCTTCTTCGGCGGGCTGACTATCGAGGAGACGGCCCAGTTCATGGGCACTTCGCCGGAGACCGTCAAGCGCGACTGGCGCGTCGCCAAGCTCTGGCTCATGAAGGAACTGAGCCAGTCCGCCCCCTTCACCGCACCAGGAAGTTCACCTCCGGGGCGGTGATCCAGGCGACAGAACTCTTACCTGCCGTGAGCCCCCGCCTGCACGGACGTGTTTTAGGCGTTGGCCTCCTGGCGGTTGTCGCCCTTGCCGTCCCAGTCCAGGTCCGTACCCGCGTTGCTGCGCGCCCGGTTGTCGAACACTGTAGCCATGAGCAAGTTCGCCAGATTGAGGCACTGCTGCTGGGCGCAGCTCAGGCGCATTGGCCGCGGCCGGCTGGAAGCCCCCCGCCGGCGCCAGTTTCAACCTGTGCGAGATCCGGGTGGATCCTGCCGCTACCACGGGCGGCCCGGAACCGGCTCGGCGAGGAATCCGCGGCGGCCACCGGTAGCGGGCTGAAAGTCGCCGACGATCTGCCCGGCGTTGTTGATGCCGCGGGCCCGGGTGTAGACGACGCCAGGGAAATCGACATCCACGCTGTGGTAATCGCCAAAACGCGTGCGAAGGAAGCCGTGCCAATCCTGAGCTTTCGGATCGGACGTGGCCTTGTAGCGGCCCACGATTTCGCCGTGGTCATTGATCCCGGTGGCCTCGGTTTGGAAGGCGCCGGGGAAGTCGATGACTTGCGGCGAAGGTGCGTCCTTCTCCAAAAGGAAGCCGTGGGTTTTGCCGGAAGCATCTGAGTAGTAGCCGACGATGTCACCTCGCGCATTGATGCCGCGGGAGAAGGTCCAGACGGCGCCCGGCACCGTGATCTGCTCGAAAGCGCCCTGGAAGAGAACGTAACCGTTGAGTCCGGTTCCCGCGGGAGACATGGGCGGGCAGGAGGCGCGGAAGGCTCCCACGATTCGCCCGGAATCGTTGATTCCATCGGCCGTGGTGCAGGCGGCGCTTGGCGCATCGATGGCCATGGGAATTCCGTTTTTCCACAGGAAACCGTGCATCTTGCCGTCTGTCGTCCCGTACCACCCCACTACATCACCGACGTTGTTGATGCCGATGGCGAAAGTGTAAGTAGCGTTTTCGATGCAGATGCTCTTATGGGCCACATCACCGCGGCGCCAGGTAAAACCGCAGGTCTGACCCGGGGCGGCGTAGTAACCGACCACCACCGCGGCGTCGCTGATGCCGAACGGCCCGGTCCAGTAAGCGCCTGGCACATCAATGGGCGTGTACACAAAGAGGGGCCCACTTTGCCCCCCTAACATTGCCGCCATGGCGCACACAAGCGCCGGCGTAGCGATTCTCCAGTTCATGGTTGGATCCTTTCTGGGCCGGCGGCCGCTCTGGGTAGCCGCCGCCTCATCCTCTATTCCGTAATCTGTCTTCCAGAAGGGTCATGCTGAGCGGGTTTTTTTAGGGCTCCGGTGCTACAATGGGGCGAACAAGGGGGCGGGGCCTGATGACCCCGGAACGTTGGCAGCACGTCGCTGAACTGTGCGACTCCGCCTTGAGCCTCGAGCCGTCCAGGCGGGCCGCCTTCCTGGAGGAAGCCTGCGCCGGGGACGCCCTTTTACGCCAGGAACTGGAGGCGCTGCTGGCCCGCGACGAGCACTCGCCCCACTTTCTGGAGACGCCGGCGCTGGAGGCAGCGGCTTCCGCGCTCATCGGGCAGGAAGATGCGCCAGGGCCGCAGTTGCCCGCCGGATTGCAGATCGGCCCGTACCGCATAATGACTTTGCTCGGGGGGGGCGGTATGGGGCAGGTTTACGAGGCGCGTGACACCCGTCTGGAACGGGATGTAGCGCTGAAGTTTCTGCCGGCGACCTCGGCGCACGAGCCGGAGGCGCTGAAGCGTTTCCAGCGCGAGGCCCGGGCGGCCTCGGCTCTCAACAATCCCAACATCTGCACCCTGTATGACATCGGCGAGTACCAGGGACAGCCCTTCCTGGTGATGGAGCTGCTGGAAGGGCAATCGCTGAAGGAACGGCTTGCCGCCGGACCTCTGGCCCCACGGCAAGTGCTGGAGCTGGCCCTCCAGGTCACCGCCGCCTTGGAAGCCGCCCACTCAAGAGGCATCGTGCACCGCGATATCAAGCCGGGCAACATCTTCCTGACAGGGCCTGAAGGGCGCCCCTGGCAGGCGAAGGTCCTGGACTTCGGCCTGGCGAAGCGGCTTGGCGAGCGGCGGGATGAGCCTCCCGGCGACATGACTGGACCGGAGGACAGGCGAAACCGCCTGTCCCACGAAGAAACCGTCACCCGGGCGGGAGCGGCCATGGGCACCGTGGCCTACATGTCCCCGGAGCAGGCGCGCGGGGAGCAAGTCGATGCGCGAACCGACCTGTTCTCCCTGGGGGTAACGCTGTACCAGGCCGCGACCGGGAGGTTGCCGTTCCAAGGCGAGACCTCCGAGTTGGTGCTGGAGGCGATTGTCCGCCAGCCGCTCCGCAAGCCCCGCGACCTTAACCCCAACTGCCGCCAGGCCTGGAACGGGTCATCCTGAAGGCCCTGGAGAAAGGCCGCGAGGCCCGGTATCAGACTGCCACCCAAGTGCGCGCCGACCTGGAGCCGTTGCGGCCGGTGCCCCATGCCGCCCGCTGGCCACTGGCCGTGGCGGCCGCGCTGCTGCTGGCCCTCGTCATTACCGCGATCGGAATCTGGTCTGGATGGTTCGGCCCCCAGCCGCAAACCGCTGAACTGACCCCGCGTCAGGTCACCGCCAACCCGGCCGAAGATCCCGTCGTGCGGGTGGGGATCTCACGTGACGGGGAATACCTGGCTTACACGGACCTGACCGGCATCCACGTACGCCGGATTGACACTGGAGAAACCCGGTCCATTCCTCCCGAGGAAGGCTATTGTTTCCGGTGAACGACGGTCGCCTGGTTCCAGGATGGAGCCAAGTTGCTGCTAAGCGGACCGGCGGGGCCGCAGGAGAGGACAGGGATGTGGGTGCTTCCCGTCACGGGCGGGCCTTTACAGAAGCTCCAAGAAGATGCCTGGGGCGCGGTCCTGTCGCCGGACGGCTCGCGGATTGCCTTCGCGCGGGCCTCCGGCACAGAGATCTGGCTGGTGAATGCCCAAGGCGGGGAGCCGCGCCGGCTCGTCAGTGCTTCGCCGGGATACTCGTTCGAGGAGGAGCTGGTCTGGTCCCCCGACGGCCACCGGATCGCGTACCTGAAGCGCAACGAGCGGGGTGACGATTTTGCGATCGAAAGTCACGACCTGAACACGGGCCGGAGCAGCGTGATTCTCTCAGACCCGAGACTGCGGGTCTTCTGCTGGGGCCGCGATGGCCGCATCATCTATGCCCGGATGGAAGGCCCTCCGCTGGAAACCAGTTCCAACCTGTGGGAGATCCGGACCGATCCCCGGACGGCGCAGGCCCGCGGCCGGCCGCGTCGCCTGACTAACTGGGCCGGCTTTCAGTTCGGCCATCTCGACATCAGCGCCGACGGCCGGCGCTTGGCCTTCACGCGCAGCCGCTCCCAAAGCGATGTCTACCTGGGAGAACTCGAAAGCCGCGGCGCGCGGTTGAGCGCGCCACGGCGCTTGACCTTCGATGAGCAGGTTGACTGGCCGGCGGGATGGACGCGCGACAGCCAGGCCGTGCTCTTTTACTCCGACCGCAGCGGTGAGGTGGATATCTTCAGGCAGGGCGTGACGGCGCGCGAAGCGCGGGCCCTCGTGAGCGGTCCGGAAGAAAAGAGAGACGCGCGAGAGAGCCCTGACGGCCGCTGGATCCTGTACCTGGCCTGGCCCAAAGCGGACGGACAGGTCCGCGCCGACGAGGGTCGCTTGAAGCGCATCCCCGTTTCAGGTGGCCCGCCTGAGGTCGTACTCAGGGTGTCTGGGTATCCCGGCCCGGCGAGGATGGCTGAGGATCGGCGCTTCACGACGGGCGCCGCCGGTCACCCCCGTTTCCGGTGCCCAGCCCTTGTGCAGGCCCCGTGTGTGCTAAGCGAGCTGGTTCAACGCCAGGTGGTCTTCACCGCGTTCGACCCGGTCGAGGGAAGGAAGGGCGAGCTTGCCAGAATCGGCGTTGACCCGTCGATTTACACCTTCTGGGACCTGTCGCCCGACGGGCGGTGGATCGCGTTTGGCGCGCGGGAGGAGGCCAGCGGGCGCATCCGGTTGCTCTCGCTGGCCGGCCAGGCCTCGCGCGAGATCTCCACAGGCGGCTGGACCCATCTGGAGTTCGTGGCCTGGGCGCCAGATGGAAGGGCTCTTTACGC
>Ga0129298_10001352_pt1 | contig 10282 bp, 7 predicted proteins | sample I19B2metaG_FD_94707 | JGI IMG/M metagenome (GOLD analysis project Ga0129298, IMG submission 94707) | Lake sediment bacterial and archeal communities from Gulf of Boni, Indonesia to study Microbial Dark Matter (Phase II) - ​I19B2 metaG | ecosystem: Environmental > Aquatic > Freshwater > Lake >...
ACCTTGTTATTCCAATCCTTTACCCCTGAACGCATGGTCAGAACCAGGTGACCTCCTCCTGCAACATAATCCTCCAGCTTTTCTGCCATTTCAGGCGTCATAAGGAACATCAGCGGCGCAACCAGCAGCTTGTAACATTTAAAGTTATCCTCGGGAGAGACGAAGTCCACCGGTATATTCGCATTGAAGAAAGCCTCATAGTATCCCTGTACATGCCTGACATAGTTAAAATCGGGATGGTGAGGCTGGATCTAGAAAGCCCATTCCTGGTCGTAGCTGAATACAATTCCTGCTTCAGCTCCTGACAGACAGCCCTTGAATTCATCCATCACCGGTGCCAGCCCGGCAGCAGCTTTCTTAATTTCTTCATACCTTCTGCCCGGAATTCCGCTGTGCGGCAGAATACCATGCCAGTATTCCTCTGTTCCGAAGAGACAGGACCTCCACCTGAAGTATACCACGGTATCAGCCCCATGGGCTATTACTTGAAATCATACACTCCAGGCTGAGGCTCCAGCTTTGCCCATGAGAATTCCGCAAGTCTTACAACTTCAAAGCCGGCTTCTCTCATCAGCTTCGCATCATATGGCAAACGCTCGCTCGGCCAGTGTTCAGGATAATAATCAACTCCAAATTTCATACTTTTCCCTCTCTTTATTTTTAGTAATTTGTTATCTCAGTTTTCACAGTATCAATAAGTGAAACATCTTCCTTAAATATTGGTTTGATCCTGAGTTCAAAATGGATGCTGTCCCGTGACAGACGGTACTGTGGCAAAAGCTCAGGTCCGCAGCTGTTTGAGCCTATACCGCTTTGCATGTAATCAATATTTACAACTGTCTCATCCCGCCTTTTCAACTCATATATGTGCTGCGCTTTTGTGAGATCCTCCGGCGTATAATGCGATGCATTGAAGGAAAAATCATCCCTGCCGATAAACAATAATCCCATACCGAGAAGATTGGTTACGGCAGCCCATTCAGTCGCATAATGGCTTCCATTTTCCTGGGGCATGATGTAGTTTTCATGCATGCCATCCACAGTGGAGTCAAATCTGCTCTTCCAGACGGCCCTTCTCTTGTCGATATAACTTTCCTGTGGGCCATAACCAAAGTATTCTACCAGTTCATTCCCCTTTGGCATGGAAAGCTGCAGTCCAAACCTCGGCAGGAACGGAAGATTCTCTTTTATCCTCGCGTCCGTCTTCAGTAAAATATCTCCGCTGCCATAAACAGTCCAGACAGCTGTTGCGTGAATGATAGGCTTTTTAATATATCCCCCGAGAGAAAACTCCGAAGATATGCTAATATGTTTGTCATCCTCACTCACAGTTGATACTGAATAGGTATGGGTGTTCATTCTGTCGTACCCCTCACTTTCCCAGATCAACCTTACTTTGCGGTCATTATCGGTAGGTGCTCTCCATACATTGAACCTGGGCATTGCGTTTATCATCTGCACACCGTTGTACTCCAGTTGAGTAAACGCACCATAATATCGATTAAATACATACTTAAAATCCGAGCCGGTGATAATGATTTCCTTTTCCGTCTTTTCTACTGCAATTGAAGGCATTCCGTCCTTTGTAACAGATACCTTTTCCACCTTGCCAACAGGCAGTTCAAACTGCTCAAACCCCATTTCATATCCCTTTTCCGCCCATTCGGTGTCACCGGCAAGGGTATAGGAAACCTTCAGGAAATACCTGCCATCCGGCTTATTTGGCATGGAGTAAGGCAGAGCAACAATCCTGGACTCATGGGGTGCAACAGCCGGATTGTCCAGTTCACCGGAACCGATTGTCTCTCCATCCTTCTCAAGCTTCCAATGGAGTATAAGGTGATTCAAGCCTATAAAATCATAGAGGTTGGTTACTTTAATTTTACCGGTCTGCAAATCAACAGCCTCAGTCCTTACAGGAGCTATTACATTTTTAAGCTCCATAAGACCCGTATGAGGTGTTCTGTCCGGATATACCAGTCCATCCACGCAAAAGTTGCCATCATTGGGCACATCTCCGAAATCGCCGCCGTAAGCGTAATACTCGGTTCCATCCGGCGTTCTGGTCTTTACCGAATGATCGGTCCATTCCCACACAAAACCGCCTGCAAGCCTTGGATGTTTGTAAAACAGATCCCAGTAATCCTTCAGGTCTCCCGGGCCGTTCCCCATGGCATGACAGTACTCGCAGAGTATCAGCGGGCGGTTTTCATCCTTATCCTTTAGAAAATCATTTGTGATCCAATCGATGGAAGGGTACATCCTGCTGTAAACATCCAGGCAGGAGGTATCTGCTTTTCCGTTTTGAAAGACAGCTGCGCAGTCAGGATGGAAAACACGTTCATAGTGAATAAGCCTGCTGTTGTCCCTGCTCTTCGCCCACTCACCCATTCTCCGGTGGTTATCGCCAAAGCCGGACTCATTACCTAATGACCAGATGACAATACACGCGTGGTTCTTGTCTCTTTCTACCATTTGCTGCATCCTGTCAACAAACGCCTCTTTATACTCCGGATCTTCCGGAAGCATATTTACATCATCAGCAGTGGTTGTACCATGGGACTCCAGATCCGCTTCATCAATTACATAAAATCCCATTTCATCACATAAATCCAAAAATCTTGGGTCATTTGGGTAGTGTGAAGTCCTTACGGCATTCACATTGTGCCTTTTCATAAGGATCAGATCTCTTTTCATATGATACAGCGGTATAGTGTGTCCAAGTTCGGGGTGTGAATCATGACGGTTGACCCCCTTAAATTTGACATCCCGCCCGTTGATATAAATGACCGAATCCTTAATTTCAATCCTCCTGAAACCTGATTTAAAGAGAATGACTTCATCCTGGTGATAAAGGAATAATTTATAAAGGCTGGGTGTTTCAGCTGACCAAAGCTCAGGGCTTGCTACCTTGAATTCGCAGGTACCCTTCCCGGAAATTTCAATGGATTGTTCGCTTATAACCTTATGGTCAGGATCTTCCAGTACAGCCTTTAAGGTTGTTGAAGTACTGCCTGCCATCTCCACCTCACATTTGAGGCTTCCTTCACTGAGGTCCCGGCTCAATTCCGGTTTTACAAATACATCGGAAATATGTACTTTGTTTCTGGAAAGCAAATAGACTTCCCTGAAAATACCCGAAAGCCGCCACATATCCTGATCTTCCAGGTAACTTCCGTCACACCACTTGAGAACCATGACGGCCATCCTGTTTTTGCCTGCTTTCAGATGCCCGGTAATATCAAATTCGGAGGTAGCATGACTTACCTGGCTGTATCCGATATATGCCCCGTTTACCCAAAGATAGAAACACGAATCCACTCCCTCAAAAACAAGGTGAATGTTTTTCCCGCTGAAACTGTCGATATTGAATTCACGGATAAAAAGGCCTGCAGGATTATCGTTTGGGACAAAAGGCGGATCACAGGGATAGGGATAATTCTTGTTTGTGTAATGAGGCTTATCATACCCGTGCATTTGCCAGTTTGAGGGTACCATCAGTTCATCCCATGCACTGAAATCGTAATCCTCTGCATAGAAGCCATCTTCCACCTGGTACACCGTATCATGGTATTTGAACTTCCACACCCCATTCAAGCTCTTATAGAATTTTGAAGTTCCACGAATACCTTTTAAGGCCTTGTCTTCACTTTCATAGGGGATAAAGTAAGCGTGTGGCTTCCTGCAGTTTACATGCAACACGTGAGGATTCTCCCAATACTTCTCTACAAAATTCATTTGATAACCTCCTAAATTTACTGTTCTGCATATATGTTGAATTGATCGTACTTATTTTATAATTGATTATATCGTTTAACCGTATTGATAAAGGCTTCGATATTTTCCCACGGCACTTCCGGTTCCAGCATGTGGGTTGGAGCCAGCAGCAGCCCTCCGCCTTTACCTGCCTCGCGGATCATCCGTTCACAGACTTTTACGACTTCTTCAGGGCTGCCAAAAGGCATGGTGGTCTGCGTGCCGAGAGTTCCCCATAATGAAAGCCGGTTTCCATACTTGTTCTTAATTTCAACCGGGTCCATGCATTCAGGTTGGATAGGGTTAAGAATATCTATTCCTATCTCAATCAAGTCGGGAATAATTTTAATTAAGTTTCCGTCTCCATGATAGAAAATCAGCAGCTCAGGGTTTACACCTTTTGCTGTGGAAATCACTCTGGCAAGGCGGGGCTTGATAAATTCCCTCCATAATTCGGGATTTATCATCATGCTAAGCTGTGTGGATACATCATCTCCAAGTCTCAGTACATCGCAGCCGGCAGCCGCATAACGTTTCGCGGATTCACAGCGTATCGCCGTAATCCTGTCAAGATGTGCATTGGCCAGATCAGGGTTTAAGACCATATCCATCATAAAGTTGTCCATGCCTCTTAAGTACCAGGCTATTTCAAAAATCGTCCATTCCATAGAGGCTACCGCTATCAGGTCACTTTCCTGAATCGCTTTCACTTTTTGCGGAATGATGTCCCATTTATATTCATCCATATTGTCGGGATAGGGATAAGCCATAAACTCTTCAATCTTTTCAAAACGCTCCATCGGATGCGCCATCTTGGTAAAGTGAGCGACAGAACCCTTTCTATGACCTACTCCCCAGTAATTTATACTGATTTCCGATGTGTCATCATAATAGCCGGAAAACGGGTTTCCCTTCCGGATACACTCTACTGAGATATTCCGGGTAGGAAAATTAAAGTATCCGGCATAATCGTCAGTTCCTGTGCGTCTTGTGAATTCCTCCTTAAGAGCCGGACAAAGAGAAAACTCAAAAGGAATGTAACTATCGTTTTGTCTTCTCATTGCACTAAAAAACCTTTGTCTTAATGACATCTCTCTTCCTCCCCTTTCAAGCAAACTAAAAGCCTTACTAGCCTGCATTTATAAGAGTACGTCTGCATTTAACATCTGAAGGATTGATTCCGGTGATTTTCTTAAATATTCTGCAAAAATATCTGTAATTGGTATAGCCGACACGTTCAGAAACTTCATATGCCTTTAAATTTTCGCTCTCTAAAAGCTTTTTGGCATGGTTAATACGGACCCTGGACAAATATTCCACGAAGTTTTCACCTGTTTCATCCTTAAATACCTTGCTGAAATAGTTTTTACTCATGTAAACATACTCGGATATCTCCTGTAACGTGATATCTCTTGTAAAATTACCGGAAATGAAGTCCAGGGCTTTTAATACTGCCGGCGAATACTTCTTCAAGCTCGTAATAAGGCCTGCAATAATATTTTTTAACCAGCTTTCAACTTCATCTATGGTTTCGTTTTTAAACACCTCATGCAGCATGTTTGGATCATCGCTGAAGAAATCTTCAAGCTTGATTTCGTCCCGGTAAATGCGCAAACATATAATCGCCAGATCAATCGCCAGCCTGCACACATCTTCCTTGCACCAATCCCTCCGTGTACCTGTCTTTACAAATATATCTTCAATCTTTTTCAAAACCATCGAAAGATCCCTTATATTCATTGCTTGCTCAAGCTCTCTTATTTCAGTTGAAAGAGAATCTTTCATTCCCGGTAAATCCGTTTTGAATTCCTCATAAAAATATGCTCTTCCCCTACCGCTGTAAAATTTTCCGGATAATGCCTTCTTTGCCTGCTGATACGCATATTTCATACCGCTGTAGTCTGAGACGATATGACTCACACCGATCGATAATGAAATATCTGCATAAATCTTAACCATGTTCTGAATTTTATTCGATATAAAAAGCAACTGTTCATGCAAGCTCTTCTCGCTGGATGACTCTGCATTGATGAACAGTATGATATGTTGAACCTCGTCCATAAAACATATGCCGTGATCAATATGCAAAATCGCTTCATTCACAATACTCAGACAGGTGGTATAAAATATTTGAAGTTCGTCATAAGAATATCTTTCCTTTATCTTTTCATGCTCATCTATCTCAATTGCAAAACAGATGATATTCCTCTCATCAAGTTCAATACCGAGTCTTCTCATTTCCGTATAAATACTGCTTCGTTCAAAGTTTCTTTTTACGAGCTGATTTAAATATTTTTCTTTCAAAAAGGAGAGACTTTCATTTACACTGTACTTCAAGTTTGTTACTTCATTTCTTTCTGCCCTCTCCCTCATCAACCTCTCTTTCACCTCATTAACAGCTGCCAGTATATCCTCACTTTTCATTGTAGGTTTGAAAAGATAATCCATTGCTCCGTATTTCATTGCTTCACGTACCAGGTTATATTCATTGAAACAGCTTAACACCAATACTTTTGTACAGGGATATTTTTGTGACAGAAGCTTAATCAGCTCAATACCATCCATAACAGGCATTTTGATGTCCGTCAAAAGGATATCGGGCTGAATTTTATCAAATAATCGAAGTGCCTCCTTTCCATTGGAAGCATCGCCAATAATTTCAAAGCCATATTCCTCCCAGTTAATACAAGATTTTAAACCGATTCTTACAATAGCTTCATCGTCAACAATCATTACTTTAAGCATATTTCATCACATCACTTTCGCCGCTCATTAATGGTAAATGGAATTCAACCCTGGTTCCTACACCAGGTTCACTTTCAATTTTTAATGCGGATTCCGGACCAAAATTCATTTTGAGCCTCTCATTTACATTTTCAATGCCTAAGCCTGAAAACTTCCTTTCGCTGTCTACTTTTATATCCATTCCGACGCCATCATCCATCACTTGAAATCTCAGTCTCTCGGTGACTTTGGAAAGTGTAATTCTTATGACGCCGGTTCCATTTTTAGGCTCTATGCCATGAAATATCGCATTTTCAACAATAGGTTGGAGTATGAACTTAATTGTCTTAAAATCAAGAAGACTTTCATCCAAATCATACTCTACCGTAAACTTATCACCATAGCGGATTTTCTGAAGGTAAACATAATTTTTTACATGCTCAATTTCCTCACGGATTGAAACATACAATTTTGATTTCTTACCGCTGAACTCAAGCAGTTTTATCAAAACAACAATCATATCGCTTATGTTTTCAGCTTTATGAATGATTGCCATCCATCTGATTGTATTCAATGTGTTGTACAGGAAATGTGGGTTAATTTGCGCCTGAAGCGCTTTTAGTTCCATGTCCCTTTTTTTGTTCTGTTCTTCATATACCTCACTGATCAATTTTTTAATCCGAACAAGCATTTTGTTAAAAGCCGCACTAAGCTGGCCGACCTCATCCCTGGAGTCTGTTGGAAGGGAAACATCCAGATCTCCCTTCTCGACCTGCTTCATAGACTTTGCAAGACGCATCAGCGGCCTTGAAATATACAATGAAAGGAAAACCCCTGTTATTACAATCAGCAGAACTACACAAACTTCAATAATGATAGTAATCCTTTGCACCTTCAAGGATTGATACATCAATGTATCCCAGGAGATAATATTGGCTATCTTCCAGTCGGTATACGGAAGTGTGCTGTAATAAAGCATAAAGCGTTTCCCACTCAGCACAGTACTGATTTTGCCCGATTGTTCTTTGAAAAGGCTAAAAATATGCTCTTCAACACCTTCATGCTCAAGCAATCTCTCCAAGTTATGCGAATAAACAAGATTCCCTGTATTATCAAACACAATAAATGAGCCGTTATGCCCATCCTGGTATACAGAAAATAAATTATCAATGACGCTAGCCTTTATATCTATTACCAGGACACCCAACCTCCTGCGGTTGGAAATATCAACAATATTCCTCAAATAGGAGAATACCGGCTTCTCCCCTTTTTGAGGAAACAAAATATGTGAGGCATATTCTGCATCGTGTATATTCGTAAAAGCACTGTTTCTGCCACTGTCAACGAAATTCCTGTACCACTCCTGTTCCTTCATTAATCCATAAAGCGGAACTATCGTTGATGAGCTGGCATTGATACCGTTTCCAATAATACTGGTCATGGCAATTTTGGGTGATGCCACATTGATGCGCATCAGCTTTTCACTTAAAGCATCCTGGAGGCGGATTTTTACCAGCACATTTTCAGGTTCTGTTGAAAGTAGTTGAAAAATATCCTCATTATATAAAATGGAAAGTGCCAATCTGTTGATTTCATCCAATGATTGGCTGATATCCTGATTAATCTGTTTAAATGTCTGGCTTGAAGATTGCAAAGCATTTTCATCAAGGATTTTGGAAGTAGTCTTAAACCAGATATAGTTTATTGTAATCAAGGGAACCATGGTAACAGTGAGAAAGAAAGTAACCAACTTAATTAATAAGCTTCTATCCCTAAACGGCATCATCCCCATACCCATGACTCCTTCTAAAACCGTTTTGCAGTACATCTTTATTTTAACATAAACCTGCCGCCTCCCAAAATGCCATATGATACTTTTTTATCCTTTCACAGCTCCATCAGTAATTCCTGCTATAAAGTACTTCTGGAATCCGAAAAACGCTATAACCATGGGCAGTATGCTTACAACAGCGCCGGCCATCAGCAGGTGATATGGTGGCAGAGCAGTAATACCAGCCTGTTGAAAGTTTTTGAGTGCTATCGGTATTGTCATCTTGGAAGGAGATTTCAAAAGGATCAGCGGCCAAACATAATTATTCCATGAGGTCATAAAAAATACGATCCCCAGAGTTGCAAAAGCCGGTTTCAGGATCGGCAGTATGATTCTATTAAAAATTCCGAATTCACTGCATCCGTCAATCCTTCCGCTCTCAATCAGCTCGGAACTGATTCCGCTTAAATACTGCCTCATGAAGAACGCACCGAATGCAACCCTCGAAACCTGCGGAATAATCAGTCCAAGGTGTTTGTTTACCAAACCCAGGTTCTTAAAAATTATATACATGGGAATCATTGTAGACTCGAATGGAATTAAAAGACTCCCTATTGTAATTAAAAAAAGTACATTTTTAAGCTTGAAGTTATATTTGGAAAGTGCATACCCACTCATGGCGGATATGTAGATTGTTGTCAGGGTAAAAAACAAAGCAACATAGAAACTGTTCCAGGTTACCCTGGCAAACTGGTACTTCGAGAATATTTCTATAAAATTTGCAGTGGTAAAACCTGTCTCAAAAAGAGGCATCGGATACTTCATAATATCCTCCATGCTCTTAAAGGATGCAATAAACATGAATAAAAAAGGAGCAATGCACACAAAGCTTACAAGAATCAGGATGAAATAAATCCATATATCGCTAAACGGAATCTTTTTATTTTGATATGTTTTAGCAGCTGTAGAAGTGCTGGTTTCAATTTTCATTCAACGTCCCCCCTTAATCCTTCGATGCAGATACCTTTAACTGCATCAGCGCCAGGATCATCATAAAAATAAAGTACGCAAAAGCCACCGCAGAAGCATAACCAAAATTCATTCCCAAAAAGCTTTCGTTATACATGTAGAGCGTAGTTGAAAGTGTTTTATTCCCGGGGTTACCTTCCGTAATGAGCTGAGGCTCAGCAATTAAGGAGAAAGTACCATTGGTCGAAAGTATCGTTGTAAAAACAATAATAGGTTTCATCAAAGGCAGAGTAATTCTTGTAAAGCTTTGCACCTTCGTCGCACCATCAATATAAGCAGCTTCATACAACTCGTCAGAAATGTTCTGAAGCCCCGAAAGCATGATAACCATGTTATATCCCAACCATCTCCATAGAGTCAAACCTGCGATAACCGCCCTCGCTCCAAAAGCGGTGGAGAGGAACTCAACAGGTGCAAGACCCAGTTTAATAAGCGTTGAATTGATAAACCCCTGGTTGCTGAATAACAGTACAAAAACAAAGGATACTGCAACAATGTTTGTAATATTAGGCAAATATATGAATGTCCTGAAGGCTCCTTTTAACTTCATCGTCTTCTGATTTAGAAATACGGCAACAATCAAGGCAGCAATCAACATTTCAGGTACATACATGAAAAATATGACAAAACCGTTGATCAGTGTCTGCCAGAATACTTTGTCGTTAAGGAGGAATATGAAATTCTTAGCCCCCACAAGTTCTTTCTCGCCGAAGCCGGACCATGTTGTAAAGCCGAGATATACCATGTAAAGAAAAGGATATAGCATGAAGGTCAGGAAAAGAATGATAAACGGCGAAGAAAAGAGGTATGGTGCCATTTCCTGGCTTCTTCTCCATAATGGAACTTTTTTCGACATCGTGCTCATGTTAAAACCCCTTAAATACCAGATTTTTCCACCAATCCTCAAGTAGAATATTGACCGGACTATGACATCAGCAGATCCAACCCAATCGGACCTGCTGATGTCTTACATCCAACAGTTTATTTTCTATTTGTTTTTGA
>Ga0129298_10001353_pt1 | contig 10279 bp, 7 predicted proteins | sample I19B2metaG_FD_94707 | JGI IMG/M metagenome (GOLD analysis project Ga0129298, IMG submission 94707) | Lake sediment bacterial and archeal communities from Gulf of Boni, Indonesia to study Microbial Dark Matter (Phase II) - ​I19B2 metaG | ecosystem: Environmental > Aquatic > Freshwater > Lake >...
CGTCAATGAAGTGGACCCACAATTGGGCGGCGCTGCTCGCATAACCGGCTCGCCCGCCGGTCAGCAGCAGGAGCAAGGCCCACAGCCCACGCCACCCCAACGACCTAAGCGTCTTCATCGCCACCTCCGTCATCCTCCCCCTCCTCACTCCACGGTCACGCTCTTGGCCAAGTTGCGGGGCTGGTCCACGTCGCAACCCCGGCGCACCGCAATGTAGTAAGCCAGCAACTGTAGCGGGACCACTTCCAGCGCCGGCAGCAGCAACTCCTGAGTAGGCGGGATCTCGATCACGTAGTCCGCGGCCCGGCGGACATCCTCATCTCCCTGGTTGGCCAGCGCCACGACCAGGCCCTCGCCGGCCTTGACCTCCTCGATGTTGGCCCGGGTCTTCTCGTACTGCACCCGGCCGCGGGGGTGCGACCCGTCGTAGGCGGCCAGCACTACCACCGGCAGGTTGCCGTCGATCAGAGCGTTGGGGCCGTGCTTCATTTCCCCGGCGGGATACCCCTCGGCGTGGATGTAGGAGAGCTCCTTGAGCTTGAGCGCGCCCTCCAGCGCAACGGGAAAATGCACGCCGCGACCGAGGAACAGGAAGTCCGTAGCCCGGCACAAACGCCGGGCCAGCTCTTCGTAAGCGGCGTCCTGCGAGAGCACCTGTTCCAACTGGCCAGGCAAGTCCAGAAGCTGCTGGACCAGCCGGCGGGAGGAATCCTCGTCCAGTACCTGCCGCATCTGCCCCAGATAGATGCCCAGCAGAAACAGCGCGGTCAGCTCCGAAGTGAAGGCCTTGGTGGAGGCCACGCCGATCTCCGGCCCCGCGCGCGTCAGCAACGTGCCGGAGGCCTCGCGCGTGACCATCGAGCCGGGCACGTTCGAGATGGCCAGCGTCGGCGAACCCTTCTGCCTGGCCTCGCGCAGCGCCGCCAGGGTGTCGGCGGTCTCGCCCGACTGCGAGATCACCACGGTCAGCACGTCCGGAGCCAGGATCGGATCGCGGTAGCGGAACTCGCTCCCGTAGTCCACTTCCACCGGGACCCGCGCCAGTTCCTCGAGCATGAACTTGCCGACCAACGCCGCGTGCCAACTCGAGCCGCAGGCCACCATGCGCACCTGCCGGAATTCGCGGAATTCCCGCGGCGGGATTGCGACCTCCTCTAACAGGACGCGCCCGGTCTCCGGCCCTATGCGCCCCAATGTGGTGTCACGCACTGCGCGCGGCTGCTCGAAGATCTCCTTGAGCATGAAATGCTTGTAGCCGCCCTTCTCGGCCAGGATGGGGTCCCAGAGAATGTGGATGAGCTGGCGCTTCACCGGGTAGCCCTCGAAACTGCTCAAGCGCACCCCTTCGGGGGTGAGCACCGCCAGGTCGCCATCGGCCAGGAACATCACGTCGCGCGTGTAGTTGAGAAGGGCGGGCACGTCCGAGGCCACGAAGTACTCGCCCTCCCCCAGGCCGATGACCGCCGGCGGTCCCGCCCGGGCGGCCACAATGGTGTGCGGATCCGAGCGCGCGATCACCGCGATGGCGAACAGCCCGCCCAGCTCCCGCGCCGCGCGGCGCACCGCCTCCTCCAGGCTGCCCGCCAGATACTTCTCGACCAGGTGGGCGATGACTTCCGTGTCCGTCTCGGTCCGGAAGACGTGGCCTTCGGCGGCCAGCCGCTGCCTCAGGGCGGTGTAGTTCTCGACGATGCCGTTATGCACGACCATCACGTCGCCGTGGCAGTCGCAGTGGGGGTGGGCGTTCTCCTCGGTGGGGCGCCCGTGGGTGGCCCAGCGGGTATGCCCAATGCCGTAAAGGCCTTCGACGGGGTTCAGGCGCAGGACCTCTTCCAGGTGGCGCAGCTTCCCCGCCGCCCGCCGCAAGGCAAGCTGCCCGTCGGCGCCATAGACCGCAAGGCCGGCCGAGTCATAGCCCCGGTATTCCAGCCGGCGCAGCGCGTCCAGAATGATGGGCACCGCCCGCCGCGGCCCGATGTAGCCCACGATGCCGGACATAGGTTCATTCTAGTGTAGTGCGTCGGAGATACTGTGTCTTAATCTCGGTGGGCCAGACGATCGCTCCTCGTCGTCTGCCCTTCCGCAGGCCACACAAGACGATGGCCTGCGCCACCGGCTTGCATCATACGCACTTCTTGAGGCGCGCTACACTAGTCTGTCCCGAGATCTGCTAGCCTATCTAGCGGTGACCCCAGTGCGTTTCCCTGGCCTCCGCTTCACCGCCGGATCGGGCTGGCTCCACAAGCTGACCGTCCTCCGCCTGGGTTTCGGCGCCATGATCGCCTTGCTGGTCTTCTCGGCCCTCCAGGCCTATCGCATCCAGCAGGCCGCCGCGGGTCAGACCGCCCGGATCTACCACCGCTTCGCCCAACAGGTCGAACTCCAGACGCGGATCCGCAGAACCCTGTTCTTGGGTTCCATCAACAGCCGCGATTACATCCTCAGCAATCGCGGTGACCGGCTGGCCACGCTCCGTCAGCAGCTCGGGGAACTCAAGGCAGAAGCCAACTCCGCTCTGGATCAGCTCCAGCACGTGGCCGGCGCCGCAGGCTCGCTGCACGAACTTCGCGAGACGATGCGCGACTTCTGGGCCACCATCGACTCGACGCCCGAGCGCACCAGCGGCATGGGGAGAGACCAGCTTTACGACTACGTGCAGTCGGAGATCGTCCCGCGGCGCAACGTGGCCGGCGCCTTCCTGCGCGAACTCGAAGAGGTGAACCGCGAGGGCCTGCGCCGGAGCGAGGAGGAATTCGAGCGCAGCCGCCGCGGCGCCTTGTGGGGCTTATTGGCCATGGTCGGACTGTCCGCGGTGCTGGGCCTGGTGGTGGCGCGCCTGTCCTTGCGCCACGCCGCCCGGCTGGAGGGCGAAAGCCTGCGCCGCTTCGAGGAAGTCACCCAAGCCAAGCGGGACCTCGAACAGCTCTCCGGGCGCCTGCTCGACGTCCAGGAAGATGAGCGGCGCCGTATCGCCCGCGAGCTCCACGACGAGATCGGCCAGAATCTTACTGCCCTGCGCATCGAGATCTCGCGGGCCCAAGCCGCCTGGAAGGCCGGCTCGCCCGCCGTCCACGAGCGCCTTGAAGAGGCCCGCGCCCTGGCCGAGAAGACCGTCCACACGGTGCGCGACATCTCCCTGCTGCTGCGCCCCGCGCTCTTGGACGACCTGGGTTTGGCCGCCGCGCTCCAATGGCAAGCCGAGGAGTTCTCCCGCCGCTCCGGCATTTCCTCCCGGTTCTCCGAAGAGGGCCTGGAGAACGCCCTTCCGGATGCCCACAAGACCTGCGTCTACCGGGTGGTCCAGGAAGCGCTCAACAACTGCGAAAAGCACTCCGCTGCTACCCAGGTGCGCTTGGCCGTACGCCAGAGCGGGCGGGAACTGACTGTCGAGATCGCGGACAACGGGCGCGGCTTCCGCCTCGACCCGCAAGGCAACCCGGCGGGCGAGGCAGGCTTGGGCATCCTGGGCATGCGAGAGCGGGTGGGCATGCTGGGTGGCTGGTTGAATTTGGAGTCCGCCGAGGGGCGCGGAACCCGCTTGTGGCTCATGCTTCCCCTCCCGGAGGAAAGACCCCAGGCCGCCCTGGCCCAGGCCGAGCGGAGTGCCTGATGGCTGCCACCATCCTTCTGGCCGACGACCACGCCATTCTCCGCCAGGGCCTCCGCCGCATCCTGGAGAGCTACCCCAGCTTCAGCGTGGTGGCGGAGGCCGCCTCAGGTCTGGAGGCGGTGGAACTGGCACGCCAGCTCCAGCCTGATGTCGCCATCGTCGATGTCGGCATGACCGGTCTGAACGGCATCGAAGCGACCGCCCAGATTCTGCGCCGCTCGCCCCGCACTGCCGTGCTGATCCTGAGCATGCACAACGACGAGCGTTACATCACCCGCGCTTTAAAGGCCGGCGCCCTCGGCTACCTGCTCAAGGACTCGGTCGAAGAGGACCTCGTCCAGGCCATCCAGTCCGCCACCGAGGGCCGGCAGTTCTTCTCCCCGGCGGTGGCCCGGCTCCTGGAAGGCCGCCAAGGCGCCCTTCCGCTGGGGGAGAAGGTCGAGGACCGGTACGATCTGCTTACCGAGCGGGAACGCCAAGTCTACCAGCTTCTGGCCGAGGGCCACAGCAACAAGGAAATTGCCTCCCGGCTGGGCCTGAGCTTGCACACCGTCGAAACCCACCGCACCCGCATCATGGAAAAGCTGGACGTGCACAGCACAGCCGAACTGGTGCTGAGCGCCGTGCGGCGCGGTCTGGTCCGGTAGGCTGGTGAAAAAGTCCCGCACAGACTAAAGTTCGTGCCACGAATGCCTGCCATGCCTTGAGTTTTCGTGGCACGGGCACTCAACCCTGTGGCACGGGCCTTCAGCCTGTGCGCGTCGCCAGCTCGCAAGGGACTTTTTCAGCAACCTCTTCAGGGCGCCGCCACCGGGTCTGGCGCAGCGTCCGTGCGGAAAGGCGAAGCAGGGAGCCCGGCCTGGTTGATGAGGTTGGCCGACACCGGATCGTCCGACCAGGCGTAACGCACCGCGACGGGACGCCGCACCTCGGGAGTAGAGACCACCACGGTTTCTCCCTCGATACGCGCCTCCGCAGGAAGGAACTTGCCGTCCTCTCCGGCGATGAGGAACCCGGTGAGAGGGCCTCCGCCGCGCGCCTCGAGACCTCCCGCCGCGTGGTCAAACCACACCCGCAGGCGCCCGTTCTCCGCGGTGAGCTGGCGGAAGAGCGGGCCGGAGTAGATCACGTCTTCGCGGTAGGCAATGGCGCGTGCCGCCAGGGCCAGGCGTCGCCCCACTTCCTGCTTGTTGGTGGGATGGATGTCCTTACTCATGCCGATGTCGATGGTGACGGCCATCCCCGTATGGCGCAGCCCGAGCGCCTCGACCTGGGATTCCCTGAGCAAGGGCCACCAGCCATTGGACTGGAAGTTCGCGAGCTGCACAAACAGGAAGGGGAACGGGCCCAAGCCCCAGGCGTGCCGCCAGTCCTCGATCATGGTGCGGAACAGCCGCCGGTACGGGTAGGCGTGCGGCTTGCTGGCGTTGGATTCGCCCTGATACCAGATGGCGCCCCGGATGGCGTATGGCACGAGCGGCGCGATCATCGCGTTATACAGCCCCGACGGCGTGTTCTGGTGGCCCGGCCCCTGCGGGGGACGCGGCTGCGCCGGAGGCGCCGTCCCCGCGGCTTTGGCCTGCCCCGCCGCCTGTTTCCACTCCTCCAGTTGCTGGTCGTAGTTCTGCTTGGCAGTGGGATAATTCTCCAGCACTTTTTGCCAGTCCTCCAAGACGAACTTCAGCGCCGGTTCCGCGTCCAGCGCAGGCCGCGAAGTCCAGGACTGGGCCGGTGTCCCGCCCCAGGCCGACTGGATCAGGCCCACCGGCACGCGCCGCTTCAGATGAACCTCCCGGGCGAAGTAGTAGCCCACCGCAGAGAAGTTTTTCACTGCTTCCGGGGAACAGACCTGCCAGGCACCTTCGGTGTCTTCGGCAGGCTGGTCAGCCACAGCCATCTTGACCTGAAACAGGCGGATCTCCGGGTAGTTAGCCCGGGCGATTTCCTGCTCGGCGTTGTCCGTGCGGCTCACCGGCCACTGCATGTTCGACTGGCCAGAGCCAACCCAGACTTCTCCCACCAGCACGTCCCGGACGACGATCTTGTTACGCCCCGCAATGATGATCTCGTGCGGGCCGCCCGCTGCCAGTGGCTTCACGTACACCGCCCAGCGGCCAGCAGCATCGGCCACGGCGCCGACCTGCTGGCCGACCAGCTCGACGCGCACCGCCTCTCCCGGCTCGGCGCGGCCCCAGATGCGCACAGGCACGCCCTGCTGAAGCAACATGTGATCGGAAATCAGCGCGGGCAGCCGCACCTCCGCCGCGAGCGGCGCCGCCAGCGCCAAGAACAGGCACACGAAGCAACGAGTAATCAGAGTCACGGCTCCCATTCTACGCGGGTGTATAATCGCTCGCATGCATCGCAGAGGATTCTTGTCCCGCATTCCGCTGGCCGCCGCGTGGCCGGCCGCGGCGCTGCCGTTTCAGGCCGAGCGCAGCCGTATGAAGATCACCAGCGTCCGCCTGGTCCGCACCCGGCCCCGGCGGCCGCTGCCAGCGTACAAGCCCGCGCCGGGGTCGTGGTCCACCCAAGGGGTAGAGGTCGCCAACCCCATGTCCATTTACCCCAAGTACAAAGCGCAGCGGTCACTGTTTTTCCCCGATCCTGGCCCGTTCGGTGGGTTCACGGTGGAAGTGGCCGCTGACAAGGGTGTGAAGGGCTACGGCAGCGGCGGCACCGGCGGCGGCCAGGTGGTCGAATCCCACCTCAGGAAGCTCCTGCTGGGAGAGGACCCCTTCGACATCGAGAGACTTTGGGACATCCTGTGGCGCTCGACCATGCACTACGGCCGCATGGGGGTGGCCATCAACGCCATCAGCGGAGTGGACCTGGCGCTGTGGGACCTGATCGGCAAGGCGCTCGGACTTCCCGTCTATCGGCTGCTGGGCGGCGCCACCAAGGACCGCATCCCGGCTTACTGCACAGGCAACGACATCGAGCAGCACATCGACTTCGGTTACAAGAGGCTCAAGCTGGCCATGCCCCACGGCCCGGCCGACGGGCGCGAGGGCATGAAGAAGAACACCGACCTGGTCAAGCGCACGCGTGAACTGCTGGGGCCCGACGGCGAGATCATGCTGGACTGCTGGATGGCGTGGACCGAGCGTTACACCATCGAGATGGCGGAGATGGTGGCGCCCTACCGCGTCTACTGGATGGAGGAGTGCCTCCAGCCGCACGACTACGCGGGCTTCGGACGTCTGAACGCACAGATCAAATCGACGCGCATCGTCACCGGAGAGCACGAGTACACGCGTTACGGCTTCCGCCAGTTGCTCGAACACCGCGCGGCGGCGATCTGGCAGCCTGACATTCACTGGTGCGGTGGCCTGACCGAGCTGCGGCGCATCGCCGCGCTGGCCGCGGCTTACGACATCCCGGTGATCCCCCACGGCGGAGGCGGCCACGACGGCGTCCACTTCATCATGGCCACCGTCAACAGCCCGTGGGCGGAGCTGTTCATGCCCGCGCCGGGCGGCCCGCCGGAGGTCTACAAGCGCTACGAAGAGGACAACCTCATTACCCGCGGCCCGGAGGGCATCTACACCCGGCCCTCGGACGAGCCGGGCTTTGGGTGGGATTTCGAGGTGGTGGAGTAGCGTATAATTGAGCGGGGCACACACCATGCGCAGCCGTGCTTGCTTGGTTTTCGTGGCCTTCGTGGCCCTGGGCGCGGAGAAGAAGCCGCCCGCCGCGCAGGCCGAAAATGAGCGGGTGGCGCTGACCGCCACTCTCTATACCGGCAAGGAGGCGGTGCGGCAGGAGCTGGGCTCCGACCTGCCCGGCGATTTCATCGTGGTGGGCATCCGCGTGGCGCCGAAGGCGGGCCACACCCTGGAAGTGCATCGCGACGACTTCCTGCTCCGCAGTGACAAGGACGGGCAGAAGTGCCAGCCTTTCGCGCCCACGCAGATCGCGGGGCCCGCGGCGCTGGTGATCTCGCAAGGCGGCGGCCGCGGCGGCGTCATGAGCGAAGACCGCGGGCCAGTTTGGGGCGGCATCGGAGGCGGGCGTCCCCGGCGGCTGGGCGGCGAAGGCGCAGCCGTCGGCAATGTAGACGCCGGTTCCGCCCAGGCTGGTTTCTCGTCCGACCCCAAGCGGCAGGAGAACCCGCTGCTAGCGGCGCTTCGGCAGAAAGCCCTGCCGGAGCAGTCCACGAGCGAACCCCTAAGCGGCCTGCTGTACTTCCTGCTCGAGGGCAAGCACAAGCCCAAGGATTTGGAGCTCCGCTACGAAGGCCCGGGGGGCAAACTCTCCCTGCGCTTTCGCTAGTAACCGTCCATGCGAATCACCGAACTCGACACCCCTGCGCTGCTCATCGACCTGGACATCATGGAGCGCAACCTCGCGCGCGCCGCTGAGTACGCGCGGGCCAATGACCTGAAGCTGCGCCCCCACACCAAGACCCACAAGATCCCGGAACTGGCCCGCCGCCAGCTTTCGAGCGGCGCTGCGGGCCTGACCGTGGCCAAGGTGGGCGAGGCAGAAGTGATGATCGAGGCCGAGCCGCGCGAGGTGCTGGTGGCCTACCCAGTCATCGGGCGGCGGAAACTTGAGCGCCTGATGGCGGTAGGGCGCCGCACGAAGTTGCTGGTGGCGCTGGACCACTTGCTGCCCGCGCGCCAGCTCTCCGACGCGGCACGGGAGGCGCGGCTGACGGTCGGCGTACTGGCGGAAATCGATGTGGGCCTGGGCAGAGTGGGCGTCACGCCCGGGCCCGAGCTGGTTTCCCTGGTCGAAGGCATCGTGCGCCTGCCGCGCCTGACCTTCGAGGGCATCGCTTTCTACCCTGGCCACATCCGCGGGGTGGACGAGCCTGCCTTGCAGGCCCTGGAGGAGGTCGCCGAGCGTGTGCGCAAGGCGCTGGGCGCTGTGCGGCGCGCCGGCTTCGAGGCGCCCATCGTCAGCGGCGGCTCGACGCCCACGCTGTTTCATTCGCACCGCATTCGGGAGCTCACCGAGATCCGTCCCGGCACTTACATCTTCAACGACCGCAACACGCTGGCCACTGGCGCCTGCGCCCTGGCCGACTGCGCGGCCTCGATCCTAGTGACCGTGATCTCGACCGCGCGGCCTGGCCAGATCATCATCGACGGCGGCTCCAAGACCTTCTCCTCAGATCGCCACCTGGCGCCTCCGGAAGCTTCCTTTGGCTGCGTGGTGGAGGCCCCTGGCGCGGTTTTCACCAAAATGAACGAGGAGCACGGCTACATCGACGTCCGCCGCGCCGAGCGCGACTTCTCCGTCGGCGACCGTGTGCGCGTCATCCCGAATCACATCTGCACGGCCATGAACCTGCACGAGGCCGTCTACGGCGTGCGCGGCGAAGTGGTCGAGCAGATCTGGAAGGTGGAGGCGCGCGGGAAGTTACAATAGCACTGCATGCGGGAACGTTCCGTCTGTCCCCAGGGATCTCAGGGAGGACTTATGCGTTGTTCAATGGCTGCATTGGCGGCCCTGCTGCTGCCGCCGCTGCTCGAAGCGCAGATCGTCACCGGCTCGATCTCCGGGACGGTAGTTGACCCGAGCGGGTTGGTGATTCCGGAGGCGGCGGTCACGCTGCTGAATCCGGCCACGGGCTTCACGAGGAAAACCTCCACCGACGTCGCCGGGAACTTCCTGTTCGGCGGCCTGGAGGGCGGCGAGTATTCCATCACCGTGACGAAAGCCGGCTTCAAGACCGTGGAGCAAAAGGGTGTGCGGCTGGCCACCGGCGAGCGGCTCTCCGCCGGGCGGCTGGTGCTGGAGATCGGCGCGGTCACCGAAACCGTCTCGGTCACCGCGCAGGCGGCGGTGGTTCAGACGCAGAGCGCGGAGCGCAGCGACGTCATCACCTCCAAGCAGGTCGAGGACCTGCTAGTGCGTGGGCGCAACGTCACCGACCTGTTGCAGCTTGTCCCCGGCGTGGTGAACCTGGCCCAGCCGGAAGATCTCAGCAGCGGCGCCAACTTCTATGTCCAGGGCAACCGGCGCACCATGAACAATGTCGCCATCGACGGTGTGCCGGCCAGCGACATGGGCAATGGCTACCAGTTGAAACTGCACGTGAGCCAGGACGCGGTGGCCGAGGTCAAGGTGCTGGTGTCGAACTACCAGGCGGAGTTCGGGCGGATGTCGGGCTCGAACCTGCAAATCGTCACCAAAAGCGGGGCCAAGGATTTCCACGGTCTCGGCTCTTACTTCAAGCGGCACGAGCAGTTCAACGCCAACAACTTTTTCAACAACCGGAACAGCATCCGCAAGCCGCGCTACCGTTTCAACACCTGGACTTACAACGTGAGCGGGCCCGTATACATCCCGGAGAAGTTCAACCGCGGCCGCGACAAGCTGTTCTTCTTCTGGCAGCAGGAATTCTGGCCGACGAAATCGGCTTCGACGGGCCGCATCACCACTCCCACGGCGGCCGAGCGCGCCGGGGACTTCTCCCAGTCGGTGGACCTAAACAACAAGCTCATCGTGGTGCGAGACCCGGCCCCCAATGCGCCTTTCCCCAACAACGTCGTGCCGCCTTCCAGGCTCGACCCCAACGGCGTGACCCTGCTGAAGTTTCTGCCGTCCCCGAACTTCTTTGACCGGTCAATCTCGGGCGGCCAGTACAACTACGTGTTCACCTCCGACAACGACATCCCGAAGGGCACCGACACCCTGAAGGTGGACTACAACATC
>Ga0129298_10001355_pt1 | contig 10274 bp, 11 predicted proteins | sample I19B2metaG_FD_94707 | JGI IMG/M metagenome (GOLD analysis project Ga0129298, IMG submission 94707) | Lake sediment bacterial and archeal communities from Gulf of Boni, Indonesia to study Microbial Dark Matter (Phase II) - ​I19B2 metaG | ecosystem: Environmental > Aquatic > Freshwater > Lake >...
ACCCAGTGGACTGTGAGCCCTTCGGAACCGGCGTTCTGAGGCCTCTGCTTGAGAAGATGACTGTGGGCGGGGAGACGAGGATGAGCTTCCTCGAGATGAAGGCACGGATAGAGAAGATGTTACCGGAAATCTTCGAGAAGTACGCCGGGCCAGATGAACTCTGGATCTTCGAAGGCGTAAGCGACACACGACTCGAGGAGTACCAACGAGTAATCAGGTCTAAACCTAAAGCTGGCGCACGTTTCGTCTACAACCGACCAGCAGACATCAAAACAGTCCAGATCGACCCCCGAACCCAGTTCCAAACCTACCTTGAGCATATCATTAACCAGGTCTACTTGGGCGGAGAGACACCGTTGCCGAAACTCTTTACGACGCCGGGTTTCACAGAAGCCTCAGCTAAGGCAGCTGTGGAACTGGCTGAACAGAAGGTCTATGCGCTGCAGAGGTTCATAAAGCGCATGATAGAGAAAGAGGTCTTCGCATCAATCGTTGGACAGGCTGGGTTCGACTCAAAGAAGGCTGGTTGCCGCCTAAACTGGGGAACACCTGAAAAACCACTGATCAACGTAGCCGACATCCTGAGAGCTGCTGAACTGCAACTAATCAGCCGAGAAGAGTTCCGTAGCATGATGAAGGAATCGGGCTGGGAGCTGACTGAGATAAAGGTCTAGCGCACTTTAGGTTCAGGCTGCTCAGGTACTTTGAGCTTCTTTATGAGCCAGACCATTTTCTTTGCGAAGTTTCTTGCCGTGTTCATGCCTTCCTCGTCTATTGTGACTTCGCCTTTCTCTCTGCCGAAGGCTATGTTCCAGTATGTTGAGCCTGGCACAATCATGCCTTACTGGAGGAAGAAGAAGAGCAACTGAGCAAAGGTGAAGTTTTGTGCAGCCCTACTCACCAGCAACCACTAGAGCTTCAGCCACAAAGTGTTCAGTGTTGGGTCGATCGCGGACCATTAGAAAAGACAAAGCTTCAATTTGTACGACAAAGAGATTCGAATGTCATACTTAAGAGCCACATTTTCATCTATGACCGCCGTTACGATAGTAAGGAAGAAGGAAAGACATTGCAGGCGGGAAGTTGATCATCTTTTCAGCAACAGTCCTGCACCTACAATGAGAGAGGCTGAAGCTACCAGAAACGGAAAGGCAGGATCTATGGTATACAAGTATCCGCCGACTGCTGGCACCGGCCACGAAGCCATAGCAGAAAAAGCCGTCATCAGAGACATGATTTTTGCCTGCGCAAAGGGATCTGCTTCATTGACTGTGTTGAACATGAGTACAGGCATAATTGAAAAGACTGCTAGGAACCGCATACTGTCAAACACAACAGATACGACTGCTGGAAACATGGATTCCCTAGGGGCCGTCGTGAGCACCACGAGACCCAGAAAACCACACATATAACTCAACATGAGAGCTTCCCTGATGTGTTTAGACTTCAATCTCGGGATGACCAGTAACAGACCTAATATGCTTGAAGTTGATGAAGCTGCGGGTATGACCGACACCATGCTCTCATCTAGAGCCAGTGCCCTCGAATCGGTCAAGAATAGTGGTCTAAATGTAGCTATCATCTTCGCTGATATGCCTTGAATCGCGGAAAGAATAAGAAGTATCAATACTTCTTTGTGCTTAGCAACCATCCTTAATGTCCCGATATAGCTCTTGGGCTTAGAGGAGATACTACCGCCAGAAGATGAGAGCATCTTCCCTATTTCAGACTCTCTGAGCAGTATTTGACGAATAAGAAGCATAATAGAAGTAGTGGCTATTCCCACAAGCGAAATGTACCGAAATCCCTGTTCAATGCCGTAAAGAGAAACCAAAGCCCCCGCAACGGGGGTCATAAGCCCAGCAACTATCCATATCAACCGGATGAAACCAAAGACACCTGTTCTATGTTCTAGATTCGTATCCTCACCAAGATATGCGTCCCAGACGCCTTCAATTGCATAAGGCAACCCTTGAAAAACCATCGCCAACATTATCTCCCAGAATTCTTTCGCTAGGAAAAAAGTGACGGTAGTTCCTATCCAACCGGCAGCATCGAAGAACATAATCGTCCGTTTTCTGCCAAACCGGTCGGCGAGGTATCCACCAAGTACTGGAAGGAAAGCTTGCAGAATGAGGCTTACTGACACACAATAGCCAATGAAGGCCTCACCTATCCCGAGTTCCCTCATAAAAATTGTTTGGTAGAAAAGAATCCATGAAATCGGCATACTCCAAAAAGTTTCTGTGAACACGGTAATCTTGGCGTTCCTACCCCAGTGTTTTATGTCTCCGAGGATCGGCAAGATTCGATCACTCAGGCTTGGCATAACTTCCTACCAGCTTCGCCGTCGACATCCATCACCAAACCCAATGTCAAGTGTCACATATAGAAAGCGCATCTATTAAAGGAGTCAAGGATAACCCACGGCGTCCTCGATATAATGATGACTATGAACCTTTCGCCGTCCTCTCAACCCAAGTTTGCCTGTGAAAAGACAAAAGGATTCTGCAGAGACATGTGGATCGCCTTTTCCATGGCATCCGCCCATGCAGCTACGGAGATGTCCTCATGCGAGAGTGGCATGTCCTCGCGACAACCAGGGCGCCTCCGACTTAATTCTCGAAGACTCTACCCTTTACGCCTGAAAGATATCCTGCCCGGTCGATGAGGGCTTTGATCTGAGGCGCCGCAGACCCAAAGCAAACCGGCGAATAGAGGATTATCCCGTCAGCCTCAACTATCTTGTCAAAGATCGGCCTGAAATCATCCTCTATCCGGCATTCACCCGTCCTTCTACATGACAGGCATCCATCGCAAGGCTTTACCTCTTTGTCAGCCAGCCTCACCAGTTCGGTCTCAGCGCCCTCCTCACCCGCAACCTTAAGGGCTTCGGCTACTAAGCTTTCAGTGTTCCCTCCCACCCTTGGGCTGCCAACAATCCCTAAGACTCGAATCACCAAGCAAGCCACCGCGATATTCTGTTAGGGTCTGCGGATAAGAGGATTATGGAGAGACAGGTGCATCGTCGTTTTTCCATGGCATTTGCCGATGGGACCAAGATGATCTCCTCATGATAGGGCGCAAACTCAATCCTCAAGTGACCAGATGTCTGACAACTTTTACCCATAATCGTTACCTTCAGTGACCACCCCCAATAAGTGACAAAGAGAAAGGAGGAATATGTATGGCGATGGAACTTCCGCCTCGTGCTGAACTGCTCGCATTGGTCAAAGTCTACGCTCTGAACATACTCGCAGTGGGCGGACTGATACTGCTGTGGCTGATACTATAGGAAAATGGGATATTGAGGATTGCAGATACAACTGCGTAGCCAAGTGCTATCTTTATATCCTCCACTAGTTTGTAGGTGAGAGATCGGTATCGAAAGTCTCATTGGAAAGAGGTTGATGCGTTTGGAGACGCTGGCTGACAGCGCGACGTTTAGGAGATACCTCTTCTTCTGGTCGGGGCAGCTGGCTTCACTGCTGGGGTCATCCATTGCGCAGTTTGTGATAGTCTGGTGGATAACTCTTGAGACCGAAAGCGCCGTCTATCTCTCAGTCGCCACTTTTGCTGGCTTTGCCCCGACAGTAGTCTTGTCCCCTCTCGCAGGCGTTTATGTAGACCGATGGAACCGCAAAGCCTTGATCGGCGTTGTGGACCTCCTGCAGGCTTTAGCCACCGTGAGCCTCATCGTTATGTTTTGGTTCAACATTGTCTCAATCTGGCATGTGATAGCAATATCAATCGTCAGAGGTGTCTTTCAAGCGTTTCATTTTCCCGCCGTATCAGCTCTTGTTCCGTTGATGGTTCCCAGCGACAAACTCAGCCGCATGAATGGTCTAAGCTACCTCTTCTCAGGAGTGGTCAACTTCATCGGACCGCTTGCTGCAGCCCTCCTGCTGGAAATCTGGAGAATCCACCAGATCCTCTGGATTGACGCAGCCACTTTCATTGTCGCATTGGTCCCTCTTCTAGTTATCAGTATACCTTCTGTGACGAAGAAGCAAGAGGGTAAGGACATACCTTCTTTCAGAAGAGACTTCATCGAGGGCTTGGCTTTCATTAAGAGTAAGGAAGGCCTACTGGCCCTGATAGTCTCTGCTACTGTTCTTAACTTCCTAATGATGCCCCTGCCTACCCTTAGTGCGTACTATGTAAGAGTCGACCACCTTGGAGAAGCCAAAGACCTAGCCTTTATTGGGGCATCCTTCCAAGGAGGTATGCTTGCAGGGGGACTGCTAATGTCAGTGATCAAGGGGTTCAAGAAGAAAATGGTGGTGACTGCAGTCTTCCTTTACATCGGGTCTCTAGCATACGGCATAGTAGCTCTCACCCCACAGGGCATGTTTTGGCTTATGGCAGCAGGCGTACTAGTCATAGGTTTCTCTCTCCCAATAATCAACGTGTCAATTCAGACAATAATGCAGACCGTTATCCCAGTGAACATATTTGGCAGAGTGAACTCAGTCATTTCGTCGCTGGCCAATGTTGCTTCGCCTCTGGGCATGGTTCTTTCTGGACCGTTGGCAGAGACTGTGGGAACAGCCAACCTCTACAAGAGTTGTAGTATTCTGGAGGCCCTAAGTCTGACACTGTTATGGCTTTTCACAGACATAAGGCAGGTGGAGAAGATGGCCGTTCAGCCACCCTCATCAGATAGCTAGACGCTGATGAGACGGTCCGGCAGGAATGCAGACCCACCGTTAGCCTTATCCAGCCTTGAACATAGTCTCTTCTTGGACGTGTGAAATGTCGGGCGATGATGTCGCTGTCATCGACGTAACTACCAGTAGCCGTCATGAACGGTTTCTCTATGGCTGTCTGGTACCAAGGGCCATTGCGAAGTATCGGAGACGCAGCGAATATCTTGATGCCGCCATCCCGGAGGGGTTCCGCAAAAATATCCTAGTCTTCAAGGGCGATGTCGTGGGCACCGTGGAGTATGCGTCTCCCGAGGGTTCAGCCTACTCGATAAAAGGCAAGGATATCATTGTCATCAACTGCATCTGGGTGCTTAGGAGGGCTAAGGGTCACCGTTTCGGCGCGAGGTTGCTGGAGGAGATTGTGAAGACAGAACCTTCCGCCGCCGGCTTCGCAACCCTAGGCCTAGAAGGACACTGGAGCCCCTGGCTGAAGAGAGACCAGTTGGAGAAGCTCGGCTTCAAGTCAATCGATTCACTCCACGTCTCCCACAAAACCAAGCACATAGACGAACCTTTCACAGTGCATCTCATGTGGCTTCCTAGGCGTGGAGATGCGGAGCCTCCGACATGGGACAAGAGGAAGCTCCTTGAAGGTGTGTCCTTCTGCACGGCTCATCCGCTCTACCATCCGCAGACGTACAAGCCGAAGGAAATCCTGCAGGAAATAGCGTTTTAGGCAGGAAGACATTTAAAGTTCTACATCTCAAGGAAGGTGTCCATCTGCTGAATATCGAGAAGACTCGAGAAGAGTTCCCAGTCACAAGGCAGAAAGTCTTCCTCAACCACTCAGGTGTTTCTCCGCTTCCTAAGCCAGTTTTGGAGGCTGTTCAAGCCTATCTTGAGAAGTCTTCAGTCCAGGAAGAGGAACCGTTTGACCTCGAAGAGGCTAGAAGGCTCTTTGCTGAGCTTGTGAACGCTGACCCCTCGGAGATAGCGTTGGTGCCGAACACTTCCACCGGCCTCTGCACAGCGGCTAACGTGCTTGAGTATCCTTCAGGGTCCAATGTGGTTACGACGGATCTTGAGTTTCCGTCAGTCGTCTATCCATGGCTGAGAAGCCGGCTGAAGCCTCAGGTTCAGGTCCGGTACGTCAAGAACGTTGGCGGCGCACTCCATCTCGAAGACTTCAAAGAGGCGGTTGACGACCACACCGTAGCCGTCACAGTAAGCCATGTGGAGTACTCTAACGGCTTCAGAAACAACTTGAAAGCCCTAGCCGAGATTGCTCATGAACATGGAGCATATCTCATTGTGGATGCGTGCCAGTCCGCCGGCGCTCTGCAGATAGACGCCAAACGTGACGATCTCGATTTCTTGGCAACTTCGTGTTACAAGTGGCTCCTCGGACCCTCTGGAGCAGGCTTCCTCTACGTCCAGAAAGGCTTGGCTGAAAGGTTTGAGCCTATTTTCGTCGGATGGGCAAGCGTCAAACACGAAGTCTTCGAGACCGTGGAGCTCTGGGACAACCGCGAACTGAGGCTTTCCGAGACAGCAAGCCGCTTCGAGACAGGCGAACCAAGCATCCTCAGCTACGTCGGTGCTGCGGCTGCATTGAAGCTGCTATTGAAGGTTGGAGTTGGTGAGGTTGAGAGCCGCGTTTTAAGCTTGACAGGTCATCTGATCGAGAGACTCAAAGAAGAAGGCTTTAAGGTTCAGACGCCTGAGGCGGCGGGGCAACGTTCGGGCATCGTTAACTTCCTGACCGATGAGCCTGGAGGGAAGGTTGAGAAGATCCGAGAAAGAGGCATAATTGTTTCGGCGCGTATGAACGGCGTAAGGGTTTCGCCTCATTTCTACAACACTGAAGAGGAGCTTGAAAGACTCGTAGAAGAGGTCTCACGGTTGCGAGGCCCCTAGAACCTTGAGGCAGATCTGTCGACTATTGCACTGCACACTGGACAGAAACTTAGCCTCTTACGGTCAGTCATGCCGATGTGCAGAGAGAAATACATCACACATAACGGCTCCCCGCAGTGTCTCACCCCCAACGTATGCCCTATCTCGTGCACAGCCTCCTTCAAGGCTCTTTCGTGGAAAAGCGTCTCGTCCGCGGGCTCGCCGTAGAACTCGGGCCTAAGCCTGAAAAGCGATATCAGGGCGGCTTTTCCGGGGCATTCAGCCTCGCCGAAGACAAAGTTCAATCCTGCCGCATAGATGTCGACATCTGTCACTCCCAGAGTACGATAAACCTTCTCAACTCCGGCATCGGATTTCTCGGCGTATGCATGGACGTCCGATAGGAGTCTGGTCGAAACGTGTTGCCGCCTAGAGAGATCGTAAGCGTCCACAGAGATCGGAAGAACATCTTCGGATAAGGCACAGATGCTTCCCCGGAAAACTCTGGAAAGCCCGCTTTGAATTTCGCTTAAAACCTTTCTATTCACAGCGTCAACGGGCAGGACGACGATTCTCAACTGGAACAGCCCAAGTTATTTCTTGCTCTCATCTTCAGACGACGAATGTGTCTCCCGGGTTTGGCGCTTTGGCTTCCAGCCCCACCTCCTCCTTGATCCACTTTGCGAACTTCGGGCAGTTTCCCTCGGCGCCGTGAACCGTGTATACTGTCGGGTTTCCCTTGAGGCTCTTCACGGTTTCTTTCAGCTCCTTTGCCCCTGCGTGGCTGGAGAAATCGAAGAAGCCAACCTTCGCTTTGACCTTCTGCATTTTCCCGTCTATGACGCATCTGCCCTTCTCGAGCAGCTCTCTCCCAGGAGTTCCCGGAATCTGGTAGCCAACAAGGAAGACTGCGTTTCTAGCCTTCTTCCCAACACTCTCAACATAGGAGCCTACCGGACCACCCTTCAGCATACCAGCGGGCGAGATGATAACTCCCGGCTTATGTGCGGCTTCCTTGCGGTCTCTCCAGCTTTCAACCCAAGCCGCCATGTGCATCGCGTCCATGAAAAGCCTTGGGTCTCGAAGAAGGTCAAGGTGTCCCATCATAACCCTGCTTGCTTCCCGGGCCATGCCGTCCATAAGAACGGGATACTCAAAATGGTAAGCCGCAAGCACGCACGCAATCTCCTGAGCGCGCCCGACGCTGAAGGCTGGAATGAGAACTGTTCCCCCAGCCTCCACGGTTTCAGTCACCTCGCTGACGAACTTCTGTTCAAGAATTTTCCTCTCAGTGTGGTCCTCGTCGGCGTAGGTGCTCTCGATAGCCAGGGCGTCCAGTTCCCCGTAGTCGAGATTAGCAGCGCGAAGCAGCTTCGTCTCTGTCGAGTTGAAGTCGCTGGTGTAGACAAACCGCCTCCCCTCAGCTTGGACAAGAACCGAGGCACCTCCCGGAAGATGCCCCGAGTTCAGGAGTTGGAACCCTATGTCTCCAACCGCGACCTCTTCTCCATAGTTGACGTCCTTCCGGCTTCTCATCATCGTACGGAGCTCAAGATACTCGAAGGGAAGATAGTAACTCGCAAGGTGCACAAAATCTTTGATGAGCAGGTTGGCAAGGTTGAAGTTCAGCCGAGTCCCGTAGACAGGTTTCGGGTCGCGGATGTGAAATATAGGAATCGCGCCTGAATGGTCGAGGTGACTGTGCGTCATAACCACGGCGTCAACTTCCTTAGGCGAGACATGCATCGGAAAACCGGGCGTGTGGTTGAGCATAACGCCGTAGTCCAAGAGAATCTGGGTTTTCTGGGTCTTGACGGAGACGGCGGCCCTTCCAACCTCTCTTGCTCCGCCTAGAAACTTGATCTCCAACGGAATCATCTTCACCGTCCAAACTTACGGATAACGTGCAACGGCCTTTCATCAGCTTTAGCTAAACCGCAACGAATACCTCGTATACATGCCCCACGAATGTTAATAAACCTTTTTTATCGCCAATCCTTTCAGAACTGGAAATCATGCGGCGAAAGAGCCTTTCGGGAAAGGCGGATCTGATGTCACAAGAGCCTGGCGAAATCATCGTACACATCGCGTCTGTGCCCGATGAACAGGATGATGACCTCCCGTTTCTCATCGTCCACTTCGTAGATCACACGGTAATCTCCGACTCTGAGCCTCCAAAAGGACGAATGCTTAAGCCGTTCACCCCTTTCAAGAGGGAACTCTTCCAGTCCTCTCAGCGAATCTCTGATTCTCCTCCTAAGATGGAGGTCCACTTTGTTCAGGAAGCGGGCAGCCTTGGGATGGAGAAGAACACGATACGTCAACCAACTTCCTCTAAGGGTATAAGGTCTTGCGGTTTCTCTTTTGCTTCTTTGCTTCGCTCCACTAGCATTTTGTAGAACTCTCTTGTGCGTTCTCTTTCCTGATAAGCGGAGACAATCATCTTCACTGCTTCGCTTCTGCTTTTAAATTTTCCTTCACTTACCCACCGGTCGATCTGCTCTACTGTCTCATCAGGCATTCTCACCTGAACCGACTTCATAGGCGCCACTACGTAAACAGATATGTTTACACCATATAAACCTTCCGCGAATCCTCTTCTCATCTCAGAGCAGAACGCGCAAACCCGCAAGACAATGTCTAGAGAACGCATGTATAATATAAATCCCCATAGTTGAATACAATGTTGCCTCAAATTCATGATTGTATAAAAGAGAAAGGGAAAAAAGGTTCTTAGAAAATCTTAAATCCGTTCTCGACGACCGTTAGTTGTTTGGGGATACAAGGCATGTCCGAAGGAGAGAGTAGGAAGATCATTTTTGTAATATGTCCGATAGGCGAATCGGGTTCTCCAGACAGGTGGCGTTCTGATCAGATTCTTTCCTACATCATATCGCCAGTTGCCAAAGACCTGGGCTATGAAGTGGTTCGTGCTGATAAGATATCAGAGCCAGGTATGATTACCACCCAGATCATCAGGCAACTCCTCGAGGTTCCACTTGTGATTGCCGACCTATCAGGTCATAACCCGAACGTATTCTATGAACTTGCTATTCGCCACGCTATTAGAAAACCTGTGATCCTAATGATCGAGAAAGGGCAGAAGATTCCCTTCGACATTGCAGGACTTAGAACTATAGAGTTGGTTACCGAGAGCTTTGACCTCGGCAGCATAGAGAAAGCGAAGGAAGAGATGCGTGCGCACATCGTGTCCATACAAGAGAATCCTAGCAAGGTTGAATCTCCCGTGACCACTGCCGTTGTTTTCAGGGACCTAGCCGAAGGAAGACCTGAACTAAGGTTGCTGGTTCAAATCCTACAAAAACTAGAAAGTATGGATTTTGCATTCCGATATGGTGAGCTGAGAACTAAAGGAGCATATGGAAACATACACATTAATACCCAGGTGGCTCCAAGCCCCATAGTAACTGTGAACCTCGGAGGAGCATTGAATCTGTACTTTGGCGACGTAATATGGTCCGGTAGAACGATAGACCTCTATCTCAGCACAAACGGCTACGCTGCTCTCAACTATACTACTGATAAGAAATATGGTCCAACCTTCAGTGTAGCTGACTTGAGAGCTAGTGTCTCCAAGAACATGGTCTCTGGAGATTTGAAGTATACCATTGGATACAACTGGATCAATGGAATGGTACCAACAACACTTGAGGTTCCTGGAGGAAATTACTACATCAAAGCATTCGACGGTTCTACTTCTGCCGTCGC
>Ga0129298_10001356_pt1 | contig 10268 bp, 8 predicted proteins | sample I19B2metaG_FD_94707 | JGI IMG/M metagenome (GOLD analysis project Ga0129298, IMG submission 94707) | Lake sediment bacterial and archeal communities from Gulf of Boni, Indonesia to study Microbial Dark Matter (Phase II) - ​I19B2 metaG | ecosystem: Environmental > Aquatic > Freshwater > Lake >...
ACGCTCCTCTGGTAAATTCAGGAAACTTTAGCGTCGGAAGCAACGAGCATCCAGGCGTTCCGAACCCCCAGGCCCAGCCTATTGCTTTGCCGCTTCTCCTTCCTTCAAAGAACCTACTGGCAATTTCTGAACCAAGGGCTTTTCCGTCATGTTGTCCTGCGATAGAGTCCATGATCTCTTTCTCTCTTTCCACTATTTTTTCATCGTATCCTTCAAGAATTATATGCTGTACAAGTTCGCTATCTTTGGGGGCGTCTGGAACAAAGATCTCCACGGCATGGCGACCGGCATTCATAAAGCTGTCTTCAAGATGGGATGTAAGCTGCATTTTGTACAGCGCTTGGGCGGCTTTGTCTAGGCCACTAAAGGAGTAGGTTTCGTAAAGCGCGTATTCTGGTAGCGGATAGATCCTCAAGGAGACTTTAGTTTTCACGCCGAAAGCTCCCTCATCTCCAATGAACAGTCCAGTCAAGTCTGCTCCGTTGGCGTATCTCATCAACCAGTCAGATCTTATGTTTGTAGCCGAGCCTGTATTGATGACCTCCCCTGTAGGCAAAACCACTTCAAGAGAGACGACTTCTTCCCCGCACATTCCGTATCTTCCTCCTGATATCAAGTAAGAATTATGCCCCACTGAGCCAGCGAGAGTTGCCCCGTAAATCCCTCCAGGTCCCAAAACTCCCGGTCTGTACCCTTTCTTCTTTAGCTCGTATGTTAGCTTGCCCCATGTGCATGCTGCTTCGGCGGTAGCCACCATTGAAGTTTCGTCGATCTTCACGATTTGGTTCATATCCAGCATATCCATTAGTATGCCGCCTTCAGAAGGCAACATAGCGCTGGCACAGCCCTCTCCACCGCCTCGAACGGTAACAGGCGTCCGCATTCGATTCGCGACTCTCAGTATCTTTGAAACATGCTCTACCGTTTGCGGACGGACGATTATGTCGGGCAAAGTTGTGAATTTTGAATCTGGGGGCATCAAGCCTGGGTGGATGTCCCCCATCACAGCCCATTTTGCAAGATCTTCTTCAGTCACTCTTTCCGGACCCGCTATAGCAGATAGCGTTTTGTAGAGTTGACTTTTGCGATCCGTCATTGTGTATTCCGTCAATACCTATTCTCCTCCAACACATATTGTGGTGAATTTGGGTGTTGATAGGCTAACAATTACATAAGGCTTTTGAAAACGAACCAGAGCATATGGTTTAGTTCTTCCTAGTCGCTCGGATTGAACTTTTGTTTGGGGTGTGGATCAAGCTTGGCTTGAGTTTACTTTGCCGATGCTAGATGTGACGTTCTCTACAATAGTCTTCTTATGAAGGTGGAAATGATCTTCAACACTTCCGGAATCAGAAGGATCATAGGATCCTTACACTAGTATCGTGACTTGGAAAGCAACGAATATATACTAATGATCGCATACTCCGGGTCAAGTCTGAAAGGATGCGCTTGAGAATGAAATCAAAAGTATATTTTGTTGATGGCCGGAGCCGCAGTCCGGGAGCAAGTCTTGAGGTTAAGGGTAATGCCATCTTCGACTTTGCTGGTCTAGGCGATTGTATCGAGAAGGGCGATAGAGTCGCTGTTAAGGTGCACATGGGAGATCGAGAGAACACGGGCTTCCTTAGGCCAAATCTAGTTGCCACCATAGTCAAGAAGATCAAGGAGTACGGCGGAGACCCGTTTCTTACGGATACCACTACTTTGCCTTATGGCCCATGGGCAGGAAGGACTACGGCGTTCGACTACACGGAAACATTTACTTCTCACGGATATACGCCGGAGAGTGTTGGATGCCCAATTATTTTGGCAGACGGGACCTACGGATTGGATGACATTGAAGTCGATTTGCCGGAAGGGATTCAGTTGAAGAAGACGTTCATAGCCAAGGCTATAGCTACAGCGGACGCAATGATTGTTGTTAGTCATTTTAAAGGACATCCAGCAGCAGGGATAGGCGGGGCCGTTAAGAACGTGGGAGTTGGCTGTGTCTCAAAGAAAGGAAAGTACCTTGTTCACTGCGCCGATTGGGCCAAGCCTGCTTTCGATCCGAAACTTTGTCCCGGCAAAAAATGTGAGATAGCTGATCTATGTGAGAACTGTTGTCCTGAGGGAGCGATCAAGGTTCTAGAGAAAACTATGAAGCTCGATGAAGAGAAATGCATCTTTTGCTGGAGCTGCATAACCCTGTGCGGCATTCTAGGGCCTAACGCGATATCAACGCCAAAGGGGCTGAGAGACAATCAAAATGAGCGTATGGCTGAAAACGCGCTTGCGGTGATGAAATGTTTCGGCGAAGGCAAAGTAGGCTTTGTACACTACGCTATTGAAATAACTCCTGAGTGCGATTGCCAAAGTTTCACGGATTCTCCAATGATTAATAATTTAGGAGTCTATGGGTCAAAGGACCCTATAGCGATCGATAAGGCATGCTTAGATGCGGTGATGCAGATGGAAGGAAACCCCTATAGCATCGCTCAAGACGAAGGTCTCATGGCCAAGGGAACTGAAAGATTCTATGTTATACATAAGATCGATCCTTTCATCCAGTTTGACCATGGAGCCAAGATAGGTCTTGGATCGAAAGAGTACGAGCTTGTGAAGATGCTCTTTGACCCAAAAAAGTTCTTGCCTCCAAGGATGAGAACGATAGAAGTTCTTCGAAAGCTCTATGCACGTCAGCATCCATGGAAGATTATCAAGCCACAGCTTGACACAATTCTGAGAACTAGAGGCCGTGTAAGGTAACAACAAGACTCTTTTTTAGACAGCTGAATTTCGGGTCTACTGCCAATTTATCGCGTGCGTACGCTGTGAGCAAAGTTAGAGAATTAACCAGCCTTAAACACTGAATTCCATGTGGGTGGGTGAAATCCTTCTATTCCGCCTCATTAGAAAGCACCGAACTTGTCGTGCAATTAGAGAGTCTTGATATGAAGGTAATGATCCGGCGCTCCATAGAACTGAGATCCTACCTTAAACCAAGTTCATGCAACGAGTTACAAAGATCAGTCCGCTGTGTTGCGTTTCGACGGCCATGAAAGTACAATTGTTCCAGCATCTTTATTGCGGGTCTACTTTGCGGTGGTAAAATTTCCATTCCCACAAGAACTCTCGCCGGATCAATAGCTAGATATTCTGTATAGGGCAAATAACGAGGTCACGGAGAGGAACCGCAGATTGAAGTTGGTTACATTTGCGCGAGCAGGAAACGACCTAGGATTAGGAGCGATTCTAGGAACAAAGGTTGTCGATCTGAAATTGGCTGAGACAGCATTCATCAAGTGCAAATCCGAAGGCACTGATCGAGATTCTTCCCAGCGTTCTCCGGTTCCAGAAAACATGTTGCAGTTCGTACAATCTAGCCGCGAGTCGATCAATGCGTCAGTGGAGATCATTAAGTGCGCTGAGGATATGATGTTGCAAGGACAGGACTTGAGAGACCCAAGTGGTCAGAAAATAGTCTGCGAGCTGAATGAGATACGTTTGATTGCGCCTGTGCCTAGACCAAGAAAGATAATTTGCCTTGCGAGGAATTTTCTTGACCATCTTGAAGAACAGCGAGAACTCTATTCCGGATCTGATATTCCTCTTGCTTTCATCAAGGTTTCCACTGCCGTCATAGGCCCTGACCATCCAATTGTGCACCCAAGAGTGGTAAAGCAACTTGATTACGAAGTTGAGCTCGCTGTCGTTATTGGCAAGAGAGGCAAAGACATTTCCAGAGAGAATGCCTACGATTATGTAGCGGGCTACACTATTCTTAACGATATTAGCGCGAGAGACGTCCAATTTGCTGAGATGAAGCGCGGGCTGATTAACCTAGGAAAGAACTTCGACACCTTTGCTCCAATGGGGCCATGCTTAGTTCTTAGAGATCAATTGGATGACCCTCATGACCTTGACCTAGAGTTGAGAGTCAACGGGGAAATACGTCAGCGGTCTAATACGAAGAACATGATTTTCAAGATTCCGGATTTGATACATTACTTTTCGCGAATGACACTCGAGCCCGGCGATATAATTACTTCGGGAACACCGTCCGGAGTTGCTGTTTTCAGAAAACCAGATCCTGAAAGATGGTTTTTGAAGCCGGGCGACATTGTGGAGGCGGAGATAGAAAACATTGGCATCTTGAAGAACAAGGTCACGGAAGAATGAGCTAATATCACCTTCAGCATTCAATCGAATTGTATGCGGACATTCGAAAACCTTTTTTATTCCATCCGACCGATAAGCACTGAATCCATTGTGAAAATAGGTGTCTTGGTATGAAGGTGATCAAAATAGACGCGGTGCCAGAATATTGGCTCGGGGAGAAGAAGAATTCCATGAGAAGGATAAAGGAAGTCTTCCAATGCAAAAACATGAAGATCCACGTTGGCATATTTCCGCCAAAAGCGCAGAGTTCGAGACATATTCACGAAAACTCTGAGGAGATCGTCTATGTAGTGACGGGTGTGGGCGAGGTCGAGGCCGGTGGCGAAACTGCTAGCTTCGGTCCAAACACCATGGTGTATATCGAGGCAGCGGTTCCTCACCTATATCGGAATCTGGGCGATGAGGAGATGATGACCTTTGCAGTCTATAGCCCACCCGTCGAATTACCAAGAAAGTAGAAATTGCAGAATTGCTGTGCATAGAGCGAACGTCCACTTCAGCTCTTCCTCTTTTGATGTTAAGATCGATAATGCGCGAATGGACCCATGGCGAATATGATCTTGTTCTCTGGCCTAGGGGATCCACATTAGCCTTTAGACAATTGTACAGAATGTATGCTGATAAACCTCTACCTCCTAGAAGCTTCTTAGCTGTATAATCTGAGAGTTTGTCTTCACGAATTCGATCTGGTAAAGTTACGTGAATTCTTCCATTGAAGCCGTACATACTCACATCCCGATTTTTGCGCTGTCTTTTCTCCGGAATATGTGAGTGTTCGTAAGCTTAGCTGGCCCATCGAGTCAAGAGCTTTTATGATCTGTTCATCGCTCCATTGCTCATTGTTCGTTAGATGCTGCTATGTACCTTGACTTCGCTCTTTGTTCTAGAAGATTCATGCGTCGCCATGGTTAAGGCAAGTGTCTTGTACGCTTCCGAGACATCGACAAGCCCGGACTTGTCTCCTTGTACGATGCTGTCTACGAATGCGCGATCTTCATTGTAGTATCCATCTATCAGATTGTTCTCAAAATGTTCGGGACCCGGCGGTCTAACTGCCCACCAAGGTTGAGGAAGTTTTAGCTTCCTAAAGACAATTAATTCTGCATCAAATGGTTTAACGATCATACTGGCTTCGCTTCCGACAATTCTGCATTCGATAAACGCTCTGGAACCCAAATAGTTGCATGTGTTTGTTATGCATCCTTTAACCCCTGACTTGAAGAATAGCATCGTGATCGCCGAGTCCTCAACATCGAAATCTTTCATATTCTTGTGTACACTATAATCCAATGTTGAGAATACTGATTCCACGTCCCCCATTAGGTATCGTGCGAGATCAAAGACATGTGTTGCTTGCTCGATAACTTGCCCCCCTCCTTCTGCCCTATGAGGCCACCACGCAGCCGCAGGCAAATCCGCCCAATATTCTCCGTAGAACATGGTGATAAACCCCATAGAGCCGCTTGCAACGATGCCCCTTGCTCTTCCTACTGCAGGCTGGAACCTACTTTGATAACCTACTTGAAAGTTAACTCCAGCCTTCCTAACAGCTCGAACTATCTTCTTGCCCTCTTCGAGGCTCGTGGCAAGCGGCTTTTCTAGAAATATATGTATTCCCATTTCGCTCGCCATCTCTATCGGTTCGGTCCGAATCATTGGTGGCGTGCAGATATAGATGGCTTCCAATTTTTCTTTTCTTATCATTTCATCGTATTTTGAATAGGTTTCTCCTCCAAATTCTCTTGCCGAGGCTTGCAGAGTCTGCTCACGCGCTTCACTAAAAGCTGCGAGTTCAACCTCTGAAAATAGTCTAAGATTTCTTGCGTGAAGTTTAGCTGCTCCCCCAGCGCCTACAAAACCAATCCTGACCTTTTTCATTTCGGTTCACCATATAGACCCTGAAACCTAGTATGATGTAATGTGCTATTTATTTTGCTTAGGGCAAAATTGGACTATTCATAGGAAATCTATATCGGAAGCAAAAGCCCAACAGAAAGCATTAAAAAGCTTTGACAAGCCAACTAGTTGGAAAGTGGTGTCACATGTTTTCGTTGAGTGAGAGGTTGGCTAATCTCGACGAGAATGGGGTTGTTTCGAAAGTTCAGGAAGAATTGACTCGTGGGCGACAAGCAGTTGAAATCTTGAACGATCTGAGTAAGGGTATGGCCATCGTGGGTAAGAGGTTTGAGCGGAACGAATACTTCCTTAGTGAGCTGATAATGTCCGGAGAGATCTTTAAGGCGGCCGCGAAGCTCCTTGAACCGAAAATCCCGAGGGACTATCAACGTCAAGCTCTCGGAAAATTTGTGATAGGAACAGTTGAAGGCGATATACATGACATTGGGAAGAATATCGTTGTGACCCTCCTACAATCTGCCGGATTCAACGTGTATGATCTAGGCGTAGACGTTTCACCGGAGAAATTCGTAGGCAAGGTAAGAGAGACCAAGGCTGATATTCTAGGTCTATCCTGCCTCTTAACATTAGGCTATGAACCGATGAAAGCTACAATGACGAAACTCATTGAGGTTGGGCTGCGTAACAGAGTGAAAGTGATCATCGGCGGTGCAGCGGGCGCCGTTGTCACTAAGGATTGGCCCGGAAAGGTTGGCGCGGACGCTTTCGCAAGAGATGGTGTTGAAGGAGTTCGATTGGCCAAGATGTTTGTCAAGACTTTAAAAGAAAGGAGGCGTTAGAGTTGGAGACTATGACATCTCGAGAACGAATAATTAGAACTATGAACTTAAAGGAGACTGATCGTGTTCCGGTGATACTATGGCTGTTCACGCAAGCGGCTAGGGCCGCAGGAATCTCGCTCAAGGACTGGATATTTGATAGAAGAAAATCTGAGTGGGCCTGGAAGTATTCGTTGATGTATTATGGCGGCCCTGACATGATCTTTGGGTCGGATGTCGTCTATCCGCCCGTATTCATCTTGCTGACATGTGGGTGGGGAGTCTGCTCGAGGACGCTTGTGCCTGGCGTTGATAGATATCCTGAGAACGCTCAGATTCAAACTCTCGAGGAGCCACCATTGATGGAGCCCGAAGACTATGATTTAATCATCGCGAAGGGACTTGATGGAATAGATGACCTTGTAGCTAGGAAGTGCAAGAAGAAGACAGCTCGGGTCAGCGGTAGGGATCTGACTCTACCTTTTGAAACAACATGGGTGGAGCAAGAGTTCAAGACTTGGAGACCTACGGTCAAAGAGTTTGAGAGACAGGATATTCCTGTTGTGGGTTCAGTGACCCTTCTTCCAACCGACGTCTTGGCGATCGCTCGTTCGCTTAGAGGTTTGGTTACAGACATTTACAAGCGCCCAGATGATATAAAGAAAGCTTGTGACAGAATGACAAAGGATCTTGTAGATCTCGCTTTGAAATTCTCTAAGTGGCTTGATTTACAAGATCAGGCGCAACCACGCATAGTAGACATAATACCAGAGAGAAGTTCACCAGTTTTCTTTGGTCCAAAGTTCTTTGAATGGGACATTCTTCCCTATATGAAGGAGCTTGGTAGAAGGTTGATAGAATTGGGGTACTGCGTGAAATGGCATTGCGATAGCGACTGGACCCTCGGCCTAGAATATCTGCGAGAGGTAGCTGAATATCTGCCAAAGGGAAGATGCTATTTCCACTTCTCCGGAGAAACGGACATGAAAAAGGTAGGAGACATACTTGCAGGTCATTACTGCGTGGCAGGCGACGTATCAGCATCTCTACTCAAACTCGGCACACCCAATGAAGTGAAACGGTACTGTCAGAAGTTGATTGAAACGGTAGGGTCTGAAGGAGGATTCATTCTTGCCAATGGTTGCGAGATTCCGTTCGATGCAAGACCGGAGAACGTGAAAGCTATAGTCGACGTTGCTAAGAGTACAGTGCGCACTTAGCTCTTTCTTGTATTCAGCGAGAAACTGAGACACCAACAGAAGAAGAAAGAAGGACGCGGGCCCGATGAATCCCGCTACATAATTGTTTTCTTGACTCCTTGCATCTTCGACTATTTCTTCCAGCCTCTCCATTGTGAAGACCTCAGATCATTTGATCATGTTTTGCCCAGCTCGTACTGTGGACACGCTACTTCTCACATGAGCTATCAGGCGACAAAGCTTGGCGTTTAGATTCTTGAAAATCAGAAGAAACCAGTTATGGAATATCCCTTTGAAGAGCGAAGAACTGAGCTAGAAGAGCAGTTGGATTAGTCATAGATTACACGAATGCAGCAAGCCGCATAGCCACTGATATAACGCTCGACATCCACTTTGAAAAAATCGAAGTACTCAAATAGTTTAATGTAGAATTCTAAAGTATGTCAACAAAAATCACGGACATCAAAATGCACGTCCTCAAATCTAACGTCCCGCTTTATCTTACTAGCTTTTCAGGACTCAAAGAATCTCTTGAAGGAACTATGGATTTCAGTCTCGTTAGGGTTCTTACGAACGAAGGAATAGAAGGTGACTATGTTGTATGGGGCGAGATACCGACCGCAAGACCTAGAGCATTGGCGGAAGCACTTCGAGGCTTTAAACCATACTTGGTCGGGGAGAACCCTTCAAATAGGGAAAGAATATGGCAGAAACTTGGAGGTTTCTGGTATGGGCAAAAAGGACCTGCGTTCGCTGCAATAGATGTTGCACTTTGGGATATAGCTGGGAAAGCTGCAGGTCTGCCGATATACAAGTTGTTAGGTGCATACCGAGAGAGAATTAGGGCCTACGCTAGTGGAAACCCGTCTGAATCAGTAGATGAAATCGTAGACCTAGCGCTCAATCTGAAGAAGAAGGGTTATAAGGCGATGAAGCTCCACCCGTTGAGTTTCAAGGCATGTAGGGCTGTTAGAGAGAATGTAGGTGACGAAATCACTTTGATACATGACGCGGTGTTCTCTTATAGTCGTCAAGAGGCTTTGAGAGTAGGCAGAGGGCTGGAGGAGCTAAATTTCTATTGGTATGAGGCACCGCTACCAGCATACGATATTGAAGGATACGTTGAACTCGCCAGAAAGCTCGATATACCGATCACTGTAGAGCTTCTTCACAGCCATCTCGAGTACATTCGAAGAGGAGCCGTAGACATCTGTAGATCTATAAGCGGTTTTGTTGGTGGTATAACAGAACTCAGAAAGCTGGCAGCACTGTGTGAAATGTTCAGCTTAAACTTGGAACCACATTCATTTGGCGGGATTTTCACGCAAGCAGCGAATCTACACGTTATGCTCTCCATAAGTAACTGTGATTTCTTTGAACTCCCAGTAGATGTGAACGGTCAAGAAGGAATCTTCGACGTAGGTACAAAAGACGTGATAAGAATTGATGGACAGGGATATGTACACGCTCCCAAGAGACCTGGCTTGGGTCTAGAGGTTGACTGGAAACAAGTCGAAGAAGGTACTGAAGTGCCTCTTTGATTTTCCATCGACTATTCTGTACGCCGGAATAGTTGGAAGATCACCGAGACAAGATCTTACTGAATATTCGCAATTCGCCTTTTTTGCTAACGTCATCCTTTTACAGCGCCGAAAGTCAACCCTCTCACTATATACTTCTGAAGTGCCAACGTAACAATAATTACGGGGATAATCGCAAACGTGCATAAGGCTGTCAGTTCTCCAAACATGTAGAATTGAGTGGATTGCATTCCGACAAGCTCTATCGGGATAGTCCTTGCGACTGAACGAGTTAGTATGAGTGCAAAAATGAACTCATTCCAGGATAGAATATAGCAGAATATAGCTGTGGCGGCTAACCCTGGAGCTATCATAGGCAATACTATTCTTAGTAGACATCCGGGCCTTGAGCAACCATCAATAAGCGCAGCTTCCTCTATTTCTACTGGCAACTCCATGAGGAATCCCCTCAGCATCCAGACAGCGAATGGTAAGGTGACGGCCGTATGAACGAGAATCATGCCAAGATGCGTATCGAGCAGCCCAAGCGTCTTGAACATCACAAAAATAGGTATGACTACGGCCACGGCAGGAAACATTCGTTGCGAGAGTATCCAAAACGCGACATCTTTCCTACCTCGAAAATCATACCTCGTAAGAGCGTAGGCAGCAAACGAGCCCAAGAAAATCGCCAGCATCGAGCTGAAAGTTGC
>Ga0129298_10001360_pt1 | contig 10254 bp, 10 predicted proteins | sample I19B2metaG_FD_94707 | JGI IMG/M metagenome (GOLD analysis project Ga0129298, IMG submission 94707) | Lake sediment bacterial and archeal communities from Gulf of Boni, Indonesia to study Microbial Dark Matter (Phase II) - ​I19B2 metaG | ecosystem: Environmental > Aquatic > Freshwater > Lake >...
ACGGAAAAATCGTTAAGGTCAAAAAAGGTTGTGCCTTGTGTGAATCAAAATTTCTAGGTTACAGCGGTGAACATAGATTTTTGAAACCGCTAATAAGGAAGAATGGAAAACTTGTTCAAGTCTCTCTCGGAGAGGCCATAAGAAGAACGGCTGAAACTCTAGCGGAAGCCAACTATCCTATACTGTATGGTTGGAGTTCAACAAGCTGCGAAGCCACACGAATAGGTCTCGAATTAGCAGAAGAGATTGGAGGGGTAATTGATAATACGTCTGTAGTCTGCCATGGCCCGTCGCTTTTAAGTGTCCAAGATGTAGGTCTTTCTTCATGCACGCTCGGGCAGATTCGGCACAGGGCAGACCTTGTTATATACTGGGGTTGTGACCCTTGGAGCGCCCATCCGCGCCATATTGAACGCTACACAGCATTTTCAGAGGGAAGATTCGAAGAAAGCGAATGGAAAGGATACGTAAAAAAAGTTAAAGCGTCCACAGGAAAGAAAAAGATTGAGAGCGCCCTCAAGCGGCTATCCCCAAAAGAAACGCCTTCAGTTTTTTCCCATCCTGAGAAAAAGGCTTGCCCGACAATTTCTGAAGAGGGGAGAAAACTAATAGTCATCGACGCCAGAAAGACGAGATCTGCCGAAATAGCCGACTACTTCATTCAAGTCGAACCAAACAAGGATTACGAGCTTCTCCAAATTTTTAGGGCTCTGGTTCGTGACCAAGAAATTGAGGTTGATGAGGTTGCAGGTGTTCCTGTGGAATATCTTGAAGAGATTGTTGATGCAATGGTCAGATGCAGTTTTGGAGTTATATTCTTTGGACTTGGACTCACAATGAGTATGGGCAAACTCAGAAATGTAGATGCAGCAATTTCTCTGGTTCGCGATTTGAACATGCGAACAAAGTTCGTGATAATGCCGATGAGAGGCCACTTTAACGTGACAGGCGCAAACACCGTTTCCACGTGGCAGACCGGCTACCCTTATGCCGTTGACTTTTCGCTTGGTTATCCGCGATACAATCCTGGAGAAACATCAGTTGTCGACATCCTTTTGCGTAAGGAATCAGATGCAGCCTTGATAGTAGCCTCTGATCCTGCTGCAAATTTCCCCCAAAAAGCCATTGAACACCTGGTTAAGAATCCACTGATAGTCATAGACCCTCATATGAACGTCACAGCCCAAATGGCTGACATTGTATTTCCCTCAGCCTTCGTTGGAATAGAAGCAAGCGGAACAGCCTACCGCATGGATCATGTACCCCTTCCCCTGAAAAAAGTCGTGGACCCCCCGGATGAAATACTTCCAGACGAAGAAATCTTGAAAAGAATCCTATCGGAGGTTAGAAAACTGAAAAAGAAGGAAATGGCGGAGGTGTCTTAAGTGCAGCTCCTGATAAAGAACGGCTTCGTTTACGACCCTCTTAATGCTGTCAAAGGCGAAAAGACAGACATCGCTATCAAGAATGGTAAAATCGTTGAGGAGGTCAACGAGCATAAGGCTAAGGTAATCGATGCGTCCGGCATGATCGTCATGCCAGGCGGTGTGGATATCCACTCCCACATTGCAGGCTCAAAGGTTAACAGTGGAAGACTTCTGAGGCCAGAAGATCACTTTAAAGATTTTGAGCCAAAAACACCAGTTACTAGATCTGGTGTTGGGTACTCGATCCCATCTACCTTTACAACTGGTTATCGATATGCGAGAATGGGTTATACAACAGTAATGGACCCTGCAATGGCTCCATTGGAAGCTAAACATACACATGAGGAGTTTAACGACATTCCGATGATCGATAAGGCCAGTTATCCGCTTCTTGGGGACTGGTGGTTTGTTCTTGAGTATTTGAGGGAGGGAAAAATTGAGGAATGCGCGAGATACGTGGCGTGGATGATAGCTTCAACGAAGGGATACGCCATAAAACTTGTTAATCCGGGGGGATTAGAGGCTTGGGGCTTCGGGCACAATGTCATCAATTTAGACGATCAAGTTCCATATTTCTGTATAACTCCTCGCGAGATCATCCGAGGACTATGTAAGGTGAACAAACTCCTAAACTTACCTCACACGATCCATGTTCACACAAATAATCTGGGAAAGCCTGGAAATTACGTAACTGCCCTAGAAACGATGAAATGCGTTGAGGACCTGGCCGAGGAAAACAGACCAGCAATTCACATAACACACTGTCAATTTTGTGCTTTCAAGGGTGACGATTGGAGGACCTTTGAGTCTGGAGCAGAAAGTATCGCAAAATACGTCAACAACCATTCGCATGTAACCTTGGATATGGGTCAAGTGATTTTCACTGATACAACAACGATGACAGCTGACGGCCCCTTTCAATTCACACTTTACGAACTTAGCGGAAACAAATGGATTAATCATGATGTAGAAACCGAAACAAGCGGCGGAATCGTCCCCTTTCATTATCGCCGAAAAAGCTATGTTCACGCACTCCAATGGTCCATAGGCCTCGAACTGGCCTTGTTGATTAAGAATCCGTGGAAAATTTATGTATCAACAGATCATCCAAACGCTGGGCCATTTATCGCTTATCCAAAGATAGTTGCTTGGCTTATGAGTAGAAAAGCCCGAGAAAGAACCCTAAAAAAGATTAACCCAAGAGCAAGGAGCAGAAGTCTTCTCACATCAATAGATCGTGAATTGGACTTTTACGAAATTGCGACAATGACGAGGGCTGGACAAGCAAAAGCCTTGGGGCTTAAAAATAAGGGACATTTAGGTATAGGAGCAGATGCGGATGTATCCATATACAGCATTAACCCAGAGACAACAGATCCATCGAGAAAATATAAGACTGTGAGAAGAGCGTTCAAGCGTGCTGCCTGCACTGTTAAAGATGGAGAAGTAGTTGTCAAACAAGGCGAAATTTTAAGGCATGTTAAAGGCGCCACCGTGTGGCTTGATGTGCAAACCTCTGAACCCGTTAAAGTAACTGAAGAGATGAAGCGAAGATTCAGTGAGTACTGGACGGTTGAATACGAAAACTATCCAGTAACAGAGCATTACATTGAGGTTTCGCGTCCAATAGCTGTGAAGGCTGATGTGTAATGATAAACTTACGCCCCAAGAAGGAATTTAAACTTCCAATAATTGCAGAGCGCATAAATCCAAGCGTTTTTGAAGGCAAAACATGCGACAAAATTGCTGACCTAAAGCTCTGGGAAGGAAATAAACCAAAAAAACTCGGCGAACTTTTTAAAATTGAAGATACAAAAATGAAAAATAAATCTGAAACAACAGCTATAGTCATTCATGGCGATTTAGGCAAGGTTCGAAGGATAGGGGCCGGTATGGAAAGCGGAGAAATAACTATTTACGGGAACGTTGGCATGCACTTAGGCGAGGAAATGAAAAACGGCCAAATAACAGTACACGGGAATGTCGACGGTTGGGCTGGTTCAATGATGAAAAGCGGAACGATCGAAATTCATGGAAATGTAGGCGACTATCTGGGCGCTCCATACCGCGGAAGCAGCGAAGGCATGCATGGAGGAAAAATAACCGTATATGGAAACGTTGGAAATGAAGCCGGGGCCCATATGCGAAAGGGTGTAATCAAGATTTATGGAAGTGCTGGCCAATTCACGGGATTTCGGATGCGAAACGGGATAATCTACGTTCAAAAAGACTGTGGGGGAAGAACTGGTGCATGCATAACCGGGGGCACTACAGTCGTTGGAGGCGTTTTGGAATCTGTCCTGCCAACTTTTACAATAGAGAGCATTAAGAAGAAGGCTAAAATTGAAGAAGGCGAAATTGTTGAGACTCCTTTTTACCTTTTCTTAGGAGACCTTGCCGAAGACGGAAAAGGCAAACTTTATGTTGCCAAAGAGAAGAATCTTCACTTAAGCTATTATGAAAAATTCATATAAACTAGCATCAAGGAAAGACTTCCATGAAGAGTGAATTAAGTGTAAACCGTCTGGCATGGAAACTGTTGGAAAAATTTCGTCAACACCCAGATTTTTACGGAGTGAAAATTGAAAGAACCAGCTCTGGAATAACGCTTGTAGATGCTGGGATAAATGCAAAAGGCGGTTTTCAAGCAGGAAAAATCGTAACCGAAATCTGCATGGGCGGATGCGGAAAAGTAGAGATAACCAGCGGAAAATACGGAGAAGTGGAACTTCCCACAATATGTGTTTGCACAGATCACCCGGTCATTGCGACTCTAGGTTCACAGTTTGCAGGTTGGCAAATAAAAGAAGGCGACTACTTTGCTATAGGGTCTGGACCAGCGCGAGCTCTAGCTTTGAAACCTAAGGAAATCTATGCGGAAATCGCGTACAAGGATGATTTTGACAAGGCTATTCTAGTTTTGGAAACGGATAGGCATCCTCCAGAAACAATAATGGAACGTCTAATGAAGGACTGCCCCGTTTCTCCGGAAAATCTTGCAATAATTTTGACGCCGACCAGAAGCATCGCTGGCTCAACGCAAGTCTCAGGCAGAATAGTTGAAACTGGTGTTCATAAACTTAGAAAAATAGGATTTGACCCGAACTTGATTCTATATGCTTGTGGATATGCCCCCATTTCACCCGTACATCCGAAGTCTGCAAAGGCCATGGCGAGAACAAACGATGCCATACTTTACGGAGGAACAAGTTATTACGCCGTCAAATATGATAATGATGAGAAATTGGCAAAAATAGTAGAGCAGGCTCCATCCAAAGCCTCCAAAAGTTACGGTAAACCCTTCATAGAAATCCTCAAAGAAGCAAACTACGACTTCTACAAAATCGACCCGAATCTTTTCGCACCTGCTGTGATTATTATAAACAACATAAAAACTGGCACCACACTCAAAAGTGGAGAAATAAATAGTGAGGCATTGAAGGAATCGTTCGACTTGAAAATCTTCTGACATGTGGAAGTTTACGTTAACTGATATCATTTTTCCTTGCCAAGCGACTTTCCATTTTTGGCGCCTGCAATAGTCTCAAGACGAACTCTCTGAAACCTGTGTTTCCTACTAGGGCACCCATGAGAAGGCTCATTATGGCTATTTCTATCCACGCTTTTGGAATAACTATAGGTATCATGAAGCCCATTGCCTGGCCGTAGACATAGAGAACCACATACAAAAAATAGAAAACAGTGTAAATTGATTCAGGAATGTACGAGAAAAGTACTACGGGAACAGTTAAGGCCGAAGGTCGTGAGCTATCGGTTACCCTTAATTTCTTATGTAAAAAGCCCGCTGTCAGCCCTGTCAAAGCCTTTCCGACAGGTATCCCTATAAGCGAAAGAAGCCCGAGGGAACCCATAACATAACCAAAGTAGTAGCCAGCATAAATGCCGCTTAAGAAACCAACGATTGCGCCTACATAAGGACCTCCAAAGATAGCCGCTATGAAAGTTGCAATATGAGATAGGTCTAAGGCTGCTCCTCCTTGACCGGATACGGCCGTTAATAGCGGTGCAATGTTTAATGAAATCCCAGAAAGAAGCGTGCCTAACGCACTCATAATTGCGACAAACGCAGTTTGTTTCGCATTCAACTCTGAATCCTTTTCCTTCCATTGGTCTATGTTCTTCAGGTTATTATTTAAGAGTAGCTACTCAAGAAAAAGTATCAGGCAGCCTTTAACTTGAAAGATAAATAGGTCTTGTTCGTATTTTCTAATGGGAAAAGGCCTTGTCTGAAATTCTAAAGTTCTCTTCAAGCGACATAAAAGGCTGGCTTGAGAGCGAAACGAGCACAATTTTTATTCCAGTTCAAACAAAAGCTCAGAAACTTCGCGATGAAATGAACAATGCGCTTGAAAATCTAATAGATGCCAGCAAGATGCTTCTTGATAACAGCGGAAAAGAGATTGAAAAAAGAAATATGAAAACTTATGGACGAGCTAGAGCCTTGAACAAGCTTGCACGTTTATTTCTGGACAGAATAGGGAAAGTCAAAGTTCCGGACCAGATTTCCTACGACAGCCTAAGCCAGTTTACCCAAGAAACTCAAAAGGCTTTCTTCGTAACGGAAGTTGACATTAGAAATTGGTTTCCAAAAATTTCTCCCTTCTTTATACTTGACAGAAGAAAATTTCTGGCAGTTTACGAAAAATCAAGAGAAACATTGAAGATGCTTAATGATTTTATAATGAAAGAGTACATTAAGACCAAGACTCTTGAAGAAACATTCAACCTCATCAACAAACTCCAAATTCTAGAAAAACAGGCATCAGAACTGAAAGAACAAGGAGCAAAAACAGAAAGCGAAAAGACTCTAGTTGAGAATGAAATTGTTACAGCGCGGCAAAAAGTTGCTAATCTAAAAAGCGAAAGCGCGATGAACAAGTTATACCAGATTGACATGGAAATAAACGCTTTGGGCACAGAAGTAAAAAATTGTCTGCAGCATCTTCAAAAACCCTTTATAAAAACACAAGCGCTGGCGCTGCATGGCGGAGGCGCCGGTTTAACTCAAGACGAGGTTAAAAAACTTGGGGAGTATTTGGCAAATCCTTTTGAGGCTCTGGCAACGGAAGATACTGGCTGTCTGGTGTTAACGCAGATTCTTCAAAAACTCTCTCGCTTAATTGCTGAAGGAAAGTTGAAGTTGAAACCAGAAAAAGCGCGAAAGGCAGAACATGCTTTAGGCAATATACTCAGCACAGATTCGTTGGTGAATCTACATCAAAAATGTGCCGCCGTAATAGCGAGGAGAAAGCAACTTACAACTTCGATGGAGATGGAAGAAGCTAGGCGTAGTTTTTCAAGGCTTAATGAGCAGATAGAAAAACTGGATATACAAAGGAGCAACATTGAATCACAGAAGATAGCGATAGACAAAGCATGCAATGAAACGCTGGAGAAAATTCGAAATCACAAAGGCGAGATAGAGAAAAACATTCTAAGTTTTGTCGACAAAAAGGTTCAAATAGCATAGTTGAGGCCTAGAATTTGCAGGCGAACCTTCGGCAAATCGTTAAAAAAGCCTTAGAAATCCAATCTAAAGGTTTCACCAAAACCGTTGAAGAAGCTACAGAGCTACTGCGGAAGGAAAATGGTAAAATCGGAAATCTAACCATTTTAGGAAGGCTTGTCAAACTCAAGCCTTTAGGTGAAGCTCTTATCGTCGGCGACTTGCATGGTGATCTTGACAGCCTCATAGATATTTTGAAAGACAGCGATTTCCTGCAAAAAATGAACCAAAACAAAAACGCAATCCTAATTTTTCTCGGGGATTATGGCGACAGAGGCGAATTCTCAACGGAAGTATACTACACGGTTTTAAAGCTCAAGCTGCTTTTCCCAAAGCAAATTGTCCTTATGCGCGGAAACCATGAAGGACCAGAAAACCTCATGGTTTCTCCACACGATTTGCCACATCAGTTCCAAGTCAGATTCGAGGAGACATGGACAGAGGCATACGCAAAAATCCGCGCGTTGTTCAATCATCTTTACAACGCCGTAATTGTAGAAAAACGCTATTTAATTATTCATGGAGGATTACCGCCAGAAACTAATTCTGTTGAAGATTTAGCTTATGCTCACTCTAAAAATTCAAAGCCGAATTTTTTGGAAGACATGCTCTGGAGCGATCCTAACGATGCTATTTCCAAAGTATATCCGTCGCCTAGAGGCGCAGGAAGATTGTTCGGCGCAAAAATAACCACAAAAGTTCTAGAAAAACTCGAAGTTAAAATTCTCATCAGAGGTCACGAGCCATGCTATGAAGGTTTTAAAATCAACCATAATGGCAAAGTCTTGACTTTGTTCTCGCGCAAGGGGTCGCCTTACTTCAACAATCACGGCGCATATCTGAAAGTGAAACTTGCCCAAAAGTTTGCAGATGCAGAAAAACTACTTCCGTACATTCACAAATTTTAGCATCGGTCTTATCACGGAAACTTTAAGAACATAATTTAATAGCATTTTTTATGTTCAATTGAGCGCACGGGGATGGTTTGGTTCGTGAGGATTGGAATTGTAACTCGAAATCGAAATTCTTGGAGTTCAACTCAGTTACGGGAAGCATTAGCCAAACGCAATATTTCACATGCGTGCTTCAGTTTTCCACGTTTAGTCGCGCATGTAGGCTATAAACCCTACTTAAATGTCGATACCATTAACATAAAAGAAGAATTAGATGCGTTAATAATTCGTCCAATTGGCCGCGGTTCACTTGAGGAACTGGTTTTTAGGATGGATATGCTCTATAGGCTTCAGCGTTTAGGCTTATATGTCATAAATCCGCCGGAAGCTATTGAACATTGCGTCGATAAATACGATATTTTGACGATTTTAGAAGAAAACGGAATACGAGTGCCACGCACGGCGGTGACGGAAAGCGTTAACGCAGCTAAAAAGGCCTTCACTGAGCTGGGCGGAGACATTGTTGTTAAACCCCTCTTCGGTTCCAGAGGCATGGGCTCGACCCGCGTTACGGATCTGGAAATCGCCTCAACAGTTTTTAGTGCTGTGACATTTTACCACGGGGTAATCTACCTTCAAGAATTCGTGCCTCATGGCTCTTCTGATGTTCGCGCCCTTGTTGTCGGCGATCGAGTCATTGCAGCAATGCGACGCGTTGCCGACGGTTGGAAAACCAATTATAGTCAGGGCGCCCGCCCGGTTTTCACAGAACTCGACAAGACCCTAGAGGAGAAAGCAGTCAAGTCGGCAAAACTTGTCAACTGCAAAATTGCTGGGATAGACATTCTAGAAAGTCCAAAAGGTCCCCTTGTTGTAGATGTTAATAGTCAGCCAGGCTGGAGAGGTTTGCAATCAGTTACGCGATTTGATATTGCTGGCGAGATTGTGGAATTTGTTCTTTCTGAGCTGAAGAAATAGTGTGGAGAGAGTGAACGCGAAATCGAAATTCTCTTAGGCTAGTCGATTTTGATAACTAAATCCATAACGTTGGCTAATTTATTGGTCAACTGTCTTTCTCTTGAGCTTATTCCAGTTCCAAAATCATCAACAAGTTTTGTGCCATAATATGCTGTAGCTAGAAATGTCTTAGCCAATCCCACACATTTCAAAACAGTTTCTAATTCTCCACAATGAAGATAGAGAGTAACGTCGTTTAGAACGAGGTTTTCAGTGGGTTTCTGGATGAACCTATTCAGCAATGGTTCCATAATTTTTTTGTTTGATTCTGCGTATCGTAATATTTCTTCAGGCGAAGTCCCAGTCAATCTAGGCTTGTAAACCCTTTCTGGTGAAAGATATCTAACTTTGCTAATTAAATTTATGTAGTCCGTTAGTTTTCCGCCGATGCCTCTGGCTCTCTGTGGTGCTAAATCAATAATCGTCATTTCTTCAGGATTCATAAGTACCATCAATTCTTGAAGCAGCTCGGCTAATAACTTGGTTTTTCCAGAGCCAGTTTCACCTAATACTAATACCTTTTTTCCAAGAACATCTCTACCTTTCAGTTTTATGTTCCGCTTATATTTGGCCAAAAAGAGTCTCCCTGCTTATTCCTACCCTTTTTAGAATTGCCAAGATTATGAATCCTATAATGCTTCCTGGAACACAGCTTAAAGCCCAGCCAGTTCCAAAAATTATGAAGGCGAGAAAAGGTCCTTGGTTTGCTGTCAGGTCCAAGATGCTTTTAGTTCCTATCCATGGGGCCATCAGAAAAAGTGCAAGCGGAACGCCTATTAACAAAGTGCCTATGGACTCCGTTAGCGCTGATATCAAGCGCGTTTTCTCACTTCTTCGGAGGCGCTTAAGTACCAAGTAAGCTGTGCCAACAACTATGCCGCCTGGTATTCCGCCTGGGAAAGCGTACAAGGTTCCCATGCCCAGCATGTTTCTTATTGCTCCAATGAAAATTGCTGCTATTGCTGCCCAAAATGGACCCACAAGCACGCCCAGAATTGCATTAATCATGTGTTGCGTAGGGTTAGCCTTTGTTCCGAAAACCACAAACCAAGTGAACGGTGATATGGCCACCCCTAAGGCGGAGAAAACGATGACTAAGGCTAGTTTCTTAATGTTTGCAGCTCCAGCCATTTTCATTTTCTTTTCATCTCTTCTGCAAGTTGAACAACAAATTTAGCTAAATCATAGGCTTGTTCGCCTAAGATCACTATCATAGGCTCTTTTCCAATGTCTCCCTTATGGTAGATAACATCAGGAGTCTTTCCAACCCTTTTAATGGCTTCCCTTACTCCCCAAGGAATGGTCATTCCCTCAACCATTTTAATCTCTTCAGGCTCCTCTTTCCTATCGTAAAAAGAAATTGTCATATGTTGCCGTTCCAAAATTTTAA
>Ga0129298_10001361_pt1 | contig 10243 bp, 7 predicted proteins | sample I19B2metaG_FD_94707 | JGI IMG/M metagenome (GOLD analysis project Ga0129298, IMG submission 94707) | Lake sediment bacterial and archeal communities from Gulf of Boni, Indonesia to study Microbial Dark Matter (Phase II) - ​I19B2 metaG | ecosystem: Environmental > Aquatic > Freshwater > Lake >...
GCCCGGGGGACATCGTTACCGGGCGCGTCGCGGAGCTGTTGGGCGGGTGGGCCAAAGTCGAACTGGGAGAGGGTATCACGGCCAAGTGCCCGGTGCCGCAGCAGCCCGAGGCGGGAACTTCGGCCCGCGCGGAAATGAGGAGAGCCGACCTGGAAACGCTAACTGCCATGCTTTCAACAAAATGGAAGCAGGGCAGATCTTCGGCGGCTCCCCACCCCGAGCCGGTTCGCACCGGCCAGGTCCGCAGCTTCAAGATCGTGTCGCTCGATCCCGCGGACAAGCGGATTGAACTGGAATTGACCTGATCCCGGTCCCTCGCCAAGGTCCTCCACGCCGAGCGGGGGCGGGCCAAAGACCGTGACTTTTTCCGGCCGAGTCCGTCAACTAACTTGTTGACGGTTCAAAGCGAAGCCACGCTGGCAGGCAACTTGAACGGAACGGTGGCAGTGGATGAGGCGGCCTGGATCCGGGCCGCCCAGGACGGCGATCAGGATGCCTTTGAGCGCCTCGTCCGCGCCTACGATCAGAGTGTCCTCCGGCTGGCGATGAACCTGTTGCGGAGCGTGGAGGACGCTCACGACGTCTACCAGGAAGCCTTCCTGCGAGTGCACAAGAACCTCCACTCATTCCGGTTCGATTGCAGCTTCCACACTTGGCTTTACCGGATTGTGACGAACCTCTGCCTGGACCAGCTTCGGAGGAAGAAGGTGCGGCGCGAGGAATCGACTGTCGTCGAGACCGAGGACGGCCCCCGCGACATGCTGCAGGTGGTGGCAGAGGAGCGGGCCGAAGCCGATCCCCAGCGACGGCTTATGAGCCGTCAGTTGGGCACGCGGATAGCGGAAACGCTGCTAACGCTCACCCCTCGAGAACGGATGGTATTCGAGATGCGCCACTACCAAGGCATGCGGCTGAGGACAATCGGCGAGGTATTAGGAACCACAGAGGAGGCGGCCAAGAACTGCCTCTTTCGCGCGACGCAGAAGATGCGACACGCACTTGGAGATTTCGTATGAGCTGTGATGAGGTTAAGAACGAGCTGGCGTTCCTGCTTTACGACGAGCTTTCGTTCGAGCGGGAGGATGCCGTTCAGCGTCACCTCGAGGCGTGCGCGGACTGCCGCTGGGAACTGGAACGGGAGAAAGCGTTGCATGCAGCGCTGGATCGCGCCGAGGTAGCACCGGCAGCGGACCTTCTGGCCCGGTGCCGGCGAGACTTGCGGGAACGACTGACCAAACAAGCACGCCCAAGCCGCCTGGCGCAGTTGTGGGCGGATTTGGCTCGTGCGATGGCGATGCCGTGGCTCAAGCCGGTCGGCGCGGTCGGTCTCGTCGCCGCCGGGTTCTTCGCCGCGCAGTTTGTCCAGGGTCCGGGTTTGCTCCGGCGCGGCGCCGAGCCTTTGGCGGTCGAGCCGGTGGCGTCTCAGGTGCGCTATCTTCAGCCGGATCCTTCCTCGGGTAGCGTGCGCATCGTATTGGACGAGACCCGGCAGCGTGTTCTCACGGGCAGCCTGGATGACGCTGCCATTCAAAGTCTTCTCGTCTCAGCCGTCCGCGAGTCCTCCGATCCGGGCCTGCGGCTGGTGTCGATGGACATTCTGAAGAACCGTGCCCAGTCGGCCGAGGTTCGCTCGGCGTTGTTGCAGGCCGTGCAGACTGATCCTATCGCTGGTGTGCGGTTGAAGGCGATTGAGGGCCTCACGAGTTTCGCGGGGGACGCGGAAACGCGCGAGGTTCTCGCCAAAGTCCTGCTCACGGATGACAATCCTGGGGTCCGCATCCAGGCGATTGATCTGCTCACCCAGCACCGGGAAGCGAGAATCGCCGGCGTGTTACAGGAACTGCTCGATCGGGAGAACAACAATTACGTGCGCATGCGCTGCCAGAAGGCCCTGCGCGACATGAACGCATCGGTGGAGACGTTCTAGCCAAATGAAGGTAGCCTGGCTCATTCCCTTAGCTGCGGCGGCCGCGATGTCGCAGACCCAGGTCCCGGTAACCCGCGAAGGGGCTTACTGGGCGAGCACGATCAGCGACACGATCAGCGTGCGGGCGACTCGGCTTCGGGTTTCCTCACTCGGCCCGATAACAGTTCACGGCTCCAGCGGCAACGCGGTCTCTTACGCTGCAAAGAGGAAAGTGAAGGCGAAGACCGAAAGCGATGCCAGCCGGCTGTTTGGCGAGTTCTACCTCAAGAAGAAGCTCTCCGGCGAGGAGTTGTTGATCCTCGCCGGCCACCCCGACCGGGACGCCGCCACGATCGAGCTCGAGGTCCAAGTCCCTCGCAAGTATCGGAAGCATTACCTCGAGACTCAATACGGAACGGTGGAGGCGTACAATCTGGATGGCGAACTCGAAGCGGAAACCGGCGGCGGAAACGTGCATTTGGACGGCATCGGCGGCAGTGTCGGGGTGCGGACGGGCGGCGGAGAGGTGAAGATCGGGAAGATCGGCGGGGCGCTGCGGTGTCTTTCCGGCGGTGGCAACATGCGGGCGGAGTCGATCGGCGGCGAGGCGTTCTTCGAGACGGTCGGCGGGGAGATCTTCATTGGCAAGGTGACGGGTCCTGTCGAAGCCCTCACGGCCGGCGGCAACATCCATGTGGACCACGCGGCATCCTCGGTAAAGGCGAACACATCTGGCGGTTTGATCGACATTGCTTACGCGGGTGGGCCGGTGTTCGCGGGCAATGCCGCCGGTTGCATCAAGGTTTCGGCCGCCAAGGGTGTGCGGCTGGAGTCGGCCGCCGGGCCGATTCAATTGCGAGGCGTCTCCGGGCCGCTCAACGTGTCGGCGGTTACCGGCAATATCGTCACCGAACTGGGCCCCGACAGCCGGCTCGAGGATTCCTACTTGAACACCGGCTCGGGTGACGTTACGGTCTACATTCCGTCTAACCTCGGGGTGACGGTTCGGGCGCGGAATGAATCCTCCGGCAAGCTGAGGAGGATCGTATCTGATTTTCCGGAAGTCCGTACGCAATTAGCGGGCCTGCGCCAATCGGGCCCGTTGCTCGCCGAGGGTGAGATCAACGGCGGCGGGCCGACTTTGCGGATTCTGGCCGCCGGCGGAACGATCTATCTGAGGCGGCAGAGAGAGAATAGGTAGCAGCCGCTTCCCGGCGGACTGGCTGGCGAAGCGGGAGGGATTGCCATGAAAGCAATATTGATTCTGGTTTGTGCGGTAGCAGGGGTGGCCGTCGGGGCGGCGACGCAGCCGGAGTTCAACCTTCAAAGCGACAACGACAGCGAACTGGCGGCGGCGCTTGCTGCCGATGAGGAGAGCCCTGTCGAGGATCCGTGGAATCTGGAAGAACTGGAAGGCGAGGAACGGTTGAAGGTCCTCCTGGGAGGACCTCGCCGGAGCTTTCTCGGAATCGGCGTGAGCGAGATCGACGGCGAGCGCGCCAAGGAACTCCAGCTCAAGGAGGAGCGCGGCGTCGAGATCACCCGTGTCGAACCAGACGGCCCGGCGGACAGGGCCGGCGTGAAGAAGGGTGACGTTGTGATTGAGTACAACAACCAGCGCGTCGAGGGCACCGAGCAATTCGTGAGAATGGCGCGCGAGACGCCGCCGGGACGGCAGGTGAAGTTTGTCGTCAGCCGGCAGGGCCAGACGCACACGCTGGTGGTGACCGTCGGAAGCGCCAAGGACCACGCTTTCCACGTGGCCCCGAAGGTCGATTTCGATCGCTTGCGAAAGGACCTCGAAGGATTGAAGGGCTTTCACGTCATGCCGGAGATGCACTGGGAGTTCGACTCGTGGAAGGGCGCAAGGCTCGGTGTGGTGGTGGAATCCTTGCAGGATCAGCTTGCCGAGTACTTCGGCGTGAAAGAAGGAGTGCTGGTCCGTTCCGTGATGAAGGGCTCATCCGCGGAGAAGGCGGGGATCAAAGCCGGCGACGTCATCGTGAAGATCGACGAGGAGAAGATCACTTCGGCCCGTGAACTGACCAAGGCCGTGCGCGCTGCTCGCGCGAAGAAAACCTTCCCGGTTACAGTCTCTCGCAAGGGCAAGGAAATGACGCTCTCGGTCACACTGGAGGACGACCGTTCCTCCGTGGGCGAGCGCAAAGAGGAGCGCGTCATCCGCAAGACCGGGATCGAGAATTGAGGACGCCGCGGAAGGGCCGGGACTGCTTCAGGCCAGGTTCAGCACTTCTTTGAAGGTGCCTCTGTGGGCGTCGATCTTCTTCTGCAAGAGCATCAGCGCGTAGATGAGCTGCTCGGGGCGCGGTGGGCAGCCGGGAACATAGACATCCACCGGGATGACCTGGTTCACCGGAATCAGCGCGTAGTTGCTGAACACCCCCGTTGACGTGGCGCAGGCGCCCATCGAAATCACCCACTTCGGCTCCGGCATCTGCTGATAAAGCTGGCGAATGACCGGGGCCATCTTGTTGCTCACCCGCCCGGCGATGATCATCAAGTCCGCTTGACGCGGCGATCCGCGAAAAACCTCGGCGCCGAAACGGGCGATGTCGAAGCGCGACGCGCCCATCGACATCATCTCGATCGCGCAGCAAGCCAGGCCGAATGTCATCGGCCAGATGGAATTCTTCCGGGCCCAGTTGATCGCCTTGTCCAGCGTTGTGGTCAGCACGCCACCGGCGACCCCGGCCGTGTCTTCGCTGTCAATCCGCGCGAAGAAGTCCTCCGGCACATCCGAAAGGCCCGCCACGTTAAAACGGGCCGATTGGTCCAGCGCCATACTGCCATTCTCGCATGGAACGGCTACAATGGATCTTTTCGCGCCTTCTGCGCGCGCCTGCGACGCCACCGGCCTTTAGGCCACCAGCACGCTACCAACCTGATGACCGTACCGCACCTGTCGTTTGAGCCATCGCGAACTTACGCGCAGGCGCTCGAGCGGGCCGCCGCGCTGTGGGGAATCGAAGCCGAGTATTGGGACATCTGGGGCACGCGCCACGAGACCTCTGCTGAGGCGCGGAGGTCGATCCTCGAGGCGCTCGGCGTGCCCTGCAACACCCTGGAGGCAGTGGACCAGGCGGTCGAGCAGAGGCTTTGGGAGGAGTGGTCCCGCCCGCTGCCGGTCACTCTCGTCGTAAGCGAGAGCGAGCCGCGGGCGACGTTTCCGCTCAGCGTTCCCGCCGGGCTGGAGAACTGCGCCGTGAGGGTCGAGGTGCACTGGGAGGACGGCTCCAGCCAGGACTACGAACTGGGGCTCGGTGAGTTGCCGGCTTCGGCTACCGCAACGCTCCGTGGGCGGTGCTTCGTCAGAAAACCGGCGCCGCTCCCCCGTCAACTCCGGTTGGGCTACCACGCGCTCCGCGTTGTCGTCGTCGGTCTTGACGGAGGTGCGCTGGGGGGCGATGGGAACCTGATCGTGGGGCCCGACCGCGCCTGGCTTCCGCCGGAATTGGAGCGCGGAGGGAAGGCCGCCGGCGTGGCCGTAAGCCTGTTCGGGCTGCGGTCCGAGAGAAACTGGGGTTGCGGCGACTTCACCGATCTGGAGCGGATCATCGATTGGGCGGCCGAGGACTTCGGCGCCGGGTTCGTCGCGCTCAACCCGCTTCACGCCATCGCCAACCGCCAGCCCTTCAACACGAGCCCTTACCTGCCCAACTGCATTTTCCATCGCAACCCGATCTACCTCGATGTGGAGCGCGTTGAGGAGATTGCCGAATCAGCGCGTGCCAGGGCTCTGCTGGAGAGCCCGGAGGTGCGGGCTGAGATCGACGCGCTGCGTGAGTCGGAGTTCGTCGAGTACGAACGGGTCTACGCGCTGAAGATGCGGCTGCTGCGCCTTGCCTTCGAGACCTTCCTCGAACGCGGCCGGGAGGGGGCTGCGCGGGCTGCCGCCTTCGAGCAGTACTGCCGTCAGGAAGGGGAACTACTGGAACTCTACGCGATCCATTGCGCTCTGGACGAATGGCTGCACGCCCGGAACCCGGGGGTCTGGATCTGGCCGGACTGGCCCGAGGAATACCGTGACCCCCACTCGCCGGAGACGCGCGCGTTTGCGTCCGAGCACCACCAGAGTGTTCTCTTTCACAAGTACGTCCAGTGGCTGACGGAGTCGCAGCTCGCGGAGACGCAAACGTACGCCCGCCGCAAGGGCCTGTCGATCGGCCTCTACCACGACCTCGCCTTGGCGACGGACCGCTGCGGTTCCGACGTGTGGGCCCATCGTCCCTACTTCGCCACGCGATGCCGCGTAGGCGCGCCGCCGGACGACTTTGCCCCGAGGGGCCAGGACTGGGGCTTCCCGCCGCCGAACGCGCAGCGCCACCGCGAGGACGGCTACCGACTCTTCGCGGAGTCGATCCGGCAGAACTGCCGCTATGGAGGCGCTCTTCGCATCGATCACGTCATGCGTTTCTTCCGGTTGTTCTGGATTCCGGACGGCATGGAGCCGGCCGAGGGCACGTACGTGCGCGAGCCTCACGAGGATCTCTTGCGGATCATCGCCCTGGAGAGCGTGCGCCAGCGGGTCCTCATTGTCGGCGAGGACCTGGGCACGGTGGAGCCCAGCTTTCGCGAGGAACTTGCCCGCTTCGGCATCCTGAGTTACCGCTTGTTGTATTTCGAAAAGAATGAGCGGCGCGAATTCCGCGCGCCGGAGGAGTATCCGCGCCGGGCGATCGTCGCCGCCACCACTCACGACCTGCCGACGCTGGCGGGCTTCTGGCTCGGCCGCGACATCGAAGGCCGCCGCGAAGCCGGTCTGCTGGGCGACGACGCGGCCTATCGCGCTCAGCACGCTTCGCGCGCCGAAGAGAAGCAGAGAATGCTGGATGCCCTATGGCGGCTGGGCCTGCTCCCGGACGGGTTCCCGCGGGACGCAGCCAGTGTGCCGGTGTTGAGCGGCGAACTGCACAGCGCCATCATCGGCTTTCTGGCCATGACTCCATCCATGCTGATGGTGCTGAGTCAGGAAGATCTGGTCAAGGAGACGGAGCAGCAGAACCTTCCCGGCAGCACCTGGCAGTATCCGAACTGGCGCCGGAAGACCCGATTCACCACCGGCCAGTTGAAGTCGCTGCCGGAGGCGCGAGCCTTCACAGCGATGGTCCGCGACTGGCTGGCGCGGACCGGCCGCTAAACCGGGGACAGCCCGCATGTTTCCCATCCCGTTAGGGCTGAGGCGAGCCGCCCGGCCGGCTAGATCCACTGAGGGAAGCAGAAGTGTCACCCCCGCCGGGGAAGGTCTACAATACCAGTTGGAAAGGCGTGAGCCGATGGTGGAGCGACCCTCACCTGGCCGAGCAGTTCCGCCGCCGGCGGAGCCGGCGCGCGGGATCCGGCATCACTCGCCTTACGCGGGCACGTGGTTTCCAGACGATCCGGCCACTCTCAGCCGCTTGCTGGACGAGACATGGGCCAGATCCCATCGGCGCACCAGCGCCTACCTGACGCCAGGAGCTGTCGCCTTCGTAGTGCCGCACGCCGGCCTCGTGTATTCGGGCGCGGTCGCCGCGGCTGCCTACCGCCATATGGAGCAACAGCGGCCCGAACGAGTTGTGATCCTGGGCTTCTGTCACCGCGGCAGCTTGCCGGGGCTTTGGATCCCTGAAGTAGGCCAGTACGAGACTCCGCTCGGCCGGCTTGGCGTCGACGCCGATTGCGTCGCATTTCTCCTTGAAGATCCTCTCTTTCGCCGGACTCCGGAGAGCCGGGTTTGCGATCATTCGATCGAGATCCAGTTGCCGCTGCTTTACCGGGCCGCGCCTTCCGCCACGCTGGTGCCCGTGTATGTGGCTGCGCTGGATTCGGACCAGCGTGCGCAGGCGGCTGAACGGCTGGCGCGTTGTGCCGGTCCGCGGACCGTGTTTCTTGCCAGCTCGGACCTGACGCACTTCGGCAGTTCCTTCGGCTACAGGCCGTTTCCGGTGGACGCCCGTACTGAGCAACGCCTTCGTGACCTTGACTTCGAGATCATCGATGCGGCGGGCAGCTTGAGTGAGGGGCTGTTTCTGGATACGATCCGGCGGACGTCAGCGACGGTCTGCGGCTCCGATCCGATTAGTCTCCTGCTAGCTGTTCTGAGGGGCCTCGACGGTGACGATGAGATCTTTCAGAATACGCTGGACTACCAAACTTCCGGAGAGATAACCGGCGATTTCCACCACTCCGTCAGCTATGGCGCGCTGGGTTACTTTCCCTGGAGCGCCTTCCGGCTCGGCCCGGAGGAACAGGCCCAACTGCTGAGGCTGGCGCGGGAGACCCTGAGCGAGTACCTGAGTACCGGACGCCGCGAAAGGAGAAGCCATGCGGCTCCTCCTGCAAATCTCCCGGCGTTGACGAGCCAGTTGGCGGTCTTTGTCAGCCTTCACTCGAAAGGTCAGCTCCGGGGCTGCCTGGGCAGAAACACGACCGACGAGAGCCTGTGGCGGACCGTGCCGGACCTGGCACTGGCGGCGGCAACTGAGGACAGGCGGTTCCCCCCGCTGTCGCCCGGCGAGGAGGACATCGAGATCGAGATCTCAGTGCTTTCGCCAATGAAACGGATCGAAGACCGCGGCGCGTTTCGCGTCAACGAGCACGGTGCTCTGCTCGAAGCCGGTGGCCGTCACGGTTTGCTGCTCCCTCAAGTGGCCACCGAGCGCAACTGGGGCGCCGAGCAGTTCTTCGAAGCGCTGGCTCGCAAAGCCAACGTGAGCCCCAGCGTGTACGCCGACCCCTCCACTCGGCTCCACGTCTTCCGGGCGCAGATCATCCATTAGTCCTGGAGCGCGGAGGCGTCGGGGCTGCCCCATCCGGGCGTCCCCTATACTGCAAGAAATGCTTCTTCTCACCGGCCCCCCGGGTTCGGGGAAAACCACCCATGTTCTCCGAGGCGTTCGCGAGGCGCTCCAGGCCGGGAGAAGTGATTTCCGCCTTCTCGTCCCCACGGCCACCATGGCCGAGCACCTCCGCAACGAACTCGCGCGGGAAGGCTTCGTCCTCCGGCCGGGGCTCATTACTACTCCGTCCAGATTCGTGCAGCCATGGGTGGAAGATCTTCCCAAGGCCGGCCCGTCCTGTCTCGATTTCCTCGTAGCGAAGACTTTGGCGGACCTTTCGCCGGATGAGTTTCGGGCCGTGGCCGGATATCCCGGATTCCGGTCGTCGCTTATCAGCCTCATTGAGGAACTGTCCGTCGCGCGCGTGGATGCTGCTTCACTCGAGAGTGCGCCCGGAACGGCCAGGTCCCCTGCCGTGGAGGCGTTCGCGCGTACTTACGGGCACGTCGTGAAATCGCTGGAGCGGCGCGGGCTGGCGCTCGAAAGCGAGCGTCTGCGGCGGACGGCATCCCGTATTCGGAGCGATGGTCTCCCGGGAGTGAGGCACTTCTTTGTAGACGGCTTCTTTACGCTCTCCGAGCCGGAACTCGAACTGCTGGACGCCGTCCGGCGGCATGCCCGTCTCACCGTCACGCTCCCTTTTGGCCCGGGCGCCGGATTCGCCCGCGAGTCCTTGCTGAGGATGGGACTGGAAGAACGGCAGTGCGGAACACCGCGCCGGCAGCCCGCCGTCCATCTGGTCGTTGCCGGAAGCGTTGACCAGGAGGTGGAAGAGATCGTCCGCGAGATCCTCGAGGAAGCCGGCCGCGGCCGCCTGCTCCGCCAGATCGGGATCATCGTCCGAACCGCGGAGCCCTACCTTGCGCTGCTGCGGACCACCCTCCAGCGCTTCGGCATTCCTGCGCATTTTCACTTCGGCGAACCGCTGGCGGCGCACCCTGCGGTCCGCTGCCTGCGCGGCGCCGTGAACGCGATGCTTGGCGGTTGGGATCACGCGGACGTGCTCGAGGTCCTGCGGATGGCGGCGGGCGGCGAGGGCGCCGGACTCCACGTGGACAGCTTCGAGTTTGCGGTGTCGGAACGCTTGCCCGGCCGGGGTCTCGACGGTCTGATGGATCTCGCTCGCGAGCCTCGAATCCGTTCCAGACTCCGTGGCTTGGCCCTCCTGGAGCGCTGGCGGGACCGCGAGGCAAGCCCAGCCGCATGGGCACAGGAACTACACAATCTCACCGTACTGTGCCGCCGCGGCAGGCCGGACGAGCCGATGACCCACGAGGCCGCGCTCATCGAGCGTGGCTTCTCGGAAGCGCTCCGCGGCTTCGAGGCCGCCGTCGAGGACACTGCCGGGGTGTTGGGAGAATCGCCCAGGGTCGGTTTCCGTGAATTCTGGGAGCAGGTGGAAACCGCGCTACGCCTGGCTGTGCTGCGGGTTCCGGACCGGCGGAGAAATGTGGTCCACGTGATGGACGTGTTCGAAGCCCGCCAATGGGAACTGCCC
>Ga0129298_10001362_pt1 | contig 10242 bp, 5 predicted proteins | sample I19B2metaG_FD_94707 | JGI IMG/M metagenome (GOLD analysis project Ga0129298, IMG submission 94707) | Lake sediment bacterial and archeal communities from Gulf of Boni, Indonesia to study Microbial Dark Matter (Phase II) - ​I19B2 metaG | ecosystem: Environmental > Aquatic > Freshwater > Lake >...
ACATTGAAGCAAGGCTCAGGAAACTGAGGGCTGCTCCGCCTCTACCTCTTCTTGCATCGTGGACCGCATTTGAAATCCCCGTAATCACTAGAGGTGCTCCTGGCAAAGTGGATAGCTCACAGGTAGTGGATCCTCATGTAATCGAGATCAATGGCGAATATTACTGCTATTATGGCGCATACGATGGCAGTAACTTCAGAATAGGGCTTGCGAAAAGCAGAAACCTGGTCGAATGGACCAAGCATGGCGTCGTTCTGGACATTACCAAATCAGGAATAGAGAAAGTGGGTGTAACGACTCCCTACGTCATCAGAGTTCGAGAAGAACACTGGATGTACTATCATTCGTACGATGGCAGTCATGACAGAGGATGCTTGGCAACATCCCTTGATGGCATTAACTGGAAAAAGTACTCAGGTAATCCGATCATGGATGTCAATGCCGGGATTTTCTACTCAAGAAGGATCGACCCTGAGGTTGTTTTCTATGAACAAGGAATGGAGCCTCCGTTCAAGGCGATTTTTGGTGCATACGATGATGTTGAGTTCAGGTGTGGATACGCTGAGTCACGGGACGGAAAAACATGGTCAATCGATCCTGATCCCGTATTCATTAGGGCGCCGACAGGGGAGTGGGATGGCGTGCATGCCTATCCGTGCCATGGTGTCAAGGTGGCTGACACTTACTTCCTTCTATATCAGGGCTACGACGGAAGGAATTGGAGACTTGGTCTGGCTCACTCTAATGACCTCAGAAGTTGGAAAAGATACGCCAAAAACCCAATAGTCGGCCTCGGCGATTGGAATACCGTGAGCGCCGAAAATCCTTGTTTAATCAAGGTGGGTAACAACTTTGTGGGCCTATTCTGTGGAGCAAGAGCCGGCTCGGGTATATATCCGGATATATACGATATAGGTCTCTTCTATCAGACCACATAACGCAATCGTCTTGAAACATGACATATGGGATGCAGCCGGGAAAGAAGGGCTTCGTTCAGAGGTGTAATCGCCTCCTTTCTCAAGACGGCTATCAGGGCCGAACTCAAAGACTAGTCATTCCTGATCGTAAGGTTGTCGTTCTATATCCGACAGTAATGGAATTAACTAGATGATCCTGAGCAGCTCTTCGATGCCGCGGATACACGATTGCTCGCTATTCTTGGCTTGCTGGAGAGCTCTGATCTTCTCGTCGTCAGCAAGTTTCTTCTCTTTGGCCTTGTCTAGCAACTCTGCAATATTCCTATACTCGGTGCTTAGTAGTGTTGCTTGTTCTGAGATCTTCCCCTGGTGCTTTGATGCGATTTCTGAAAAGAAGGTTGATGCCATCCTTCTGCATTCGGACCAAACCATTCCATTCCACCAGTTCCCGTGGATGGCCCCGAACCCATCCCCCACCGCCTTTATCCAAGTGTCGTAAGCTTGAAGACCAACGTAGTAATGCTCCTCTCTCCAACCTTCTGGATCATTAACCATCTCCAACGCGGCGCTTAGGCCATCTGTTATGATCGTTCTGTCGTCTGCTTTTTCCGCCTTGTTGAACTTGAAGAAGTCGACATGGACCTCGTCCCCCAGCTCTTCCCAAGTCTGGAACGTCAGTGTCTTGGGTGGAAAGTCGAACTTGGGCCATGGTTGCTCAACCTTAAAGCGCGTGCCATCATAGCCGGAGATGAGTTGGTTTTCCATATTGAGAAGGGAGCAGGGACTACCGGCATCTATACTGTTCCTTAGAATGTCTTCAACTTTCTTCCTTTCCTCTGGTGTGCTTTTGGCAGAGTAGAATCCAAGTTCTGTTATCCCGATCCCGAGATTTTTCACCAAACCATTGAAGCTCTTGCGGTTCCAGACGTATGGACCGCTTGGACAGAGCTGCTCATGAATGTTAATCAGAAATGCGTGCCCAGAGCCTCCGAACAACCAAGCGTCACTGACAGTGATGCCAAAGTAATCAGCAACCCCCTTCAAGACTCCCATCAAGGTTGTGTTAAACGGATGCATCCTAAGGTTTGGAATCAACTTCTCTTCCACAGCAGATTCACCGTTGCTGAAGGCCCACTACGACCTTATTTATCTGCTTGCGTTTTCAGGGGTCACGGATGCTCGTCTGCTGGACTGTTCTTGATTCTGGCACCGGCGATCCTTAGCTCTAAGATGTTGTCGCTCGAATGAACTATGTCGCAGCCGTATGCTCAGTGATTTGACTAATATATTGCTCCATAGAAACTGACAAACCAACCCGCTTCTCCTGGGAAACCGACGAATCTGCAAAAGGGAAACCAACTGACTTTCTTCGGGATGTCCTTTACGGCCATGTCCTGGCCAAGATAGACGAAGCGAGCATCTGGGCCGCCCAATCTCTCCACAACCCTGTTGATGGCGTATTCATCCGTGATCCAAGGGGCCCAGGCGAAAAGAAGCAGGGTCACCAATATTACAGTTGCGATGGCTTTAGTTTTGATGTTCACTATCAGAAAATTCGTGTTAGGTCTAATAAATCTTGCTTCTGATGTCTCTATCAATATTAGAGCGGCTGAAGCGAGGATTATTGCGGATGGTGGGATTTCTTTCGCAACTCCAACATTGTTGTCTTGACGCGCGCGCGCGAGACGGAATGAGCAGGATGCAGGGCGTCATGAATGTGTACCCCTATGCGATGCAGATACGCGTGAATCCGGTGGCACTCACGACACCACATTCGGCGGACACCAAAGGTGTCGTCAGTGGAGGAGGGAGCTACATCGAGTTCATGATTCCGGGATTATTGATGATGACAATGATCACCTCCGTCATGACAGGCCTGCCGCGCGCTATTGCTTACGAAAGGGATGTGGGGACACTGAGCGGCTTCTTGGTAGCACCAATTAGCAGAGCCTCGATCATAGCTGGAAAGGTTCTGGGACGCATGATTCGAGGGATAATCCAGGGAATCGCATCTCTTTTTCTGGCGATGCTTCTCTTCGGAATAACGATTCACGGGGACCTCCTATTGGTAATTCTGACTCTACTGCTTGGGGTTTTCAGTTTCGTTGGCCTAGGCATAGTGCTCACCTCGGTCGCTGAAGATGAAGAGACAGCTGGCATGATAATGATGACGTTGACGATGCCGATGTTGTTCCTAAGTGGAATATTCTTCCCGATTCAGATGATGCCCAGTTTCATGCAAACGATTTCCCACTGGCTTCCATTCACTTATGCGATCGATGCTATCAGGAGGATAATGATATTCGGGGTGACCTTTGCTGACATATCCACGGACATAATAGTTCTGGTCACCTTCGGCGTCATCATGCTTATAATAGCAATTCCGCTATTCAATCGGGCAATGACCCAATGACGTGGCAATCCAGCTTTTGCGTCAGTGGGACATCTTGAAATCGCGATGAAAGCTTAATTATCGCTTGCGCCGTAGGCCGTTGATGATGAGCAGTCCGAACGCAGACGAGAGATTCAGACAACTCAGTGAAGAGATGCTCAAGGACATCCTAGAGGTTAGTCCAGGGCTTGGCACCTCTCTCGGACTACACGAACCATATGACTACCTTCTGCCCGATGGATCTACGAGAGGGATTGTTGAGTCTCTTCAGCTGATGGAGAGATGGATAAGGCGTTTCAGGAATACCGTGAACTACGAGGAACTGAGCGACGATAACAAGATAGACTGGGAAGTGTTGGAGAAATCGTTCGAGCTTTCGAAGTTCTCGTTCTATGAATTACGTACATATGAACGGAACCCAAACGCATTCGACCTGATAGGCGCGCTTCTCTTCATCATGTTGACGAGGGAGTACGCTCCTTTGGAGAAGAGGATCGATGCCATAGCCTCAAGACTGGAGAAGACCCCAAAATACTTCGAGGAATTCCGGTCAAGGTTTGAGGAATCGATGCCCGTGAAACTCTGGACTGAAGTGGCACTGGAATCGGCCGGGAGCATAGCGGGGTTCCTTCAGTTCATATTACAAGTGGCAAAGGGGAAGGTCTCCGATCAGGTTTATGTTAGGCTGGAAAAGGCTGTCGAGAATCTCCAGCCTGTTTTCGGCTCCTATGTCGAATGGCTGAAAGACCTACTCCAAAGAACTACCGAAGATTGGGCAATCGGCCGGGAGAAATTTGAGAAGTACCTGGAACTGAGGGAGTTGGGGCTGACATCAGACGAAATCCTGGATCTTGGCGAAAGATATCTCAGGGATCTGAAGGTGGAGAGGGCAAGACTCTGTAGGGAGATAGCACCTGGCAAGCCCTTGGATGAAATCATGGAAAGCATACGGGAGAATGCGCCAGAAACTTTCGAGGACGCATTGGAATTCACGAAGAAGACGATGGAGGACGCGAGAAGATTCGTTCAGGAGAAGGGCGTGGCGACCGTCTATCCCGAGGACAAGCTGATTGTGAACGAAACCCCTGCATTCATGGCACCTCTAATCCCATTCGCAGCCTTGAGCATGCCATCCAAATTCGATCAGCCGCAGATTGGTGTATATATAGTGACAAGGCCGAAAGAGATCGCGAATCTGGAAAAGCACCTCAATTATAAGTGGATAAGGAATGTCGCAGTTCACGAGGCCTTTCCGGGCCACTTCTTGCAGGGAGCGATCTCGAATCGCGGGAGCTTCATAAGGTTATTTGGGAGTGGGAACGAGACAGTGGAGGGCTGGGCTCACTACTGCGAGCAGATGATGGCCGAGAAGGGGTTCATAGCAGACAAGGAAACAAGACTAATTCAAACCAATGACATGATCTGGAGGGCGGTGAGGATAATCGTGGATGTCGGGCTCTCAAGGGGCGAGATGAGCTTCGATGAAGCTGTTGAAATGCTCATGAAGGAAGCCGACATGTCAAAGGAAGGCGCGACTGCAGAAGTCAAACGCTACACGATGACGCCCAGCTATGCACTGTCATATCTTGTCGGGAAGCATCTGATACTGCAGCTGAAGGAGGAAGTGAAGAACAGAATGGGAAGCAAATTTAGTGATAAGTTCTTTCATGATACGATAACGGCAAATGGCTATCTGCCCGTGTCGCTGCTGCGAAAGGTATTCGATCAAAACATTACGAGATTGGAAACACCTACCTAGACCCGCCTTTCAGGGTTACGCTATTGACGCCTAGGTGACCATGGTGGCTCGCGCTGTCGTGTGTGTTCAATCTCTTTCGATGTTGAGCTACCAATCGCAAGCTTTTCAAGCTGGCGCGACTCAACTCACTCTAACCGAATTCCATTCGTAGATTGGGCATCCTCAACTGAAATCGTGGGATGTAGGAGGCAGCGCCGAACGAAAAGTGATAAGTAATAGAAATGGGACAAATGCCCCTGAAGAGAAAGGGACAAGGGTGAAGGCTGAGGATTGCATGGATTCTCAGAGTGGGGCAACGATTTCGCAAGAGCTCCGTCTTTGGGGATTGGCTGGCATCTTCCAATGGAGTTGAGGGTTAGGAACCTGCTGGTTCATGACCAAAGCAGGGAGGCGAATCCTAAGCAACAATAGGTGGGTAGGTGATGAAGAGCCCAACGCCAAATCACAACAGGAAAGCAGATCCCTTCGTTCTTCTATTTGTCCTTCTGGCTCTCACTATTCCCGTGAATTCGGTGATCCTCGCATCAAAGAATCTGTCAGTATCGCTAGAAGGCTCGATCTACTCCCCTGCCAAGTATGATGTATTCGCTGGTAGACTCAATCCGAGAACCGCTTCGCTGAAGACCAACGAGACTGCCGAGGTCGAACTCTCTCTTAGCCCAGAATCCAGCGTGGGAGACGTAGAGGTGGCCATATTCGCACCACGCCGGTTAGTCACTGTGAACGCTACCTCGAGTAAAACCATCACACTCGGAGACCTGAAGGCAGGCCAGATCACAAGGGTCGTCTTCTTTGTATCTCCAAAGTTGGAAACCGATTCATATGTCGCAGTACTGGTGAAGGGCCAAGTCGGTTCGAGGAAGATAGTCTCGGGGTATTACCTCCATGTCTCTCCTCCAGACACAATGGCCTCATCTTCTGTCACAGATGAATTCATCAGGGTTATGGTAGTGCCCTTTGAAGAACCCAAATCTCCTCCCAGCAGCGGAGGCTCCAATTCGAACTCGGGATACGTAACAGTAAGGGGCTCGTTCCTGTTCATGGATACAGACAACAACTTAAGGCCAATGATATACACTCACGTAATCCTGTATGACTATGAGCCGCCCAATACATACAGGATCGTAGCGGAGAATTTCACTGATGCGAATGGCAGCTATTACTTCAGGGTTCTCAACAACGATTCTTCCGGCGGTCTTGATGTTCGTGTCGGTGTTCGCAGCGAAACCCAAGGCGCAGCCACAACGAGGACTTCGCTGGGGCAAATCTACGAGGCAGTGACATCAACGCAAATGGACGTTCCAGATGGAGGCGTTGTCGACTATGGAACCCTCTACCCATCAAGCTACAATGACGCTTGGGTGATTGCAGTCTACTGCAAGAAACAATCGCTGTGGATACTCACGAGGACAAGCTGGGCGCGTTCCGTTGTCGACGCAAGATGGCCATATCAGAGCTGGCCTCACTCGCATGGCGATTCAATGCATTTCCCTGACAGGTCAGCCTTCAACTGGGACAAGTGGGTGGTCTATCACGAGTACGCGCATTGTGTGATGTATGAGCTCTATGGATACTTCCCCTCTGGCTCGGGCCCTGATCCTCATTACATCTGGAGCGAGTCAAGCCCAGGATTTGCGTTTGTGGAGGGCTGGTCTGAGTTCATGACATCCGCAGTCGAGAATGATCCAGTGGCAGGATACTGGAGCTACGGGTATTATAATGGACATGGAGGGAACATGGAGACAAACGACTGGTACAACTGCCAGGATGTCGGAGATATGGACGGGGACATTGTGGAGGGCTCTGTGGCCAGCATACTCTGGGACATCTTCGATCCAATCAATGACGACAACTTGGCTTATCCAAGCGGGACTTCATCGGATGGATTCGATGAGATATTCGATGTCATGAAGCAGCGGAAACCGAACAGCATCAACGAGTTCTGGACCTACTTCACGTCCAGCTACGATCATCTATATGAACTCTATCAAGTTTACCTCCTATATGGAATAAACAAGGACATGACGCCTCCGAGCACTCCGACCCAGTCTCGTCCAATCAGCGGAGCCCGTGTCAATCCAAAACCCTTCCTGAACTGGACCGCTGCAACAGATGATCTCAGCGGAGTTGCGAACTACACCTTGGAGGTAGATACCTCAATGTCGTTCAACACAGGGAACCTCAGGAGGATATCTGGAATAGCTGCCACAAACTATACTCTGACACAGAATCTCTCTTTGGGGCTCTGGTATTGGCGCGTAAGGGCTCGTGACCGAGCCGGAAATAATGGATCCTTCAGCTCAAGCCGGACGATGATTTGCGATAGGATAAGGATATCCTCAGGAGGCGCCAGCGATGGCCGTGATGATGTGGGGCGTAATATCACGATTTGGTACAAGGTCGTCTACAGATACGATAACGCTAGCTTAGATTCCGGTAAGGGGATCGTTCAAATAAATGGAAAGAACGCGACCTGGTCTGCTGCCAGGCAAAGATGGGAGCTGAATGAAAGCAGGTCCTCGGTTCAGAAGGTAACCTATCAAGTCACTGCTGTTCAGGATACAGCAAATGGGATAACTGGAATCGACGATCTCGCTGGCTCGAGGAACGCGATCTGGGACAGGATCATACTATTCGGCGGAGGGGTCAGTGCGACTTTCGTGAACACTGGTCTCACCGAAACGATCTGGTTAAAGGCGCAGTATGAGTATGACCTGACCCAGTTCAATTCCACGTGTGGGAAAATCTACCTGAATGGCTCCCAGATGACATGGTTCGGTTCAAGGAGCAGGTGGGAGCTCAACTATACCTCGAATGATCCAAGGAAATTCACCTTCCTTATCAGCTCAATGATCGACAACCTCTATGGGCTGACGGCGATAAATGACACGTTCGGACAGAAAAGCATCATCTGGACCGACCTGCGTCTGAACCCAGTCAATGCTTCGCCGGCCTCAGTCGTGAACCTAGACAACAATATCACACTATATGCAAAGGTCATCTGGGGTCACAACAATTCAGTTGTGGTGGGAGCCCACGTGAGCTTGAATTCCACGCTTGGAACCGAGACTTCGAATGGTACTGGCTGGGTAAGCTTTCTGCTTCAACCGAAGGTCAACGTCACGAGATTCACCTACGTCCTGGAGCCGTTGAACGATTCAACCGGTCAGATAACCAGAGGCATATCGAGAACAATCGCAGTTGCATGGACGCAATTGGTTGTGGCTCAGGTTCAAGTGGATAGGAGAATGGCCAACACAGGAAGCCCGATAGAAATACTTGCAAAGATCACCTGGGCACACAATGGCTCCGCAGCGATTGGAAGCCAAGTGGGTGTCAATGGTTCGGCTTCAACTGGTTTCGCGAATGCCTCAGGCTGGGCGAAAGTCGCGGTGACGAATGACCTCCCTGCAGAATGGGCCTATAGAGTGAAAGCACTGAGGGATGCGTTTGGCTACGTAACCAATTCCACCGAACTGACAACTCTGAAGCTGACATGGTCTGAATTATGGGTCACATCGATATGGTCCAATGACTCCTTATTGAACATCGGAGAATCTGCCCACGTGAAAGTCCAGTCGAGATGGGCACACAACAATTCGGCAATCGTAAATGCCATCATAGCAGTGGATGGAACACAAAGCCCCACAAATCAGACTGGATGGGCCTCGCTGAATATCACTAGGAATCTGGCTGGCAAGTACGTCTTGATCGCCGAAGTGATTTCCGATTCCCTAGGCCTTGTCACGAAGTGCACGATGAAGAAGAACGTCACGGTCACCTGGACCGCGCTGAGAATCGACGTGATGACTTGGAACAGCGATCTAGTCAACGCAGGGGACGTCATACAAGTCTATGCTCACTTGGCATTTGCCCACAACTCGAGCAGCATAGCGGGAGGGAGTATATCACTCAACGGAACCAGTGCCCTGACGAATAGCACTGGTTGGGGTAACTTCACAGTTCAGGAAATCACCGCACTATCCCGCATTTATGTCGTCAAGGGAGTCCGCGATCCATCTGGCGAATTCAACGTTTCGGAGAATGAATGGGCTCACGCATTCACTTGGACGGGGCTGAACATAAGTGAGATCCTTTCAAATGCAACCATGTGTGCAGTCAATGGCACAGTCAGAATATTGGCCCGGGTCGTGTGGGCCCATAATGGCTCCTCGATATCAAATGCTCTTGTGGAGCTGGCTGGAAATTCCTCTTCGCAACAGGTCAGGACGAATTCTTCAGGCTACGCCATCTTCAATGTCACGGCCAACGTGGTCGGCGACTATCTATATAACGCAACGGGCAGGGAAGCGCAGGGGATCACTGAGGGACTCAAATGGAGATCCCTTCGGGTGAAGTTTGGCACAAAACGCAATATGACTTTGCATCTCAAGCAGGGTTATAACCTGATGTCTTTGCCCCTGTTGAATGAGAGTCTCACGGCATCATCGCTGCTCAAACTGATCGGGAATGCTTCGCAGAGCGTTTTCATGTACAACGCCACTGCTGGAAACTATGTGTCATATGACAGAAAGCTGGTAGAGTTCGGGATACCTCAACCGGACTTCGAGATAGAGCCGAACGCCGGCTACTTCGTGTATGTAGAAAGTGACAAAGACTTCACTTTAATTGGAATAGACAACGTCTTTCGGCGGAATGTACACTTGAAAACAGGTTACAACTTGCTGGGATGGACTTATACAGAGAATAGCAATGTCACTTCAGCCTTCATTCGTTTCAGCGCAATCGACAGCGTTTTTGCTTTCAATTCCACCACTCAGAAATACACATCGCATGACCGAAAACTGGCCGAATTCGGAATACCTCAGCCTGACTTTGCGATTGTTCCCGGATGTGGGTATTTTGTTTTCTCAAATGTGGAGTGCGATTTATATTATGAAGCTGGCTGACATGGGGAATCCAACGATGGTGGCCGACTCAAGATCACGATCCCATTGGATCATACTACTCACGCTGATAATGTTGCTCTTGGGTTCCTGCAGCCTGAGTTCTGTAATGGGGATTGGTGTACCGTTCAATGTCTACGGGTTCGTTAGAGATGACATAGGGAGTGCCTTATCTGGAGCAACGGTGGTCGTGAGATCTCCAATAGATCAGGGATCAACGACTACCGATCCGCAAGGCAGGTATGCAGTCACGCTCACTGTAAACGG
>Ga0129298_10001364_pt1 | contig 10233 bp, 7 predicted proteins | sample I19B2metaG_FD_94707 | JGI IMG/M metagenome (GOLD analysis project Ga0129298, IMG submission 94707) | Lake sediment bacterial and archeal communities from Gulf of Boni, Indonesia to study Microbial Dark Matter (Phase II) - ​I19B2 metaG | ecosystem: Environmental > Aquatic > Freshwater > Lake >...
ATGAGCTGCTACCTAGGGTATCTAATTGCGCCGACACATCTGTGCTTCGCCTTCACCGCAGACTATTTCAAATGCTCCCTCAGCAAAATCTACAGATATCTGATTCCTTCATTTCTGTTAACCTTTGCAACCTCAATTCTTACTTACTATGTGCTAAACTAGAAAATAGGAGCGTGCGCAATAAATACGCGCGAAATTTAAATACTCATGTAACGTTAAGGTGACCATATGAGGAAACTTTCTAGATGGTTAATTATTGATGCCCTTCTTTTGGCTTGTTCAATTATGTATCTTTTTATCGACCTGCTATTTATCAAAGACACAATCTGGGCTATAGGAGCGCTTTTAGCCATTTTTATTTTTTCTTTCCGATTAGGCGAAGACTTGAGAAAGCGAAGGCTCAACCCATAGCCTTTCAATCTGCCTTCAAAGTGAAAGAAGCCGTTTCTTCGCCCATGTCAAATTGGGTACCCATCACATTCCTTTTTATGGTTTTAGGGTGAGCTAATCCATCATTTAGCCCTTCTGCGATAGCATCGCTTGAAAGCAATTGTTTTTTTACAAGAGAGACCAATAGGATATTTCAGAGATATGGAGAGAAATTGACGATGTCCCAAGTAAAAGGTATATCAAAGTCTATTTTCGTAATTGGGCTTGTCATCGCCGTTGCGACATCAAGTGTCATATCTATCCTAGCCTCGATGCAATTTGCAAGGGGTCCTCAAGGGCCTCAGGGGCCTCAAGGCCTGCAAGGTTTGCAGGGTCCACAAGGAGTCCAAGGACCAAAAGGAGACAAGGGAGAATCAGGTGCCCCGGGCAATCAAACTGTAGTCTACCAAAACGTCACAGTGTATGAAAACAGGACATTGGTTTCCGAAGTCTATCAGAAAGTGAGAGATTCCGTTGTGTTGATCCGAGGAACGTTAAGCAGCGGAACTGTGCAAGGCTCAGGTTTTATCTATAATTACTCTGGATACATGATTGTCATCACGAACAACCATGTTGTTCAGGGTTCCCTCTCACTGAGTGTGACTTTCTCGGATGGAGACGGCTACGCTGCTGTAGTTAACGGGACGGATCCATACTCGGATTTGGCGGTATTGACGGTTGTTGGCGCCAATGAATCCGAGTTTAGGCCAGTTTCAATCGTCAGTTCATCGACGTTAAGAGTTGGCGACCCTGCGATTGTTATTGGAAACCCGTTTGGTCTAGTCGGATCGATGGCAACCGGCATAATCAGCGCCCTCGGAAGAACTATCACGGAAGATGATGCAGGCGGCTTTCCAATTGCAAATATCATACAAACGAGCACGCCTATAAATCCTGGCAACTCCGGTGGCCCACTGCTGAATTCTGACGGCTATGTTGTGGGAATAACGACGGCGATAGTTGCGGACTCTCAGGGATTAGGCTTCGCAATACCTTCAACCACTATACTCAGAGAAGTGCCCTCCCTTGTGGAGTATGGCAGCTACGGTGGGCACTCATATCTAGGGGTAATGGGGGAAGACATGAGCTACGAGCTTGCTCAGAGTTCAAACATTCCAGTAACATACGGCTGGCATATTGTGAATGTCGTAGCAGGTGGACCTGCGGCCAAAGCTGGAGTTCAAAGCGGAGACGTTATTATTGCCATGAACAGAACGCGAATCATAAATGGCGACAATTTGTCAAGCTACCTTGAAGAGAACACGCTGCCAGGCGATGTTATTATCTTAAAAATAGTCAGAGGAAGCCTAACACCGGAAATTCCATTGACATTGGGAACAAGGCCTTAGCCTTTGAATTAGACTACGTCGTCGGGAAGCGCATATCAGATTAGATTACGCTGTGTCTGGGGATGTACACGCTGATGAAGAACCTAGTGAAATAGCTAGAATGGGAAAACAGTTGAAGCGACCCAAGCCATGATTAGAGCATTGAACACTGCACCGTACCACACGCTTTTTGTGTTCCTATAGAACCACCAAGAGCATGTTGTTGTGATCATGAAAATCGGGACTATCAGCCAAAGGAACTCAACTAGGAATCCGACATAGCTGGGGAAGATCCAGAGGTTGAACAGCACTATTGGCACATACTGCAGGCAGATTACAGCGACGAAGGGTGCGACTTTGCCGAGAACCACTTTGCTGCAGCTTAACAGATCGGATAGAAGCCCTTGTTTTTCGCTTGTCCAGTCATGAAGTTCATGAAGGTAAAGCCCCTCCACCAAGAAATATGCCAGAAAGAACGGCAAAAATGCAAAAAAGGCGAAGATGCGTCTTGCCGAGGTCAGACCCCGGAATATAGGAATGACGATTCGCAGATTGACGTTGAATACGCCTTGCAGCAGACTCACGACTGCAAACATCAGTATGAAAAGAACTAATGCTATAAAAAGGTGGTTTCCATCGAATGCCTCTACAATGGTTGCCTTGAGTCTGATCTTCACTTTAGAGAATCTAGGTAGAAATCCAACCAGCACAAGAAGACCAACTAGGCCCACAGAAAGCATCCACCAAACTATCGAAGCTCCGAAGATCAAAGGAGGAAACGAGATGGCAAATCCAACAAAAAACATGGGCAGAAACAGGGCGAGCCCAAGTATTCCCCAAATTCCGAATATCTTCCAGTCCCCCAGAACATCATGTTCCAGTTTGACCGTTCCTTTCTCTTGTCTTGGTCCAACAACACGGGTCAAAGGGAAAAATGCAAGAAAGACAACCCCGAAAAATGCTGCAAGACCCACTAGGATAGCCGCTTCTCGTTCAACGTAAATCAGATTCGCGCCAATTCGGGTCACCAAAACCTCTGGAGATTTGAAGACATTCTCCATCCACGCGACAGTCTCCGAGACGACTACTGAGTCAAAGGGCTCAAAGAGGTGCGTAGTTGTCGGCGTAACGAGTTTCCTAGCTGTTTGAGATGAAAAACTGCCGTACACGACCCCTGGAACTACTTCCTGCTGGGTGCCGAAGGCTGGCAGCAGCTCTGCTGCAAGCTGGGTCAGGTTGAATAGAACGTCGTATTTGCCCACGATCACCAAGAGATTCTTCGGGAAAGTCGAGTTCAACACGCCATACGCTGGACCTGCGGAAACATCACCTAATCCTCCTGCAACGAGAACCGAAGCGCCGATTCCGCCATCTTCGGCAAACGTTGCTCGGACTGCACCTGCGCCGAGGCTATGACCCACTAAGCCTATTGCAGACGCATTGACAAATGACTGCGACTTGAGATACTTTACTGCTGATAAGACTCCAAAGCTTGGCTCGTTCGCTCCTTCTTCAACTGCTCCTCCAGAACCTCCATGCCCAAGCAAATCCAAGCAGAGAGCAACAAAACCTCGCCTCGCAAGTTCCAGCCCAATGCCGCTCATCATCTCCTTGGAACCGCCTATCCCGTGTGCTAAAACAATCGCTGGTGAAGGATTTGTGGCAGAAGCAGAGTTCGGTCGATACAATAGCCCACTGAGCTCTCTGCTGCCATCAGCTATCGAAACGGTTTTCACTTCCAATTTTCCAAAATCCGAGTCCAGCATCATGGAAATGAAGATTCCTAAAAGAAAAATCGACGCCATGATCACAGTGGCAAAGAAACGCGTTCGAGCGCTATTCATAGGTCACGCCTAAGACATGCTAACAGCTGAGACGTATAAAGCATTGTCTGCCTCGCTCTTCAAAGCAACTCTGCCCTGAAAATAAAATATTGCTGAAGCTTCGGCAGCACGGCTCCGTAATAGTCTTAGGTGGAGCAATCCTAGGGGTACTTTCACCTAATGTTCTGTGTTTGATTCATCACCCGCACAATCCCTCTTTTTTCTCTTTTGCGCGAGCAACGCTTGCCTATTCCGAAGAATTATAAGCTCTTTGATCCAATTGTAGTCTGAGGCATGTGAGAAATGGTGGATCATACAATCGTGCATTTCGAGATTCCTGCTGACGATGTAGAGAAGCTTGGAAAATTCTACGCTGAACTCTTCGGGTGGAAGATTGAACGATGGCCAGGGCCTTCGGATTATTGGACGATAATGACTGTTCCCACTGACGAGAAAGGCGAGCCAATCAGACCAGGCGTCAATGGAGGACTCATGAAAAGGCAAAACCCTCAGCACAAACCAGTCAACTACATCTTAGTTGAGTCTGTAGACGAATATTCCAAAAAGATCGAAGCCCTAGGCGGAAAAGTCGTCGTTCCAAAGACACAAGTCCCGGGGATATGCTGGTGGGCATTGGCTGTCGATCCCGAAGGCAATCAATTTGCAATAATGGAAAGCATAACATAGCCTGCACCTCTGGGACACCTTAGCGCGCGCTTTGTGTTAGTCAACGGACCACAACCGAATACCACAAAACCGAAGATACACTCCCGGCGTGCTCTCTCTATAAACAAGGTTTGAACCTAAGACAAATGAAGAGATCGCCCGCCTCTTCCTTTTTTTAAATTTTTTAGAAAATAGAATTTTCGGGTTACATGCAGTCAAACCAATTTCTGCAATTTTATTTGATGAGCCGATTCTTCATTAAGTTTATGCTTAAAACGAAAAAAATTGGAGTAACAACGATAATCCAGAGAAAGCTAAGCAGTAGAGAGGCTTCAATGTTGCCAAGAATTAGTCCTCTGGTCAGATTCACGACATGCGTAAGAGGAAGAAAAACCAGTGCTACTGTCTGGACTGATTGAGGAAGAATCGTTAAAGGAAAAAATGTTCCGCTGAGAAGAAACATGGGCGTTATAAACAGGAATCCTGGGTAGTTAAAGAAGTCAATGTTTGGTGCGATTGCCGTGAAACACATTGCCAAAGCCGAAAACATAAGCCCAACGAGGAAAGCGAACAGAGGTACCAAAATGAATAGTGAGCTTGAGACTAAACCAAAAATTGTTACTATGGCCAATACAATTGTGGAGTTTATTACGCTGCGGGTGGCACCCCACGCAAGCTCTCCTGCTATTACCTCTTCTACGCTTACGGGAGTCGCTATAATGGCGTCGAAAGTCTTTTGGTAATACATGCGGACAAAGGAACCGTAAGTGCACTCAAAGAACGATCCATACATCATGGAAACGGATATCAAGGCTGGGGCTATAAACTGAATGTAGGAGACACCTTGAATTGGCATGACGAGACTGCCCAAGCCAAAGCCTAATGCTAATAGATAGAAAACGGGTTCAAACAAAGGTGGGAAAAAGTTTACTTTGTAGGTTTTCATGAAGGCATCAAAGTTTCTGCGCCAGACTTGCCAAAGTCTACGGGTTAATCTGGGCAATTTGAAGACTGAAGCAACACTGTCCGACATTTTCATTCTCTAAGCCTTCTACCTGTTAGTTTAAGGAAGACGTCTTCTAGATTAGCGCGTCTGATAGTTGCGCCTTTAGCAGGAAAATCTTTGAGAAAGCTCTCAAATACTCCATGGGGCTGCTTTGTAAACACGTGTATCTTGTCGCTTGACATTTCAATTCTGGTGTCTGGAAACTTTTCCTGCAAAATCTTAATTATGTTTACATCATAATCGACCTCTAGAACTTCTTCGCCAATGTGTTTCTCTATCAAGTCTGCTGGAGAACCCTCTTCAATAATCTTTCCATTATCCATGATCAAGAGACGGTCGCACAGCGCAGCCGCCTCTTCCATATAATGAGTTGTCAAAATTATTGTAACCCCCTGCTTCCTCAAGCTTAGAATTTCATCCCAAACCAGATGGCGAGCTTGAGGATCAAGACCAGTTGTAGGTTCATCCAGTAAGAGTATTTGGGGTCTATTGATCAAAGCTCTCGCCAAAATTAATCTTCGTTTCATGCCAGTTGACAACTGATCAATGATCACTTTTCGGTTTTTCTCCAGCCTGAAGAATTTTAGTAGCTCGTCGGCCCGCTTAGCGGCTTCAGCTTTTGGGATGTCGAAATAGCGCGCGTAAACTAGCAAGTTTTGTTCAACTGTGAAGTCTGGATCAAGATTATCTTCTTGAGGAGCAACACCTATCATGCTCTTTATCTCTCTCGGCTTTTCAGATACATCCATGCCCGCAACAATCAATTCTCCGGAGGTTAAGGGGAAAAAACAATAAATCATCTTTACCGTGGTTGTTTTCCCAGCGCCATTAGGCCCCAGAAAACCAAAGCATTCTCCCTTGAAAACGTCGAAGTCAATACTATCTACTGCCAAGAAGTCGCCATATTTCTTAGCCAAGTTTCGCGCTCTTATCAGAACCTCCGGGTTCACCTTTTTTCCTTCCGTCATCTATTCCGTCGTACACGTCAACTTAAATGTTGGCCCAAAGAAGAAAAACACAAAAAACAATCATAGTGAGGTATCTTTGTTGTGTTACTTCTCGCTGTGCTTGCACATGTTCGTTTTGTCTCAAGTCTGCCTGAAGTGCCGAGGGCCGGGTTTGAACCGGCGACAAATGGAGATATCACCCGCACAATCCCTTTTTTTCTATTTCTTGCCAACGGTATATGTCATAAATTACTTTGCAATGCAAAGCCTTATATACATCAAAGTGGTTTGTATATTGTGGGTGAAGAATTGTGACTAAAGAACCGAATCTGAAAGAAATTGAAAAGAAGGCATATATGTCGTATCATCAGGATGGTTTGCTTGACATATTCGCTGGCTTGTATGTTCTGGGATTTGGCTTGGGAGCATACATGGACATAGTCTGGGAGTTTGGCTTTGGTATGATAATGCCCGCCATTCTTATTGCAGTGGTATTGCCGATATGGATTGCAGCGAAAAGAAGAATTACTATGCCTCGCATAGGCTTCGTAAACTTCGGAATTCGAGGCGCAAGCAAAATTACGGCATTTTTCATAGGGCTGATGGTTGTTGGCCTAGGAGTTTTCTCCGTTTTCACTCTTGCTACCTTTCAAAGTGGATTGCGACAGTGGCTGGATTTGATCTTTCAAAATGGAATGCTTGTTGTGGGCTTCGGAAGCTTGGCTGTTTGCCTCCTCTTCGGGTATACGATGGGACTCAAAAGACTCTACGCATACGGCTTGATATCAGTGATTGCTCTTGTGATCGGGCACTTCATGGAAGTTTTCTTTGCATACATACTATTGGCGTTGGGAATTATGATAATGGTAACGGGTTTTGCCCTGCTGATTGGCTTCGTGAGAAAATATCCTCTGCAAGGTGTGAAAGCCATTGCCGACTAGCGACATTAATGTCGGCAACATCGACCCATTGATACACGAGCCGAGTAGGTTGATGATTATGGCGCAGCTCTACGTTGTTCAGAGTGCAGACTTCCTCTTTCTTCAACGTCAAACGCAGATGACGCCTGGAAACCTGTCCGCTCACCTAAGGAAGCTCGAAGACGCTGGGTATGTTGAAATAACTAAAGAGTTCATCGAGAGAAAGCCACATACGGCACTTGCACTCACGAAAAAAGGCCGTAACGCCTTCAAACAATATCGTAGAGATATCCAACAGATTGCTGAGAGACTCCCAGAATAGGATAGAATTTCCATAAAAACCCAAACCCACAGAAAAGTTGTAGTTGAAACGAAAGAACTGATCAGAATTATGGAAACGGAAAAGAGGTGATAGTTGAGTTGAAAGAATACGAATGTATTGAAGTCAAGAGCCATAAGGATGTCGGCAAAACGATTGAAGACTGGCAAAAGAATGGTTGGCGTCTACACACCTACACTAGCACTCAATACGGAATCGGTGGCGACGTTCATCACCACTTGCTATTTGAAAAAGGCGAGTAAGACAAACTTTCCTTTTGTCTTCAATGAATTCAAAAGCCAAGTACAAGAGAGCAGCACAAGCGCATGCTTCTACGGTTGGTCGCCGCCGCAGAGATATCAAACAGATCGCCGACAAACTCCCAGAATAGGAGGTGATGATATTTGCTTAGAATGTGTCCGTTTGCATTTTCCACGGGTGTGCCGGGCAAGCGAGTAGTTGGTAAAGGCGTGCCACGTGATTGCCAAGAAGACAAGTGTGCATGGTGGACAGGCACAGAGTGTGCTGCCTTGACCATCGCTAAGTCGAGGAAAAAATAACTTTGGCGTTTGACGAGTGTCAGAAAATAGTAGAAAGCGATTGCGAAAAGCCAATATAAAGTACTTGTTAGGCTCAGCTTGGAGTGAAAAATTCACTTCAAGTCCTTGACCAAAGGAATGATCTTGAAACCCCTGCTATTTGAGTCGAATTTTTGTTTTATGAGCTTTTATTTTTGGGCGAATCGAATTTGGAGTTCAGACTATTTAACACTAATAAGACAAAGAAAGGAAAGAAATAAGCAAGGCTGCTAAGCCAACGCCAGTGTGTTGAAGGGAAAAACATCTTTATATCTGCACAATGTCAAGTGAAATGTTGAGGGTTGAAGAGTATTTCCTCACAGGTGCCATAGGTGGGGATTTTTGGCGGGTTTGGGAATGAGAGAGAGCGAGGTCGCCTTCAGGTGAGACCTCCTCTGGTTGGAAGGTAAGGCAGGTGCTTCCTCATGTCTGAGGGCGGAGATTCGTTCGGTGAAAAGGTTATTGCTGGGCTCATAGAAGAGGGCCTCACCATAAGCTGGCGGTATGGCTATAGGCTGGCGAACCGGTATGAGGTCAAGCGAGTCTGCGCGGGCGGAATGGGAATTGTGTTCATAGTTGAGGACTTGATGGAAGGAGCCAAGAGATACGCAGCCAAGACTCTGAAGGCTTATTTCCGCAAGCCCGCAACCGAGTCAGAGTGGGAGAGATGGAGGGACTCTGCAAATAGCTATCTACGCGAGTGCAACGTTTGGGTGGACTTGGGCAAGCACCGCCACATCGTTCAAGCCGAGTATCTAGAGAAGATCGAGGGAGCACCCCTTGTAATGTCGGAGTTCATCGACGGCGGCAGCCTCGACGCCTGGCTTGAGAAAGGCCCCTTAGATATGACTACAGCGCTCGACTTTGCGATCCAATCTTGCATCGGCATGGAATATGCCAATAAGAAGGGTGTGGCTGTCCATCGGGATATCAAACCCGGTAACATATTGGTAACCAGAGATGGCGTTGCTAAGATTAACGACTTTGGCATAGCCAAGGCTGTAGAATCGGCAGAAACGATCAGGCCTAAGATCGAGACATATGCAGCATTGGATAGTGAATCGCTGCTCGTCTCGCGCGGCATGGGAACTCCTCCCTACATGGCGCCAGAGCAGTTCCATCGACCTCTACTCAGCCTTGTAGGTTATCCAACGATCCCTCTCGGCGTAGAGACCGACATCTACGCCTTCGGCCTCGTGCTCTACGAGATGCTCACTGGCAAGCTTGTGGCTCAAATAGAGTCAGATCGCGAAACAGAAATACAGCGGGCAGTGCAGAACATAATCTCCATGCCGGGCGTTAATCCAGGCTACGACCTCAACGATTGGGCCAAAATCGTGTACTGCTTCCTCAAAACGCTGAAAACAATTCCTCCAAAACCTTCAAGGAACGAGCGCCTCAACGCTGCAGTCCTGAAATGTTTAGAGAAGGATCCTTCGAATCGCTACCACACCTTCACAGAGTTGAAGGAAGAACTGATGCAGATATACCGCGAAGAAACGGGAAGAGAGTATCACGTGGTTGACGAGCCAGCCTATGAGTCTAGCTGGAGAAATAGGGCCAAGACATGCTGGCTCCTTGGCCGGGAGAAGGAGTCTTTTGAGTGCTACGATAGGGCTTTGGAGCAAAATCCCAATGATACCATAACTTGGCTGGAAAAAGGGCTTGCCTCAGCCGAGGCTGGTGATCTGGGCGAGTTTGGGCTATGCTTAGAAATGATATCTTATCTCAAGCCAAGTAGAAAAAAGGAGCTGCAGCAGTATAAAGAAAGGATTCTTAATGAGGATCACATACGGCTCAGAGACATCAAGCTCTTTGACAGATTCGCTCTCGAATATGCCATTTCAGAGCGTGTACGGAATTGGGTTTCGAGTGTGGTTGAACAAGAATTAACAGATCCCTTCCGTGAATTGAACCCTGTAGTATTAAAAGCGTTAAAGGAGCTAGAGGATGAAAAACGGTATGTGCGCGAGGATGCAGCACAGACATTGGGCAAGTTAGGAGATAGGGCAGCCGTACCCGCACTAATAAGAGCCCTAAAAGACGAACACCACATGGTTCGCATGTACGCCGTGATGTCATTGCGCCAGCTAGGCGACAGATCAGCCGTACCCGCACTGATACAAGCCCTAAAAGACAAAGACTCTTCTGTGCGCATGGATGCTGCACAGGCATTGGGCAAGTTAGGAGATAGGGCAGCCGTACCCGCACTAATAG
>Ga0129298_10001365_pt1 | contig 10224 bp, 15 predicted proteins | sample I19B2metaG_FD_94707 | JGI IMG/M metagenome (GOLD analysis project Ga0129298, IMG submission 94707) | Lake sediment bacterial and archeal communities from Gulf of Boni, Indonesia to study Microbial Dark Matter (Phase II) - ​I19B2 metaG | ecosystem: Environmental > Aquatic > Freshwater > Lake >...
CTCCACTTTTTCCCTGCTTATGAAGTTCATAACCGTCTAAGACGGTTGCTGCCGAAGCGGGTGCTCCAGGAGTTCTAATCAAAATGGCTGTAATGGAACTACCGTACATTGCCCCGATATAAACACCGGCCAGCATCATCAAGGCCACAGAAGGTTTCATTGTAAAGGTGAGGGGTAAGAGCAAGGCCATGGCAATTGAGCCGGTAATCCCAGGAAGTGCCCCTCCCACTATTCCCCACAAGACTCCAAAAAGGATGAAAAACAAACTGATTGGCTTAAAGGCTATTGAGGCGCCAAGGATAAAATTGTCAATCATTGTTTTCTCCCCCAAGATTATCTAAAAAAGATGCCCGGTGGTAAAGCAACGCCGAGCATCGTGGCAAACAGAAGATAAAGAGCGGCGGTTAAGAGAATCGAGACAGCTATATTATGGAACCATTTCTTCTTCCCTAAAAGCCTGATCATTGCGATTATAAAAATTGGGGTGATGATGAGATATCCTATGATGGGAAGAAGAATTACGTATAGGGTAGAAAGAACAATAGTTCCTAAAAGGAATTTATAAGAGATACCCTCACCAGTAAAGGAGTCTTCCTCAAGGCGTTCTCCTCCGGAAATGGCTGCCTTCTGCTCTTCTTGACTTGATGTACTTCGAGAGAAAAGGCTGCCCAATATTAACATAATGGCAAGAAAGGCCAAGAGCATCGATAACAGTTTGGGGAAAAATCCAGCGCCAAGATTTTCGGTCACAGTAGGAGGAGGAAAATCTCGCGTGGAAAGGTAATAAAAGCCAGATAAGGCCAAAAGAATGATCCCAAGGATAATATTGCTTGTTTTCATTTCCTCCTTCTTAACATAAGGGGCTCACATCAATTTTAAAGGGTAGGGGAAGGGAAAAATTCTCCCTTCCCCTACTCTTAAGGCAAAACAATTAAGATTATTTCTTCTCCTCTGGCGCCTTTTTAAGAAGTCCGATCTCCTTTAGATATTCTGTAATTTCAGAATTCTTTTTATCAATGTATTCAGTATAGGCCTTGCTCCCCATGAAGGCCGGGACCAGGTTAACCGATTCATAGTATTGTTTATATTTCGAGTCTTTCAGAACCTGTTGGATCTTCTCTTCCCAGAACTTTACTGGTTCATCAGGCATACCCTTTGGCCCTACAATCCCCCGGAATTTCTAAACGACCACATCATAACCCAACTCTTTCATCGATGGGATATCAGGAATTAAGGAAAGCCTACCGGTAGTGAAATTAGCAAGAATTCTTACCTTTTTGGCCTCAACCTCCCCCATCACTTCACCCGGTTCTCCCAGTCCTAAATCGACGTGCCCTCCGAGCACAGCGATCAATAAATCTCCACCTCCCTCAAAGGTAACAGGAACAATATTGATTTTGGCTACCTTTTGAATATGATGACTGATCATGTGCTCAATGGAGCCAGGAGTAGCGCAACCCCAGCGCTGTTTCCCAGGATTTTTCTTAGCATCCTCAATGATATCCTTGGCGCTCTTGTAAGGGCTTTCGCTTCTTACATAAAGAATCATTGGGTCGATAAAGACGTTGGCTATGGCCGTTGTATCCTTGTAGGTCCGAGCTGTCTTTCCTAAAAGAGGTGTCTGTAAGTAGGTTGGAGTTACTCCATAAAGGATATACCCATCGGGGCGTGCAGTGGCAATGTAGTTAAGTGCAACTGCCCCTCCACCCCCAGGCCGGTTTTCAATCGCTAAACCAGTTTTCATATAGGGTTCCAAATATTTTGCCAGGTTTCGGAGGAAGATATCACCTCCTGCCCCAGGACTGGAGTGGGTCACTAAAACGACTGGTTTAGTAGGGTATGCCCCAAATGCTAAACTACTAATAAACGTAAGAGAAACCAACAATGAAAATAATAAAATGCTACTCTTTTTCATTTTCTAACCCCTCCTTTCGTCTAATAGCACTCGCTCACTTAATTTGTAGCGAGCTAAACGATTGTTTTTGTGAAAGCGCGCCCTCCCAATTGAAGAAGGTAAAGCCAAATCCATCTTAAAGGCATACACAAATCAATGCAGCACAAGGGTAAGCCGGAAGTATAGCAAAGTTATGTTTCTAATAGCTTCCCATCACGGACCACTTCTTGACCATCCAAACAGACTGTTGGCTTTAGCAGTATGAAGTCTATATGTAATGGGCTCTCAATAAGGCCACCGATTGACTTGCTGTCGCCTATACCGATATGGACAGTTCCCCAAGCTTTCTTTGCTTCGCGCAGTCCTGTTTCTACCCGGCAGCGGCGGTTAGTTCCAATTGCGAATTCTGCGATATTTCGAGCTGAGGGACCACTTTCTATCAATAGACGTTCAAGTCTCTGGGCTTCGATTCCACCCGCTACCTCTACGACGTTGCCTTCTCGAATGATAAGTTCAATGGGCTCACGAGGGCGGCCAATTTCCCTGTGCTCGACTAAATAAGGTCCAACTATCTTCCCATTGACTGTTCCCTCTACTGGGGCGATTGCTGACTCACCTGCTGGAAGGGAGCAGAAACTTCCAGGGCTCCGGGCAGAGCCTGCCAACGCAATTGCCTTTCTGCCAGCAATATATATTCTCAAATCTGTGCCGCTTGGGGTCGTAATCCTTACTTCGCTCGCTTCATCCATCAGTTTGGCGAAGCGGAGAGAGGTCTTCTCCAACCATATTGGATCCTCAGTAAGACCCCCACGGACCATCATGTCTTCTGTTACACCCCAAAACTCGCAAACCCGTCCACCGCGAATCAGTGTCTCGCGGAGAGTTTGAGTATGGATCATGGCGAAACTTGTCTGCAATATAACCACCTGGCTCGACCACATCGCGCCTCGAACTGGGAGTGGCGGATCAATGCCACCATGATCTCGTGGAGACATTGTCACCACAGTTACCTCAGCACCAACATGTCGCATACAGCTGGCCAACGCTGTGGTGATTGTCGCCGGTCGTTCTAAGTCCGTAACGATCGTTGCCTGTTCACATGACTGCACTCCGAGGACATCTTCGATAATTCGCTTAGTGATTGGCATAAAGTCTAAAATTCTCAGCATGGTGGTCTTCTTATTGATCGGGGAAGTTCCGCATTAAAGTTCATGTAATTCCCCAAACCAAAAGCCATTGATTAAAAATAATAGATAAGATTTGAAGGAAACGTTTTTTCACCTTATACTTTATCTTTATAAAAGTCAAGAATTTCCTTATCTTGTCTTACTTGACAAAGATTTTTTTTGATATAAGATTTGAAAAAATTGAAAGAGATTTATTCCATCAGGGAAAATAAAGAAAGCCTCTGGACATCTAAAAAGGGCCATATCTGAGCACTAAAAGATTGTCGAATCCTTTAAATTAAGAAATGGTCCCTTAGTAGAAAAATTGATGAATGAGCATACCCCCAAACTTAAAAAGACTATTAGAGATCTTGGAGAAAGGAAATTAAAATGGCCAGAGTTGATAGGGAATTGTGTACTGGGTGTGAAAATTGCCTTTCTTATTGTTCAGTAGGGGCTATTTCTATCCAAGAGGGGAAGGCAATTATTGATGAACGCCTTTGCACCGAATGTTATGTGTGTATAAGAAATGAGATTTGTCCTTCTGAAGCCATCGAAGCAACTCCTATCGAATCTTTTATTCACCAATTTCAACATATTATCAGTGACCCTACAGAAACGACAGCTCAAACCGGGGTTCCAGGCCGCGGTACTGAGGAGGCCAAGACCAATGATGTTACTGGAAGATATAAAAAGGGAGAAGTAGGGGTATGTATTGATATGGGACGCCCTGGAATAGGCTGCTACCTTAGGGACGTCGAAAAGATAGCCATGGCTGTAGCAGAAGCTGGATTAATCTTAGAAGGCCCTGAGACAACTCCTCTGGCTCAATTAATGACTGATTTGAAGACAGGAAAACTCCGAGATGACCTTCCTAATGTCCATTTCTTATCCATTATTATTGAAGGGAAATGTCCCCTAAACACCCTTCTTTCAGTACTTAAAGCCCTAAAGAAGGTGGAGAAAGAAATAGATACTGTGTTCTCTTTGGGATTGGCCAGCCGTGTAGATGAAAAGGGATATTCCCCTGTTTTAGATATCATCAAACAATTCGACATTCCTCAACCCATCAGAGGGAAAGTTAATGTAGGCCTGGGCAGACCATTGGTCACAGATTAACAAATTTAATATATTTTTCACGCTTTGCGACTTTCTTTAATAAAGGAGACGAAAATGACCCATTCTTTACACCGTTCAGGGAGTATCGAATCATTAAGAGGAGATTATGTCTGGTTAATGTATCAGGCGAAAGGAATTAACGACAAAAATATCAAGGAAAAGGCTAAAGAATTTATTGCGGTAGCAGAAGTAGTCGGTTCAGAGAATTGGGGGGATGTAAAGAGCGGTCCCAAGGTATGTTTGCCGGTAGAAGAGATTAAAAATAAGATTGGTGATCAGTCTCGCTTAAGGGGGGTATTTACCAGAAAGGGACAGGTTGTCCAGTTTCTTCGAATGATCAAAGAGAAAGAGCTTGGAATTTCCGTCATTATAAGCGGTCTCCTCAAAGAGACCCTGGAGGCCTGTAAAGAGGCTGGACTTACCCCTCACACCATCAATTTTTCTCTGGGAGTTTGGGGGAGAAAGGAACTTCTTCCACAAGAAGAAATACTCTCGATTACTACCATGTGTGGGCACCATATGATTCCTCCTGGGCTGGTGAGAGAGATGATGGAGCAAGTAAAGGCAGGTAAAATCAGCCCAGAAGAAGCTGGCTTAAAATTAGCCAAATTCTGTCCATGTGGTATTTTTAACCAGGTAAGAGCGTCAAGGATATTGGCTACTTGCTTTTCCACAAAAGCATAAACAACCATCCCTGAGAGATTTTTGGGAAAAGGCAAAATCTTTTAATTCAAATACGTGAGGCTATTAATATATGATCATTAAAAAAGATCTTTGTATTGGATGTCGTAGATGTCTTCCTTACTGTCCGGTCGGAGCTATCAGTTTTACTAAGAGTATAAGTGTGGTGGATCAAGATAGATGCTACGAATGCGGAACATGCCTTAGGTCTCAAGTATGTCCAGTCGATGCCATTAAGGAATCCCCTTTTGTTTATGACTTTCCCCGTTCAGTAAGGAAGGCATTCAGTGATCCAATCGTTACCCATGTGCAAACTGGAGTCGCTGGACGAGGCACAGAGGAATCTAAGACGAATGATGTAACGGGTAGAATAAAGAAGGGAGAGGTGGGGATTGGTATAGAGGTGGGAAGACCGACTGTTGGCATTAGAATTGTTGATATTGAGGTTATCACGAGGGCATTGGCAAAAACCGGAGTGGTAGAATATGAGCCTCAAAATCCCACTACCTATTTTATCAAAAGTTTCAAAACAGGAGAGATCAAGGAAGAATACAAGAAAGAAAAAATCCTTTCAGGAATTCTTGAAATAAAGACAGATAGAAAGAATCTCCCTATTCTATTACGTGCTATAAAAAGGGTCATTCCAGAATTCAAAGATATATTTTCCCTTAACATCATTACAAGGCTGGATCCAGACACGCAGATTCCAGTCCTGGACATATTACAGAAAGAAGGCTTTCCTCCCCGTCCACATGCTAAGATAAATCTCGGTCTTGGAAAGCCACTGAAGGAAGATTAATCAGTGACTCACGCACTTCACAGAGCAGGAAATTCATTTCAGAATGACTGGATTATTTATCTTTATCCGACAAGGGAATTCAAACATCTTGGTGCGGCAAAAAAACTTGTCGATCTAACAGAGATCGTTCAAGAAGAGCACGCCTGTAATTATGCTGGTTATGAAATCAAAAAAAGTATATGCGCAGGAGAAACATACGAGCAGATCAAATCGATGACTACCGATAAAGGAAGGTTTTTCTCTGTTTTTTCTACCAAAGAAGATTTTATCAATTCATTGAGAAGGATAAAGGAATATGATGCAGGGTTATCCGTCGTTGTTGCCGCATTGACGGATGAGGTTCGGGAAATAGCCCGAGGTCTTGATATTAAACCCCACACCATCAATATATCCCTCGGTATATTTGGAAACAAGACGATCCTTCCGGAAATGGAGATTCTCGAAGTCACGACCATGTGCGGTCATGGAATGGTATCTCCTTATCTTGTAAAGAAAGTATTAGCTAAGATAAAGAAGGGATGGATGAATGTTGAGGAGGGAGCCATCGAACTGGCAAAACCCTGCGTTTGTGGCATATTTAATCCCGTAAAAGCATCTGAATTATTGAAAAAACTTTTGCCCCTCTGGTACCTTTCTGGCAGATGAAACCAATGAAGAAAGATATTTTTACCCTCCTACGCAGAAGACCACGGGCTTTGCCCGTGGGGCTCCATTTTTAACTTGTATTTTTTTAAACTTCTTGCTAATATCTTCCAAAAATTGAGGGGATTTATTATCCCCTCAATTTTTTATGGAGATTTCGATTAACCGCCTAAGCACTGGCAGGATTTTTGATCTCCAGGCCCCGGCTTGGAGACAGGTTTGAAGAGTATATTCTGGTCATGAAACTAACGAGGGAAGAATTTGAGGAGGCAGTGGTTTCGGCGCTAAAAAAGCTTCCAAAATTTGTTAAAGAGAAGATGGAAAATGTGGATGTGGTGGTGGAGGATCGAGCCCCTCAAGATCTCCTTTCGGAGATGGGACTCCATTCCCCTTCCGAATTATTGGGACTTTATCAAGGCGTCCCTTTAGATCGGAGGGGGTTTTATTATGGGAATGTCCTCCCAGACAAAATCACACTCTTTCAGATCCCCATGGAATCGATCTGTAAAACAAAGGAAGAGATCAAAGAGAAGATTAGAGAAGTGGTCATCCATGAAGTAGGCCACTATTTTGGATTGAATGATGAGAGGTTGGAGGAACTGGAAAGAGGCGAATGACTCGAATGACAACGAACTTGACAAATTATATTAATTTTTATTATTGGTCTTCGATTGATTCGCTATCATTCGTACTATTCGTTTATATCATATGTCCTTCATTAAATTTTTAGGTACAGCAGGTGCCCGATTTGTGGTGACCAAGCAACTCCGAGCCTCTGGTGGAGTCTGGCTCTCGGTCGGTAAGACGAATCTTTACATCGATCCAGGGCCAGGCGCTTTGGTTCGGTGTCTTAATAGTAAACCTAAATTAGAACCTTCCACGTTGGACGGCATTCTCCTCACACATAAACATTTGGACCATTCCGGCGATGTTAACGTCATGATCGAGGCAATGACCGAAGGGGGATTTAAGAAAAAGGGAGTCCTCTTCGCTCCCAAGGATGGTCTTGAGGATGATCCGGTCATCTTAAAATATGTGAGGAGTTATGTGGAGAAAGTGGAGGTATTGAAGGAAAATTCGGAATATCGGCTTGGAGAAATTCAGTTTTCTACAGCCCAAAAACATCGACATCGAGTTGAGACTTATGGCCTCAATTTCAAAATATCCCCCTGTACGATTTCTTTAATTACCGATACCAAATTCTTTCCTGAGCTCCCAAGTCTTTATCGAGGAGAGATCCTTGTCATTCATGTGGTGCGGCTAAAACCCATTGGGGATGATCCGATTGACCATCTCTCTATCGAGGATGTGAAGGCCATCGTCAAGAAGGCAAAACCGAAATTGACCATATTGACGCACTTTGGGATGACAATGATCAAGGCGAAACCTTGGATCGTTGCTGCTGAATTGGAAAAAGAGGTGGGGATGAAGGTGATCGCTGCCAGCGATGGATTGAAATTAGATTTGAAGGAGGTTTGATAATGGGGAAATGAACAGCTTAAAGGCAAGATATGGAGAATCGGCCTGATGGGTGAGACCTGTCGAATCCAGAATATCCATTGTCTGATGGGAGCGTTGAGGGAGATCCTATGTTAACAATAATTCCAAATTTCAAATGTCAAATGCCAAATTTCAAAAGGGTAGGGGCGACCTTACGAAGTTTGGCCATTAATGAAAATGGGTTTTACCTTTCATTTCATCCTAATGTTCTGGCTAAGTGGCGCGGCTTATCCGCTTGCGCTGCAGTTTGTTAGGATAGATTAGAATAGCTCAAAGAATGACTCTTTTCCTAAATGTTTTAAATACCTTTTTATCAGATTCTCCAACTTGTCAGGTATACTTTTGTATTCTGCCTCTTCGCCTTGAATTCTGAGTCGTCACCCAAATGGAAGAAGATATGTCCTATCATTTCCTCTCCATCTATCAAGGCCCATCCACGCCCACTCACAGGATCGCATTCGTCGTTTCCTTCAAATGAGAACCAAAGGCGAGCACTCTCTCCATGTGGCTCTAACCTGCAATCTATCTGAACGTCGATAGCCCCAAAGTGAATCTCGCCTTGTCCGTTCTTGTCTATGACAATGCGACCGGGCGATTCCATGTCAATGTAATCCATATCCCATTGTTCCATTTCCGTAATACTTCAGGTCCCAATGTAGTCTTTCATTCTTGTTCTTTTCTTTGTCATTGTCTTGGGGACCTTATGGCAAAGGTCAGCGACGGCTTTTAGCTGTCCGCTGCAGCGTCTTAGGTAATTCCTTTTCTATTTGTTCATAAGACAAATAGGGGAGGCTTGCTTGTTTCTTGGCATGCTCAATGGTCATGGCCACCAAATTACCTGCCGAGTCTAAGTCGATGTAAATATTCTCGTTTATCTCCTTTGTTTCAGAAACTTTACGATCAGAAAACTCAACTAATGCGGTATCAGTATCTGAAAAATACTTTATCTTCATTTCGTTCCTCCTTTAAAGCTCCTATCAAAGAAGGCATTATGAATCGTCTCTCCATCTGGAAGCAAGATGATGCGAAGAAACTTGCCCTCCTGCCTGATCTTTTTCCATTTTCGGATTCTTCCATCCGACTGAACTTCTGTATGGTCCGGATTCTTGATAGCCTCTTCAATCCATTCCATCCTTATTTTAGCACGATCAGGTCTTTGTATGATATAGAGAAAATACTGGGTAAATTTCATCTTCTTTTTTGCCTAACGAGTCTGTAGAAAAAGTTTTTTTTAAAAAATCTTTTCCTTTGTTCTCCCGCAACCGAGATTTTTAATGGCTTTACATTATCAATAAAGGTCGTTGTTTACAAGAACATTATCAGTATCAGGTTACTCCATTCATGCAAACCCACTCCCGTACCGATGGATCTTGATCAGGTTGTGTACCATACAGTAAAGTTTCCATTGGATGTCCACCTTTCGTTTTCCCCGCAACGTGAATCGATCAAGCCCTAAGGCATACCGTATATTCGCAAACACGGGCTCCCCCGTCCCTATCCTCTTGCTATAGATATGACTCCCTATGATGGAATCGATCTTCCGCTTCATCTTCTGGGTGAACGTCTCCGGCTTTAACCCCGCACTCCCCTGAAAAAAGTACACCTGTCTGGCTTCCGTCCGGTCCGGATGTCTTAGGCATCTCACAAAAAAATTTAACAAAGGAGGTCTATATGAACTTCTACACGAAGCAACACAAATACTACTGTGAAATCTATCTGCACGCCCGGACTATCTATATCTTCATTCTCGATCAAACCGGCAAACCCGTCTTCCAGAGAAACAGGAAAGCCTCTCCAGTCGGAGGGGGGAACAGGGTAGGACTTGTTTATTGCTATTCCCCTATCCTAAAACAGGAATCTCTATTTCCGTGCCATGTCCAAAGAAGATCAAGTTGCTTTCTTAAAGTCAAGAAACAAGTCTGACCCCCGTGACCTTATGACCCCTTTGAGTTTACCACGCCTCACCTCCCACCGCCGGGCCAGTATCAACCTCATGGTGAAGGTTTTCTTCGGTCACCTGCGCTAAGAGTTGTCTGAGGGTGAACTTAGGTTTATCGGAGGGCACTACAATGAGTTTTCCATCCCTCAGTGACATCTCAACCGATGAATTCGGATCAATTCCCACTTCAGCCGCAAATGACTTCGGAATGCGTAAGGCAAGACTGTTACCCCATTTCTGCACACGTGTTTTCATAGAATTACCTCCTTAATGTATCTACAAAAAAGATACAATAGCCTTTGTTGCACGTCAAGGGCAATCATGATAAGTAGATAGATTTAGCGTAATGCCGAAATGAGCGGCGGCTATCAGCCGTCCGCCGGAGTAACATGAGCAGTTTATTTGCCTTCGTTTTTAAATGGTCGCTGTCCTATTTCTTATCAATCAACTGAGAAAAGTGTATATTGTAGGTTTGACCCCATTC
>Ga0129298_10001366_pt1 | contig 10223 bp, 8 predicted proteins | sample I19B2metaG_FD_94707 | JGI IMG/M metagenome (GOLD analysis project Ga0129298, IMG submission 94707) | Lake sediment bacterial and archeal communities from Gulf of Boni, Indonesia to study Microbial Dark Matter (Phase II) - ​I19B2 metaG | ecosystem: Environmental > Aquatic > Freshwater > Lake >...
TAGAAAAAATACATGTCGAACTTCTATCCTGCGCCCCACCGCGGATCAGGGAGTGCTCGGGCGCTGGCAATTCACGAAGACTGAAAGTTAGGACAAGTTCGGCTCCAACGCAAGCACTCGCGCCGGCGGAGTGGGCACGGTATGCTATACTGCGCCATTTCCGAGGCACAGTCCATGGTTGATGCTTTCGAGCAACCCCTATCTGCCGAGGCTAGCCGCTTATGAAACCGTTGAAGAAGCTGCGCTTGTTCACCCCCGGACCGACGCCCCTCCTTCCGGAAGCTGTCGTTCGGCATCTGCTCGAACCGATGCATCACCGAAAGGAAGATTTCAAAGCGCTGTTCCGTGAGGTTCAGGAGGGTTTGCAGCGGGTATTCAAGACCCAGAACGATATCCTCCTGCTTTCGTGTTCCGGGAGCGGCGCCATGGAAGCCGCCATGACCAACTTGCTCTCGCCTGGGGACAAAGCTCTCATCGTCGTGGCGGGAAAGTTCGGCGAGCGGTGGGCTGAACTGGCCGAAAGCTTTGGCGTTCGCAGCCAGCCGCTCAAAGTACCCTACGGGGAATCGATTGATCCTGCCGTGATCGGCAGGTCGCTAGCGGAGGATCCGGAAATTGCGGCAGTCTTTGTTCAAGCCCTGGAGACTTCTACGGGAGCCGGCATGGACATCGAACGGATCGCTGCTCTGGTGAAGCCGCGATCAAGTACCGTTCTCGTCGTGGATGCCATCACCGGACTGGGAACCATGCCGATTCACACCGACCAGTGGGGACTGGACGTTGTTATTGGCGGGTCCCAAAAGGCCTTCATGCTCCCTCCGGGTGCCGCAATCCTCTCCATCAGTCAGAAGGCGTGGGACCGCATCCAACGGTGCAAGCGCCCGAAGTACTATTTCGATCTCCTGCGAGAGCAAAAAGCACAGGCCAACGGACAGACTGCCTTCACGCCGTCCATTTCTCTCATTCAGGGCCTCAAGGCCTCCTTGGCCTACATCCTCGACGACGGGATCGACTGCCTGGTTGCCAACGCGGGCTTGCAGGCCGGCGCTACCCGGGCCGCTGTGAAGAGCTGGGGAATGGAGATTTTTCCTCGCAATCCGGGCGACGCCATCACTGTATTCGTGCCGACTCCCGGCCTGGACCTGGCGCTGGTCATCAAGCTCATGCGGGATCGGTTTGGCGTGCACATCAGCGGCGGCCAAGGGAGCATGAAGGGGCAGATTCTGCGCGTCGGGCACCTTGGATATTTCGACTTCCTGGAAACGCTGGGGATGATCGGATGCCTGGAGCTTTCCCTCTTGGAGGCCGGAGCCGCAGTCGAGATTGGACGCGGGTGCCAGGCGGCACTCCAGTTTTATCGTACCTGGGGAGGCAGCCGGTGACGAGGATCCTGATCCTGGAAGAAATCTCTCCGGCCGGAGTCAACCTCCTCAAGGGCGAAGCCGGCTTTGAGGTCGATGAGCTGTATGCTGACGACCAAGCCGCGATTCGCGCAGCGCTCGCCGCCGCCGATGCGCTAATCATCCGGAGCAAGACCAAAGTTACTGCGGAGTTCCTGGAATCCGCGACTGTGCTCAAGGCGATCGGCCGGCCCGGCACTGGTGTGGATAACATCGACGTTCCCGCCGCTACACGCCGGGGAGTCGTGGTCATGAATACGCCGGCTGGCAACAGCATCAGCGCGGCGGAGCATACGATCGGACTTATGCTCGCTCTCGTGCGCAAGATCCCCCGGGCCGACGCGACGGTGAAAAGCGGGAAGTGGGAGCGTCACAAGTTCATGGGCACGGAACTGCATGGCAAGATGCTTGGCGTTGTGGGCTACGGAAAGATAGGAAGGGAACTAGTAAAACGTGCCCAAAGTTTCGAGATGCAGGTTGTGGTCTGCGATCCGTTTGTTCCGGAGGAGGTTGCGCGCAACCATGACATCAGTCTGGTGTCGCTGGAGGAGCTCCTGGCCCTGGCGGATATCGTAACCCTGCACGCTCCGCTGACCCCTTCGACGCGCTGTCTGCTCAACGAGAAATCACTCGGGTTGATGAAAACGGGAGCCTTTCTGGTCAACGCCGCTCGGGGCGAGCTGGTCGACGAGACCGCCCTCAAGGCAGCGCTGAAGTCCGGAAAGCTTGCCGGTGCTGCGCTCGACGTATTCGCGCATGAGCCCAGACCCGATCCTGATCTGATATCCCTGTCGAATGTGGTCGCAACGCCGCACATCGGCGCATCGACGCTGGAGGCTCAGGAGAAAGTTGGAGTTGACGTCGCCACTCAGATCCGAGATTACCTTCGCGACGGAATCGCACGAAATGCCGTGAATTTTCCCTCCATCTCCCTCACAGAATACCGAAGAACTGCGCCTTACCTGCAACTGGGAGAAAGCCTGGGCAGTTTCGTCGGCCAGACTGCACAAGGACGGATGAAGGAAGTGGCGGTGCGCTATTACGGGGAACTCACCGAGGCCAACACTCATCTGATTGGCAGCTCGATTCTCGTAGGCGCGCTCAAACCGATTCTCAGCGAGCGGGTGAGCCTGGTCAACGCCATGGAGACCGCCAGGGAACGCGGGCTTCATTTCCTCGAATCGCGCAGCACTCGCCAGCGCAGCTACCAAAGCCTGATCTCAGTCAAGCTGATCACCGATCTGGGGGAGGAGTGGGTGGAAGGCACCGTGTTGCACCAAGACCGTCTCCATATCGTCTCGCTCGATGGGATCGACGTAGACGCGCCGCTGGTCGGGGACATGCTGGTGATTCGGAACTCGGATATCCCGGGCGTCATCGGACGGGTCGGGACCATCCTGGGCGACCATAACATCAACATTGCCAATTTCGCGCTGGGTCGCCGTGAGGGGTCCGGCCAGGCCGTGGGCGTGGTCAATGTAGACTCCGAGATCCCCGCATCTGTGCTCGAACGGATCCGGGCTCTCCCCCAGGTTTCCAGGGCGCAGGTCGTGCGGGTGTGAGCCCGCGGTGTTGACAGGCGTCACCCGTTCGGATTGGCGTGGGCCCAGGTCATCATAGGATGGCGCGCCCCCTATCCCGCGCCTCGCGCGCAACCTGTTCGGCAATCGGTCCATGGTAAAGCGCCTTCTGCAGACCCGAGATAGGCCTTGCCTTGTTCGTTGCCATCTGTATAATTGCTCAGTCGCGTGCATAATTATGGAGTCCGATGATATCCAAGAAGATACGCCACGATAGGATCCTTGCCGTCGTCCGGGACCATCGCATCCACAGTCAACAGGAGCTCTCCGGGCTGCTGGGCCGAAAGGGAATCGCCGTCACGCAGTCGACCATGTCTCGAGACATCCGGGATCTGGGCTTGATCAAGGTCCGCGGAGTCTATCAAACCGTTCCGCAAGGTGACGGCACGCCGCCGGAACAGCACCTGCGGAGTGCCCTCCTCCAGATGGTGGTGCGCACCGGACTGTCCGGCAATATCCTGATGTTCAAGACCTCCCCGGGCCAAGCCCATTCCTTGGGAGTCGTCCTGGATGCAATCCAGTGGCCCGAAATCATAGGCACCGTGGCTGGCGATGACACCGTTTTCGCGCTGTTACGCGATCCACGCTTGGGACCGAAAGTAATGCGGCGCGTTCAGAGGTCCATGGCATGAGGTTCAAGGTGGCAGTGGTCGGAGTCAGCGGTTACTCCGGGCTGGAGCTGCTTAAGATCGTGCTCCGGCATCCCGCCATGGAATGCGTGGCAGTGATGGCCGCAGAAGCTAATGGTGGTAAGAGGGTGGCTGACATTCATCCGCGACTACGCGCCCTCACAAGCCTGATCTGCGACCCAGCGGATCCCGAACGACTGGCGTTGTCCAAAGTAGACACCGCCTTTCTTTGCACCCCCAACGAGGTTTCCCATGAGTTGGTCCCAAAGCTCATGGCTCTGGGCCTTCGGGTGATTGATCTCAGCGGCTCGTTCCGCCTTCGGAATGCCGCCAGTTACCCGCCGTGGTACGGATTTGAGCATATGGCTCCTGATCTTCTGGAGCGCGCCGTCTACGGTCTCTCTGAGTGGAATGCAGAGAGGATCGCGCACGCGGATCTTGTGGCCAATCCCGGCTGTTACTCGACATCCGCACTGATTCCCCTGCTGCCGCTCGTTCAATCGGGAATGATCGCGCCGGGAACGGACCTGATCTGTGACTCAAAGTCCGGCGTTACCGGCGCCGGCAGGGGCCCAAGGCTGGAGATGCTTTTCGCCGAAGTCTCGGAGAACTTCCGCCCTTACAGCCCCATTACCCACCGGCATGCGCCCGAGATCTGCCAGGAGCTTGACTGGGACCTCAACCATTTCGCGTTCGTGCCGCATTTGCTTCCCGTGACCCGCGGCATTCTCTCGACTATCTATGTGTGCTTTCACGGTCGCGTAGATGAGGATCAATTAGAGGCTGAGTATCGCAGGAGGTATGCTCAGCACCGATTCATCCGAATTCTCGGGTCGGCGCGACTGCCGGAACTAAGTGCCGTGAACCACAGCAACTTCTGCGATGTCGGATGGCGTCTGACCTGTGACGGGCGCAGGGGTATTTTCTTCTCGGCTATCGATAACCTGATCAAGGGTGCCGCCGGCCAGGCGGTGCAGAACTTTAACCTGATGCACGGTCTGGCACAGGACGTGGGTTTGGTGGAAGGGATGGACGTTGCGACTGACGATTAAGCTGGGTGGCAGCATTCTGGAAGATCAGGAGATTCGCCGCAGCATACTGCTGCAGGTGGCAGAACTGTTCGGGGCGGGGCATGAAATCATCCTGGTCCATGGAGGGGGAAAAAGCCTGAGCCGACGTCTCGCGCAGCTCGGACTTCAGTCTGAATTCGTAGGCGGTTTGAGGGTCACAGATGCTCCGGTATTAGTTGCCGCGGTGATGGTGCTGGCGGGAGAAGTGAACAAGAAACTCGTGGCCGAGCTTGACAGCTTAGGGCAGAAAGCCGTTGGAATCTGTGGCGCCGATGCCGCGGCCGTGCGATGCGCACCGCTCTCCGATCTTCCTGGGTCTCCAAAGAATCTTGGATTCGTGGGGAGGCCGCTGAAAATAGAGCGGCAGTTCTTTGAGCTCTTGCTCCATCAGGGCCTCCTGCCGGTCGTATCCAGCCTGGCCCTGGGACCTGCATCGCAGATCTACAACGTCAACGCTGATCAAATGGCATCCATCTGCGCTTGGGGGACTGCGTGCCAGGCGTTGATATTTCTCACCGACGTTCCCGGCGTCCGAGACCATGATGGAACTGTGATGCCCCGCATTGATCAGAATCAGATTCAAGATCTGCGAGCCAAGGGAATCCTCTCCGGAGGGATGGTGCCGAAAACGGCATCCTGCCTGGAGGCCCTGGAGCGCGGCGTGCAATCGGTCTACATTCTGCCGGGCGCAGCTCACCAGGTGTTGCGCAATTTCGTGACCGGCGGCATATCGGAAGGAACCTGCATTCATGCAAACCACTGAAGTGAACGACCCATACCTCCGAATCGAACCGGCTGAAATCAAGGCGCTCGAAGACAAGTACCTTTTCTCCACCTATGCACGCAGTGACTTCTACGTCTCGCACGGTTCAGGAGCTCACGTCTATGACTTGGCTGGGCGACGATACCTTGATTTTCTTTCCGGCATAGCGGTGAATTCCCTCGGATACAGCCATCCCAGGCTGATCCGCGTGCTGCTCGCACAAGGGAAGAAACTCATCCACTGCTCTAATCTCTACTACCACGCTTACCAAGGGATGTTGGCCAAAAAGCTGGCCGACATTTCGGGTATGTCAAAGGTGTTTTTCACCAATAGCGGCACCGAGGCGATCGAGGCCGCTCTCAAGATCGCGCGAGCCTATGCGCGACTCAACGGTTGCGAGACCAAATCCGCCATCCTGGCTTTGAAGAATGCGTTCCACGGCCGGACCTTTGGCGCGCTCAGTATCACAGCCCAGGAGAAATACCAGGCTCCTTTTCGACCGTTGCTCCCTGATGTCGACATCGTTGAGGATGTGACCGTGTCTGCCCTCGAAAAGGCGTTTACTGATCGCGTGTGCGCTTTGGTCGTGGAGCCGATCCAGGGAGAAGGAGGAGTTGTTCCGCTACCTGCGGATTTCCTTCAAACCGCCAGATTGCTCTGTACCAGGTATAACGCACTACTAGTATTGGACGAGATCCAGTCGGGAATGGGCAGAACGGGCAAGTTCTTCGCCTATCAGCACTACGGTGTTGAACCTGACCTTGTAACCCTGGCGAAATCTCTTGCAGCCGGCTATCCCCTGGGGGCCGTCCTCGGCCATGCCCGCGTGGCCGAGAGTCTCAAACCGGGGGAGCACGGGACGACATTTGGAGGCGGCCCTCTCGCCTGCCGGCTGGCCCTGGAAGTGCTCGATGTGATCGAAGACGAGCGACTGCTGGCTCGCGTCACAGAACTCGGTCAGTATCTGAAACAAGGGCTTCAAGGCCTCGCATCGCGCCATCGATCCATTGGGGAAATCAGGGGTATGGGTTTAATGATTGGCGTGGATCTAGGCAGCCTGGCGAAAGAGACGGTAAGCAGGCTGCTCAACAGGGGAATCATCGCCAATGCAGCCCATAATACGGTTCTCAGGCTGCTCCCGCCTTATGTGATTTCTCAAGCCGAGATCGACGAGTTCTTGAGGGTATTGGATGTCGTGCTGACGGAGATCGAAACTGAGCCTACCCCGAACACGGGCGCAGGAGTCTGAAAATGTCAAACCGGGTAGCGCAAGCCAAAGCACACCGCGAGAAGGCCACCGCTGTCGAAGCGGTCGTGCGCAAGGCCAGGGTTTCGGATGTTGCAGCGCTCCATCGCCTGATCAACGAATACGCACAACAACAGCTCATGCTCCCGAAGACGCACCTGCAACTCTATGAGAACCTGCGGGACTACAGCGTCGCCGTCGACTCATCAGGGGAAAACGAGATACTGGGCTGCGCAGCCCTGCACATCTACTGGGAGAATCTGGCTGAGATACGCGCTTTGGCCGTCACACTCAGGGCAACACAAAAGGGAATAGGGACGCTTCTGGTCGAACACTTGATCGAGGAGGCCCGAGGCTACGGCTTGGAGCAGGTCTTTGTCTTTACCTATGTCCCCAGGTTCTTCAGTCGCTTCGGCTTCATTCAAGTGGAGCACAGCACCATGCCGCTCAAGGTCTATAACGAGTGCTTCCATTGCCCAAAATTCAACACTTGCGACGAGCAAGCGATGGTTCTCCATCTATGAAGTTTGGATCACCAACGGCTGGTCATGGCAGCAGGCGATGGATGCCGGTGCCGGGAGGTGTCACCGCCGCCAGGGGGTTTTTGGCCGCCGGCGTGGCAGTCGGAATCAAACCGGAGGGGCGAGACCTGGCGCTAATATTCTCTACCCGGATGTCATCGGGCGCTGCGGTTTTCACCCGCAACCGGGTGCAGGCGGCCCCTGTAATCCTGAGTCGGAAGCATCTGAAGCTCTCCGGCGGCCGCATGCAGGCGATCCTGTTGAATTCCGGCTGCGCCAACGCCTGCACCGGAAAGCAAGGGATGCGCGACGCAATCCTCAGCGCACGCACTCTGGCAACCCGCCTGGGGCTCGATGCGCATCGTGTCCTGGTGGCCAGTACCGGAGTCATCGGGGTTCGCCTGCCTCTAGCGAAGCTGCTCGCCGGGATCCCGTCGGCAATCGACGCGCTCAGCTGCCGAGGCGGAACCGCTGCCATGCGGGCCATCATGACAACTGACACGCGAGAGAAGGTTGTCGCCGTGGAGGGCAGGTTAGCCGGAAAGCCAGTCCGAATCGGGGGAATGGCCAAAGGGGCAGGCATGATCCACCCAAACCTGGCGACCATGCTGTCGGTCATCACGACCGATGCCGGCGTTCGGCCGTCCCAACTCGACAGGATCCTCCGACAGGTGGTGGAGAGAACCTTTCACTGTCTGACCGTCGATGGTGATACCTCGACCAACGATACGGTCATTCTGATTGCCAACGGAGCTTCAGGCGCCAGCATCGACCGGCGCTGCGCCGCGCAATTCGAGGAGGGCTTGGAGATCGTATGTGGCGAGCTGGCCAGGCAGATTGCGCGTGACGGCGAAGGAGCGACAAAGCTGGTGGAAATCCTTGTCCGCGGCGCCAGGACTTTCAAGGAGGCGCGCTGTGTTGGCAAGGCGATAGCGGTTTCGCCCCTGGTCAAGACGGCCCTCTATGGAGAAGAACTAAACTGGGGCAGGATTCTGTGTGCCGCCGGCTACAGCGGAGTCAGGTTTAATCCCGACAGGGTACGCCTGAAGCTCAACGCCATACCGATATTCGGCAATGGCGCGGGCGTCAAGAGCACCTATCCGCGCGCGGTTTCGGCCCTCAAGTCGCGCGAAATCCGACTCGAGCTTGATTTAAGAGCCGGCCGTTGTTCGGCTCGGATTTGGACGTGTGACCTGTCTCATCGATATATCGATATCAACGCCAGCTATATCAGCTGATTTCGAAAAAGCCCGCATCCGCGTCGTTTTGGGTTTCTGCAGCTTCTTCCAGATTTTGTTCGCAGACACGAGGACACGCCAGCCTGGGTCACAACAGCGATGCCTGGACAGATCGAGCTCCAACCGGAGCAATGATCGAAATTAGCTTGACATTCTGGCGAGCCGGTTTAAGATTCCGAGGCGAAGCTATTAAGCTTTCCAAATCAAGGGGTTGGCGTCTGGTCTCGATGTGATACCCGTCGAATAGAAACCTCTCCGCGTCCTGGAGCTGAGGCGCATGAAAGATCCCCGCAGACGGTGTCGAAACCAAGCCTGAGATCACGACATGTCAGAAAGGATCCTGGGATGAGCGATCGCGTGTTCATTTTCGATACGACATTACGAGATGGCGAACAGTCCCCCGGTGCCAGCATGGATATCGAAGAAAAGCTGATGCTGGCAAGGCAACTGGAGAGATTGCGGGTCGACATCATCGAGGCGGGCTTTCCCATCACCTCCGAAGGGGACTTCGAGTCGGTCAAGAGGATTGCCGAGGAAATACGCACCGTATCCATTGCGGGGCTGGCACGTGCTGCGAAGCTTGACATCGACAGGTGCTGGGAAGCGATCGGTCGCGCGGCAAAGCCAAGAATTCACACGTTTATCGCTACTTCCGACATACACTTGCAGTATAAGTTGAAGAAAACACGCGCCCAGGTTCTCGAAGATGCCCGTGAGGCGGTGCGCTATGCCCGATCTCTGTGCGGGGACGTAGAGTTTTCGGCTGAGGATGCCTCGCGCAGCGATCTTGATTACCTCTGCCAAGTATTGGAAGCGGTGATCGATGCGGGTGCAACGGTTGTTAACATCCCTGACACGGTCGGTTATGCGATTCCGATAGAGTTTGGCCAGCGGATCCAGCACATCCGCTCTCATGTCAGAAACATCGATCGGGCGGTTCTGTCTGTTCATTGCCATAACGACCTCGGTTTGGCCGTCGCCAATTCCCTCATGGCTATCCAGCACGGCGCCAGACAGGTCGAATGCACAATAAATGGTATCGGCGAGCGGGCGGGGAATGCTTCGCTCGAGGAGATCGTGATGGCTCTGTACACGCGGAAGGATCTGCTGGCGCTTGAGACCCACGTGGACACCCAAGAGATCTATCCTTCGAGCCAACTCCTTACCAACCTCACTGGCTTGATGATTCAGTCAAACAAGGCGGTGGTAGGGCGAAACGCCTTCGCCCACGAGGCTGGCATTCATCAGGACGGAGTGATCAAAGAAAAGACCACCTATGAGATCATGCGTCCAGAAACAGTGGGCATCAAGGAACGCAAGCTGGTCATGGGAAAGCACTCGGGACGGCATGCCCTGAAGCTCAAGTATCAGGAACTGGGATTTGAACTCAGCCCGGCGCAGCTTGAGAAGGCATATATTCTCTTCAAGAAGGTAGCCGACAGGAAAAAGGAGGTATTCGACGAGGACTTGGTGGTCATTGTCCGAGACGGATTGAAGGTCATCCCGGAAGCGTACAAGCTGAAGTTCATTCAATCCAGCGGAGGCAACCAGATCATCGCCACGGCGGCGGTTGTCCTCGAAAAGGCGGGGGAGCAACTTCAGGAGAGCGCTATAGGTGACGGGCCGGTCGATGCCGCTCTAAAGGCAATCGATCGAATCACGGGGATTCCCGGTCGACTCATGGAGTATTCGATGCATAGTGTCACCGGTGGGAAGGATGCGGTTGGCGAGGTCTTCATGAAGGTCGACTTCGGCAACATCTCCTTCATCGGGAAA
>Ga0129298_10001367_pt1 | contig 10221 bp, 8 predicted proteins | sample I19B2metaG_FD_94707 | JGI IMG/M metagenome (GOLD analysis project Ga0129298, IMG submission 94707) | Lake sediment bacterial and archeal communities from Gulf of Boni, Indonesia to study Microbial Dark Matter (Phase II) - ​I19B2 metaG | ecosystem: Environmental > Aquatic > Freshwater > Lake >...
ATCGAGGGCTTAAGCTCTCTTTGTATTATCCTTCTTCCGCTTATGTATTCATTTTCTATGGCTCTTGAAAGCTTTTTGGCTTCCTTAGCCGTTGTCCCTATATCCCTTTGATGCCTTGCAAATCTTCTTCATCCCTAAACAGCTGGTATTCTGATACACTCCTGCACATTACATGGTATATGCTCTCTGCGTTCTTCTCTCTTGCTCTTCTTGGCATAACGGCACCTCCCTTTTTCTGCCATTATACCATTTTTATCGTTAATTTTGTTATTATTTCCCAGGTTCTTGAGAAGCGTCCCCGTTTGCGCGTACATATGGGGTACCCTTTTCATATTCCATAAGTTCAAAAGATATAGGAACAAAAGAACGGCGGAATAAATATTATATAAAAGCATTATGTAATTTGCAGGTACTAGATTTATCAGGGTAGATGATTATGGAGTTCGGAAAGACTAGTATTGTAATATTGACATACAACAAGCTGGAATATACGCAAAAATGCATCGACAGCATAAGAAAATTCACTTCTTCAGGCAGTTACGAGATTGTCATTGTGGATAATAATTCAACTGATGGGACTGTGGAATGGTTAAAAGCCCAGGGTGATATAAGAACCATATTTAATAATGAAAATATGGGTTTCCCAAAAGGCTGCAACCAGGGCATAGAAATATCCCGTGGTAACTCAATACTCCTTTTAAACAATGATGTCATTGTCACTCCTAACTGGTTGAATAATTTAAATACCTGCCTTTTCAGTTCAGATAATATCGGTGCTGTAGGTCCAGTTACGAATTGTTGTCATATTCAGGAAATTCCTGTTAGTTATACTACTACTGATGAAATGATAGAATTCTCTAAGAGTTTTAACATATCTGATCCAAAGAAGTGGGAAGAAAGGTTGAAGTTGATTGGATTCGCCCTGTTGATAAAGAAAGAGGTCATAAAAAAAATTGGATTTTTGGATGAAAGATTTTCACCAGGGAATTTTGAAGATGACGATTATTCTTATAGAATAAAAAAGGCTGGCTACAATCTGATTTTATGCAAGGATACGTTTATACATCACTTCGGCAGTACCTCCTTTAAAGATATGGGAAAACAATTTTCAGGAGTTTTCTCTTCAAACTTCCATAAATTTATGGAAAAATGGGGATTTCACCCTTACCTTCCCACATCCTTCAACACTGAGCTGGTCGGGTTAATTGACAAATCTTCGTCTGACAGGTTCACCGTGCTTGACGTTGGCTGCGCTTGCGGAGCTACATTGCTGCATATAAAAAACATCTATAAGGAAGCTGTATTGCATGGAATAGAATTAAACAAATATGCCGCAGATCTTGCTGCTACTATTGCAGATGTTAAAGTACAGGATATTGAAATGCAGGACCAGGGTTTTGAAGAAGGTTACTTCGACTATATCATATTTATTGATGTCCTCGGGCATTTAAAAGACCCTTGGGGTGTCCTGAAGAATATGAAGAAATACCTTAAGCCTGACGGAAAGGTTCTGGCGCGTATTCCCAACATCATGCATTTCAGCATAATAAGGAATTTATTGAAGGGCAATTGGACGTACGAAGACACAGGCATCCTGGATAGAGCCCTTTTAAGATACTTCACATTTAACGAAATCAACAGGATGTTCACAGATACCGGCTATAAAGATATGCATTACATGGGCAAAACATTGGGGAAAAACAAGGAAGATGAGGAATTTATTCAGGCTGTGAGTAAATTTTCTGGATTGGACCTGGTCAAACAGTTTGAGATAAGTCATTATTTCATTAAGGCTTCGGTTAATCCTTATGAACCTGCAAATACAAAATATGTTTCATACGACAGAAAGAAAACTTTTGTAACGCTGTTTCCCGAAACTGAAAACTTTCATTTAACTAAAGATGTAGGAATGATAGCATATATTCTGCATAAATATTTCAATTACGATTCCATAATGGTGTGTTATAAAAACGGTGAATATCCATACCTGAATAATGAAGTCAAGGGTTTGAAAATTGACTTTATGGAAAGAATAACCGGGGATTCCGAGGAGGACGGAAAAAAATATCTTATCAAAAATGCTGCAAGAATTGATATTTTACACCTTTTCCACCTTTGCAAGAGAAGCTTGAATCTGATAGTTACCTATAAATCCCTGAATCCAAAAGGTAAAGTCTATTTGAAATTGGATGCCAGTGTGTATGATAAAAAAATAACCCTGAGCGAGCCTATCATTAATATACTGAAACTATGTGACTTGATAAGCATAGAAACGAAGCATTTATATGATTACTTTAATGAAAACTGGCCGATAACGGTTGAATATATACCCAACGGTTTTTACGACCACGTGAAAAGAGAAGAAGTAGAATTTGAAGAGAAGGAAAACATTATATGTACGGTAGGCAGAATAGGAACAAGACAAAAAGATAATGAAACTCTTATGGAAGCTTTTAAACTTGCTTCTCCAAGCTTGCCTGGCTGGAAATTGAAACTGATCGGGCCTGTAAGGGAGGAATTCAAGACCTATATCACGGATTTTTTTGATAAAAACCCGCATTTAAAGGATAAAGTAATCTTTACAGGCGAAATCTCAGACAAAAAAGTACTGAATGAAGAATATAAAAAGGCAAAAATTTTCTGTATGACATCCCTACCTATGGAAAGCTTTGGTCTGGTGTTTGTTGAAGCTGCAAGGAACGGTTGCTTTATCATATCCTCGGATATTCCTTCGGCTTGGGACGTTACTGATAATAAAAAGTTCGGTGAAATCTTTGAGGTCGGCAATATTGTTCAGCTGTCGGAGCTGCTCGTCCACAGCTGCGGCGATGAAGAAAGATTGAGAAATACCTGCAAGCCCATTCAGAGCTTTATGTATGAAAACTTTTACTGGGTTGATATATGCAGAAAAATAGACGAATTTTTAAAGGGGTAGATGGATTATGGAAGAAAAATCAATTGAATTGAAATCCAGGGACAGACAGTTTAAAATGAATTTAAAGATACCGGGCTTGATAGAGAATACTATATTGTTACGCGGCGGTTGGGAAACAGGACTGGCAAATAGAATGGCTTCATTTATCAAAGTGGGAAGCACATTTTTAGATATCGGAGCAAATATCGGATATCACACTTTATTTATGCCAAGTGCTGGAGTGACTTTCTCTGCATCCCCAGGGTGTAAGCTTGACATAGTATGCCATGTGCTGGAGGGCGGGTTCATTAGAGCTATGATGTACCTGTCTTACACTCATAAGCTTCTTTCAAAACTGAAATCACATTTATCGCCTGTTCAACTTCCAGATGAGGCCCCATCGGCAATGACAGACAGGAGTCTGCCAGTCTATCTGCGAGGGGATATGTCCCCCTTGGAATGTTCAAATCTCTATAAGCTTCCTGACAATAGGGTGGAACAGGATAATGAATCATAGTTCCTATACCGTTGCTTTCAAGGAATTCCATAACTCTATCCCTTTCTTCTTTTCCATCTGAAAATTCAACAACAAACTGATGCCAGTTAGATTCATATCCTTCAATAAGCTGCGGTAGTCTTATCCATGGGTTTCTCTCCCCTATATTACCCTCAGCGAGCAGTTTTAAGCCTTCTATGTAGGCTTTTGCCAACTCTTTTCTCCGGTTATTCCAGGCGTCAAGATATTTGAGCTTCACGCTCAATACTGCCGCTTGAAGCTCATCAAGGCGGCTGTTAAAGCCTTTATAGGAATTGTAGTATTTTTTATGAGAGCCATAATTGCGCAAAGCTCTTATTTTCTCAGCTAGAAGCGGATCGTTGGTTGTGACGGCTCCAGCATCGCCAAACGCACCTAAGTTTTTGCCCGGATAAAAACTCCACCCTGCAGCGTCTCCAAGCGCACCGGCATTCACTGATTTATATTTCGTACCATGAGCCTGAGCCGCATCCTCCAATACCTTTAAATTATATTTTCCTGCAATTCTCATAATTTCATCCATGTCTGCGGGCATGCCATAAAGGTGGACGGGGATTATGGCCCTTGTCTTAGAGGTAATTAAATTTTCAATGCGGGCAGGATCAATGTTTCTTGTATTGGGGTCATGTTCTACAAATACCGGTACAGCACCGCAGTAGCTTACCGCCAGGGCAGTTGCAATATAGGTATTTGCAGGGACCAAAACCTCGTCTCCATTTCCTATGTCCCAGGCCCGGAGGACAAGGTGCAGTGCGTCCAGGCAGTTACCCGTACCGATGCAATGCTTAACCCCTACATAGTCCGCAAACCTCTTTTCAAATGCACTAACTTCCTTGCCCAAAATATACCAGCCGTTTTTCAGTACTCTTTGTACGGCAAAATCAATCTCTTCTTTCAATTCAAAATAGGTCGGAGCCAATTCTAAAAAAGTTATTTGCAATACAATCACCCGTCTTTACCAATCAAAAGGGAACATTTCCTCCTCATAAGGAATACAACAAGCTCAGCGGATGTGTCCCCTTACCTTATATGCCTCAACAATATACCGGTCGATACCGGATATCTCTATAAAACAGCCGCGGTCCTCAAAACTGCATGGTTTTTCAGACAGTCTTTCCGTCAAAATGCTTTTTACTATCAGATTACCCTTAACGACCGGCAGCTGGTATTCCTCAAAAATAAAAGCCCTCAACTGGTTATGTATTTCAAAAGCGGTTTTATTAAAATCAATAACCAGGTTGTTATAATTGATGCTGTTTTTTGAGTAGTATGTCGAATTGACATTGAATTGTCTTACGGATTTTACATTATCACTGATCAGTGAATCTATATTCCTTTTAAAAAGCTCAAAGCCATAATCAATATATTTAAGGTAAACATCCCTGCAGGTATCGTTTAAAAATATCTCAAAGCTTATCTGATCTATTACCTCTCCGGTATCGATACCATCGTCAATCCTGTGCAGTGTCACACCGGTCTCTTTTTCACCATTTAAAAGAGGATGTGCTGAAGTATACATTCCTTTATAGGCCGGCAGCTTTGAGAAATGTATGTTGAATAATCTGTGGCTTTTGAACCTTGCCGTCTTGAGAATTTTATCAAACTCCAGCGATATAAACAGAAGGTCATTTAAAACATATATATCTTCCAGTCCCACGACTCTGATATTATTCTCTCCTGCTGCTTTTTTCAATGACCGCTGCCAGGTGTCGGCTCCCCAATCACTGCTGTTAGGAATAACAAGGATGTCTTCCGCCTTTACCGCCGTGTTATTTATTAAATATTCAAGCGAATTTACCGCAATATTGTTTTTACCTGCAATGCATATCTTCAATGGATCATCCCCCAATTATTCAGATACTCCGTAAATTTGCCGTAACTCCTTATATAATCAGTCTCGTCGTAATAATCGCTTGCAAGGACCAGCAAAACACAATCGGGTGAGAAATCATACATCTCATGCCAGATCATTTTGCCCACAAACAGACCTTGGGCAGGGGAGCCGATCAGGACCTCCTTTTTTTCTTTACCGTCATCCATCAAAATCCTGCAGCTGCCTTTTACACATACGAGCACCTGGTTAAGCTCCTTATGAGCATGGCACCCTCTTCGTACATTCGGGACGGTATTGAACATATAGTAAACCCTTTTTATATTGAAAGGAATATTTCTATACTCTTCAAGGGCTGCAAGTGAGCCTCTTTCATCCCCCATTATCTTAAAATCAAGAAATCTTAAATCCATCTTTCTACTTCCTGTTCTGCTTAAGAAATAATGCCAAACATAAATCTTCAATCTCAAATTTGTCATTTAAGTCAGGCAACCTTACAAAGTGCCTTGTATTTTTGATTAGTTCATATCCTTTATCCAGATAATTCTTCCATAAATCCACATGATGCATTTTGATATTACTTAAAAGGATATTACCTTCCTCATTTCTAAAGTCTTTATCATTCATGAGCCTGCCAATATAATCAATGTATGCATCTATTTCGGTAAACTTGATTCCCAAGCCATCCATGGACACATCATCGAATGAAAGCAGTTCATTGTTGTAATTTTTTAACGCTGCTGCCGGTAACCCTCTCAGTCCGGCGTCAAGGGCAGAGGTAACGGAACAGAAAGGGTAAGAATCCAGGTATATATCCGCACAGCAGTAATACTTTTCAATTTCATTCTGCGTACCTACGGCTTTGATTCTTCCGTTTGAATCGATGTATGCCTGGTGCCATATGCCTTCATCGGGAGGACCGACAATTATGGCCGTAGCATTACAGTTCTTTTGCAGTATTTTTATTAAAAGATCTACAAAATGGTACCGGCTAAAAGAATCATACTTTGCTCCATTGGCGATACTTAATAAAACCAGTGCCTCTTCCGGCAAACCCAGCTCTTTCCTTGCCAACTCCTTGCTTATAGTATTCTGAGAGGTGTTTAAAGGAAGCGGCAATATATAACTGTTTTTTATATTCCTGCGTTTTAAACTGAGCTTTTGCGCTTCCGGCCTTAAATCAAAGACAATATCTGCAATAGAAGACCCCATCCAGAACAAATGGTCAGCATGATTAAGAAATATCACCGACGGCCCCCCGAAAAAAGTAAGGGCCATGATGGGAATAGGATCATACATGTGTATGTGACAAACTACTACATCTGCATATTGTTGGACAATTTCTCTCAGTGCCGCTGCTCTCGCAAGGAAACTTTTTGATACCGTTTCCAGGGGGATACATATTCCACCGCTTTTTCCGACTGCATCTATCAACCATTTTGGAGTGCTTTTTATCTGCCAGGTATTAATTAAATAATGAATCGAGTCCTTATCTTTTTCAATCCAATTCCTGACAACTCTTGTATGTCCGCCTACTTGATATCCTTCACTCATTATATGGAACACCCTGCGTTTTACTGTCGATTCAGGAATCTTTAAAGCAATCCTGACACCTGGCAAATGACTGCCGCATTCCAGCAGCAGTTCCTCCAATTCCGGAGAGGTAAAGCAGCCCGGGTGGTTGAGTATAGCAAACCTTCCTGCTTCAAAAGCCCATCTTGAAGCCATTTCATAGTTTTTGTCCTTTCTATGCCTTTTCGCTTCATTGAGCTTGCTTTCAAATACTTTTTTGTTACTTAAAACTATTTCAAGCCCTTTATTCTTATCAAAACTGAAGAGGGCACTATCCGTTCTTGAATCAAACTGATGGTCTTCAATAGGATTAAGGTTGACTTCATTATCATACATAAGTTTTGCTCCCTGAATCAAATGGATAAAAGCATATACCTTGCCCAAAGGACTTATCTGCATGTATTTAATATTCTTCAGCATATGAAATGAACCGTATAATATTTTTTCTTGCCTGTCACTGTTTAAGAGAAGCTTTTATGAATATAACTTATGTTTTTGCTTGTTATTCGATAATGCTTATGATTTCTCATCCAGGCATCCACTCTCTTTTCAAAGGACTCACCGCCATACGCGGGGTATCTTTGGGATGCCGGATTTTCTTCATTGTAAATTCTTGTTTTAAAATCTTTGGTGCATATTAGGAAACATTGATCAGAAAATCCATATCCGATAAAATAGTTTTCATCTTCATCAAAAGCTTCTTGCCGGGCTTCATAATAACGCCAATTCCAAGTGGGATTGGCGACTTTTATCCTATTATCGCCTTCCATTGTTTGAATAGCCTGACTCACCCATTCAAAGGGTTTTTCCAGTATTACATCCCCTTTATAGCTCAATAAATACTCAGTTTTACAAAGATATATGCCTACCAGTTCTGCTATTGAATAATAGAGTCCTCCATGGAAACTTTCTCTGTTGATATCAAAGAAATTAAGTGCCTCCTCAGCATAGTCATCAGAAGTGAAATAAGCAGTTATTATATTTTCCTGTACAAGTTTTTCCGCATAATATCTTACTTCTGTCGGATCATTCACATTATTGATATATAATATTTTCTCCTTAAACGGATAATAATTGTAATTAATCATATTTTTCAACCTGTCTGTTTTAAGGAGAATTTCCCAATCCTTTTCATAACAATTGGTTTGAAAAGTCACTTCATATGGCTCCATTCCTGTACGCTCCCATATATTTATTACACTATTTATAAATTCAAAATTCCTCTCTAAAGTTATTGTACCGTTATACCGATCTGTTCCGCCAAAAGTGTGATATATCGATTGACGAAGTCATCCTCAACGGTCAGTACAGTATCAAACAAGCTTAAAAATCTCAACAAATCTACAGCAGGTATGTCCTTATCAATATATCTTATAACTGTACCAGAGTTGCCGAATCCGGATTCATTAAACCCCATGACCTTTTGAATTTGATCCTCGACATCTTTTCTTGAAAAGTAAGCAGCAGGGGACCAAATGGATATTTCCTCCGGAACAGGCTTTAATTGAATCAATTCCATCTTTTTCAGCCACCGGGACTTGAAATTAGTCCAGTCTGCAGCCAACAATACTTTTCTTACATCTTCAGTTTTTGCGGGCCTTTCCAGCGGCAGTTTGAATTGTTCCGGAGAAACAGGCATAAAATGTTTTTCCCTTTCATAAGCAGTATGAAGGATAACGTCTTCTCTTGTCTGATATATCCCCTCTATATTTTCAACACACCTTAAACTCCATTTACGGACGAACTTTATTTTGTTGGATAGCACTGCGGCATTTGAAACATTTCTAACCTGTGAAAAAGTTGCGTTCCCGACGTGATAAACAAAGGAGCTTCCGACAATGGCTGTTTTGTAGCCTGCGATATTCACACGAAGTGAAAAATCATCATCATCGAAGATGCCGATACCAAACCAGAAATCCAATCCCCCGACCAAATCCAGGACCTTTCTCTTTACAGCTACGCATGCACCTATGACACGACTGGAATATATAACGACTTCACGGTTTTTCTCCATGATCTTTTGTGCAAAATAGTTCATGGTAGATTTGGACCCGTAGAATGCATGTTCCAGGTCGGGAGATTGAAATTTCAACATGATGTTTTCCCGGCCCGAACCATTGGTCAGAAGCGGTACTGCAGCGCCGACGGCTTTATCGCTTTCCAGCAGGTTAACCAGTCCGTCCAACCAACCCGTGCAGAAAATCAGGTCATTATTCATTATTGTGATGATTTCACCCCTGCATTTGGAAAGTCCTGTATTCACCCCGACGACATATCCCAGGTTTTGCTCCAGCTGCAGGGTTATTATCTCTGCTGTTTCCTTGTATTTATGTTTGTACTCCTCAATTCCGGCTGCCGTCTCATCGCTGGACCCGTTATTGACGAGGATGAATTCTATTTCCTTTTCCCGATAAAGAGGATTCAACGACTCAAAGAATGACTCCACCGCAATCCTGGTAAAATTCCAATTGTTGTAGCAAACCATGACAAAGCTGAGGTACGGCATTTTTTTCCCTTTCTGTAAAACCAAACACAATTTATACTATGATAAAGTAAGTCCAATTGATACTCGTTATGTAAATTATTGCTGCTATTGCCTTATAAGCACTTATAATATTGCAGAGTTAAAAGCAAGGACGCACTATTGCGTCCTTGCTTTCATTAAGTTAATTCGTCATGGATCAAAACATATCAAATCATTTGTGAGGTAGAATTCAGGAACCAGTTCCGCCGGATTCGGAAGGTCAGGAGCCTTTTTTTTGTTTGGAACTATAAACACTGCAGCACCTTGACCTATGATCTGAACCGCATAGTTCAATGGGAGTCTGTCATTAGTGCCTTCTTTTCCAATATTTACATCAACATTGCACTTCGAAGGTACATCCAAGGTCCTTGTTTCATAAACAACCGGACGGTCTGCAGGATTAAGAGGACATTGTGTCAGATCCAGAATTCTGACCGTATAAGTTTGATCTACAGGAGTATTATTAAATACTTTTACCAAAACACTCCTGAGGGCGGCATCTGATCTGTATAACGGACCTGTAAACTTGTTATTGCACTCTTTCGGACACTTCTCCCCTATCAAGGTCTCAATAATTGCCACATTGGTATCGATAAAAGCCACCTGCGTTGCTACCTCACCGAGGAGCGTGTCGATGAATGCCACTTGTGTCGCTACTTCGCCAAGGAGAGTGTCGATAAAGGCCACCTGGGTCGCCACTTCACTAACGGTAGTATCGATGACAGCTACCTGCGTTGCTACTTCACCGAGGAGTGTGTCGATAAAGGCTACCTGGGTTGCTACTTCACTAACTGTAGTATCGATGACAGCTACTTGGGTTGCTACTTCGCCAAGGAGTGTATCAA
>Ga0129298_10001369_pt1 | contig 10213 bp, 8 predicted proteins | sample I19B2metaG_FD_94707 | JGI IMG/M metagenome (GOLD analysis project Ga0129298, IMG submission 94707) | Lake sediment bacterial and archeal communities from Gulf of Boni, Indonesia to study Microbial Dark Matter (Phase II) - ​I19B2 metaG | ecosystem: Environmental > Aquatic > Freshwater > Lake >...
AGCTTTGAATCCTAGGAAAGTCGACCAAATTCTTGCGGACATAAGATTAGTTGGAGAAGTCTCCGGGAAGCTTGAAGAGGCTCAGAATCTCACCGGTAGGATGCGAGGGGTAATTGACGCGGTGGTCAGTGAGGTTGAGAATGTGACGTATAGGCCAAGGGTATACTATGAGGTCTGGTATGAGCCACTGTATACTATAGGGCCTGAAACATGGCAGAGCGAACTCATCGAGATGGCCGGGGGCGTAAATGTATTCGCCGATGCCAAGGAGACTTACCCCATAGTTAGCGCCGAAGCGGTGATCGAACGCGATCCGGAGATAATAATCGTTCCAGTCGGCTATATGGGTGGAGTGAAGAAGGAAGATTTCGAGAAGCGCCCCGGCTGGAGCGCTATCAGCGCTGTGAAGAATGGTAGAATCTACGAGATAGAAGAAAACACTGTAGTTAGATCAGGTCCAAGGATTGTTCAGGGGTTACAGCAACTAGCCAAGTTTATTCATCCAGAGGTCTTTGGCGCCAGCTTAACCCTCTCGTCTGATAATGCATCACCACTTCAAATCCCACGCTACCCGGGAGGTCCTTGTAGGCTCCACTACCATAGCGATCGTTACGACTCTATCGAGGAGGCGCGACCCTGACAAGAGCTTATCATATTGTGCGCTTCACTAACGACAACTCGATTTACATGTTCTTTCGCGGTTGCAATTTCCGCTGTGTGGGATGTATCCTGAAATTGTCACCTTGGGACTGCCATCTCACGAGCGATGTCCAACATCAACTTCAAAGACTCACCCGCGTGGAGACGCTTTCAGTGAATGAGATCCAAAGAATAATAGAGCCGTTGGGCATCGAGAGAGCCGTGCTCGGCGGCGGCGAGCCCACCATCGATCCGGAATTAATGGATATAATCAGACTGCTCGACAGCCTCAACGTAGCAACTGTCTTGTTGACTAATGGATATGCCCTAAATGAAGATAGGATAGAGGACCTGAAGGATTTCAAGCTTGATAAGATCTGCGTGAGCATTAGGGCGCTCAGAGACGCTCTTCACATCCACTACACCGGAAAATCGAACAAGAGAGTCCTAAGGAATTTCAAACTCCTCAGCAATAGTGGAATCCTGATGAGAGCCGAAAGTGTTCTGATTCCGCAACTGATAGAACAGGATGAAATCAAAAGGATCGCCAGTTTTGTCGCGTCCGTCGACTCGTCCATTCCTTATCGCATCGACGGATACATCCCTGTCAAAGAAGCGAGTTGGAGGCGGCCGTTCAGGGAAGAGATATTGGAAGCAGTTGAAGAAGCGAAGAAACACCTTGAAAACGTTTCATATATCTACAGCGGAACGGAGCTGAAAGGGAACGCACTCAATATCTACCCACCCGTTGAACAGGAAACGTAACCTGATCCTATCACTCGTTGTGGCGGTCAAAGTTTTGAAAACTCGTGAGCATTAAGAATAGCATTAAGAAGACTGCTCAGTCGTGATGAACAAAGTACGTGAGATTGAATATCTACGACGTTACAGGAGATGGAAGTACGTCGTAGTCGTGCTCTCAGCAGTGCTGGGTGTAGGTACGATTCTCTCATTGAATGTAGGCTTTGCTCAGATACCAATTTCACATATCGTTGGCATCTTGGCCGGTGAAGTTCCAATTCTCGGGAATGTGCATAGCAGTTCAGGTTTCCCAGAGAGTGAAAGGCTGATAATCACGCAGATCAGACTCCCGAGGATCTTCGCAGCAATTCTTGTGGGCATCAGCTTAGCTGCATCCGGCGCCGTCTTCCAAGGGATCTTTAGAAACCCTATGGCAGATCCATATGTTCTCGGAGTTTCTTCGGGAGCCGCTTTGGGCGCGGCGCTTGCCATAGTGCTCAGAGTCGGATTCACCTTCTTCGGCATCGACACAGTCCCAATTATGGCGTTCATCGGAGCCGCAGTAGCCACCTTCACCGTCTATAACATCGCCAGAGTCGGGGCAAGAACTCCTGTCGTAACCCTGCTGCTATCCGGCATAGCGGTCAGTATCTTTCTATCTGCCTTGGTCTCCATGTTGCAGGTCGTTGCTGGCTGGGAGCTCCATAAGCTGGTCTTCTGGCTTATGGGAGGGTTCTCCTATGCAAAGTGGAGGGACGTATGGGCGATCCTCCCCCTCGTCTGCGTGGGCATAACTCTGACCTATCTTTTCGCCAGAGACCTCAACATACTGGCTCTAGGTGAGGAGGAAGCTCAACACTTAGGTGTTGATGTCGAAAAGTCGAAGAAGATCCTGATAGTTCTCGGCTCCTTGTTAACGGCCGCTGCTGTATCGATTAGTGGACTAATCGGCTTCGTTGGATTGATAGTACCTCACTTGACGAGGATTCTCGTAGGTCCCGACCATAGAATACTCATACCCTCCTCACTCTTGACGGGCGCCATATTCCTCGTATCTTGCGACGCTCTAGCACGTGTCGTCTTTCTACCTTCAGAACTACCTGTTGGAATAGTGACAGCTCTTTCTGGCGGGCCTTTCTTCATCTACCTCTTACGTAAGAGGAAGGGAAGTTATTCGCTCTGAGGAAAGGCGGCTTTGGTTTCCTTAGAAATAGACGGGGTAAGCTGCCGCTACGGATCGACCCAGGTCTTAGATGATCTGACCTTCTCAGCGAAGGAAGGAGAGTTCATCGGAATCCTCGGGCCGAACGGATCCGGAAAGACAACATTGCTGAGAACAATCAGTAGAACCTTGAAGCCTCATGTGGGGGTCGTCCTACTAGACGGTCGAGACGTTTATGAAATGGCAACTAGGGAAGTCGCTAAACGAGTTGCTGTTGTTCCTCAAGATTCTGTGGTCGCATTCAACTTCACAGCTTTAGATGTCGTTCTGATGGGACGGAATCCCCATTTGAGCATGTTTCAACTGGAGAGCTCCCGGGATCTGTTGATAGCCAGAGAGGCGATGGAGTTGACGGGAACTTGGCATTTAGCAGACAGGCCCATAGCGGAGGTAAGCGGCGGAGAACGACAGCGCATAATCATCGCTAGGGCCTTGGCGCAGAAGCCCAAAATGCTCTTGCTCGATGAACCTACGCTGCACCTCGATGTCAACAGTCAAATCGAAGTCCTGGATCTATTGGCGAGCTTGTGCAATGACAAGCGGCTTCTCATAATGGCCGTCTTTCATGACTTCAACTGGTCTGCAAGATACTGCCACAAAATCATCATGTTGCATAATAGGAAGATAGTTTCTTTCGGAGAGCCTGAAGAAGTTCTAACGAGGGAAAACATATCAAAAGTGTTTGGGGTTGAGGCGTTCGTCAAGCATCACCCAATAACAGATTCTCTCTATGTGATTCCTCTCTTAGGACAAATGACAGGCGAAGCGAAGAAAGAGAACTTCAGAATTCACTTGATATGCGGGGGCGGTTCAGGCACCTCGCTAATGACTAAGCTTGTCAGGGCAAGATGGAGCGCAACCGCAGGTGTGCTCAATATCTTGGATACGGATCATGAAACTGCTCAGATGCTCTGCGTTCCTATTGTCAGCGAAGCTCCGTTTTCACCAATAACGACGGAGGCGAATGAGGAGAATCTGAAGCTAATCCAGAAAGCGGACGCGGTAATAGTCACGGAGTTCTTGATAGGGCGTGGTAACCTCAAAAACCTGCAGGCAGCCAGGGTCGCTTTGGAAAGTAACATCCCGACCATACTTGTCGACAACATACCAATAGAGCAAAGAGATTTCACCGACGGAGAGGCCCAGAGGCTCTTCAAGGAACTAGTGGCAAAAGGCGGTATCATCGTAAAGACGCATAGTGAGGCTATCCGTACCATTGAGAGGTTAAGAAATCCTCCATTCACATGAGGTCAGGCAAAGCAAGAAGGTCGCTGTCTTCTTGAGTTAGAGGTAGAGAATCTTGCTTAGCTTGCCAGACCTATGGCGCAAGGCTATGATGTCGCGGCGCTTGTGACCTTTATCCTAGACAGTTGATCTTCGCTGCGCCATACGCTTTCCATGTACCGTACAACAGTCTCTGATGGTCCGATCTTCAAGCGTTCGATAGGAATCGAAGAATTGGTGGGCTCGAGTCCACGCAAATGACACCGCCCAATAGGCTGCGAATTGGAGTCCGGACCATCAAAGGCAAGGCATACTTGAGGAAGACTTAGAGACGAGCGGATTTTCTGAAGTCTCGAAGAAATGCTGGTCCGTCTCTCAACGAAATTGACATCGACAAAGCTGGTAAGACTATCCCGCCTTCAAGATTGTTGACGGGCCTTGCGGAACCACCAATACTCTTTCTCCTCTACTTACTCCTGCGGAATCGAGCGCCTGCTCAACCGTCGATGCGTAATGCATATGCATCGACTCAATATCTGAACTCAACTCCTTCTCTGTAACGAACCACACAGAATTCCGACGTAGGATACGACAAAGTACTTGGGCTTCCCATTGATCACGAGCCGGGAGATCTGAGACCTTCAATTTCTCATAGATGTCTTTGGGCGACCCACCAAGCAGAATCTTTCGAAATTCATCGTGAACAATTCCGTCAGCGCATTCCCCTACCATCACTACCCTGGAATCTGCATGAAGGATTTCCTCGGGAACAGCGATGCCTTTCACACACTGGTAGACATTTCTGTCGAGGGGATAGCCGCCATTTGTGGTGATCACGACGTCCGGACGTCTCTTGATCAATATTTTGGAGTGAACAGCCACAATCTCCGCGGCCACATTGAAAGAAGCCACGGGGTCTCCCGCTGTGGCGTACACCATTCTCTTCTCACTATCGAGAACGACATTGAGCGCAAACGTGCTCTTGAGGAAACGCAAGGCCTCGTCAGCGTCCGCTCTAATGGGGTTATCAATAATACCGTATCTAGATCTTGGGTCGTCTATGTTTTGCCAACTGTGATTTCGAAGGATCGTTTCAGTGCCTGCTACTCCTGGCAGAATCACTTTGCTTCCGCCAGTGAATCCCGCGAAGAAATGGGGTTCGACAGTGCTCTCGATTATAACCAGATTGCTCTCGACGACGGCCCTATTGAGATAGAGAGGCGTACCGGATCGGAGACTTCCTAAGAAGCTCAGTTGGTCCTGTTTGTCGCTGTCATGCACATTCACTTCCAAGCCCTCAAGAAGTTCGCTGCCAAACCTTTCTTTGACATCAGCTGTTGTCTCACCTTTATGAAGACCAGTCGCGATCAGAATCTTGACGCGCTCTATTTCTCGTCCGCCGGCTTTGAGTTCTTGCAGAATCAGAGGCAGTGTAGTGTGAGTTGGTAGGCCTCTTGTCTTATCGCAGGTAACTATCACAACGGAGCCACTGTGACGGGCTAGATCTCTCAATCTGGGGAGACCACATGGTCTTTTGAGAGCTGCTTTGACCAAGCTACGCTGTGACTTCTTTCGCGGCCATTTCTTGGGCGTGACGCAATTGGTGACCGCCCAATCCGGAATGACTGCGGATAGTGACGATCGGCCGTAAGGCAGTGAAACGCGCATACCTATTGCCCTCCATTACCAGCATTTCTGGAGCTCAGCGTATCAGGTTCTCAGCATCGAGTCCATATTGTCTGCAAGCCTCTACCAAGTTTGCCCATGCTGTTTCGGGAATCCAGATACCGCTCTTGGATCTCCTTTCTTCTTCTCTGAACTCAGGCTCGCCCGGAATCAGAATTTCGCTGAAGCTCTCAGCTCTGGGTGAGCCCTTGATTGTTCTGATCAATTTGTCAACGGTTTCCTTGAACCTCTCTAAAGGAACGAACTGCTCGATCTTAAGGACTAAGATAAGCACGCCGTTTGTCAATCCTGAAGTCACCTCTTCGCTGCAACCGGTTCCGGTGAGAGCTCCACCGAGCACCTCCACAACCAACCCTAGACCATACCCCTTGTGACCACCAGCCGGCAACAGTGCTCCCGCCAGCTTGATCTGCTCAGGAGGCAATGGCGGTGCATAGAGATCTGCCGGATTCGTGGAAGGGCGTCCCTGCGAATCGACTATCCAACCAAGCGGCAGTTGCTGTCCTTTGTACAGCGCGGCCCTTATCTTTCCCTCCGCTGCCATACTTGTGGCGAAATCCACTACTATTGGCCTCTCCTGTCCTGCTGGAATGCCATAGCTGACGGGATTTGTGCTCAGAATCGCCTTTCTTCCACCGTACGGTGCGACAGAAGGATCACTATTGGCAGCGATGAATCCTATCATGTCGTTCTCGAGTGCCATTTGGGCATAATCCGCCAATCGGCCGATGTGATTGCAGTTGAAAATACCAATCACACCGACACCGGTCTGTCTGGCCTTTTCGATAGCAAGTTCCATCGCTCTTGAGCATATTACTTGGCCGAATCCCCAATTGCCATTGATCAACGCGGTGGATGGAGTGTCCTTGAAAATTTCAAACTTCGCTCCGGGCTTGATTACGCCGTTTCGAAGACCGTTGATATAGGAGATCAGATTTGGAAGAACCCCGTGGGAATCGACTCCCGCCAAGTTTGCCTTGACTAGCAATTTCGTTACTACACTTGCTTCTTGGTCAGATGCACCAGCGGCCTTCAAAAGTGCCACTGATAAGTCGGTAAGTTGCAGGCTTGTCAGTGTCGGCATCAGCACCCGCTCTCAGTTTGAACACCTCGTCAACAGATATAAGACCGAAACTAGACGAACAAACCTGCTAGAGCATGGTTTCCTCGGAAAGACATTTTCACAATTGGGTCGAATTTTGGAGGACCATTTGGCTGCGGTGACATCTCTACCCTCCTAACAATGGGATTCTCCATTGTAGCCTTGTGGAAGAACATCCTTCCCTGGAGATAAAACTCATCTTGGCAAAGGAACGAAGTACTTGATTTGACTGCCCCAACACTCACATGTTCATTATTCATTGCGATGAATTTTGGCCCTTAAGGTCCTTTGTCTTTTTCTAGCTAGCTACTTGGCTCCGGCCTTCGGTCCGAGCAGATATTCTACTCATGCGCAAGTATCGATGACAAAGCTAGAAGGAGTGCTTGTCCTCGTTCTCCCTTACGAATCGATGCGATCCTCTGCACGCGCCGAAGAGCGAATCTGGAAGGCCAGTCTTTGATCTCGCTAGTCTTCTGATAACCTCGTCGTAACTAGCCAGTCCCGTCTGCCTCTTCAACCTGTCCAGCAATCGACGAGTTTCCTCCCGACCCGAACGCGGGTTGTCATGATTATAGAGCTATCACCCCGACGGCTATAACGTGAGAACAGCGCTCTCGGGCGACACTTTCCCTCTTACTTTCTCTTGTACCGAGCCATCAGTTCTGCTGATGCGACTGTATGTTTCCCTACGACTTCGAAGAAGTTGATCCTCGTGACGTTCTCGAGGCTATCGGTGTCAAGTGCATGCAGCTTGAAATAGTATCTGTGAGTGCCTGACGGAGGACAAGGCCCACCATAACGCTCCCTACCGAAACTGTTCCTCACTTGTCTAGCGCCAGCGGGAAGTCCGCCTCGCTCGATTCCTCTAGCGGCTTTTGGTATGTTGTAGACGAGCCAGTGAATGAACATTCCTCCAGGAGCATCCGGGTCGGTCACACTCAAAGCAAAACTCTTCGCGCCCTCAGGGGCTTCCTCCCAGTGCAGCTCCGGAGAAATATCCTCACCATCACAAGTAAACCGGGGAGAAATGAGAGTGTTCTCTTCGAAGTCGTCGCTCTTCAACTTCATGCGGCCGCCTCCCGAAAACACAACGTCACCCGCATTCACCATTAAACTTGTCTTCTGCTCCCGATGCCATGATGACTCATAGACCTCTCCTAGCTCTGGACGTGTCAACTGTTTCAGAAATCCATGAAAATAGTCTTCACTAAACCCCGCGCCATCCAGGAAAGACTGCGGTCAACATGCCGAACAGGCCGAGGGCACAATTCGGGAAATCCGTGAATACTTGCAGCAGAAACAGAAGGGAATGCCTTTTCCGTAGGCAATTCGCTTTCGAGCAGCAATACAGAATTTGAACCTCGATTTTAGGCGGCTCCTAGACGATTCTCGCTCTACCGCATGCGGCGACAGCCATGCTGACCGTCGATTCCGCGTTGGGTGCGCGAACATTCAGGCGTGGCTCATCGGCGTCGGTATAGCTGATCTGCCCAAGTCGAAGGCCCTTAGATTAACGTCCAGCAATTTCTCTGGAACCAGACCGACTATGCTCTCTCTAAGCGCTTCCGTTTTGAACGGCAGAAAGTGAGAGGCATCAAGCGCACCCAGCATAACGAGATTTACAGTTCTGCTATCCCCCGCCCGATATGCCAAGGACGACGCGTCGATCATGAATAGCTCAGACGTCAACTTCTCCAGTAGACTCTTGATCTTCTCGGTAGAAGGATACGTCGCTCTTCCCGAGAGGACCTCGACGGGCATTACCGGCTTAGTGTTTACAATAGCTAACCCATTTTTGACGAGGAAGCGGGATTGTCTTAGAGCTTCGCCGGGCTCCAAGGCTAAGAGAGCGTCTGCCTTTCCCATCGGGATTACAGGCGAATAAGTGCCGCCCAGCCTAACATGGCTGACGACGGCCGCGCCTCTTTGGGCCGCGCCGAATGTTTCGGAGAGTCGAACTTCGATGCCCGCTCTCAACGCGGTCTCGCCGATGATACGAGAGAGAAGGATGTTGCCCTGTCCGCCGACTCCCGCGATAACGAGGTTCTGATTCTCCTCGTATTCTCGTATTCTCGTTTTCACCGCTCCGTCACGCCGTCATTCTTTCGGGCGCAATCGCACGGAAGACGCAGACTTGCATGCAGAGACCGCATCCAACACAGAGAGCTGGATCTATGGTCGCCTTGCCGACTTTGCAGTCCCAGACAATGGCGGGGCATCCGAATCTCTCAAGACAAACCCTGCACTCCTTGCCTTTGCATTTCTCAGAATGAACAACGTACGGTGGCGGTATTGTGCCGAATCTACGCGCCTCTCGCTTGGTGAGCTCGGCGCATCGTCCTCTCGAGATAACGACTGAGGGTCCCGGGTGTTTCAACGCGCGCTCGATGACGCGTAAAGTTTGCATGATGTCGAAAGAGTTGGTGGTTTCGATGAACTCCACGCCTAATGCCTTGACGATGTCTTCAATTTTGATCTTCTTCGTAGGTCTTCCTGTGGCGGTCACACCGATCCCTGGATGTGGCTGATGCCCGGTCATTGCGGTGGTTTCGTTGTCGCAGATTAGCACGCAGATGTGAGCGTTGTTGGTAACCGCGTCTATTAGCGGAGTTATGCCTGAATGAAAGAAAGTTGAATCTCCAATTGAAGCAACGATTTGCAGGTCCACGCCGGCGTATGCTAGGCCTGAAGCCTGAGCGATGCTTGCTCCCATGCAGAAGCTTGTGTCGACGTTTTCCAACGGGGGAAGGGCCGCTAGGCCTATGCATCCTATGTCTCCAATATTCGCAATCTGCCTCGGTTCGGTCTTCTTTGCGAGCAATTTGAGAGCGTAAAAAGTTCCGGCGTGAGGGCAACCTGCGCACAAGATCCATCCTCTCGGCGGAACTACTCGGCCAATCGCGGTTCGCGCTTCAGCCTCCTCTCTGTCTTGTTTGATTCGAAGGCTAGCAAGGCGGGCTAATGAGGAGGCAACGATCTCGTAGCTGAGTTCATTGGTCTCTGGTAGAGCTCCCGTACGCTTGCCGTGAATTGTTGCGTGCTGTCCTTTGAGCTCGTAGGTAAGCATGCGAAGATGATCCTCCATGACGGGCTCGGTCTCTTCGACGACGAGCAGATCCCTCGTCCGCTTCAGAATCGTCCTCATCTTCTGCTCTGGTAGCGGATGTGAAGTCTCCACCTTCATCATGGCGACTTGGTTCCATAGGCCTAAGTTCCGCACAGCTTCGGCTGCATAGTTGTAGGCTGCCCCGGACGATACAACTCCCAGCTCTTGACCCGTTTTGATTAGGAGCCGATTTGCGGGTAGATTGCGCAGTAGCCTCCTCATCTCTTTCATTTGGGCATGTTGCCATTCATGCCGCGCCTGCGACACCACATCTGCTACGTAGTAGCGGCTTATGTCCTTCACATACTCGCCTTTCGCTGCTGGTCTTGTAATGGATCCGAGGGTGACAATGCCGCTGCTATGACTGACCTTCAAGGTCGTTCTGACGAGAACAGGGAGCTTCACTCGTTCAGAAACTTCGAAAGCTAGTAGAGTCATGCGGAGGGCTTCTTGTGGATTTGAGGGTTCGAACATTGGAACGTCTGCCATGCGC
>Ga0129298_10001370_pt1 | contig 10210 bp, 10 predicted proteins | sample I19B2metaG_FD_94707 | JGI IMG/M metagenome (GOLD analysis project Ga0129298, IMG submission 94707) | Lake sediment bacterial and archeal communities from Gulf of Boni, Indonesia to study Microbial Dark Matter (Phase II) - ​I19B2 metaG | ecosystem: Environmental > Aquatic > Freshwater > Lake >...
TAACAAAGCAGATCGATCTTCGGATGCTTCTCAACCGCCGATACCCTTAAGATGAGACCTGGAAGAGCGGGAACGAAATCAGGAAAGGTTCTTGAAAGTTGGGCCATGTGCCCCCCCAGGCTCGGTTCCCTCTCCAAAAGAATGACCTCATAGCCTCCTTCGGCCAGGTCGAGGGCAGCAGTGATCCCTGCAATCCCTCCACCGACCACCAGCACCCTGCGGTTAATGGCCATCGCAATCGCTTCCAGGGATTCATTCTTTCTCACCTTTTCGAGGGTTGCAAGAATGATCTCAGCTGCCTTTCGCGTCGCCTCTTCTTTATCCTTCTGATGGACCCAACTGCACTGTTCCCGAATATTCGCAATCTCACAGAGGTAGGGATTCATTCCTTGAGACTTGACCGCCTTTCGAAAGGTGTTCTCGTGCATGCTGGGCGAACAACAGGCGACCACTACTCCCTCCAATCCCTTCTCGCGAATGGCCTCCCGGATGATCTGCTGTCCTGGTTCGGAACACACATAAATGTAATCGGTGCTGTGAGCAACATCTTCGATCTTCCCCATCTCTTCGGCGACCGATGTTACATTCACGGTCCCCGCAATATTCACTCCACAATGACAGATAAAAACACCCAGTCGTTTCATCACTCGCTTTTTATTATCACCCTTAGTTTGGCCTGCCCAAGCTCTACATATAAACGCAGCTAAAATGCCAAATACCAAAGTTCAAATGTCAAATGAATTCCAAAATCCAAATTTTAGAAGACTTTGGTTTTTGAGCTTTGACATTCCTTTGACATTTGGATTTTGACATTTGGAATTCTAAGTTTCCCCTTCAGTGTCTTGCAAACAACCCTTGAACTTTGCTTGCTGCGGCATTGGCATGGGCCACGGCATCGGCGATGTCCTTCGGCCCCTGCGCGCAACCAGCAAGGTAGATTCCCTCCACTTGACTCTCAACGGGCCTGAGCTTCCTCTCGGCCTCGGTTAAGAACCCATATTCATCTGTCTTGATCGCCAGTTTTTGGGCCAACTCTTTCGCATTCCTTTGGGGAATCATGGCCGTGGCTAAGACCACCATGTCCGCAGAAACTTCGACCTTCCGTCCTGTCAATGTGTCCACACCCCAGACCACAACCTTTTGTCCGTCTCTGAAGATTCTGGAAACCCTTCCCCTCAGATAGAGAATTCCCTCCTCTTCCATCCCTTGTTGGATGAACTCCTCATAACCCTTTCCTGTTGAACGAATATCCATATAGAAGATGTAGACCTGACCGTCATGGACTTTGTGTTTATAGAGCCGAGCATGCTTTGCCGTGTACATACAGCAGACCCTTGAGCAATACGGCATATAACGTTCTGGATCCCTTGACCCCGTACACTGGATAAAGACCACCTCCTTTGGGATTTTTCCATCGGAGGGTCTCCGTATCTCACCTGTGGTCGGTCCAGAGGCCGAATTGAGCCTCTCAAAGGCAAGGCCATCGATCACATCAGCCACCTCGCCGTATCCATACTCTCCAAAACTTTCTTTGGGGATCAAATCAAAACCAACAGCCACAATGATCGCTCCTACCCTCTCCTCTACAAAGTGATCCTTCTGTTCATAGTCAATGGCTCCCACTGGGCAGATCTTCTCACACACCCGGCACTTTCCCTCTTTAAAGTACCGGCAGGTGGAGGTGTTGATCACAGGCTTATTTGGAACGGCCTGAGGCGATAACGTATAGATGGCCTTGCCCAATCCCATCCCTCGATCAAATTCGAAGGGATTTTTCGATGGGCATTTTTGCTGGCAAAGGCCGCAACCTGTACACTTCTCCCAATCAACATAGGCCGCTTTTCTTCGAATCCTGACTCTGAAGTCTCCGGCCTTTCCCTCAACCCCGTCCACCTCTGAATAAGTGACCAGTTTGATCCGAGAATGCTGGCCTGTCTCCACTGTCTTAGGGGTTAAGGTGCATTGGGCACAGTCCAGCGTAGGGAAGGTTTCGGAAAGCTGGAGCATCCGTCCACCGATGGATGGAAGTTTTTCGACCAGAATCACATCATATCCCGCATTTCCCAAATCGATCGATGCGGAGATCCCTGCGATCCCTCCGCCGATGATCATGGCCTTCTTTACAAAGGTTCCATTATCTTTCATCTATATGAGCCCTTTATTCTTCAACAGCGGTAAAGGATCGATCGCATTCTGTTCAAATCCAAGGGTTTGATGATTAAGGCCCATGGCAATTCCAAGCAGCTGGGTAAAATAGAGCACAGGGATTGTTTTGAAATCTAAATACTTCTGTCTGATATCAGACTGCTTGTGATCGATGTTAAAGGTACACATGGGACACGTTGAGACGACCACCTCTCCGCCATTCTTGATCGCAGACCCGAGAATCTTATGCGCACATTCTGTAGCCACCTCTGGCGAGCCCACCGACTGGAAGGATCCGCAACATTCAATCTTATATGGGAATTCGACCGGCTCTGCTCCAAGTGCCGCTAAGAGCTCTTCGAAGAGGGTGGGCCTCTCCTTGTCATCAAATTCCATCTCTTCAAATGGCCTCAGAAGCATACACCCATAGTAGGGAGCCGCCTTCAGCCCGGTCAGAGGTTTCTTGACCCTCTCCTTGAGTTGAGAAAACCCGACGTCCTGTTTCAGAATTTCCAAGTAGTGGACGACGCGAAGGTCACCCTGATAATTCTTCTCGATAAAATTATTGATCGTATCTCTCTTCTCTCCATCTCCCTGAATGAGTCGATTCGTTCGCTTGATGACATTGAAGCAGATAGCACAGAGAGTGGTCAGTGTGGTGCCCGCCTCCCTCGCACTGGCCAAGATCCTTGCTGGCGGGAGAAGGGCCATCAGGTTATCCGTTGCCAGAGGAAAGGTCGCTCCGCAACAGGTCCAATTGGCAACCTCCTTCAATTCGAATCCTAAGAGAAGTGAACAGTTCCGCGCTGTCTGATCGAAATTCTTCGCCTTTGTATAGAGAGTGCATCCTGGAAAATAGAGGTAATCCATAGCAACCCCTTAGAATGACAAATGTCAAAGTTCATGGTTCGACAAGCTCACCATGAACGGTCGTCCTGAGCCTGTCGAAGGATGATGACATTTGCCTGCCTGCCGCAGGCAGGGATTTTGACATTTGAAATTTTCTTAAGAGAGAAATTTTCTGAATCCACTGATAAACGCAATTTGGGGAACCCTTTCCAAAAATCCCTCTGGGAATTCAGAAATCTGGATATGATCCCTTCGCTCCTTCTTTCTCAGCACGACCATTCTCAGGGCATCCATGACCCTCGCAATATCAATCCCCTTCGGACATCTCGATGTGCACTGAAGGCAAGAAGCGCATAGCCAGAAGGTATTGACCCCAAGCACCTCCTCTTCCAGACCCAGAAGAGTGTATCGAATGGCCTCGTGCGGACCGATCTCCATGGCAAAGGAGACCGGACACCCGGCTGTACAATTCCCACATTGATAACAGGCAAAGAGGTTTTGTCCGCTGATCAGCTCTACTTTTTTTGCAAATTCGTTGTGGACCTTCTGCCTCGTCAGCTCAATCTTCATTGGCTCTCTCCGTATAAAAACGTCTCCGCTTTAATTCTAAAATAGACTCACCTACTTTTCTATGAATGTGGCGATGACATATCCGACCGTTAAAAGGGCTTGGGTTCCTAAGATCGTGATGACATTCACTCCTAACAACGGAACCAATCGATTGGTATCGTGATAATATCTCAATGCTCCCTTGGCTGCCTTCCATCCGAAGCCAATTGTTCCTAAACCCACGAGGGCCAAAAAGGGCATCATCTTGGTCGCCACTCCGATAATAATGCAGAGATAAGAAGCTGCGATCAAACCGACGAAGAGCAAACTGGCATTCTTCTTTCCTAAAGTGATGACCAGGTGTCTTCTTCCCCCTTTCCGATCTGCCTCCTGGTCTGGAAATTCATTCAAAAAGAGAAGATTGGATGTCAATATGCCTGGGGCAAGGGATGCCACTAAAGCCTCCCAGCTATATCTACCTGTCTGGACAAAGTAAGCACCCAAGACGAGAATGGGTCCGAAGTTTAGGCCTGCAAAGAGCTCGCCTACCAGCCACTTGGCAAGATAAACATTATAGAAATAAGCTGAAAATCCGGCCATCAATAGAAGGGGAAAGAGAAGCCAGCCTCTCACCATCACGAAGTAAAAACCGATCACCATCGCCACTAACAAACAGGTCGTAGCAAACCAAAAGGCCTGTTTTGGGCTCAATAGATTCGATGTAAGGACACCACTGCCTCCACTGAAAGGAGTCCTCTGGGTATTTAAATCAATCCCATCCACATAATCGTAATAGTCATTGATCACATTGACCGTCATATGGACAAGGATTGAACCGATCATGGCTAAGATAAAATATCTCCAATTAAAAAAACCTTCATAAGCTGCAACGGCCGTCCCCAGGGAGACCAGAATGAGAGTGAGAGGAATAAAATGGAAACGAGGAAGCATCAGCCATGCCTTAAAAGATCCGGGGTTTATCTTTTCCATCACTTCAGCCCTCAGGTTGCCCATATTCAGCAAGTGATCCTACGAGATTGCTTCAGGGCTTCCTCCCTCGCAATAACACGCCTGTCTATTCCGGTTTATTTGTCATTGCGAGCGCAGTGAAACCATCTATGGTTTTATCCTTTGTTTTATTCTCTCCTGTATTTCTTCTCCCCTTCGATATAGAGATCATTTCCTCGAACATCATTCACGACGATCACAGGTAGATCTTCAACTTCCAACTCTCGAATCGCTTCCGGTCCAAGATCTTCGTAAGCCACTACCCGGGCCTTCTTCACCCTTTTGGCTAAAAGAGCCCCTGCCCCTCCTGTTGCGGCAAAGTAGACCGCCTTATACTTCTTCATGGCCTCTTTAACAGCCTCTGATCGCATCCCCTTTCCGATCATCCCTTTCAGGCCCTTCTCAATCAGGGATGGAGAATAAGCATCCATGCGATAGCTGGTTGTGGGACCTGCTGACCCAAAGACCTGTCCGGGTTTAGCAGGCGTGGGACCGACGTAGTAGATAATCTGGCCTTTAAGGTCAAAAGGAAGGTCCTTCTTCTCTTTCAATAAATCGAAGAGCCTCTTGTGGGCTGCATCCCTTCCAGTGTAGATGATCCCATTGAGCAGAACTCGATCTCCAATCTTCAGTCGTTCTACATCCAAATCCGTCAGAGGGGTCTTGAGTCGAATGAGCTCGTTCACAGTACTCCTTTCGGGAGGTGGGGTGATAAGGGGTTAGGGAGAAGCGGAAAACCCTGTCTCCCTATCTCCTCATCTCCCTAAATTTCTGTTTCTTTGTGCCGATGGGCATGGCATTGAATGTTCACTGCCAAAGGAAAACTGGCAATGTGGCAGGGCATCATGAGGATGTGGACAGCCAATGAGGTAGTCCGGCCTCCCAATCCCTGTGGCCCGATTCCAAGCTTGTTAATTTCAGTCAAGATTTCAGATTCTAACCTTTCCAGTTCTGGGTCCGGATTCTTACTTCCAATAGATCTGAGCAAACTCTTCTTAGCAAGAAGAGCAGCCTGCTCAAAAGTGCCCCCAATTCCAACGCCGACAATGGTCGGAGGACACGGATTTGAACCCGACTCTCTAACTCTCTCAACGACAAACCGCTTAATGCCCTCGATCCCGTCGGATGGGGTGAGCATGGTCACTCGGCTCATATTTTCACTACCGCCGCCCTTAGGGGCTACAGTAATCTTAACTTTCTCTCCAGGAACCAATTCTGTATGGATGATCGCGGGAGTATTATCTCCAGTATTTGCCCGGGTGAAGGAATGGCAGATCGATTTTCTCAGGTACCCACTCTGATATCCTTGTCGAACTCCTTCAAAAATGGCCTCTCTCAGATCGCCTCCTACCAAATGAACATCTTGGCCCAGCTCCACGAATACCACTGCAAAGCCTGTATCCTGACAGATGGCTACCTTCTCTGCTCTGGCAATTCTGGCGTTCTCCTTCAACTCCTTCAAGATCTCCACTCCCAATGGAGACTCTTCCACCCTCATCGCCCGATCAAAGGCCTGAAGCACATCCTCGCCGAGATCGGTATTGGCCTCCATACAAAGGTCTCGCACCTTCTCTGTAATCAACTTAACATCGATTTCTCGCATTATCTTTCCATCCTCATTCAGGGCTAAAACCCCGAGCTACAAATTTTCAACAAAATAAGTTTTCGTATAATGGCAACGGTAAAGAGGCCCGTGTCGTCATTCGGTTACGTTGTTCGTCTTCTAAATCTTTAACCGTAACCATTTGACGATTTACGAAACGGGCTTCGTCACCGTAACCCAACCTTTCGGGTTGACCCATCACAATTTCAATTCCGCAATGCTCTTCTTGACGCTATCTGCTGACTTCGCCACGAGAGCTTTCTCTTCTTGGGTCAACTCCAGTTCGATAATCGCCTCTATCCCTTTTGCCCCCAGTTTGACTGGAACTCCAAAACAGACATTCTTCAGCCCATACTCCCTATCAAGATAGACACAGCAAGGGAGGATCCTCTTCTTATCCTTAAGGATCGCCTCGACCATCTGAACTGCGCCCGCAGAGGGTGCATAGAAGGCGCTTCCCGTTTTCAAGAGGTTGACGATCTCTCCGCCGCCCTTCCGAGTTCGATCGACTAGTCGATCAATTGTCGCCTTAGGAAGAAGCTGGGAGAGTGGAATTCCACTGACAGTGGTATACCGTGGCAGGGGTACCATCTCGTCGCCATGCCCTCCCAAGAGGAGCGCTTGGATATCCTCGACTGAAACTCCTAACTCCATCGCAATAAAGGCCCTGAATCGAGCCGTATCCAGAACACCTGCCATCCCCATCACCTTCTCTTTCGGGAATCCGCTCTTCTTATAAGCTAAATAGGTCATGGTGTCGAGAGGGTTGGTGACCATGATGAGAATGGCGTTAGGGGATTTCTCAACCACTTGTGCCACAACCGATTCAATGATCTTTTTGTTAATCTCCAGCAAATCCTCACGGCTCATTCCAGGCTTCCGAGGCACCCCAGAGGTGATGATAACCACATCGGAATCCTTGGTCTCCTCATATCCATTGGTGCCGACGACCCTTGCGTCGAACCCTTCGATAGGCCCTGCCTCAAAGAGGTCAAGCGCTTTTCCCTGAGGAATACCTTCGAGAATATCAACCAAAACCACATCGCCCAGTTCCTTTTCAGCGGCCCAGTGGGCAGCTGTCGCTCCCACAAACCCTGCGCCAATAACTGAGATCTTCTTTCTCCCCATAAAATTCCCTCCTTCCTCCTCTACGGATCCCCACCACCTTCTCAGGGCTGTGGACCCAGCCAATTTTGGTCAATCCCTCTGTCCAACTCCTTTATTTGGTAGCCCTTTAGATGAAACCCACAGGTTTTCCGGATGATAAGTTCAGGCTTTAGGAGAATCTCCCTTGCCGAGGCCTTCATCTCACTCCCCTCAATCTTCTCCACCAACGTTCTAACAGCAAGGGTTCCCATTTCAAATTTTTTTTGGCCAATCGTTGTCAGCTCAATCCCTCTCATTGCGGTAAATTCAATATCGTTAAACCCAATGAGGGCCATCTCCTCTGGGACTTTCACACCTTCCTCCACAATCGCCTGACGGATGCCCAATGCCATGTAGTCATTTGCAGCGAAGATCGCAGTTGGAGGTTTCGCCATTTTGAGAAATCGTTTTCCTCCTTGATAACCAGACTCTTTTAAGAAATCCCCCTCAAGAAAATATTCATCCCTTCTTTCCAGGTGGTAGGCATCGAGCGCCTTCTTTCCCCCTTCCAGACGTTCAAACCCAACTGAGGATTCCGAAGACCCTCCGATCACTCCAATCCCTTCGTGGCCAAGTCTGATGAGATGCTCAACAGCCAAAAATCCACCGAGGATATTATCCACACCCACATAGTCGACCTTTTCCTTCACGACGGGATGATAGGTCCTTCGATTGACCAAGATGATTGGAAACCCCTCCTCTGCTAACCAACTAATATTGGGGTCACCCATGTGAGCAGAGGTGAAGATGATGCCATCCACACCTTTGCTTCGGAGCATGTCGATATAATGTTTTTCAGTCGATAGATCATTATGCGTAGAGCAAAGGATGATGTTATACCCCAACCCTCGAGCTGATGTCTCGATGCCCTGAGCCAATTCGGTATAGAACGGGTTAGCAATGGTGGTAATGACGAGGCCCAGAGTCTTGGTCCGTTTCATGACCAGACTTCGGGCGATGAAGTTGGGCTGGTAGTTTAATTCCCTGGCAATAGCAAGGATTTTTTCCTTTGTCTCTTTCCGGATGCGAGCCTTGTCATTCAGCGCCCTTGAGACCGTCGTATGAGAGACAGCAGCCATCCGGGCGATATCCTTTATTGTGACCCTCTTTTTCATCAGTTTGCGTTAACGATAACACAAATTTGTAGAATTTTCAATTTAATTAAAATATATCTATTAAATCAAATGGTTGCATCAACATTATGGGCAAAATTTTGTTAACGTTACCACCCAGGGCTAATGATTGTCAAGACAAAAATGGGAGAGCTCTGAAAAACTACTAACCGCTCTCTTAATTACACAGATTTCAAAAAAATGATTACGCAGATTTGAATGATTTTCCGATGCCTTTTGTATCCGTGTAATCGGTTCCCAATCCCTGCCTGCGGTAGGCAGGGGTGTAATCAGAGATTTCTACACTTTTTCAGAAATCTCAATGGTTCGCTCCCGAAGCAATAAGAAATCATAGGTAGAACATATACAGAAAGAAATTGCATACGGCTACGACCACCATCATGGCCGGATAGCACGCTTTGCAGTAGTAGCCCCAACCGATGCTCTTACCCGTCATCCGTTCATACATAGCTACAGCGACAACATTTGCAGAAGCTCCAATCGGAGTTCCATTCCCTCCAATATCGGTCCCCAAAGCTGTTGACCAAACCAAAGGAAGAAGCGGAAATCCAAAGGTCTCGCTCATGTGTTTAAGAATGGGTGCCATCGTTGCCGCAAAAGGGACGTTATCCACAATGGAAGATCCAAAGGCACTGACCCATAAGATAATCGATAAAGCGATGAAAAAGTCCCCTCCTGATAATGTCTTTACCGTCGCTGCTGCAATCTTAAGGAGACCCACATGTTCCATTGCTCCTACAATGATAAAAAGCCCTGCAAAAAAGACGATCGTAGGATAATCAATCTTCACCAAGACCCTACTCATCTTATGCCCTCCAAGGAGCATGGCAATGAGTGCTCCGGTCAAGGCACATGTGGCTACCGAGAGATGCGTGATGTGGTGAGTAACCAACACAATCACCACATAAAAGAAGGCAATTAAACCAACGACAAAGAGTCGCCTGTCTTGAATCGCCTCCTTAGGATTTAAGGTATCCACCTGCTGCTGAAGCCATTGGGGATTCTCCAGAAGTCTTTTTCGTGCTGAAAAGATCTCGCTCTTATAAAACCAGATAAAGAAGGGGGTGTTGACTCCAAAGCCTATCCAGGCAATCAGACCAGTGTTCTTCACAAAATCCATAAAAGAGAGCCCAAAATAGGTCCCGAGAATCACATTGGGAGGATCTCCAACCATGGTGGAGGCGCCGCCAATATTGGCTGCACAGATCTCTGAAAAGATGAGTGGAAGGGGATTGATCCCAATGATACTTGCCACTTCAATGGTCAATGTGGACATGAAAAGCATGACCGTGATGCTGTCCACAAAGGAAGAAAGAAATCCTGCAATAAAAGGGAAGAGGATGAAAAGCTTGAGTGGATCGAGTTTCACCCATCGAGCGCTATGGAGCCCCAACCATCGAAAGAAACCCGACTCATTCATCGTCTCAATGACGGTCATCATTCCGAAGATAAATAGGATTGTCTCCCAATTCTCATAATAAAGAAGATCCTGAGGGGTCAAAATAAAAATAAAAGCCAGAACAGCCCCGAAGATCGAAGCAATCGTCCGGCTGACCTTCTCGGAGACGATGAGCCCATAAGAGAGAACGAAGATCCCGAGAGCAATCCATTGTTGTGTCGCCATCACATGTTCCTTCCGTCTTCTCTTTTATGCTGTCTTTTTCTGGGCCTCGGTTTTGGCTTTGGCCATGGCCTCATCCTCTCGCTTCACATCCTCCAAGGTCTTCGGCTTCACCCTCTCAGGCATCGGCTCCAACCCATACTTCCACTTCAAAAA
>Ga0129298_10001375_pt1 | contig 10183 bp, 12 predicted proteins | sample I19B2metaG_FD_94707 | JGI IMG/M metagenome (GOLD analysis project Ga0129298, IMG submission 94707) | Lake sediment bacterial and archeal communities from Gulf of Boni, Indonesia to study Microbial Dark Matter (Phase II) - ​I19B2 metaG | ecosystem: Environmental > Aquatic > Freshwater > Lake >...
AGGGTAGTTCGCGGATTGCTCGACGAAGCGGCAGCACTGGAACCGGCGGAGTGGAAAAACCGCCTCCGCAGCCTCCGCCAGTCGGAGGCGCAGGCGGCTTGGCGCGCCGCGCGAGATCGTTGGGGAGGCGGACTGGAAGGGGCGCCGCCGTGGCTGCGGCGGGCAGCGTGCGAGTTCCTCCGGGGGTCGCATGGACGAGAAGATCATCAAGGCTAAGCCCACCGCCGAGCCGGCGGCGATACCCGGGCAGAAGGTCGTCAAGAAGGAAATCTTCTCGGCCACGCTGGAGGCGCGGGACATTGTGCAGATGGCGCGCCAGCAAGCGGCCGAAGTGCTCGAAGAGGCCGGCCGCCAGCGAGAGGCGATCCTGGCCAAAGCCAGAGAGGATGGCTACGAGGAAGGCTTGCGCCAGTGGAACGCGGCGCTCGCCTCGGCGCATGAGGCGGCGGCGAAGCTCGAGAAGGATTACGAGGCGGAACTGGTGCGGCTGGCGGTGCGGATCGCCGAGAAGATCATTGGCGGGCAGCTTGCGTCGGCGCCCGAAACGATCGTCGGCATCGTGAGGGAAGCGCTGCGGAGTGTGCGGCGCGAGCGGTCCCTGTCGATCCAGGTGAATTCCGCGCACCTCGAGGAAGTGCGGCGCCACATCGGCAAACTGGAAGAGGTCGTGGGGTCTTCCCGCGACATCCACATTGTGGCGAATGATTCGGTGGCTCCGGGCGGGTGCATCGTGGAGAGCGACCTGGGAGTCATCGATGCGCGACTGGAGACGCAGTTGAAGTGCATGGAGGAGATCCTCCTGCGAGCGGCTAAAAAGTAATGGCGAGCAAAGTCATCGATCTCGGCAAGTATCTGGAAGAGGTCGAACACGCGGCCCCGGTCCAGGTGAAGGGCCGGGTCAAGGAAGTGGTGGGATTGCTGGTGAAGGCCTCGGTTCCGGAAGCGTGGGTCGGCGAGCTGTGCTTGATCTACAACCCGCGATCGAGCGTTCCGGTGAAGGCGGAGGTGGTCGGCTTTCAGGGCAGCGATGCGCTGCTGATGCCGCTCGGCGACCTGGTGGACATCGGGCCGCAGAGCGACGTCGTGCCGACGGGCAATTGCCTGACGGTGAAGGTGGGCGACGGGCTGCTGGGCCGGGTGCTCAACGGGCTCGGCGAACCGATGGACACGGAGACGCGCGGGCCGCTCCATTGCGATAAGGAGTATCCGGTTTACGGGCATGCGCCGGATCCGCTGCGACGCAAGCGGGTAACGGAGCCGATCTCGATCGGGATCCGGGTCATCGACTCGCTGCTGACGTGCGGGGAGGGGCAGAGGATCGGCCTGTTCGCGGCGGCCGGTGTCGGAAAGAGCACACTGCTTGGGATGATCGCGCGAAACACCGAGGCTGAGGTGAACGTGATCACGCTGATCGGCGAGCGCGGCCGCGAGGTGCGGGATTTTCTGGAGCACGACCTGGGCCCGGAGGGGATGCAGCGGTCGGTGGTGGTGTGCGCCACTTCCGACAAGCCCTCGCTGGTGCGGCTGAAGGGGGCGTACGTCGGTACGGCGATCGCTGAGTATTTCCGCGACCAGGGTAAGAAAGTCATGCTGATGATGGACTCGGTGACGCGGTTCGCGCGGGCCCAGCGGGAGGTGGGCTTGGCGTGCGGGGAGCCGCCGGCGCGCGCCGGTTACACGCCGTCCGTGTTCGCGGAGCTGCCGAAGCTGCTCGAGCGGGCGGGCAACTCGGACAAGGGGTCGATCACCGCCTTTTACACGGTGCTGGTGGCCGGCGACGACATGAACGAGCCGGTCGCGGACGAAGTGCGTTCCATTCTCGACGGGCATATCATCCTGTCGCGCGACCTGGCGGCGCAGAACCACTATCCGGCGATCAGCGCGCTGGATAGCGTGAGCCGCGTGATGAGCTCGGTGGCCGACCCCGAGCATCGCAAGGCCGCGGGCAAAATGCGGGAGGTGCTGGCCACTTACGAAAAGCAGAAGGACCTGATTCTGCTCGGCGCTTACGAGAAGGGGAGCGATGCACGGGTGGACTACGCCATTGAGAAGATCGACGAGATCACGGCGTTTCTGAAGCAGGGAACGCGCGAAAGGATCGGGTTCCCGGACACGGTCGCGGGTTTGAAGAAGATGTTCATGAATTGAGCCGCGCTAGCGTGGAGAGAGTGTGGCTACGTTTCGTTACCGCCTCCAGCCGCTGCTGGATCAGAAGAGCCGCGAGAAGGAGGAAGCCGAGGAGGCGCTTGCCGAGCGCCAGAAGGAGTTGCGGGCGGAGAGGCAGAAGCTCGAAGAGTTGAGGAAAAAGGAAGAACAGCTCGCGGCCCAGCGCGACGGATTGAGGCGCTCGTTGCTCGATGGCGGTAGCGAGCGGCCGGTGACGGGAGACGAGATCCGGCGGCGCGTCGAGCGCCTGCGCGCTTTGGGGCAAGACGTGGAGACGGCGCGGGATGCGGTCTTTTCGCAGAAGATCGTCATTGAGGAGGCCGAGGAGCGGCTGGAGAACGCCCGGCGACAGGTAGCTGAATGTACGCGGCAGGTGGAGATTCTGACGAAGCACCGCTCGAAGCTGGAGCGACGGTTTCTCGCGGAGGCCGAAAGGAAAGAGGCGCTCGAGCAGGATGAGATCGGCAACATCCTGTTCATGCGGAACAGGCAATCGACATGAAGGTGCATGACACTCCCCCGTCGCAGCCCGCCGTGCCTGCCAGGCAGGATGAACCGGCGACCGCGCCCAGGCAGCCGGGCGGATTCGCCAAGGTACTCGCCAAGAAGACCACTCCCCGCCAGGAACTGAAAACTGGCTCCGGAAAAGAAACGGCCGAAGGTGCGGGCGAGGCGAAAGAAAAGGAGAAGGAAAAAGGAACCGGGGAGGCAGAGCTGCTCGAAGGCGCTATCGACAAAGAGCGCCCGCGTCTTGCGGCCGAGGAAGAAGCGGGACGCCTGCGGCAGCCTTCGCCCGCCCTGGGGCAACAGCCGCTTCCACCGGAGGTTCGCAAGACGGAGGGTCCGAGTCGGCTTTTGGAATCCCGGGCGATTCAGGACCTGGTCCGCGAGGTAGTGGTGGCGGTCAACGCGCGGGGCGAGAGCGAAGTGCGGATCGAGCTTCAGTCGCACACGCTGGAAGGCTTGCGGATTCACATCGGAAAGAGCGAGGGCCAGATCTCGGTTCAGTTCCTCACGCGGTCCGATCAGGTGGCGCAGTTCCTGAACAGGAACGTGGAAACGCTGGCTCACGCGCTGACGATGCGGGGTTTGAAAGTGGGCAGCGTTCAGGTGCAGTCCGATCCGCAACCGCCGCGGCAGGAACGTGGTCGGGAAGAGCGGGGCGGCCAGCAACGAGGAGGCCAGGGACGCGGCGGCCAAGGAAGGCGATGAAGCACGGGCGCGAGAACGATGCCCGGCGTCCGCCGTGGAGAGGGATCCCGATAGCAACGCCATGAAAGGCCCTCCTCCTTACCGTTTCGAGGGCCTCGCCGCCCACACGCGCGAGGAGGTCCGCCTGTGGAACTGGTTTTGCCGCTCGTTTCCCGGCTATCAGGACTGGCAAGGGTGGGTGTCGGAGGTTTTCGGCGAGTTGCTGGCCCGTCCGGGGGCGCGACAGCTCGTGCTCTTGCAGACTTACAGCCTTCAGCCTCAACAGGATGAGCGGGAACTGGTCATTGAGAAGGAGGAGTACCGCATCGGCCGGGGGGCGGACAATGACTTGGTTCTGCCGGCGACGGCGATCGCCACGAACCACGCGCGGATCTTTCTCGAGCACGGGCAGTACCTGCTGGAAGACCTCGGTAGTTCCCTCGGGACGTACGTGGACCGGAAGAGATTGCAGGCGCGGCAGCCGCACGTGCTGCGCTCGGGCGACCGCTTCACCATGTTCCCGTACTCGTTCACGGTGAGGTACAAGGAGACGTGGATCCCGGAGTCGCAAGTGCGAGTCTCGTCTCCGCGGGCCCGCTCGATGGCCTGGGAGGAATTCCGCGGCGCGGCGACGGCGGGCGCGGCCGCGTACTTCGTGCTGGTGCATCCCATCGGGAAGGCGGCTTGTCTGGAAGCGCGGCGGTCTTTTCTGTCGGAGCTCGTCAACCTCCTGCTCCAGCCGGTCGGACTCGAGGGAGCGGAAGCGGGCATCACACCATCCGACGACGGGCTCCTGGAGTTCATCTTGCTGTCGGTGATCGAGAGAGCCAATCGCGGGCTGCGGTTTCCATTCCAGTATGCGCTTGCGTCCTGCTCTGGGCCCTCACGGTTTGCTCCGGACAGCCGTGGGATCGCGCTGGCGTTCTCCATGGAATTGAGCGGGCTGACGGAGGCCTTTCGGCTCTACTTCCCCTACGAGCTGCTGGCGGCGATGGAGGCAGAGGCGCCCGCCGGCGCCGAAGTCCGGTTTCCGCCGGCGATTTCGTTCCGCTTCACGGCATCGACGGGCTATGTGGAACTGACCGCGGACGAACTGCGGCGGGTGGAACCCTCCGACATTCTTCTTTTCACCTCCGACGGCGAGCTGCTGTTCCCGGGCGACTTCAGCCGCGGATGGAAGGCAGCGCCGAAGAAGGACAACCCTTGGACTCTGGAGATCGACAACTACTTTGAGAGGAGTGTCTTGATGGACGATACCGGCAAGGGCGAGCAGGCGGCGAGCGGGCAAGCGGTTCCCGACTTCAGCCGTCTCACCATCCGCCTCCATGTTGTGCTGGGCGAGAAGGAGCTGACGCTGACGGAAGCCAACGGCCTCGTGCGCGGTACGATCCTGGAGCTGGACCGGTCGAAGACGGACCCGGTCCAACTGGCGATCAACGGCAAGATCGTGGGTGACGGGGAACTGGTCGATGTGGATGGGAGGCTGGGCGTCCGGATACTCTCCTGGAGAGTTACGTGAAGACCATCCTGCTCATGTCACAGATCGCGGACCCGGCCCAGCAGGTCGGCGCGCTCAACACGCAGATTCTGGACTATCTCAAGCTGCTGCTGGTTCTGGCGGCGATTCTTATTCTGGCCTATGTGGCGACGCGGTTCTGGATCCCGCGCATGATGGGTTTCAAACGCCTGGCTGGTGGTCCGATTCGCGTGGTCGCCCGCTATCCGCTGGAGCCGAGGAAGGCGCTCTACATCATCAAAGCCGGCGGCGATTTCTTTCTGGTCGGCACCTCGGAGGGTGACATTCATTACCTGACGAGGCTGGACTCACAGAGCCTGGAGGCCTATCTCCAGGAGCAATCCGCGCAACCCAGGCAGGAGGGGGATTTCAGCCGGCTGCTGAGAGGGCTGAAACGCTCGAAAGACACCTGATCGGGGGAGTCATATGAAGAACTTGTTTGCCGTCTGTGGCTTGCTGCTGTTGGCTCGAACGGCATCGGCGCAGGCATCCGGGGGAGGGCAACTGACTAACCCGGTGGTGATGGTGATCGTGCTGGGCGCCTTGGGGCTGGCGCCCTTCGTGGTCATCATGCTGACGTCGTTCGTCAAGATATCGGTGGTGCTTTCCATCCTGCGCAACGCGCTGGGAACGCAGCAGGTCCCGCCCAACCAGATCATCACCGGGCTGGCGTTCGTCCTGACGATATTCATCATGACGCCGGTGGCGCGGGAGATGTACCAGGCGGCGGGCGCCATCGGGTCAAGTCCATCGATTTTCTCTGAAGGCAGCATAAGAAACCTCTTCGACGCGGCCGGGAAGGGCAGGGAGCCTCTGCGGCAATTCCTGTCGCGGCACAGCCACGCCACCGACCGTGTTCTGTTCATGGAACTGGCGGCGCGGCTGGACCGCCGGCCGGCCCCGCCGGCGTCACAGGAGCCCGCAACGGCTCCGCAAGTGGGACAGCAGCCGGCGACGGCCCCGCCGCTAGCCGCTGGCGTGGCACAGGCGGCCCAGGCGGCGGCGCAGGCGCCTCCGGCGCCCTCCGAGCCCCGCCAGCCCTCGCGCCAGCTCGACAAGAACGACTTCCAGATATTGATTCCGGCCTTTGTGACCAGCGAGCTCAAAGAGGCCTTCCAGATCGGCTTCCTGGTTTTCGTGCCGTTCGTGATCATCGATATGGTCGTAGCCAACGTTCTGCTGGCGATGGGCATGAGCATGCTGTCGCCGAGCGTGATCTCGCTGCCGTTCAAGCTGCTGCTGTTCGTGCTCGTGGACGGATGGTATCTGATCGTGCGCGGTCTCGTGCTTAGCTACGTGTGAGCAAGGAGGAGCGATGAGCGGCGATGTGATCCTTCGCATTATGCGAGAGGGGCTGTTGCTGGTGCTGCTGTTGTCGGCGGGCCCGATGCTGGTGGCGATGCTGGTCGGCTTTGTCGTGAGCCTCTTCCAGGCCACCACGCAGATCCAGGAGCAGACCCTGAGCTACGTCCCGAAACTGGTGGCGGTGTTCTTAAGCTTGGCCATCCTGGGTCCGTGGATGCTGACACAGACGGTGCGCTTCACCACCATCCTGTTTCAAAGCATCCCGCTGGTGAGGTAGCGGACCGGCATGGAACTGCTGCAAACGCTCGAGCGGGTCCTGGCGAACCTCGGGATCCGGACGGACATCACGGTGTTCTTCGCGATGTTCGGGCTGGTGGTGGCCCGGCTGGCAACGGCCATCTCGCTCTCGCCGTTCCTCGGCGGCATGTCAGTGCCGGCGAGGGTGAAGGTTGGGCTGGCCGTGCTTGTGGCGACGCTGCTGTACCCGGGCATTGCGGCCCGGGAAGCGGGGCAGGAGGTGGCCTCCCTCCTCTTCGTGGCGCTTCTAGTAAAAGAGGTGATGATCGGGGCCACCATCGGCTTTGTGTCGCAGTTGGTCTTTTTCGCGGTGCAGATGGCTGGCACGGTCATCGACACGCAGCGAGGGATGAACCAGATCACTTATCTGGCGCCGCAGTTGCAAGGACACACGTCGGCGATCGGCATCTTAAAGCTCCAGGCGGCGCTGGTTGTGTTCTTCATCCTGGGCGGCCACCTGCTGTTCCTGCGAGCGTTGAGCGACAGTTACGAGATGGTTCCGGTGGCCTCCTTTCCGCAATTCCAATCCGGGCTTCTGCGGCTGATGGAGCAGGCGGCGCGGCTGACCGCGGAGACGCTGGTGATCGCTCTGCAATTGAGCGCCCCGGTGCTGGTGGCGCTGTTTCTGGTAGACGTCGCGTTCGGCGCGATCGGCAAGGTGACGCCCCAGTTGAACGTGCACAATGAGAGCCAGCCGGTGAAGTCCCTGGTCGGCCTGGCGCTTGTCTTTCTGACGGTGGCGCTGATCCTGGACCGGCTGAAGGTATACTTGGCCGAGATGATCCAAAACGTCTACAGCGTGATGAAGACATTCGCCTGAGGCGGCTGGACGCGCCCGGCCGCGACAGCAACCTTCACCCGGCCTGGCGCGATAACTGGGAACAGGTGGACAAGGAGGGACGATGACGCAGATCGGCGGTCCCGGGCGAGCGGGCCATGCCGGCCCGATCCAGCTCAGTTCATCGGATCTCGAGCAAGCAGTGGCGTGGGTATTGGAAGGCGAGTCGAATCTGCGGGATGTGGCCGCGCGGCTGGCGGTCCTCTACGAGTTGCTGCTTCAGGCCAATCCGCAGATCCTCGATCCGGAGAACCTGACTCCGGGCCAGGAGATCCGGGTTCCCTCGGCCGGGGAACCGGCCACGAAGGCAGGTGCGGAGGTGGCGCCCCCGGAGCCTTCCGCAAGCGAAGTCCAGGGCAGATCGATGGAGCGCCAGCTCGAGTCGCAAATGCTGAAGGCGCAAGCTCTCGGCATGATGCCGCCGGGCAGCGCCGGCGCAGAGACCGGTGCTCCGGGTTTGAAGCCGGGTCAACTGCTGACCAAAGAGATGTGGACGCAGGAACTCCTGACGGGGGACGTGACGGAGGACATGCTGAAGAACATCGCCAGCCGGTCGGAATTCTTTAACGCGCGACTGGCGGCGGTGCAGAAGCCAACCGAGGCGCGGGTGATCAGCGCCGTGGACGGCTCCTCCGTTCCGCTGAACCCGGCGGAGATGTCCACCCGGGAGCAGGCCGAAGCCATGTTGGCCCGGTTGGAAGCCCTGGGCGCCAAGCGCCTGAAGATCGATGAACGCGCGCCGCAAGGCGGTGTTTTCCGGGTCGAATACGGCAACGACCCGAGACGCCATTTCTATGTCGGCGACCTCAATGTCGGGCTCCTGATCCAGAGGTACGCGAAGTATCCCAAGGAGGTGGCCGACCGCCTCACCATGGTCGAGCTGCGGCGGCACAAGTTGATCGGTTGAACTCGTCCGCGGGCGCCGCTTCTGGCGGAGGGGAGGCCCGCCCGCGAAGCGTTGCGCATCGTGAATCCGAAGGCACGATAGAAATCGGCAATGTCCGGCGAAAAAACAGAGCCGCCCACCCCAAAACGCCTCAACGAGGCTCGAAAGAAAGGTCAGGTCTTCAAGAGCAATGACCTGACGCAGGCGTTCCTGTTTCTGACGGCGGCCGGTGTGCTTTCGGCGGGAGGCTCGACCTATGTCACCGAGTTGCGGCAACTGATGGCCGACTTCTTTCAGCCGCTTGTATTGAGCGGGAACCTGCCGGCCGAGGAGATGCTGCGAAGAACGGGGCACGGCTTCAGCAAGTTCCTGCTGCTGACGGCGCCGCTCTTAGGGGCGCTGTTCATCGTGTCGGGGGCGGCCGGGTTTATGCAGGTCAAGGCGCTGTTCGCGCCCGAGGTGCTGAAGCCGAAACTGGACAAGATGAACCCGCTCAAGGGATTCCAGAACCTGTTTTTCAAAGCGCGCACCTACCTGGAGCTTTTCAAGAACCTGGTAAAGTTTGCCGTCGTGCTGTACCTGGTCTACCGGGCGATCATGGCGGCTCTTCCGGACGTGGTGCTGGCGATGCGGCTGCGGTTGGACCAGGTGGGGATGCTGGCCTCGGATCTCATGTTCAATCTTCTTTACACCGTCGGGGCCGCCTTCATCGTGCTTGGCGCCGTGGACTTCATGCTGCAAAAGAAGCAGTACATGAAGGGCATGATGATGAGCAAGTACGAGGTCGAGAAGGAATACAAGGAATCGGAGGGCGACCCGCACATCAAGCACATGCGGAAGCAGATCCACGAGGAGATGGCGGCCCACGGGATGACCGACAGTGTGCCCAAGGCGGACGCGATCGTGGTGAACCCGACGCACTTGGCGGTGGCGATCAAGTACGACGAGCGGACGATGAACGCGCCGAAGGTGACCGCCAAGGGCCAGGAGAGCATGGCGGAGCGAATCATCGAGCTGGCGAAGAAACACCGTGTGCCGGTGGTGCGTAACGTCGGTCTCGCGCAAAGCCTGTTCGAGATCGAGGTGGGGCGGGACATTCCGGAGGACCTCTACGAGGCGGTGGCCGAGGTGTTGAACTGGGTATACCAGATGGCGGAGATGGAGGCGACGTAGCGAGAGCGTTATGAGAGTCGAATACACACTCCCTGGGATGCTGCCGGCGGTGACACGGCGGTTCGCCACTCGCGAGGTGAAGCGGCCGTCTCTGTTCCGCAGCCGCCTGCATGTGCTGAGCTCGCAGTTGCCGGTAAGCTGGCGGCAGGTTCTGCGGGTGGACCGGCCGGGGCCGGCGCAAGCGCTACTTGGGCCGCCGCCGTTGCCGCCGACAATCGAGATGAGGGACGTGGCCGGCGAGCGGGTGCGGTGGCGCGACCTGTTGGAGCGGCACAGCCGGCCGTTCCAGGAACCCTGGGGAATCGCGGCGCTGGCGGCGGGCATCGACGCGGCTGGAATTCGAAGCATGCAGAGGATGATCGGCGTGTTGTTGAGGCTCCAGGAACTGGAAGACGGGGTGGTGGCGCGTCATCTTTCGGAGACGCGGGGGTAGCGATGCCGATCGCGGGTTGGACGGAGGAGGATGTCTTCGTCGTGGCCGAGCGGGCGCACTCGCTCTATTTGCAGGGATGTTATCGCGAGGCGGCGGCGATTTTCGAAGGACTGGTGGTAGTGGACCCGGAAAACCGTTACTGCCGCACTGCGCTGGCGGCTCTCTACTTGGCCCTTGGCGAACAGCAGCGGGCGCTGGAGCAGGCGGATCAGGCGTTGGCGCTGGATGACGGCGACGTCGAGGCCCGAGCGCGCCGCGCGGAAGCTCGGTTGGGCCTCGGCCGGTTGGACGAGGCGGCGGCGGACGTGAGGGTTCTGAGAAGCCGGCAGGCGAGGCAGCACGCCTCGCGGCTGGAACTGCAACTGGAAGCGGCGCGCG
>Ga0129298_10001378_pt1 | contig 10172 bp, 9 predicted proteins | sample I19B2metaG_FD_94707 | JGI IMG/M metagenome (GOLD analysis project Ga0129298, IMG submission 94707) | Lake sediment bacterial and archeal communities from Gulf of Boni, Indonesia to study Microbial Dark Matter (Phase II) - ​I19B2 metaG | ecosystem: Environmental > Aquatic > Freshwater > Lake >...
CCTCATTCGCGCTGTCTATGGCTTTTTGTATTGTTGGATAGTCTATTGGAACATAGATTGTATCTGTTTCTGCTTTTATAGATATTTTGTAGGCTCTCAGAGACAACACGAATAACAAACACAAAATTATCGATGAAGCCAAGATAGCTTTCTTCAATCTCGTCACCGTTTCATCTGTTAACACATAAAACTATTAAACTTTAAGGTCAGTTACAATGATTAACTGCCAGAGAGTATTTTTCCCAGGAGCATAGAGCATGCCACTGCGACCGAAAAGGCAGGAACGAAAATGATTGGGTCGATAATAGGTTGCATGAGATCCCAAACAATTGCCGTGTAAGATGCCACTACCATGAACACCAACATGCAAATGCTAATCCTAATCTTAATATTGCTTAGTTTAGCTGTGGATATTTCTTGTTGTGTTGACATAGATTGTAACATATTTTGCGTTAGTTTTAATTGCTGATCCGTCGCAAGAATTATGAGATTTTTGTCACTGTCTTGAAACTTGAAACTTGAAAGAGCATATCTTTGTAACTCCCAAGGATTCTTCTTTGGCAAAATCCGAACGACATTGCCTTTCTCCATTTTTTTTAATATGGTTTGAATTTTTCGGATGAACTGGATGTCATTTGTCTTTTCTTCCCCGTAGAGTCTTTTTATTATGTCCTTAACATCTGGAAAATGTAATTCCAGTTGAAAAGATGCGATTACTTTGGCAAGGTCAAATTGATATTCACCTTCCCGCAAACGTATGTTGCCATTTTTACAGTCTGCGCTTAGTACTTCCTGCAAGAGTTGTATCTCACTAGGTGTCAGCTTACGCTGAGACAACGTTTTTCTCCTGTAAATAGTTTCAATTGAAATAATATAAAAAAGGCTTTCGGTAAGAATCTTCGGTTTTTATGTATATTTCAGCAGCTGTTTTTCCTTTTTCAACTAAGTCTATGGAAAAAACTCCTAATATTTTCAATATGGAATAATAAATCAAGGTGCGAGTCGTGGCGAATTATGCAAAGGAGTTTAATTTGCTTTATCAACCTTTGCACAAGAAGTATAGAAGTTACATTGAAATTATAGGATTAATGCTTGAGGCTATAAAATACAATGGTGCAACTCGATATTCACTCATGAAACACACAAGTATCAACTATGTGCAGCTTGAAAAGTATATAGAGTCTCTTACCGAGATCGGTTTTGTTGAAGTTGACATAGGTGAGGGACAAGTTTTGTACAGGGCTAGTGAAAAGGGACTTGCCTTTCTGAGGCAGTACAATGTTTTGCGCGAAATACTGTTGAGTGCGTGCACCCGAAACAAATCGATCAATGTCATTTGTGAGGTTGAACGCAAGGCATCTAAGGGACCACAACACTACATGATACCTTTCAAAACACAATTTGTAAACCGATAGTTCACGGCTCGCAAAATATTGTGTATTCAGTAGTTCAAGTTTGCCACTTTACATACTTTATCTTTCTTTTTAAATGAGCATAAAAAATTGGGGAAACACGATAAGCAAAATTGTTATCTCTGCGGTCCTAAAAGAAATACATGTCTGTCCTTAAGTGAATAGTTGTAGGTATTTGATTTGGAGGAATAATATTGTCGCGAAAGTTTACATACGCTGATGCCGGTGTTGATAGAGAGTTAAGGGCTGAATCGAAAAGGGCATTACAAATGTTGAGGAAAACTTATGGATTTAGCCGTTATGGCGAAGTTGTTCAGCTCCCTTATGGAAACATTTTCCCTCTAGGAGAAACTCGTTACTTAGACTTGGTTATTGAGGGTGTGGGAACAAAAGTGCTTGTAGCCCAATTAGCTGAAAAATATGATACCATAGGGATTGATGGCGTGGCCCTGGCCGTTAATGATGTTATAAGATCTGGCGCTAAGCCTTTAGCCATCGCCGATAACATCCACGCGCAAGTTTCAGAGCCCACATTAGTTAAGGAGTGGATAAAGGGCATAGCGAAAGGGGCAGCCGAATCCGAATGTGTTGTTCCAAGCGGGGAAATAGGCGACGTGGCAGAAGTGATAAAAGGTTTAGTTGAGGGCAAAGGCTTCGACATTGTTGTTGCCTCCATAGGTGAAGTTACAGCTGAAAAAATAATTTATGGAAGAGACATAAAACCTGGCGATGTTATAATAGGCATGCGAAGCTCTGGAATCCACAGTAACGGCGTGTCCTTGGCGAGAAGAATCCTCTTTAAACAGTGGGGCGGGAAATACGAGCCTTATGACATCCCCGATGGATTAGACAGAGAAGTTGTCTATGAAGTTTTGAAGCCAATGAAAATATACGTTAGGCCTTTACTCAAGGTTGCTGAGAAGCTTAAAGTGAAGGCGTCAGTGCACATCACTGGTGATGCTTATTTAAAGTTTGAAAATTTAACGAGATTTTCGAAAGGCATAGGTTTTGAATTTGACAATTTTAGTCCGCAGCCGATTTTTGACTTAATTCAGAAGATCGCTTCCGAGCTTGGCGGTGTGATAACCGACGAGGAGATGTTTAAGACGTTTAACATGGGGTGGGGCTTCGCTGTAATAGTGGATAAAAAGAACAGGGACAAGGCATTAGACGTTTTAGAAAAGACCAGAGTGCAAGCCGAACAGATAGGTCGTGCAACGGAATTCAAGGGAATCAGAATTCTTTACAAGAATAAGAAGATCACTTTGAAATAGTTTCGATCATCTTCTGCAGCCTCCGCATTCCTGGTTTAGAAAAGCTTGTATTCTCCACAATAAAGTCCACAAGGAGCAACAAAGTTCCATTCGTTTTCGTTTGACATTTTCAGTTACCCTTCAATCCTAATAACGATGGATTTCTTGTATATGTTGTTTTAGAAAGGTTAAAAGTTCACCTTACGGAGATATTATTGCTTGAGGGGGAAAAGAGAAATGAAGAGGGCAGCTTGTTGGGTAATGCTAACGCTGCTATTGATAGGTATATTGACATTTGCGTTTAATATCCAACTCGTTGAAGCAGAGCCTAGCACATTGTATATAAATGGTGGTACTTCCCGAACCTCAATAGAACAGTGGTCTAGTCCAGCTATGAAGTCTTTTCTTGAAAATAGATTGGATACGCGATTGATGGATGATTTTCAGCTCCCCTTTGAAGTTAGCGATGAGTGGGGGTTCGGCAGTGAATTAAAGCGGAGTGATTTTGCTTTTGGGGATGATGATTCTGCTGAGTTGGTGATTGGGCTAGATGATGCGCAACCAAACAGCTGCTCAGAACTGGTGAATCTTATTGTGAGTGATGGTGGAGAGATTGTCAATACGGTTTCAATGGATGGTAAGGTTGCAGCTATTGTAGCTGGCATACCTTATGAGGAGTTGTCTTCTTTAACGGGGGAAATTAAGGCCACAGAATTGGCAAGATATGTTGAGCCTAACATAAGGTTTGAGATAGATTTCATCCCAAACGATCCGGGCTGGCCAAAACAATGGGGACCACAGAAGATAGAGGCAGATTGGGCTTGGAATACCACTATGGGCGATCCATCCGTCCTTGTGGCAGTCGTTGACACTGGAATAGACTGGAATCACCCCGACCTTGCTGATAATTATGTTCCGCTTGGTTATGATTGGGTGAATAACGATCCTGATCCCATGGACGATCATGGTCATGGAACGCACTGTGCAGGCGTTATCGCAGCTGCTATTAACAATAATATAGGCATAGCTGGGCTCGCTCAGGTTCGAATCATGGCTGAAAAGGCTCTTAATCAATCTGGACAGGGAAAGCTAGACGACTGCGTTAAGGCGATTATTCACGCAGTAGAACAGGGTGCCGACATCATAAGCAATAGTTGGGGCGGCACTGGGTACAGCGTTCTTCTTCACGATGCTGTGAGATATGCCCATGACCATGGAGTGCTGGTGATTGCTGCGGCTGGAAATGATGCCACCGAATGTAAGCACTATCCTGCAGCTTACGAAGAGGTGGTTGCTGTGACCGCAACAAACAAAAATGACCATCCAGCTTGGTTCACAAATTTCGGGGAGTGGGTTGAGGTTGCAGCGCCAGGAGTTGATGTGTACTCAACCTGGTGGAATGATACTTTTATGTATAATAGTGGAACTTCGATGTCAGCTCCTCACGTGGCTGGCGTCGCTGCCCTGATTTGGAGTCAATTCCCGAGCATAACGAGAGATCAGGTGCGAGCTCAGCTAAGGTATACGGCTGAGGACTTGGGTAACCTTGGGTTTGATGAGTACTATGGACATGGGAGAATTAACGCAAGAAGAGCTGTGGAACAAACTCTCCCCGAACATGATGTAATCCTTCTGCATTGGAAGGTACCTTGCGTTTTGAAACCCTTTGACGTGGCAACGATCAACGGCACTCTATTGAACTTTGGGGCTAGTAACGAAAATAACATAACGGTGCAGCTATTAGTTAATAGTAGCGTCGCTGACTCTAAATTCATCGATCATCTTGAGAGTGGTGCGTCAACTACTGTTGGTTTTGCATGGAGTTCGACGGTTGAAGGAAAATGTAACATCACAATTTATGTGGTGCCTGTAGACGGTGAAATATTAACGGAAAATAACGTCTTGTCCGAATGCGTTACGGTCAGGTCCTCAAAAATTATCATGGTTTCGAACGATTTTCCAACAATACAGAAAGCCATAAATGAAGTGAATGATGGATACACAATCCATGTTATGCCTGGAATATACCATGAACACGTAATCATAGACAAGTCTCTAACACTTACCGGGGAGAAACCTAACACCACCGTTATTGACGGAAACGGAATGAAGTCTGTCATTATGGTGGCGGATATTCAAGGTGATGTGACCGTCAGTGGATTTACCGTACAAAACAGTGGACGAATGAGGACGGGTGGCGGGGTCATTTTAGACTGTTCCTCCAATATTAACATTAGTGGAAACATAATAAGAGACTGCGGCTATGGAATTGAACTGTTCGGTTCTATCAATAACATCATTGTTAAGAATACCATTTCGAATTGTGAATGGGGTATGTATCTTGATAGGTCGCATGGAAATCTTCTTAAAGATAATCACATGATTAATAACACTTATAATTTTGATATTGAAAAATCGATAATGCTTTCAGATTACATAAACGAGATAGATACTTCAAATACTGTAGATGAAAAGCCTATTTACTATTTGGTAAATCAATACGACAACACAGTTCCATCCGACGCGGGATACGTAGCTGCTATAAATTCTACGAGAATCACTGTGAAAAACCTAAACCTCACAAACAACGGTCAAGGTGTTTTATTCGCCAATGCACACAACTCCACTATAGCAGGTACGCACATCTCAAACAATCGGGTAGGCATTCTTCTAGTACAATCCAGTAATAACATAATTAACAGCAATGTGGCTGTAGATAATCTTTTTGGCATTTGGTTAGAATCTCATTGCAAAACGAATATTATCAACGACAACGAGGCATCGAAAGGTATAGCTGGCATAGTGCTACGCCGCGAATCAAGCAACAACATAATTAGCGACAACGAGGTGTCAGAGAATAAGTTCTCACTAGGAATGGGGATATGTTTGGAGCATTCTTCCAACAACAATATTTTCTATCATAATAACTTCGTCAACAACATACGTCAAGTCTCACTATTGAACTCATACTTTAACGTTTGGGACGACGGTTATCCTTCTGGCGGGAACTATTGGAGCAACTATGCGGGTGTTGACTTCTATTACGGCCCCTATCAAAATCTAACGGGCAGAGATGGAATTGGAGATGAACCTTACATTATGGACGCAGATAATCGAGACAGGTATCCGCTTATGGGACGCTGGCCACCTCTATTGGGTGATTTGAATTTTGATGAGATAGTAGACATAGAAGACATGTACTTCGCTGGATGTGCCTTCGGCTCTAAACCCGGCCATCCAAGATGGAGTCCCATAGCCGACGTAAACAAAGATGAAATTATAGATATATCGGATATCTACCTCATAGCCCTGAACTTTGGAAAAGCACGCCCATAACAGTAAAACATACAAAACATCAATTCCTTTTTTCTTCTTAATAGCCACCACATAGTCAGCAGAGAATTATGTTTTGATTTAGTATTTTTCGAGCAGTTTTAGCAGTATCGCTTTTGCTGAGTAAAGTCTGTTCTCGCTCTGCTCATATATTATTGATTTTGGGCTTTCGATAACGTCTGGGCTGATCTCGCATCCTCGGTGAATGGGCATGTCGTGCATCACATAGGCTTTACTCTCCTTTAACAGTTCTTTGTTTATTTGGTAGGGTATCATGAGTTTGGTGCGCTTTTCCTTCTCCGCGGCGTATTTGGGGTCTTGGAAGAATTCCATGTCAATCCACGTGTCTGTGTAAACGAAGTCCGCGTCTTTGACCGCTTCCTTAACGTCTAACGTTGTTTCATATAACCCGGTTTTTCTGGCGTTTTGCAGGAGTTCTTCATCCCTCGAAGGCTCGTTGAACATGGGTGTTACGGTTGTTATCTTAACTCCAGTTTTTGTGCATCCTTCAATGAGCGAGTTGCATACGTTGTTGTGAATGCCCACGTAAACGAGCTTCACGCCTTTTAGCGTGCCTTTCTTTTCTTTTATCGTCATCAAGTCTGCTATCGCTTGGCTTGGATGGTATTTTTCGTCGCATCCGTTGATTACCGGAACACGGGAAGCCTCAGCCATCACCTGCAAATCAGCGTTCCTAATCAATCTCGCCATTATGCAGTCAACGTTTCGCGACAAATACTGTGTTTCATCATAAATGTCCGCTATGGTGAAGTTTGTTGTTCTCCAATCTATGTACAGGGCGTGTCCGCCAAGCTGAGTCATGGCGACCTCAAAAGAAACTCTGGTTCTGGTTGAGGTTTTCTGGAAGATCATGGCTAATGATTTGCCGTTTAGGGCGGTTCGATATTTTTCGGGATTACGCTTGACTTCAATGCCTTTATCAATTATCTCCATAAGTTGCTGTCCAGACAAATCTTTGAAACTAATTAGGTGCATTTCTATCTCTTCCTAACCTTTTGAGGCTTCAACAGGTTTTAGTAATTATAAGCTTTGTGGAAACATTTTATTTCATATATTTGCATCTTGTCTATGGAAGCATGTCAATGATTTTGATTGCGGCTTCGAGTAGAGATGTGGCAAGCGTCAACATCGCAAGGCAGATTCTCAGTCATCATGATTTCATGAAGGATACGGAATTTCAAGGAAGTCCCACGTATGTGGCTGAGGTTAATGGAAAAAATGTTAAACTTGTGACCTTGAGCGAGGAGACGATATACGCACAAAACCTTGCAGATTTCTTCGGTGGGCTGGAACTTGTGATTTTCGTTTCAAAACACAGCAGCATAAGCGGTACTCCCACGCTGTCAGTACACACGCCAGGTAATTTAGGCGAAGCAGAATTGGGCGGTTTTTCAAGGAAGGTTTCGGTTTCGCCAGCAAATGCCATGAGAGACGCTTTAACAGTGATGATGCGTTTTAAGAAAGAACTGCGGCTTGACTACGAAGTTTCTTATGAATGCACCCACCACGGACCGTCCTTAAACGTGCCCACAATGTTCGCCGAGTTGGGGAGTTCGCCTAAACAATGGAGTGACCTGAAAGCTGCCGAGGCTGTTGCCCGTGCAGCTATGGAGGCCGTTTTAAAGTTCGGTGAGTCTAAGGCTACGGCTGTGCTTGGTATAGGCGGTCCCCACTATAACGAGAGGTTCACTCGTATGGCTTTGGAAAATGAAATAGCTTTTGGCCACATAATTCCCAAATATGCTATTCCATGTATAGATGCGGAAATTCTCAGGCGATGCGTGGAGAAAACGTTAGAAAAAGTTGAGTTTTCGGTTTTGGATTGGAAGGGAATAAAAGGCGAGCACAAACCGAAGCTTGTTGAAATGCTTAAGAAAATGGGCCTTCCATTCAAAAAAGTCTAATATCCGAAAAGTTCTCGGTAACAGCCACCCCCTAAGGAAAAAGTTAATAGAATTAGTGTGATTTATCTATCGAGACTCGACACCATAGTAACGTTTATATCAAATTAGAGCGTTGAGTGTGCGATACACATGGGCTTGAGATCATTCCTAACACAATGCGCGAGAACACTGAAACTCGCCGTAAAACCAGGAAAAAGCGAGCTCTGGCTGTCAATAAAAATATGCTTCCTAGGCATAGGCGCAATTGGCCTAATCGGATTTATCATTAAACTGTTGGGATCAGTTCTGCAACCGGCAGCAAGCTAAAAGGAAGAAACATCATGGAGAAAAGGGAAGAAGAATCTCTAACAAAGATTTTTGCTGTGAAGACTACAACAGGGCAAGAGAGAAATGTAGCCAAACTTATTGCTGCAAGGGTCGAAATGAATAACATACCCATAAGAGCCATTCTCGTGCCCGAAACTCTAAAGGGATATGTCTTTGTGGAAGCAGAAGGACCACATTTTGTAGAAGAAGCCATAGCGGGGATAAGGCACATCCGTTCCAGGGTTCCAGGCATCGTAAGTTTCTCCGAAATTGAAAGATACATCGTCAGAAAACCCATAATCGAAGAGCTAAGCGAAAACGACATCGTAGAAGTGACTGGTGGGCCGTTCAAGGGCATGCGCGCAAAAATAACCCGTATTGACTTGGCTAAGGCGGAAGTCACCCTCGAGTTGTTAGAAGCGACTTTCACCTTGCCAATAACCGTACATTCCGATTACGTCAAACTGATGGAAAAAGCAAAAACCGAAAGCGGTGAAACGTAAATGGCTGAGAAAAAAGTTGTAGAACTACTCGTAAATGGAGGTCAAGCAACGGCAGGACCACCATTGGGCCCAGCCCTCGGTCCATTAGGCGTAAACGTCATGGCTATTGTGAACAAGATAAACGAGCTTACGAAAGACTATGCGGGGATGAAGGTTCCCGTGAAGGTCACGGTTGATCCTGAAACCAAAGCGTTTGAAGTCGGCGTTGGAATACCTACAACGTCTGCTTTGATTGTTAGTGAATTAAAAATAGAGAAGGGATCTGGAACGCCGAGCACGCAGAAGGTTGGAAATCTCTCTATGGAACAAGTGGTTCGCATAGCAAAGATTAAGCGGCAAGAGCTTTTGGCAAAGACGTTTAAGTTGGCTGCCAAGGAAGTTTTGGGAAGCTGTATCAGTATGGGTGTTACGGTTGAGGGCAAGGATCCGCGTGAAATGCAGAGAGAGATTGATGAAGGTAGGTATGACGAAATATTTAGTAAGAGTGAAGGATAAAAGAATATTTTGTAAACAGTGAAGTTTGTATACCGATCGTACTTTCGCGTGTACGATTAGTGTGCGCGAGCTTAAGTATAATTTATTACTACATATGTAGTTGTTTTATGGGGAAAAAGATGTTAGAGCAAAGGGTTTTTGTTGGTCGAAAGAGGCAACTTTCAAGGTTAGACCGGTTTCTTGAGGATGCTTTGGCGGGTAAAGGTGGTGTCTGCTTCATCACTGGTGAGGCTGGGTCAGGGAAAACTGAGTTGTTTAAGGAGTTTTTTGCGCGGTCGCAGGGCAAGTATGCTGACTTGGTTGTTGCGGTGGGTAGGTGTAATTCTCAGACGGGTGAGGGGGAGGCGTATCTTCCCTTCAAGGAGATTTTGCGTCTTTTGACTGGGGATGTTGAAAGGGAGTTGTCTGGGCAGGCTATTTCACCTGAGAACGCCAACAGACTAAGAAAGCTATTTAGTAATACTGGGGAGGCTGTTGTTTGGTTTGGTCCCAATCTAGTAGATATCTTTGTTCCTGGCAGTGAGTTGATGACTAAGGCTGGGATCTACGTTGCCAAGAGGGTTGGGTGGGCTAAGAGGCTTGAGAAGCTTATTGAGAAGAGGAAAGGAGCTGAGTATCGCCCTCCTCAGTTGACTCAGGCTAGCTTATACAATGAGTATGCTCAGGTCTTGTTTAAGCTCGCTGAAAAGGCCACTCTGGCGCTGGTTATAGATGACCTTCAATGGGTTGACCTCTCCTCCTTGGAATTGCTGTTCCATCTGGGAAGAAAAGTGGCTGGGAACAGGATACTCATAGTTGGGGTTTATCGCCCAAGCGACGTAGCCATGGGAAGAAAAGGGGAAAGGCATCCCTTGGAACCCATACTCCATGAGTTGGGGAGGACTTGGGGAGAAATCTATGTAAATTTAGATCTTTCTTTGGAGAAAAAGGAAGAGAGGACGGAAG
>Ga0129298_10001379_pt1 | contig 10168 bp, 7 predicted proteins | sample I19B2metaG_FD_94707 | JGI IMG/M metagenome (GOLD analysis project Ga0129298, IMG submission 94707) | Lake sediment bacterial and archeal communities from Gulf of Boni, Indonesia to study Microbial Dark Matter (Phase II) - ​I19B2 metaG | ecosystem: Environmental > Aquatic > Freshwater > Lake >...
ACCGAGTTTCGATACGAGTTTCGCCAACGATAACCGATTAATTTTAGGATTTAAAATGGATCTTTCAATCGTCATTCCGATGTTCAATGAAGCTGAGAACGTAGGGGCTACATTGGGTCAGGTTGAAGAGGCCTTGGCTTCTTTTCAGGGTACTTATGAGATTATTGCGGTGAATGATGGAAGCCTTGACAACACCTTGGAAATTTTAACAAAAGTGGCCTCACAAAATGGGAAGGTAAGAGTAGTTTCTTATCCAAAGAATTTTGGCCGGGGAATGGCTCTTAGAACAGGGTTTAAAGAATCGAGGGGGGCGATCGTTGTATCTATTGACGCCGACCTGAGCTATGATCCCCATTATATAATGGATTTTGTAGAAACATTAAGAACTGAACAAGATATCGATTTTGTCCTTGCATCTCCTTACATGCCAGGGGGGGATGTCCAAAATGTCCCCTTTCATCGTTTATGGATCAGCAAATTGGGAAATAAGATACTTAGATTTGCGATGCCCAACCGGATTTATACTTCTACAGGAATCTTTCGTGCCTATCGGAGAAAAGTTCTCGATTCTCTTGAACTTGAATCGGATGGAAAAGAGATCCATCTTGAAGTCCTCTCCAAAGCAATCGCATTGGGCTTTCGTGTTAAAGAGATCCCTGTCGTTCTTGCGAATCGTAAAAAAGGAAGATCAAAATTTAAATTTAGGAAGACCGCTCTCTCTCATCTGGTTTTTTCAGTTTTTGAAAAACCAATGATGATATTTGGTTTTATTGGAATCCTGACCCTTGGTATTGGGTTCTTAATAGGGATATACGTTGCTTATTTGAGATTTTCAGGAACATTAACTCCAGGAAGGCCATTAATAACATTCGCTATTTTATTGATTTTAGGCGGGATTCAGATACTCTCATTTGGATTCATTGCAATCCAGATTGTCTCCTTACGGAGAGAGATTCTTCGTATTCAAAAAGAGAACTTAGAATTGAAAAGGGAACTAAATAATATAAGGTAAGGGTAAAGATGCCAGTTTAGGTAAAGGTTATGGTAACCGTGGCCAAAATGAAATCGATTCTGTTCCTTACGAATGCTTATCCTGATTTCGTTTCCTCCTATCGAGGTCATTTTATAAAAAAAATGGCGGCTCGATTACAAAACAATGGATATCGAATCTCTGTCGTCACCCCAAAAATTTATAAAGGGAGTCCTTATTTCGAAAAACAAAATGGCTTAAAGGTCTACCGATTTCCATTTTTTACCGGAAATAAACTCTTAATTGAATACAAAAAGATTCCATATCTGAGAATGATCTTTTATTTTCTCTTTGGATCCTTCATTACAATCTATGTTCTGCTTAAACAAAAAGGTGATCTGATCCATGTCCACTGGGCCATTCCAACAGGAGTGATTGGTGTTTTTACAGGGACCCTCCTGAAAAAGCCTTTTATTGTAACCGTTCATGGTTCTGACCTCAGAATGGCCATGGACAGACCTTTTCTTCTTAAAATATTCCTCTCTATTTGTAAGAAGGCGCAACATATAACCTGTGTTTCAGAGGTGCAAAAAAAAGAAATAGAACAGTTAGGCATTAAAGGAGAGAAAATATCTGTATTCCCGATGTGTATAGAGGAGGACTTTTTAGAGGTCGGAAGGAATAGGGAAAGAAGTTTGAACGGCGGTCCTATAACTATTCTCAGCAATCGAAACCTTTTACCCATCTACAATGTTTCTTTATTGATTCGAGCCATTCCAATTGTTCTTAAAGAAGAGCCGAATACCAAATTTTTTATTGCTGGAGATGGACCTGAAAGAGATCATTTAGAAAAGGAGGCGAAAAAATTAAATGTGAATTCGTCGTTCCAGTTTTTAGGCCGAGTCCCTCACGAGGAGATGTCAAATCTTTTGGCTCGAGCAGATATTTATGTTTCCACATCTTTGTATGATGGAACATCGGTTTCACTACTTGAAGCGATGGCATGTGGAACCTTTCCTGTTGTGACGGATATTCTATCAAACAGAGAATGGATTTCAGATGGTGAAAATGGTTTTTTAATTCCTACAGAAAACGAAACCATACTTGCAAAAAAAATTGTTGAAGCGATTCAGAATAATAGACTCTTATATGAAGCGTCCGAAAAAAATCGAAAGATAATTGAAGAAAAAGCCTATTGGGGAAAAAACATTGGTAAGATTGCTGAAATTTACGAGGGATCTCCACGATCACATTGATTTTTTTTCAGTTTAATGTTCAAGGAATGAACGCTTTCAAGAAAATTAACAAAATTTTATCGTTTTTTCGGTATTATAAATGAAAATCATTTATATCACCTTAGAAAACTTATCGGTTCATAAGGGATCTGTGATACATATTAAAGAAATTGTTGCCGGACTTCGAAAACTTGGACACCAAGTTGGTCTCATCGCTTGTTCCTGGGGTAGATTTGAAAAAGCAGATTCTTTTTATAATCTTCACAAGTTTTTAGGAATCAAAAAACAACCCTATATTATCTCATCCATCCTTCTTTTTATTTACCTTCTTAAGATTCTTCCCAAATATGATGTTATTTATGCCCGGGACTACCATACAGTCATCATTGCTCTCTTGCCTCGGGTCATCTTTAAAAAGAAATTGGTCTTCGAAATTAATGGCTTAGCTAATGAAGAGCAAAAGCTGAAGATAGACTCAATTTTCAATCGAATGCTTTCCTTTTTTATTCAAAAGGCTGAAAAAGTTGCAACAAGATATTCTGACAAGATCGTGTCCGTTACACCACAGATTGTCAGCTACTTGATTCACCATTTTCATTGTAAACCAGATAAGGTGGATGTAGTAAATAATGGAGTAAATACGAAGAAATTTCACCCGATGGATGATAAGGCATCGCTTGCAGATTGGAGAAGGAGAACGGGAATCGGAGAAGAAAATACTATTATAACTTTCGTTGGAAACTTAGCTCGATGGCAGGGGGTCGACATCCTGATTGAAAGTGCCTTTCTGCTATTATCCAAGGGTGGGAAGTTGAAGTTTCTTATTATAGGAGATGGACCTCTTAAGAAGGATTTAATGAGGAAAGTGTTAGAATCTGGGTTTAAGGAAGGGTTCATCTTTACAGGAATGGTAGGTTACGAAGATATTCCTTTTCTCATCAATATCGCAGATATTGGTGTGGCACCTTTTATCTCTAAAAGAAATCGTAAGACAGGGGTGTCACCCCTTAAGGTCTTTGAATATATGGCCTGCGGAAAACCCGTGGTTGCTTCGAGAATTGAAGGTTTGGAGTTCGTCGAGGCAGAAGGAGCAGGCCGGCTCACAGAACCAGGGGATGTGGAAAACCTTGAAGAAGCATTGTTTGACCTCTTTACGGACAGTCAGAAAAGAATAAATATGGGCCGAAAAGGTCTTCAGTTAGCCTGTGAGAAATTAACCTGGGATTCGAGGGCGATTAAAATTGAGAAGATATTGGAAGGATTGGCATAATGTTTGCTTTTTAAAATTATACAATCGATATTCAGACGAACTTTCTATGATCCATAATTTTAAAATAACATTTTAAATTCGGATAATTAGGCTGAATATTTTTTTAAATTTATTGTTCATGGGATGAACGATTTTTGATTTTAATATGGACAATTTTTGACCATTCTATATCATCCCAAGAATGTAATGAATCGATCATGAGAAACCTTGACCTTTTCAAACCTCCTCAAGAGATGAGGGAATTAAACCTTCTTCAGGAATTGGAGAAGAACCCTATTATTTCACAGCGAGAATTATCCAATAAATTTGGGATTGCTTTGGGCGTCACTAATGCCTGTTTAAAAAGGATGGCTCGAAGGGGATGGATTCGAATTATGGGGTTCAATCATCGAAAGATTGGATATTATTTAACGCCAAAAGGGTTTGCCGAAAAAGCAAAACTCACCCTCCACCTGATCTCCTGGACAGTGCAGCATTATTCAGCATTAAAGGACATCATCGGGAAGAAATTTTTAGAGATGCAAAACTCGGGAATTGAACGTATCGTCTTTTATGGGGTGAGCGATGAGATGGAAGTCGCTTATATCACTCTACAAGGAGTAAATCTTAAACTTGTGGGGATCGTTGAGGACGAAGACAAAATGAACCAAAAGGAGGTATTTGGATTCGACGTAAAGGATATTAATCAAATTGGGGTGCTGCAACCTGATGCGGTTCTCATCACCTCTCTTATGGGCCAGGAGGAGAGGATCGATAGGCTGGGAAGGCTTGTCGATCTCCAGAAGGTCCAGATTTACAATATCTCGAGTGCCTGACATCTTTTCGTTGAGGGGAAAAATGGATATAAGAGGAAGCCAAATCTTAGTCATAGGTGGTGCTGGGTTCATCGGATCCCATGTGGTCGATGAGTTGACCAAAGAGGATGTGAAGGAGATTATCGTTTACGATAACTTCTGCCGGGGTAGGATTGAAAATTTGAAGGAAGCTCAGAAAGATCCTCGGGTGAGAATCTACGAGATTGGAGGAGATATCTGTCAGACAGATATCTTGGACTCTGCTATGAAAGGCATAGATTACGTTTTCCATCTCGCCGCATTATGGTTGCTCCAATGCTATGAATATCCAAGGGCTGCCTTTGACGTCAATATTCGGGGAACTTTTAATGTATTGGAAGCTTGTGTGAATCGTAAGGTAAAGAAACTCATCTATTCTTCTTCTGCTTCTGTATATGGGGACGCTGTTGAAATTCCTATGACAGAAGAGCATCCCTACCATAATAAGACCTTCTACGGAGCCACTAAGATTGCAGGTGAACAGATGTGTCGGGCCTTTTATCATCGTTACGGTCTTAACTACGTAGGGCTAAGGTATATGAATGTTTACGGCCCTAGGCAGGATTATAAAGGAGCTTACATCGCTGTCATCATGAAGATTCTGGATCAACTCGATCAGGGGTTTCCTCCTATAATTTTCGGGGACGGATCTCAGGCTTATGATTTTATCTATGTTTCAGACTGTGCGGTTGCTAATCTATGCGCTTTAAAGGCGAATACGACTGATACCTTCTACAATGTAGGTCGGGGCATACAGACGACCATTAAAGAGATTGCAGAGTTGATTCTTGAAATTATTGGCTCGGGCCTCAAGATTCAATATGAACCCAGTGGTACTACCTTTGTTAAGAATCGAGTGGGTTGTCCAAAAAAAGCGGAGGCTGAAATCGGTTTTAAAGCGAAAGTGGGGTTAAGAGAGGGTTTGGAAAAGCTCGTCGAATGGAGAAAGGGACATCAGGAAGAAGTGAATCAGCGGCGTCTCGAAGTAGGGATAAGGCATCCTTAAAGGGATTTACTCTATGTGCGGAATTGTTGGCATTTTCAATCTTAATGGCGAGCCGGTTTCACCGGTTCAGCTTCGCAAGATGACAGATGTCATCGCACACCGTGGACCCGATGGGGAGGGATTCTATTTAGATAGTTTTATTGGTTTGGGACACCGGCGCCTTGCCATCATCGATCTTTCATTAGCGGGACACCAACCCATGATAACAGAAGATAAGCAATTTGCAATTACCTATAATGGCGAGATTTACAATTTTCAAGAACTAAGGAAGGAGTTGGAAAACCTTGGATATCGGTTTAAATCTAGAACAGATTCTGAAGTCGTTCTCTATTCTTATGTCGAATGGGGGCCGGATTGCGTGAATCATTTCAATGGCATGTTTGCCTTTGCTATCTGGGATAAGACTCATCAAGAACTATTTCTTGCGAGAGATCGTTATGGAATAAAACCACTTTATTATACCGTACAAGGATACACTTTTCTTTTTGCTTCGGAACAGAAGGCACTCTTAACCCATCCCGCAGTGAGACGAGAAATAGATCTCGAAGCCCTCCTTGAGTATTTTACATTTCAGAACATCTTCACAGAAAAAACTTTCTTTAAAGGTATCAAAATGTTTCAAGCAGGGTGCTGGGCCAAAATACCATTGGGTACAAACCTGGACCATATTGAAATATTTCGATTTTGGGATTTTGACTTTAGTGAAACAGATCATCCCGCGAGGGATGAAGAGTATTTAGAAGAACTTGACCGCTTATTTCGCCAAGCCGTGAATCGGCAACTGGTGAGTGATGTGGATCTGGGTTCTTATTTGAGCGGTGGAATGGATTCAGGATCTATAACAGCGATTGCCGCAACTCAATTGCCTTATATTAAGACATTTACCTGCGGTTTCGACCTTCACTCCATCTCTGGATTGGAGCTGGCCTTTGATGAACGTAAAAAGGCCGAGTACATGTCCTACCTCTTTAAGACTGAGCATTACGAGATGGTTCTAAAAGCAGGTGATATGGAGAGAATCCTTCCGAGACTGACTTGGCACCTGGAAGAGCCGAGAGTTGGACAAAGTTATCCCAACTTTTATGTGGCGCAACTTGCTTCCAAATTCGTTAAGGTTGTACTTTCAGGGGCTGGCGGGGACGAACTCTTTGGTGGCTACCCTTGGCGCTACTATAGGGCCACAGTGAACGATGATTTCGAACAATACATCGACAAGTATTATGTATTTTGGCAACGTCTCATTCCTAACAAAGTCATCCATGAGATTTTTAAACCAGTGTGGAATGAAGTCAAACACGTTTGGACGAGGGAAATCTTCAGGAATGTCTTTAAGGCCCCCATTTCAGAATTATCAAAGCCCGAAGATTATATCAACCGCTCCCTTTATTTTGAGGCGAAGACTTTCTTAAATGGTTTACTTGTTGTGGAGGATAAACTCAGCATGGCCCATACACTTGAAACGAGAGTTCCTTTTCTGGACAATGAATTAGTAGATTTCGCCATGCACATCCCTGTTAGACTGAAATTGAAGAACCTGGCCGAAGTAGTACGACTTAACGAGAATGAGCCAGGACCCAAAAGCGCTATTTATTTCGAAAAAACCAGGGATGGTAAGCTATTATTGCGTCGCGTCATGGAGCGCTACATCCCATCAGAGGTGACCAATGGAGTAAAACAGGGGTTTTCCGCGCCAGATGCCTCATGGTTCAAAGGCCAAAGTATCAATTATGTACGTCAAATTCTCTACAACGAAAAGGCGCGAATCTATGAGTTCTTAGATAAATTGGCTGTGCAAAATTTGGTAAATGATCATTTAGAAGGCCGACAGAATCGTAGGCTACTTATCTGGTCCTTACTTAATGTTGAGTGGTGGATTAGAACTTTTTTGAACTAAAGGAATAAGATTTATAAACCGAGGAAGAAACGTTTAAATCAATGATGAAGAGACTATTGAAGGATACAGCCATTTATGGGTCAGGGGATTTCCTATTCAAGATTGTTGCATTCGCCGTTTTTCCCATATATGCCCACCTATTTACAGTGGAAGAATTTGGAATCATGGCTTTGGTTACAACATTGGCCGGTTTTGCAGGTCTCCTTTCAAACATGGGACTAAATAACGCTGTCCAGCGCTATTATTGGGATCCAAAAATGTCCAAGGATAAACGTCCCATCCTTGTAAGTACGGGTCTGCTGATTTTACTGACATGGTCAATTTGCGTGATAGGAGGAATACTTCTTGTCCTTTACCTTTTAAGAGGCAGAATAGAGGAACGATATAGTATTTTATGGGCATTTATCCTTCTGTCTCTGGTTACAAATATCCCTGCACAGATTCTTCAGTATTCGCAAGATGTTCTCCGATTGCACTTTTCACCATGGAAGTTTACTTTCGTTTCTGCATGGAGGAATCTATTTGGAGTTTTGCTTGGATTGGTGCTGATCATTGGTTTCGGTAAGGGATTGCTTGGCTTTTTTGAAGGGAGTTTTTTGGCATTTATGGTTTCAATTCCGATAGGTTTTTGGTTAATTAGAAAGGACCTCAACCTTCACCTTGACATAAGAATGGCAAAAGAGCTTATTCTCTTTGGTTACCCATTCATTTTTGCTAATGTGGCGTATTGGATTTTTGAGTCGATGGACCGTTGGATGTTAAGTGAACTGAGCAATAATACGGAGGTGGGATTATACAGTATCGCTTTCAAATTTGCGACGATTCTCATTTTTATTAACACCGCTTTTGGACAAGCATGGGCACCGAATGCAATGAAATTATATTCAGACCATCCTAACTATCGGTGGGTTTTTGGCCAAATATTTTCTTACCTCTTTTTTGCTTTAACTGTTATAGGTGTGATCATTAGTCTCTTCGGTGCTGAAGTGTTGCGATTGATTACGCCTCCAGAATATTGGGCAGCGGCCACTCCGTTAAGCGTATTGGCGATGTCTCTGGTATTATCGGGTACCCAACAGATTACGGCTATGGGTATCTCTTTAGAACGAAAGACGTACCTATTTCCTGCTGGTACATGGGGGACTGCGTTGATCAACATTATATTGAACTGGCTAATGATTCCAAAATTGGGGGCTTTAGGAGCAGCTTTTGCCACTTTCATTTCTTATTTTGTACTTAGCGGCTTTTATTTATATTGGACTCAAAAATTACATCCTATTCCGGTCGAGACGAAGAAGATATTTCTCTCCGTTGCGATCATTTTTTTGACGATCCTGTTTACTTATTATGTGAACAGACTTGATTGGAATCAAGAGATGTTAATTTCAAAAGTAGTATACTGCTTTCTCGTCATAGGTTCGGGTTTCCTATTTGGTTTAATAAGGAAGTCAGAAATTAGAGATTTAGTAAAAATGAGAAAGGTCGATCTGTGATTCTCCTAAAAAAATCCATTTCAATACTTTTTGAAATTGCAGCATTTTTGCCCCTTCTCATAGTATCAATCGTGGCAAGGTTTTCGAAAAAGTCCTTTGAGATTGGGTTGGGACCAGAACCGTTGATTAATAATGTCTATCACAAAAAAGCCTTAGGAAAAGCGGGTTTTTCAGCGCAAACTTTCGTGAACCAAGTGTATTACATCACGGATGAATTCGACATAAGGGCAGATTTGATTCTGAAAAGACCATTCCGAATATTGAGAAATTATTATTTATATCTCTTGGCAATCTTCCGTTACAGGTGTCTATACATATATTTCAACGGTGGTCCGTTAGGATTTACTTATTTGTTGTGGCGGATAGAACCGCTCTTGTATGAATTGGCAAATGTGAAAGTAGTAGTCATGCCTTACGGCGGTGATGTCCACGACATGTCGAGGTCACCCAATCTTCTTCTTAAAAATGCAATTTGCCTCGATTATCCAAAGCACAGGCTTCGTCGTAAAGAGATTGCCGCAAGAATCGATATGTGGATAAAGTATGCTGACCACATAATAGGTGGATGTGACTGGGTGGACTATTTGTATCATTGGGATACGTTAATGCTCGGCCATTTTTCAATAGATACAGATTCTTGGAAACCTGTTAAGAAAGACAATAGATGGGATACATTGAACGAAAAATATGATTTTCGAATTCTCCATGCACCAAACCATCGTAATATAAAGGGCACAAAGCACTTCGTAGATGCCGTCAAAGAGCTTAAGGAGGAGGGATTTCTTATAGATTTGATTATTTTAGAAAGAGTACCAAATGATGAAGTAAAAAAGGTAATGTTAATGGTAGATTTGGTAGCAGATCAATTGATTGTTGGTTGGTATGCCATGTTTGCTTTGGAGGCAATGGCGATGGGAAAGCCTGTTCTCTGTTACATCCGAGAAGACCTTGAAAGCCTGTACATAGAATCAGGATTGATATCACATGGGGAATTACCGATCATTAAGTGCTCGCCGTTTACGGTCAAAGAAACGTTAAGAGATCTGATAATAAATAGAGAAAGATTGGTAGAGATAGGAAATCGCTCAAGGGAGTATGTTATTAGACACCATTCACTCGATTCCGTAGGAAAAGTCTTTCAATCGATTAATAAATCTATAGGAATTGTGCCGAAATGAAGAAGTGCTTGATCACAGGATCAACAGGATTAATTGGTAAAGTCCTTACCGATCTAATGGTAAAAGATGGATGGGAGTTATTTGCTCTCGAAAGGAGACCTACTCAACTTGAATTAGGTTCTGTTCATTCAAAGACGTGTGATTTGTCAGTCCAATGGACTCCGAAGGGATTTCCTAAGAGGATCGATGCGGTTATCCACTTAGCGCAATCCGAATATTTTAGAAATTTCCCAAACTATGCATTGCAAATTTTTAATGTGAACACATGGAGCACCCTAAGCCTGTTAGA
>Ga0129298_10001381_pt1 | contig 10166 bp, 10 predicted proteins | sample I19B2metaG_FD_94707 | JGI IMG/M metagenome (GOLD analysis project Ga0129298, IMG submission 94707) | Lake sediment bacterial and archeal communities from Gulf of Boni, Indonesia to study Microbial Dark Matter (Phase II) - ​I19B2 metaG | ecosystem: Environmental > Aquatic > Freshwater > Lake >...
GGCAGCGGCTGGCTTCAACTGGACTGATCTTAGGAATGAGGCTTGGTACGTGGAATCTGGCACTGGCATGGGCAAGACTTTGCAGATCGCAAACGAGAAGTCGGCTTACACGCTTGCCGACATGGGTACCTACGTCAAGCTCTACTCGGACGGCCTGATTGACCTGAAGGTGATTATAGAGGCGGATAGGAATCTGCTTAATGTCTACAGCGCTATAGCTGTCAACAGTTCTTACAATCCAGAGGCGAGTTTCGAAGCGGCCATTACCTTCATAAAGTTCCTTACTTCAGAAGAGGGGCAACGGGTATTCGACCAGTTCGGGGAAGATGTGTACGGGCAGGAGCTCTTCTACCCCGCAGTCCGGCTACTTAGTGAAAACAGCAACTCAACGCTCGCGGGCTGGATAAAGGAGTACGCATACTTCGACGGCGAGGAGTGCCCGGGAGAATATCAAAATGACCACAGTGAAATGTACAGATAAATCATTGTCAAACCGCTCTTTCTAGTGAGGGAGAACTAAAACGAGCTTAGAGAATGAGATCCTTGAGATCGCGGTTAGAGCTATAGTCGTCTCCGGTGGTGCCACTCTTCTCTCGACCTCTTGGGGGCTGCCTGCCGGGATCTTGTTAGGACTGAAGAGGTTTCCAGGTCGATCTGTTGTGCGAAGTTTCTTCAACTCCTTGATGGGGATGCCGACTGTAAGCCTTGGGTTGGTCCTTTACATGCTTTTTTCTAGGGCTGGTCCTCTAGGGTTCCTACATCTCTTGTACACTCCCTTGGCTATGACTATCGGTCAAGCGGTTCTGATAACGCCGATAATTGTCAGTTTCGTCACGAGCACAGTTGAGTCTGTAGACCCGGAGATAAGGGACCTAGCAAAGACTTTGGGCGCATCGGAGGTTCAGGCCTCCTTGGCAGTCGTGAAGGAATCGATGAGCGGAGTTTTTTTGGCCATAGTCGCAAGTTTCAACCGGGCTATAGCTGAACTGGGCATTGCTCTTATGCTGGGTGGAAACATACGCGGAGTGACAAGGGTTCTGACAACCTCCATTGCCCTTGAGACTACAAGGGGGGAGCTGGTTCTGGGGATGGTATTGACTGTCATACTGCTGGCGATCGTGTTCGGGTTGAATACCGTTGTCAGCTATTTTCAGAGACGGGGGCACGGAACGTGATCATAGAGCTCAGGAATGTTACCAAAAAGTTCGGGGAACTGACTGCTCTGGATCATGTCGACTTGGGAGTGGAGAAAGGCGACATCTTCACGGTGGTAGGCCCGAACGGCTCTGGCAAGACGACACTCTTGCGGATAGTGGCTGGCATCGAGAGTCCCACAAGTGGAGACATGTACTTCAACGGTGAAAGAGTCGACAAGTACGGGTTGAGTGCAGTTAGAAGGAACTGTACACTGGTTTTCCAGCATATAGCCCTCTTCAACACAACGGTACACAAGAACATAGCATACGGCCTCAAACTGAGGGGACATGCAGAAAAGGAGGTCGACGAGAAGGTCAAGGAAGTCTTAGAAATAGCGAAGCTGCAAGGTTATGAGAAACGCTGGGCAAGGAAACTTTCCGGAGGAGAACAGCAGAGGGTTTCCCTTGCAAGAGCTTTGGCGCTGGACACCGAGGTTCTGCTTCTGGACGAGCCCACAGCAAACCTTGATCCAAGGAACGCCAGCATCATCGAGGAGACAATATTCCACGTGAACCGGGAATGGGGAACGACGGTTGTCATGGCAACTCACAACATGTTCCAAGCAAAGACACTCGCAAACAAGGCTGTCCTGCTCATAGGCGGTAGGATTGCCCATGTTGGGACGCCTCAGGAAATTCTCGGTGCACCTTCGGACCAGTTGGCGAGCTTCGCGAAGCTGGAGAATGTCTTCTCAGGAGTCTCCAAAGTCCTTGAAGGTGGAACCTCTGTGATAGACTTGGGAGGAGACGTTAGGATTGAGGCGGCTGTGAGACGGGCGGGCGAGATCACCGTCTTCGTAAGGCCAGAAGACATTATTCTCTCAAAGGATCAGGTGGTCTCAAGCGCGCGGAATGTCCTTAAGGGCGTGGTGACTGAGGTTTCGGACTTCGGGGACACTGTGAATCTCAGGGTGGACGTGGGAAGAGACTTCGCGGTGCAGATCACCAAACGGTCTTTCAACGAGATGCAGCTCAACATCGGCTCCAAGGTCTTCCTTACTTTCAAGGCCACTGCAGTGCGGACAGTCTAGACAGAGGAGGAGAGACACCTTGGCAAGCGAAAAGAGCGGCGATGCTTACAAGGATGACCTGAAACCTGCGTACAAGCTCTGGCTGGAAACTAAGGAAGGCTACGTCTTCGGCAAAGGCACGTTGGAGCTTCTGCGGGGGATTGAGCAGGAGAGGACTTTGAGTGGGGCCGCTGAAGCGTTGGGAATGTCGTATAGGCATGCTTGGGGGGTCATTAAGAAAGTTGAGAGGCGCCTGGGGAAACCCGTGCTGAAGACGCGCAAGGGGGGAAGGCGTGGAGGCGGAGGCGCTGAACTGACAGAGACTGGACGTGAGCTAGTAAGGACCTTCCTTAGGTTCAGAAGCGTCTTCGACCGGATAGGTTTGGACGATCTAGGTTGGGAGGATTTGTTTATGAAGTTTAGTGCAAGGAACAGGGTTGAAGGTGAAGTCGTTTCAGTTGAGAAGGATAAGGTCTCAGCCGTTGTCAAGATAAGGGTTGACGTTCCATGTATCGTCACGGCTTTCATAACCCGCGAAGCCGTGGAAGACTTAGACATCAAAGAAGGCGACAGAGCCGCAGCCGTGATCAAGGCAACAGAAGTAATGATCTCGAAGGGCTGAACAGATATTAGCTACACGTATGCGCCTCTGTTAAGCAGTTTTATATCTTGCCTTTAGGTGTGATTCTACTTTGTCGTCGCGAGACAAGGCATCCAGCCAAAGAGTAAATGACCGATGGCAGAGGCGAAAGACTTTAATAGGCGAGCTTGGTTTTGCGCAGAAAAAAGTGGTCTGGAAGGCTTGAGGCTTGATGGAAGAGGAAGGGCTTCCTGAGCGAGTTACCAGCTTGCTCAGCTCTGTTCTTCACGAGGGGGAAGAGGTTATCTACTATGTTCCAAGCGACATCGACGAGGAAGGAAGATTCGGCGAGAGATGGCTTGCATTAACCAAAGAAAGAATCGTCACGGTAGACCCTTCGGTGGGACGCATTCTCCAAATCCCCCTTGCCCTAGTCCGGTCGGCCGCCGTCAAGGATTATGTGGGCAACGCTGAGATGGTCATAGAAACAGACGAAGGACCCAAAAGCCTCTTACGTTGTTCCCGCGCCTCTCTCGAGGATCTCCACAACGCGGCGAGGCTGATAGACAAGATTGCCAAGAGAGAGGTCAAACTGGAAAACATCGATGCGGATGTCCTCAACCATTTCCTAGCCAAGAAAAACGGTCTTGACAAAGGTCAGACACTTAAGTGGCTTCTGGGTCATCTTAGGCCTCACATCCATTTCTCAGTGTTGGCTTTGGCTCTTTCGTTGGCAATAACGGCGATCAGCCTTACGCCGCCTTATCTGATCAAGATTCTTGTTGACGATGTCTTTGCGAACAGGAACATCGAAGTACTACTCTTTGTCGTGACGGCATTTATCTCCGTCTACGCCGCCAATGCCATTCTCGGGCCCGCCCAAGGCTACACGCTCAGCTACCTTGGCCAGAGAGTAATCTACAGCATGCGGGTTCAGGTTTACGAGCACCTTCAAAGGTTGTCTTTGGGCTTCTATGACAAGATGAGTTCTGGACGCGTAATGTCAAGGGTCATGGACGATGTCGGGCGGGTTCAATGGTTCCTAACATGGGGAATGCAGACCCTCATAATCAGCACGTTTCAGATAGTGGGCATCGGGATAATCATATTCACGATGAACCCCTACCTTGCCCTTTTCGCCTTGATTCCAGTGCCTCTGATCGTTGTCGGGATCACTTTGTTCCGCAAGAAGTCTCGCAAAGTCTACCACAGGTCGTGGCGGAGATGGGCTGATGTGAGCTCGCTGCTTTGGGACACGATCCCGGGAGTTGTTGTCGTCAAAACCTTCACGCAGGAGAAGTTTGAGACTGGCCGCCTGGTCGAGAAGATGAAGAGGTCGATCACAGCCAATCTGAGCATAACGCGACTTCACATCCAGTTCTTCCCGCTTATCGGATTCTCTCTGTCCGCAAGCACTGCAATAATATGGTGGATTGGCGGAAGAGAGGTCCTCTCCGGGTATGTCACCGCCGGGTCGCTTATTGCTTTCGTGAATTACATGTGGATGTTCTATGGGCCGATCCAGACGATAAGTCAGATATTTGAGCCCCTTCAACAGGCCATCACCTCAAGCGAGAGGGTGTTGGAGATTATGCAGGTTGAACCTGAGATAAAGGATTCACCGGATGCAGTGGAATTTGCCTTCAAGGGAGCTATCGCGTTCAAGAATGTGAGCTTCGGGTACAACCCATACATCCCTGTACTAAGCAATGTTGATCTAGAAGTCAAACCCGGCGAGAAAATCGGGATGGTTGGCCCCAGTGGTTCCGGCAAGACAACGCTGACGAAGCTGCTCCTACGTTTCTACGATCCGACTGAAGGAAGCATCTACGTCGACGGTGTCGACCTGAAGAAGACGAAAACCCAAAGCCTGAGGTCACAGATGGGCCTCGTTCTCCAAGACCCCTTACTCTTCTACGGATCAATCGCCTACAATGTTGCCTATGGCAGACAGAATGCAACGCTGGACGAGATCATAGCTGCTTCCAGAGCTGCAAACGTTCACGAGTTCGCCATGACGCAGGCTTTGGGCTACGACACGAACGTTGGGGATAGAGGTTGGAGGCTTTCAGGAGGCGAGAGGCAACGGGTTGCCATAGCAAGGGCCATTATAATGGAGCCGAAGATATTGATATTGGACGAGGCCACCTCTTCAGTGGACACGCTGACTGAAAGGAAGATACAGGAAGCCATGGACAACCTAGCCAAGGGTCGAACTACGATCATAATTGCCCATAGGCTGTCGACGCTGAAGAACGCTGACAGAATCGTGGTCATGGATAAGGGCAGAGTGATCGAAGTGGGCACTCACGAGGAGCTGATGAAGACAGGCGGGCTCTACAGTCAGCTCTATCAGGCTCAGTTTGCTGAGGAAGAAAAACTGGTCGAAGCCCTGCGGAGGTGAGAGGATGCCACTAGCAGACTTCCTGACCAAACTGAACATTCTGGACCCAAACCAAGTTAATATTGCCTTCGACGAGAAGGAGGGTTCGCTTAAGCTGAACGTTGATGGCAAGATCCTTTCCGGCTTGACGCCTGCAAAGCCCTTCCCGATCACCAACCCAGAATACATCATCTTCAGGGACAGCTATGGCGTCGACATCTGCATTATCAGAAACTTCAATGAGTTGGATGATGAGTCTAGGAGGAGTCTTCAAGCCCTTCTGGACAAGATGTACTTCATTCCGAGGGTTTTGAAGATTGAGAAGATTGACACGAGCGGGGACGAGTTTGAGTGGGACATCGTGACCGATAAGGGACCTCGTACCTTCCGAACAAGGGGAAGGATGAGTGTCATACCCGTGGGCAACAGAGTCATAATAACCGACATAAACGACAACGTGTACGAGATAGAAGACGTGTTCAAGCTGGATGCGAAAAGCAGAGGGGAGATCGAGAGCACAATCTAGAACTAGCAATGCAAGAAAGCGGCGAATGGTCTTTAAACACCGAGCATCCTAGAAATGCTCCCGGTTCCCTGCGATCTGGCAGAAATCATTATTAGTTTGCGACTTGTTAGAGGGTCTTTAAGGTGTCGAGCGTGGGCGCTCGGGCAGGCTTCAGATGGATCCCTTTTACTGGTGTGATAGCCGCCGTCTATGCTGTTACCACTGTCATGTTGGGCAACCTAGGCTATTCGTGGCTCCAAGTGAGGATTAGCGAGGCGCTTACCCCTTTGCCATTCCTCTTCGGTCTTCCCGCAGTCATAGGTTTGACGCTTGGCGTGGTTGTAGCAAATGTTTTCAGTCCTGTTGGTCTGCCGGATCTGGTCTTCGGTCCAATGCTGACACTGATTGCCGCGGTGTTTTCCTGGAAGTTCAGTTTTGGCAGGAGGCTTTTGGCCTGCCTCTACCCGGTCGTCGTGAACGCTCTTGGGGTAAGTGCTTATGTTGCGGGCTTCTACGGCGTTCCGTACGAGCTCAGCGTCCTAGGCATAGGCGCAGGCGAGCTGGTTGCAGCTGTTCTCGTTGGGTATCCGCTTCTTCGAGCCTTGGAACGGGTTCCTCTTGTTCGCCTAGAAGACCGCGATGTGGCGAAGGAGCATGCTCAGAGAGGTGATGCAAGGTAGCTTGCCAAGTCCAGGAGGACGGGTCCTAGAGGTTCCTCATGGCCGACTTTCCTTTCCTCAGTTCATGCCGGATGCAACCCGCGGATTCGTCCGCTCTCTGGGCTCCGACGACCTCGTGAGATGTGGGGTTCAAGCCGTTGTGATGAATGTATTCCACCTGATGCAGTATCCAGGCTCTTCGGTGATCGAAGCCTTAGGCGGGTTGCACACCTTCTCCGGGTGGCATGGTCCAGTAGTCACCGACTCCGGAGGATTCCAGGCCTACTCCGTCATCAGGAAGAATCCTAAGCTTGGCAGCATCACCAACAAGGGGATTTCCTTTCGTCCACAGAGCTCCTCACGCAAGTTTCTGCTTGCCCCCGAGAAGAGCATACGTCTCCAACTCAAGTATGGAACGGACATAGCGATCTGCCTAGACGAATGCACACATGTCAGCGACCCCTTTGAGGCTCAACGGCAATCAGTTGCCCGGACCGTCAACTGGGCGGAGAGGTGCAAGACCGAGTTTGACCGTACAGTAAAGCGGATACACGGACCTAAGGAGTTCAGACCACTTCTATTTGCCGTCATCCAAGGAGGCGGAAGCCGCGAGCTGCGCAAAGAGTGTGCAGAGCATCTGCTAGAGATGGGCTTTGACGGTTTCTCATACGGAGGTTACCCACTTGACGCTCGGGGAAAACTTTTGGTTGACACGATCAGGTATACACGGGAACTTATTCCGGCTGGTTTTCCGATGATAGCCCTCGGAGTTGGGTCACCCGGCAACGTTGTTCAGTGCGCAAGGCTCGGCTATGAACTCTTTGACAGCTCGTTGCCTACGCGGGACGCTAGGCAGGGGAGGCTGTACGTTTTTGAGCGTGACTTCTTCGGTCAGTCCGGAGCTCGAGAGGACAGAGTCTTCTCTTACCTTTACATTCAGGACAAGAAGCATATGCGGAGCAAGGCGCCCGTCTCTGCGCACTGCGACTGCCTAACATGTTCGAACTACACCTTAGCCTACCTGCACCATCTGTTCAGCACGAGAGACGCTCTGTATTTCCGTCTAGCTACGATGCATAACCTGCGGTTCATGACGCTCTTGATGGAAAGGCTGAAAGGCGAACCCCAATGAACGGCGGCGATCAGCTCGAGGACCTCGTATGCACTGTCTTGAAAAGCCCGAAATACGAAAGCGTCTGCGCCGATCTTGTCAGAAGCATCGGCAGACGCGAGCTGTCGAAGCGCCGAAACCTCAAGAAGGCGGTCAAAGCCACGAAGAATAAGCTTCACCAGATCAGTGGAGCCTATTTCCCGGTCAGACCAGACTACCCAGCTTGGCTGGAGAAGCTCCAAAAAGCCAGAAAGGCAGCGGACGAAGACCTGTTTCGGAGGACCTGCCTCGAGATAATGGGTTACCATTATTCGACTAGAGAACGGCTGAAGGTTCTCGACCGGTTCTACGCCGGCATCTTTTCGCTCCTGCCGCCCATTTACTCCGTCTTGGACCTTGGCTGTGGGTTGCATCCCTTGTCAATCCCTTGGATGCCCTTGGAAGAGAGGACAGAATACTACGCCTACGACATCTACGAGGACTTGGCAGAGTTTCTGAACGGTTACTTGACCGTCGTCAATGTCGAGGGATCTGCTCAGGCTAGGGATATTCTGCAAAACCCGCCTCGGATCAAGGTTGACTTAGCCTTTCTCCTCAGTGCTATACCTTGCCTCGAACAAATCGAGAAATCAGCTGGCCTAAAGGTACTAGAACGAACGAACGCCGATTTCCTTGCAGTCTCGTTCCCAGTCAAGAGCCTTGGAGGAAGAGAGAAAGGCATGCGAGAATACTACGAAGCCAGATTTGGCAGACTGATTGGAGAAAAGGATTGGACCTTTCAGCGGCTAGAGTTCGAGAGCGAACTGGTCTTTCTGGTGCGGAAAAAGTGATCTTTCCTAGGGGTTGCGGAAGTCGGCGTAGACCACGCCGCGTCTGTCTCTTTCTTCTTGCTTTTTGATCTATTCTCTTGAGCCGACTTTCTGAAGGTGCTTTCCTCCGATCTCCGTGAGCATACAACCCGCAGTACAGACCGCAGTAGGTTATAAGCTGAAGCGTTCCTGATCCGACGTAGCCTCTGCATACGGGATCAAACCATATATACTTCGCGCATATCTTTGAGCCTGTGACTAATATGGAACACCTATCGAGTGAGCTGAAGGTCGATCCGCTTGACTACGTTTCCCGTCTCAGGTCGCCCATTGGCGTCTACCTTGGAAGAGAAGTCTTCGACATGCAAACTGAAGCAATTCTAAGGAAGGGACTTTACGAGATGATCGCCGCTGGTCAGGCTGCTGACGGTAGTTGGGACCAGCTCTTCGTTCGCACTGCTAACAATCTCTGGGACTTGGCCCTTCTGGGCTTTGCCGCTGAGGACAAGACTGTCAGGAAAGGGATGGATTGGCTCAGGTCGATTCAGAGATACGATTATCATGGTTTTCCGGGCTTCTTCCTTTCAGACAATAGAAAAGACCCCAGTTTGATGCGTTCCACAGTCTACGGCGAATTTGGACCCGGCTGTTCCAACTTCTACCAGACGACCTATGCTGTGCATCTTTTCCATCTCTTCGGTTTCGACGATGGTCCAGACATCCGGACAACCATAGATTCTTACTTAAGAATTTGGGGAGACAAAGGGAAGTACTGCGGCGTGTGGTGTACACTGAACGTGCTACGTATCCTAATCGAACATCCGTTCAGCAGAGAATCTGCGCAGGTCGAGAGGGCCTTAGAAGTCCTAGCCCGAAAGCAGACGGATGTAGGCGGATGGAAAGAAGGACGTCAGCAATATCCCTTCTACCACACTTTCCACGCCCTATCGAGGTCACAGCACTCCTTAGCGAAACAACAACTCGAGAAGGCATTCCCCTCAGCTGTCAGAAGGCAGAACAAGGATGGTAGCTGGGGTACAAAAGCACAGGAAACCACAACATTCCTTGTCTTGGACGCACTGAATAACCTCGACGCTGTCTAGATCTTCCTAGTGTGGAATAGAACCCTCGATCTGCAAGTGGGACCTTTGCCTCAGGAAAATCGTGGTCACTCCCACTTGCCTTAGCCTTTTCCTGAGCTTTGCGTCGTTTGTGGCGACAGCGCACCTCCATTCTTTAGACGTTCTGACGATAACATCATCGTAGCTTTCTCCATGCACCCTCTCAACCTCAACGACTTTGCAGCGGTTCGCTAGGTCTAGGGCGGTGGCAGCTTGGCTTTGAATCTTTGTCGACCTTTTCTGGGTAAGGCTTTGGAGTTCCTCCATTGTCGTGGACAGAATAACTGGCTCGCATTTCCCAAGGAGGGTCTCCAGTTCCTCGAATACGTTGATGCGGAACTGAAAGGGAACGAAGAGAAAGTTTGAATCGAAGATTACCTTGACCATCAGGGTGACCACTTTGGCACTAGGGATTCCTCGAGACGCTTTTGACAAGGTCTGCGGCCAGTTTTACTGCTTCTTCTAGGCTTCTGGGGTTGGCTATACCTTTGCCAGCGATGTCATAAGCCGTCCCATGATCAACCGAAGTCCTGATGAAGGGCAGCCCCAGAGTCACCGAAACCGTCCCGTAAAAGTCAACGGTCTTTGCAGCGATGTGGCCCTGATCATGGTATAGGGAGAGAACCGCATCATAACGGCCTTCCAAGGCTTTGAGAAAGACCGTATCCGCCGGGACAGGACCGATTGCCCGGATTCCTCTGGCGTTGAGCTCCTCGACGGCGGGCACAATTTCTCTGGATTCCTCGTCACCGACCAGACCTTCATCGCTGGCGTGGGGATTCAAGGCTGCAA
>Ga0129298_10001382_pt1 | contig 10162 bp, 15 predicted proteins | sample I19B2metaG_FD_94707 | JGI IMG/M metagenome (GOLD analysis project Ga0129298, IMG submission 94707) | Lake sediment bacterial and archeal communities from Gulf of Boni, Indonesia to study Microbial Dark Matter (Phase II) - ​I19B2 metaG | ecosystem: Environmental > Aquatic > Freshwater > Lake >...
CAACAGGGCAGCGGCGCCGGCTACGAGAGCGAACGGAATGTCGATTCAGGAGTCCTTCATTTCTTCTCGGTCTTCGCGGGCGGCTTCTGCCCGGCCGGCAGATTCGGGAGATTCGGGACGCCGAACTGCCCGCCCAGGGCGGCAAGGTGCTCGAGGTCGATCGGGCCGACGATGTTGACCACCGTCAATTCCTTCGGCTCAGCGGCCAAGACGGCCATGCCCACGACCTTCTCACCCTCTTTCTTCAGGTAGACGCCGACGTCGTCGGTCTTGTCGCGCACCGTGACCAGACGAGCCCATCCGGGGCCGCTCAACTGCGACCGGATCTCATCCACGTCCGCACGGGAATACTCGCCCTCCTTGGCGAACTTCAGGCTCTTGACGTAGATACCCTTGAGCCCGCTGACGACGTCCTTGGCCTTGGCGGCCTTGGGCTCTTTCTCCTCTTGGGCGGCGAGGAACTTGCCGGCGATTTGCAGCATGGCCGGGTCGACGGTGACATCCACCACCTCCTCGGCCTTGGCGGCCAGCTTGTCGAAGCTCGCCGGGAACTTGATGTCCTGGGCGTGGGCGGCGAACGCCGCAAGCGCCATCACAAAGAGTACTTTTCTCATAAGACTCCTTTCTGTTGCGGGTGTTACCCGCGTTCATCAAAGAATTTTCCTGCCGCTTGTCGCCGGATCCTCCTCGGCGCGGTCCTGCGTTTCGCGCTCCGCCTCCAACTGGCGCAGCTTCTGTTGCACCAGTTGAAGCTTGCTCCCGGTGACTTGCAGCGCGTACAACACTTTCGCCCTGGCCTCTTCGCCTTCCTGGCGCGCCCGGCGCGCCTGCTGGTAGCGAACGCCGAGCAGCAGCATCAGCAGCAACGCCGCGGCGCAGACCCAGCGAACCGCCGGGAACCGAAACAGGCCCAGCAATCGCTCGAGCAGCGTCTCGCGTTCGACCGCGGCCCGGGCCAGCGCCCGCTCCGCAAAACCCGGCGGCGGCTCTTTTCGCCGGAGCGCCATCCGGAGATCGTCCTCGAACCGGCTCATGGATACACCTCACCTATGGAGCGGGCAGCCTTTTCCCTCAGCGTCGCCAACGCCCGCTGGAGCTGGCTCTTGACCGTGCCGAGCGGCATGTCGAGCGCGGCGGCGATTTCCTCAAGCTCCAGGTCCTCCTGGTAACGGAGGATGACCACCATCCTTGCTTTGGGCGGCAGCGACGCCACCAGTTTCCGCAGCTTCCCAGCCAGCATCGGATCGCCGTCCACGACGGCCGCTGCCGGCTCCGGCACGTCGTCCAGAGCTACCGAAGGCATGCTGCCCCGGTGCCTGGAGAAGTCGATCGAGCGATGGCCGGCCACTCGCCGAAGCCAGTGCTTGACGTGCGCCGGCGACTTGAGCGACTTCAGGCTCCGGTGAAGCTGAAGAAACACCTCCTGCGCCAACTCCTCTGCCAGCGAGACGTCGTGGAGGAAGTGATAGCCGATGCTGAAGACCATGGCCTGGTGTTCGCGCACAAGGCAGGCAAAATCCCTCCAACCGGCTGACTCCTCGGCCGACAGCGGCATGCTCAGCTCCCTGGCCAGTTCCTTCATCGGCGTTCTTGCCGCCTCACTAGATCAATACGAATCCGGCCGGGTTCGGGGACGAACTTTCTTGAGCGGTGATCGTACGGTATCAGTAGCTGGCATACATCGATATGAGAATGACGGTTGTTGAGAAGTACTTCGTCAACCATCCTGCCCATGCGGCCTCGGTGGCGCGGCGTGCGGAATCCATGTTGAATCGCATCGAGGTCGAGGCCGGATGGCGGTATCTCGACGTCGGCTGCGGAACCGGGGCGGCGGCGCGCCGGGTGGCCGAGACACGGGCGCTCGAAGTCACGGGCGTTGACGTGGATCCGGAGCAGATCTAGGCCGCACGCGCCAGGACAGCCCTTCCGAATCTGCGCTACCTGCCGATGGATGCGATGCGGCTGGAGTTTGCCGATGGCGAGTTTGACGTCGTAGCGACGAACAAGACCACGCACCACATCCCGGATTGGGAACGCGCATTCCGCGAGATGACTCGCGTGCTGCGGCCCGGAGGTTACCTGATCTACAACGATTTCGTCGTGCCTGGCTGGCTGGCTGCGCTAGGGAAGCGGCTCCTCCCTTCGGCCGGATTCCCGACACGCAGCGCTGTCAATACCATGGCGGAGCAGGCGGGGCTGAGGCGCGTGTATTGCTCGGACGGACTTGTTCAGATGAACGTGATCTGGAGGAAGGAAGACGGCGGTACAATTGGCGGCAGCCCAACCCATGCCGCTGACTTTCCGCCTCGCCACTCCCGCTGATTACGAGACGCTGGAGACACTCGTCATTGACGCGTTCGGACCAATCACGTGGTATCGAACTGCCGATGAACGGTTCGGCCCGCTGAACGGGCGCGACTGGCGCGCCCGTTGGAAGACGCGGTTCGCCCGGATCTTCGAGACGCAGATCGTACTGGTGGGCGAGCTGGGAGGTGAGGTCATGGCGGTCGCGACGGGTACGTATGACGCGGAGTCGCGGCTGGGCTACATCGATCTCGTGGGCGTCGCCATTTCCCATCAGGGTAAGGGTTATGGCCGGCAGATGCTGCGGGGGATGCTGCAACACGTGAAAGAACTGGGCGCCGAGCACGCGCACCTGGAGTGCCTGACGACGAACGAACGCGGCAACGAGTTGTACCGGTCGGAGGGCTTCGAAGAGGTCGCGCGCTCGATCCGGTGGTTCATCAGGATTCCCTGAGGCCGTCCGGCCGGTGTATGCTGTAGACAGTAATGCTTGCCGCCGGGCTTTGGGAACAACGCCCGGACAAGAAACGAAACTTCAGCAGAGGGGAACACCATGTCCAAGAAGATAGTCAACGGGGTCGATGTCGCCGCTCTGGGCGAGCTGGTCTCCGGCTTCAAAGCCGATCCGAAGAAGGCGAGCTTCGAATTCAGGAGCTCGACCGACTGGCAAAGCGGCGCCGTCGTGAACTCTACCTTCACCGGTCACAAGAACAACGGCGTGGATGTCAGGAGAGCGAGGCCTCACCAGCTCGCGGGCGACGAGCCCGTGGCGCTGCTTGGTACCGGAAAACACGTCGGTCCGGCGGGGCATCTGCTCCACGCCGCGAGCCACTGCCTGATGGTTACCACGGCCTACCACGGAGCCGCCCGCGGCATCCAGATCGACTCCATGCGGGTAGACGCGGAAGGAAGTCTCGACCTGCAAGGATTCCTGGGCCTGAACGACAAGGTGAAGCCGGGATTCAAGCACATCCACCTCACGGCGCACATTGACTCGCCGAACTCATCCGAAGAGGTCTTCGAGCTTTTCCAGTACGCGCAGGGCCGTTCGCCGATTTGCTCCACCGTCCGTCACCCGGTGAACGTCTCGTGGGAATTCGACATCGAAACCACCGGCGCCGGGCCGGACACGGGCGATGACCGGCACGGCGTCAATTTCCCTAACCTGGCCGCCACGGTGCAAGCAGTAAAGGAAACTCCGGCACTGGCCAAGTGCAAGTTCTATGCTTCGGCCGGGTGGCTGGGTGGCGCCAAGGTCAAGTCAACGCACCCGGGGTTTGATCAAGCCGAAGGGGATCTGCTGATCCGGCACCGAAGCGAAGGCCCGATGGGTTACACGGGCGACGAGCCCACCCAGCTTCTGGGTTCCGATGCAGGCCCGTCGCCCGCCGAGACGCTGTTGCACGGATTGGCCAACTGCATCTCGGTGACCAGTTCGTATCACGCGGCGGCCCGCGGGATTCCGCTCGACGCCTTCAAGGTCGATTTCGAAGGCGACATGGACCTACAGGGCTTCGCGGATCTCGACGACAACGTCACGCCGGCCTACCGGAACATCAGGGCCAAGATTCACGTGAAGGCCGGAGGAAGCCGCGAGGCGATCGCCGAATTCCTGAAGTTCGCCATGTCCCATTGCCCGATGTGCGACAGCGTGAGCCGGCCTGTCCACATGACGTTCTCGCTGGTGCACAACGGCCAGGCTATTTCGCAGCCGGCCCTCAGCGCAGCCGCGGCGGGATAGGCTGGTTGAGCCGCCTCCGTTCGGCGCGGGTCCATCCCAGCGGGACGGGGGGCGGCCTCTCCAACACCAAACGGTGGGGTCGGTGGGCGGCGCTTGGCCGCCGAGTTCGCCGAGGCGGCAGGTCTGGCCACGGTGGGAGTGGCTTGCATGGCCGCCTGCGTGAGGAGGTCAAGGTCAAGCCTGCGATTGAAGCAGTGCAAGAAACCCAGCGGGCGTCAGGATGCTGATGCCTTGCCAGGTCTTGACTTTGAGGAGGTGCTGGTCCCCGCTCACGAGGCACTCGGCTTGTCCTTCCGCAGCACACTCCAGGTATCGATTGTCAGGAGGGTCTTCGACAACCACGGTGACGGGCTGTTTCGGAGAGAGGATGATCGCCAGGTGCGCAAGGTCTTCGAGGAAGGTGTCGATCTGCTGCTCGGACCATTGGTGCCGCCGCCTGGTTTTGGGATAGCGCAACACCGCAGCGATCTCGTTCAGAATCGGTTCGGACATCAGAAGCTGGAATTGGTCATCGCGCCACGCGTTCAAGATGCGGGCCGGGACTCCCTTGGGATTGATGACCGCGCTCACGAAGACGTTGGTGTCGAGCACCGCCCGGATCATGGATGTCCGCGGCGGGCCTTAGCCCGGACTGCCCGCACCGCGGCCTCGACATCCCGGTCCAGGAGTTCCGGCTCGACGCCAGTGTTCTTTCGCCAGACTTCCGCGACCATGCCGAAGAGGCGTTCCCGCCGTTTCTGCCACTCCTGAAGTTGCCAGACCGGCACTACCGCCGCCATGGTGCGGCCGGCCCGCTCAATCACATATTGATCGCCCTTGTAGTAGACCTCTTCGAGCAATTGGCCAAGGTTTTGGCGGGCTTTGATGGCATTGACTTTTCTGACCATGGTTATTCCCACCTGCAAAAATTGTATCAACTGTAGCAACAATATCGACCGTATCAATCATGGGGGTACGGGCAGACGTCGCTTCCGTGCGCCTGGCTTCACCAGAAGGACACGGTCGCCGGCGCGCGTATAAAGTCTCACGGCTTAGCGTCGGCGAGGCGACGTCCGGCTCACACCTGGGCTCTGTTCAGAATGTGATGCCGATGCCGGCGGTTCCCTCGAAATGGCGGAAGCGGCCGCCGAGCTTGCCGAACTCCTCGAAGCTAAGGTCGTAGGGCTTCCCGCCGATGAAGTCGCGGGCGTCCAGGCGCAACTGGAGGTGGGGCGCGAGCTGGATCTTGATGCCGCCGCCGTAATTGAAGCCGAAAGTGCGGGCGTTGCGGCGCGTCCACTCGGGAATGTCCGGCCGGCCGTAGTCCAGGACCTGAAAGCCGGCGGTCATGAAAGGGCGGAAGCGTTCGCGGGCCGGCATCATGTAGGCGAGGAAGTTGAGGGAGCCGGTCCAGTTCTGGATGCGGTCCTCGCGCAGGATCTCGCCGCCGGTTTCGGGACGGACCTTGGCCTGCAAGCGAGCGCGGCTGCGGAGATAGGCTAGCTCGAAGCCGTAGTAGCCCGGGGTGTTGAGCGTCAGGCGAACGCCGTAGCCGGTGTCGGGCTTCATCCGGGTGTCGTCGTCCTTGGGGTTGGTCTCGTCAAGCGAGCCGAGCACTGCGGTGCTGGGACGGAACCAACCGAAGACGGGCGAGATTTCATACTTCTGGGCGGACAAGACGCCCGAGGACGCCGGCACAAAAAGAGAAAGCAACAGGAAGCGCTTCATTCTCAGATCTCTGGAAGTAGCGGCCGAAGTGCGCCGCGGTGTTCCGCCGGAAGAAAGGGCTCCGGCGGGCAAACCTCTATTGTGCAACGGGAAGGGCGGAGCGTGGGGGACAAGGGGAGTCTTATCCTACCGGTTTCGGTAGTACTCTGGAAGGAGGAGGAGAGGCGAACATGAGAAAGCAGATGATTTCGGGCGTGCTTTGCCTTGGTCTGAGTGTTGCGCTGTACGCACAGAGCGTGTTGACGAATGAGGATGTGGTGAAGCTGGCCAAGAGCGGGCTGAGCGAAGAGTTCATCGTGAACCTGATCCAGCAGCAGCCGACCACGCAGTTCGTGACGGAGCCGCTGCGCCTGGCGGAGATGAAGGGCGCGGGCGTCAGCGAAGGGATTCTGGCGGCGGTCGTCAAAAAGCATCCGCCGAAGGAGCCGATGGACAACGAGGGGCTGGTACGGCTGGTGCGGGCGGGCTTCAGCGAGAAGTTCATCCTGGACCTGCTCGACCGGCAGCCGGCGGGGTCGCGCGTGGACACGTCGCAGATCATCGAGCTGAAGAAGGCGGGCGTGAGCGAACGGATCCTGGCGGCCCTGGTCAGCAAAGGGCCGCGGGTGGAGATTCCGGCCGGGAGCCGGATCGTGGTGCGGATGATCGATGAAATCGATTCGGAGGTCAGTAAGGAAGGGGACGAGTTCCAGGCGAGCCTGGACGAGCCGATCGTGGTGGGGAGTGAGGAAGTCGCGCCGAAGGGGGCGGACGCGAGGGTGAAGCTGGCGGCAGAGAAGGAATCCGGCAGGCTGACCGGCAAAGCGGAACTTACAGTGGCGCTCGCTTCGGTGAAAATTCGTGGCAAGGACGTTGCCGTGAACACGATCTCGGTCACGCAGGAAAGCAGCTCGAGGACGGCCGGAACCGCGAAACGCGCCGCGGCGGTGGGTGCGATTGGCGCGGTGATCGGCGCGATTGCGGGCGGTGGCAAAGGCGCGGCCATCGGCGCCGGCGCGGGGGCGGCGGCCGGCGCGGGCTCGCAGGTGTTCACCAAGGGCCAGCGGGTGCGGATCCCGTCGGAGACGGTGCTGACGTTCACGACCGAAGGGCCGCTGGTGATTCAGTAAGCCGGCGGGACCGGCTCACTCCGGCAGGCCGGTCAGCGCCTGGATGATCGCCTGCCGGTAGGAGCGGAAGGCGTCGCGGCCTCTGTCGGTCAGGCGGAGAAGCGTTCGCGGGGTCTTGCCCTCGAAGGTTTTCTCAACGGCGATATAGCGGGCCTCTTCGAGCTTCGCAATGTGCGAGGAGAGATTCCCACCGGTCATTCCGGTCTGCCGCTGGATGTAGAGGAAATCCGCCTTCACGACCACGGACAAATGGGCCAGGATCGCAAGGCGCCCCGGCTCGTGAACGATCCGGTCGAGGGCCGCCAGTGATCCCAGCCAGCCGCTTCCATTGTCATTGCCGGGCATCGGCCGCCTCCTTGGAACGTAACGGGTTGTTACGCAGGAAACGCAGGAGAACCACGAGTCCCGTGACCATGAACAGCGCGCCCAGGCAGAGGAGGAATGCCGCGAGGTTGCCCAGTTTTCCTTCGAAGCGTAGAACGGAGAAGAAGAGCCCGCCGGCAAGCGAGACGATGTTCAGGAACTGGAACCGGCGGAGGCCTGTTCGCACGGTGACGTAGTGAAATCCACCGGCCATGAGGACGGCGGCCAGGGCCGGAGTTGACTGGTAAATGATGGCGGCGTCGAAGCGGCCGGCCAGGATTCGCAATCCGGCAAACAGAGCGACGGTCACGATAGCGGCATAGCAAGCCATGCCACGAATGAGGATCGTTAGTTTCTCCTGGACGGGCTCCGCGTAGCCGATGCGCGGATGGGTGATGCGACGCTGCAAGGCGCGCAGGGCGGGGACGATTCCGAAGGCGAGCAGGAGAAGCACGAGGACGGGGGAGACAGAGCCGACGCGCAACGCGCCGGCGTAGAGGGTGAGGAAGAGGCCGAGGGCGAGGTCGGTGAGGCCGTCCTGGAAGGAGTAGCGATAGGCGCTTTCTTGAAACGGGGCGGAGAGGTCTTGGGGCTTGAGCATGGGGTGTTTTTTGGGTGCGACGGGTATTTGCACCACACTCTTGTTTGTAACACAGACTAGTTGGCGTGTCAAGAGGCTGCGGAGTTGACGGGCTCGGCCCAACAATTGCTCAGGAAAAGAGCAAGGTCTCGTGTAGAATGAACAGTGACTAGCGGACCTGAAAGTCCGACAGGAGGTTCAGACGCCATGGCAACGTCACGCCGTCACCTTCTGCGCTCAGCCGCCGGCCTGGCCGGCGGACTGGCGCTGCCACGTAACTCGACCGCCGGTCAAGAGGCCGCTCCCGGGGCGCTGCCCACGATCCGGCTGGGCAGCCACGACGTCTCGAGGCTGATCGTTGGGGCGAACCCGTTCGGGGGTTACTCGCACTTCAACAAGCTGTTCGACGTGCATATGCGGGAGTGGATGAACGAGGACCGCGTGCTGGGGACGCTGAAGAGCTGCGAGCAAAACGGGGTCAACACGTGGCAGTTCCACTACAGCCCGCAGACCCTGGGTGCGATCCGGCGGCACCACCAGGAGGGAGGCAAGCTCCAATTCGTGGTGTTGAGCGAGGGGGAACTGAAGCGGAACTACGCGTTGATCCCGGAGGTGGCCAGGATGAAGCCGATCGGGATCGTGCATCACGGCGGGGTGACCGACGAGCGGTTCCGAACGGCTGAAATGTACAAGGTTCACGAGTTCCTGAAGCGGGTGCGAGACTCGGGTGTGATGGTGGGCCTGTCGATGCACAATCCGCTGGTGATGGAGTACGTGGAGTCGAAGAACTGGGACCTCGACTTTTACATGACGTGCTTCTACAAGATCAGCCGGACGCCGGAAGAGACGCGGAAGGAATGCGGCGGAAAGCTGCCCCTGGGAGAGGTGTTCCTGGAGGACGATCCGGAAAACATGTGCCGGCGAATCCGGCAGACGAAGAAACCGTGCCTGGCCTTCAAGATCCTGGCGGCGGGGCGTCTGACGAACACGCCGGAGGAGGTGGAGAAGGTGTTCCGGTTCGCCTTCGATAACATCAAGCCGAGCGATGCGGTGATTGTGGGGATGTACCCGAGGTACAAAGACGAGGCCAAAGAGAACGCGGATCTAACGAGGCGCTTCGGCGCGAAGCCGAGCTAGGGAAAACCGCAGAGGCGCAGAGGACACAGAGATGCTTAGGTCGCGGAGGAGTGTACTTCAAGCGGCAACGGGGTTGGCGTTGGAGTGGGCCAAGGGCGCCGGCACGCCGCTGCTGCCGACGGTGAGGCTTGGCAAGTACGAGATCACGCGGCTCATCGTGGGATCGAATCCCTTCAACGGTTACTGTTACGCGCTCGCGAGCTTGAGCGAGCACATGAGGGAATGGTCCACGCCGGAGAACGTGTGTAAGGTACTGCGGCGGTCGCAGGAAGCAGGGATCAACACCTTCCAGTTCAGCTACCGCGAGCGGGCGATGGCGGAGCTGAAGCGATATCAGGACGAGGGCGGCGACATCCAGTGGATGCTGCTCGGCGGCGGCCCGATGAAGGACAGGCCGGAGCTGATTGCGCAGGTGGCAAAGCTGAGGCCGGTGGGGATTGTGCATCACGGAGGCGTGACCGACGAGAGGTTCCGCAACGGCGAGATGCACAAGGTGGAAGAGTTCCTCAAGCGGGTGCGGGACAGCGGGGTGCTGGTGGGACTGTCGACGCACCGCCCGGAGGTGGTCGAATACGCCGAGGAGAAGAACTGGGACCTCGACTATTACATGACGTGCTTCTACCAGTTCAGCCGGACCGAGGACGAGCTGCGGAAGATGCTCGGGGAGCTGCCGCTGGGCTACGTGTTCCTGGAGAAGGACCCTGAGCGGATGGTGCGGGTGATCCGGCAGACGAAGAGGCCGTGCCTGGCGTTCAAGATCCTGGCGGCGGGCAGGCTGGCGGAAACGCCGGAGAAACTCGAGAAGGCCTTCCGGTTCGCCTTCGACAACATCAAGCCGACCGACGCGGTGATCGTGGGGATGTATCCGCGGTTCAAGGACGAGGTAGGGGAGAACGCTGAGCTGGTCCGGCGGATCGCGGGGCGGCCGAGCTAAGGCTTTTGAGGAAATCAGGGAGCTGGTTGGGGGTGCAGGTTTCAGGTTGGTGGTAGAATAGTAGAAGGACGATCTACCAAGGTGGAACTATGGCTCTAAACATCAAGAACAGCGAGGCGCACCGGCTGGCGGCGGAGCTGGCAAGGATGAGGGGAGTATCGGTCACGAAGGCGGTGACGGAGGCTCTCCGGGAGCAGCTCGACCGGGAGCGCCGCAGCCGGAGCAGAAAGGGTCTTGGAGCTCAATTGATGGAAATCGGGCGGCGATGCGCAGCCCATGTAACGGGA
>Ga0129298_10001383_pt1 | contig 10158 bp, 11 predicted proteins | sample I19B2metaG_FD_94707 | JGI IMG/M metagenome (GOLD analysis project Ga0129298, IMG submission 94707) | Lake sediment bacterial and archeal communities from Gulf of Boni, Indonesia to study Microbial Dark Matter (Phase II) - ​I19B2 metaG | ecosystem: Environmental > Aquatic > Freshwater > Lake >...
CACCTGCTCATTGTTCTACCCCTATCCGCTGTATTTTCCTTCCCGTGAAGTTTTCATCCATGAAAAGTATACCAAAAAAAGCTCCGGAATACAAATATCTTATATTTTGTACGCCTTTTTGAGAAGGCTGCCGTCAAGCTCCATTCCAAGACCCGGACCTGTTGGAGCCTTAATTGTACCGTCCTTTAGCTCAAGGTATGGATTGAAAAGCCTGCAAGTCTCCTTGAATCCGGCTTTATGCTCCTGGAACTTCCCTATATTCGGTATGTATGAAGCCAGATGCAGCACATATACATAAGAGAAGCCGCCGGAAATATGGGGGGTTATGGGCTTTCCGGCTCTGGCTGCCATCCTTGCAACCTTCGTTGTCCTTATAAAGCCGCCGAAATACTGGATATCCGGCTGTATGACCTGTGCAGCATTGTTCTCTATTATCCACTTGAAGCGCCTCATGCTTGTCTCCTGTTCTCCAAAAGCAAGCGGTATATCAAGTGCATCAGCTACCTCTTTTGTTTCCCACAGGTTGTCGAAAGGGCATGGTTCTTCATAAAAATACGCATTTATTTCTTCCAGAATCCTGCCGTACTCAATAGCTACAGGAGGGTCATAGGAACCGTTTCCGTCGGCGTGAATTGTCATCGAATCTCCAAAATGCTTTCTGGTCAGGTATATCAACCCTTCACTGCGTCCTTTGATTGAGTCCGCGTTTTTACTCATTCTTCCGCCAACCTTGAACTTTATGGCTTTGGCTCCTGTTTCGGCCACACGTCCCGCAAGTATTTCCACTTCTTCTTCGGGCGTGGTTCCACGGTTTCCGCTGGCTACATAAATGTTGACCTCATTGCGGATAACTTCACCCAGAAGGTTCCCTAAAGGCTGCTTCGCAATTTTGCCAAGGAGGTCGAGTATGCTGGCTTCCACCCATGATATGCAGCACCACAGAGCGAGCCCTGCGAGCTTATAATTGCTACCGTAAACATATACCCCCTCAATCAGCTCTTCCAGGTCTCTTGCATCCTTACCTATGAAGTATGGAATTATAAGCTGGTTCAAAATCAGATGAAGGTACACGGGGCGTTCACTTCCAACAGAAACCCCTTCCGTTCCGTCTTTCGACCTTGTGCGTATAAAATATAGCCCATTATTGAAAAGCAGCTCAATGGACTCTATTATGACAGGTGATTTGAATAATTCCACCTTCAATACAGGGGCGTTTGCTATTTCATCCAGCTCCTGCCCGCTAACCTTGATATTTTCTAGAAAATCCCCACTGCTTCTATACATCTGACCCACTCCTTCCAATATTAAAATATTTATTAACTCTTATCGTACTGATTTTGATACGTTTCATTTTATCCAAATTATATCACATACTTTAGCAGTGATACATATTTTTCATATAAATTTTCAGTATACAAATCCACTATTTTTTATAAACTACATTTAATCTTAAAACAATCGAGGTGAGAAAATGATATCAGCTGAAGTTGCAATCTATCCCCTGAAAACAACAGATGCATCAAAAGTCATCAATAATTCAATAAGCACATTGAAAAATGAAAAAGTTGACTATGATGTCAATTCCATGAATACAAAATTGACAGGTTCAAAAGAGGAAATATTCAACAGCCTGGAAAAAATGTTCACTGAAGCGGAAAACAGCGGCAGTGAAGTCAGTATGGTCATTACGGTAACCAATTCAGTCTGATGTGATCTGCAAGTTTGCCATATTTGCACAGATACTGATATATTGTTAGTGCCATTTCACATAATTTATTTTTAGAAATAAATTATGCTTTCGGCGAGTTTTATCGGATGTGCTTATTAACATTTTTAAAACTAGAAATTTGTTATGTTAAAAAGCACTAGATAGTTTTGGAACTTTTTAAATCATATTCTTCCAAAACTATTTTTTTGAATCCGTTTTATCAGAAATTGTATGAAAATGGTACCGGCAATATGAGGTTAAGCAACCTTAGGCTATCGATCAACCCTTATTTGGCAGTTGCCTATTTTTCCTGCTTTCTTGTTATTCTTTCAATGGACCTATACACATAAATTGGCTTATTTTGGATCTTCCTTAAAATAATAATGAGATATTTGAAAATAATCATAAATACAAAAAACATTCCTGAAAATCCTTACAAGAAAAACAAGATAAGTTTTAGCAATTTATCTACCTCTGCATAAACATGGCTGCGACCTGCCTTAGCCGTTCTCCCGCATAATCAAAAAACTCCCTGTATGACTCGCAGTAGTAATTCAATCCAGCCTTTTTATCCACAAAAGGCTCACGGTCTCTTCTGCATCCCCCCCGGCAAAGATTAAACCATCTGCATTCCTTGCATTTAGGATCCACAGGTAAAGACATCTCAATAAAACTTTTACCCGCATCAGAATTGCGTAATTCGTCAAAGCCTTTATCCTTTATGTTCCCCAGCAGCCATTCATCAGTGACATAAAAGTCACAGGGATATACCCCACCATCAGCCTCAACAACAAACTGGCACTGGCATTGACCGGACATTCCGCATGCCTCGGGCCTGTATCCCATGAACATCCCTATAAGGTTATCGAAGTATCTTATACTGATCATATTTCCTTTCATAGTATCCTCATACCAGAGATCAAAAAGACTTTTGAGAAAATAGGTAAATCGATCCGGTTTCAAGGAAAATTCATTGCCTCCTGGCTGCTGGTTTAAAGGATCGAGACAGGGGATAAACTGAAGGTATTTGAAGTTATGCCTTTTAAAGAAGTTGTAAATCTTGCTTGCATGTCGCGCTACATAGGCATTGACGACGAAAAGCACATTATATTCCACTTTATATTTATTGAAAAGTTCGATCGTGTTCATAACTCTGTTAAAGGAGCCATCACTCCTTGCATCAATTCGGTTGGCATCGTGAATGTCTTTCGGACCATCCAGGGAAATGCCCACCAGGAAGTTATTCTCTGCCAGAAACTTTGCCCAGCTTTCATCAATCATAAGGCCGTTTGTTTGCAAAGCATTATTGACCTGCACCTTTTTTAGGTTATATTTCTTCTCAAGTTCGATCAGCTTTTTATAAAACTCCAGACCGATTAAGGTGGGCTCACCCCCCTGGAATGCAAAGGTACAAACATGATCGGCGTATTCCAGAGCCTTTTTGACCATTTGTTCAAGCAAGCCTACGTCCATCATGCCGTAGTTCGCTGTCATACGATTTTCAGCGATGGCATGGTAGAAGCAATATTTACATCTCAGATTGCAATTGCTGGAGGATGGTTTTATCAATAAGCTGATCGGCGGCATATTTTTTCTTCCCCTTTGTAATTATATCAGATTGGATTTCATATGTATCAGTTACATTTAAGTGTGTCCCACTAAAATGATACTACTCCGATAAGTCCCGATGCAAGTATTAAATAAGCGGGGTGAAATTTTGTTTTTACAAGCACGATAAAAGCGACAACCATAATAATTGTACTTTTAACTTTTTCCTTGAGGTTCCTATTACAGAAGCAGGGGTGAAAGGAAGCCGTTCAATTTCATTCTGACGCATCCCTTTAAAATCAAAAAACCTTTCATTTAAAATTCCATCCACTCCACCCAGGGCACCATAAATCGAACCAATATTTTCGTACTTTTTTGCCTCTTCAATGGCCCCATAAAGTGAAGCATTAATTACAGTAGTAGGAGCACCTCCGTGCACAATTAGAACATTATCTTTCATTGGCTTCGTCCCTTTCCGTATGAACTGACGCACATCAAAGCTCAATCACTTCAACACCAAGTATTTTGGAAAGCAGCCTCATCTCATCCGCAACATCATCCCATACCAGACTGTAGTGATGGGGTACCCCTTCCTCAGCGATTCTATAGATCGTCTTCAGTACCGGTTTCTCTAAAACTACATTCACCATGACTCCTTTGGTAACCCTTTCAGTGGGTACAGCCTCTCCTTTTGTAAGGAAAAGCTTATATTCATTGCCGATCTTGCACATACGGGCGATTGTCACTTTTCCAGGCTTAAGAGTTTGATAAAAGGCTGTGCCCTGGCCTGCAAGCGGATGGTTGCTCATGACTACATCACTGTTCGGATCCTTCAAGCTTCTGCCCGCCTGACCACAGTGCCAGAAAAGAACTGAGTTTTGCTTTTCATCGATACTGATAAGATCACTCATGTAAACTACCGCATTCGTCAGATATTTCTGGATAAGCATTGTAATTGTTGCATCCATATCACCTTCGCAGCCTATTATGTAGCCTTTGTCTGCATATCTGGATATTACTGCACAGGGAGTGGTCTTTAAATTGCCCATTTCCGGCCAGCATTTCAGTAAAAGAGCATTAAATCCCTGTTCGCTGATAAATTCCTCAAGTGCCAGATAAAGCCTGGAATGGTTTTCAATATAATTATCAGGTATCCCTTCTATCCTTACTTCCTCTTTTAGGACACTTACGTCTTTATCGACCAATGCCTGATCCAGGTTAACCATCTTATCAAATATAACTTTTAAATCCACCTCTTCCATTTTGATACCGAATTTTTGCCGGATAAGCGTCTCATCAAAGGTGGAGCTATAGAAAGCTGTGGGCCTGTATCCAATCAACCCAAGAAAAGTGCTCTTCAATTTTTTTATAACATCATATACTTTTACATATCTTGCTATTTCACCTTGCACCCTAGCATCGTCATAACTCCCATATACCAAATGGTATTTGCAGCCAAGTCTGTGTAGTGCAGCTGCATTCATCGTTGCACACACTAAAGCATTAGCCATCAGCCTGCCTCCATCAAAAGGTGGTTCATAAGGTGCCCAGAGTATGACGGGAACCTTCAATTCTTCGGCTATATAAGTTGCAACATTATCCCCGGTGAAAGCCCCAATTAAAACAATCACTACATCCACCGACTGTCTCTTGAAGTCATCGGCTATCCTTTCAACATCCTTGTTATCAACAGCTATACTTTCAGACTTTATAAGGTTAATTCCGGGAAAGTTATTCTCCAACCATTGTGAATATTCATTGTTTCTGCTTGCAGGCAGTTCTCTTGGCCACCTTCCCGATACGGTCGTAATCAATCCCAGATTTAATTTTTTCTTTTCCATTGTTATTCCCTCCATTAAGCTTTGTTTTCCGAGCCGGATAATATGATAATGTCCCTAATAACACCTTCAAGTTTCTTTTCGGCATATTGTGAAATTTTCCAGGAATGCCCCTGATGATCCATGGTATCAATAGCCTCCTTCATATATTCAACATATTTATGTCTTACCAAAGTACCGAAGTTTATCTTGGCAACGCCTATCCTGATGGCTTCTTTTACCGTTTCATCCGGCATCCCTGTGCAACCATGCAGTACAAGGGGAACATTGGTTATTTCTCTTACCTTTTTCAAGATATCGAGCCGTATCAGGGGCCTTCCTTTATAAAATCCGTGGGCATTACCAATACCAACCGCCAGCATGTCTGGCTGACAGCCACCAAGGAATTTTTCCACATCTTCTACTTTGGCTATATTATTGTTATCCATCACGGCACCCGCAGCATCAAGCCTTACAAGCTCACCTACCTCAGCCTCAACAGGAACTCCAAAAGAATGACATACTTTCAGCACTTCGTTAGTGTGAATTATGTTATCTTCGATCGATTCTGCTGAGCAGTCAAGCATAATGGATGTAAATCCATACTTTAGGGCGTTCATACACGTTTCAAAAGTATCCCCATGATCCAGGTGGATTGCAACCGGTACAGAAACCTTCGCAGCTATCCATTTGCATACTTCTGCAAACCAGTCATCTCCCGAATACTTTCCCGTGGCCACGTAATGAGCCAATATGATTGGGGATTTCATTTCTTCTGCGGCGTAGCAGATAGCCCTGATAATATCATAATTACCTCCCTGCGTATTTATTGCTGGAACTGCATATCCTCGTTTTTGTGCATCAAAAACCATTTCCTTGCTTGTAACCAACATTTTTTGTAGCTCCTTTCACTCATAAGAGATCTATGTTCTATTTAATGATTTCTATTTCATAAGAATTGAGATATATTCAATATTCATTAAAGATATTGTTGCGATTGATTTGACACAATAAAATTATAGACCTATAATACTGCTATAACCATACACCGTATTGCCGAATATATACACAATATTGCTGTATTCATTTTTGTTCCAATACAGGGGGCGTTCATGCCATGATAGATATATCAGGCCATTTGCGAAATCACAGGCAGGAAATCGGCTATGGGGATAATGTAAATTATCTCACTGTCAACTGCTGTGGATATCAGAAGTTCATAACCAAAAACTTTACGAGGGCACGGGAAAACGGCAGGCTTGATTATCAAATTATTTATATTATACGTGGCAAGGGAAATTTTCATATAAATAAAAATGATATCCAAGTACCTGAAGGTAATATCGTGATTTACAAGCCGGGTGATATACAGCATTACACCTATTTTTACGAAAACACTCCGGAGGTTTACTGGATTCATTTCACCGGTTTCGGTGCAGAGGAATTACTTCAGAAAACATTTCTTTCAAATAACTCTGTCTGTTACATCGGTTTGAGTAATACATGTATCGATCTTTATAAAAAAATCATACGTGAACTTCAATTAAAAAAAAATTTATTTACTATTTCTGTCAATGCTGCCTTTATGGAGCTTTTGTCCCAGTTTGGCAGGCGATTTACCGAAACTGATCATAGTATCGGTAGAAAAAAAGACGAAAATATACAGAAAGTGATTGAATGCATGCATACTAATTATAACCTCAAATGGAGCATCAATGATTTTGCAAGGCAGTGTAATCTTAGTGTTTACAGGTTTATCCACAACTTCAAAGACTATACCGGCATGTCCCCCATCGAATATTTGACAAAAATTAAGGTAGATAAAGCCAGAGAACTTCTGTTAGACTCTTCATTAAATGTCAGTGAAATATCCGAAGTTCTCGGCTATGATAATTCCCTCTATTTCAGCAGAGTATTTAGAAAGTTAACTGGTCTGTCTCCCAGTGCATATAGAAAAAATTCAGTATAATTAGTCTATTGTTATAGTATAACTGCATTCAAACATCTTACCGCTGGGAAGAGATAATATCCCTTCTTTTTTATCAAGCTGAACTTTAGAACCCTTCCTGGATGTGACACCATACCAGGGTTCAATGCAGACAAAAGGTGCGCCGCCTTCCATTGACCAAATGCCAAGGTAAGGAAAATTATCGAACCCTACTGTAATCTGCTTGGTATTTTTTTTGTTTTTTAGTGTAATCTTATTTGATTTCAAGTTCTTTCTCCAGCAGTCCAACAATCGGAAAAAGAACCGGTGACTGCCTCTTCCAATACTGGGGGTTTGGCTGCCACAAGTATTGGAAGCCATCCTTCACACTCTTTATACTCGTCAATTCAGCCCCTGTACTCTTTACACTAACCTGCAAAAATTCATTATCAATATTCGATATCATATATCATCCATCCTTTATAATTAAATAATTAATACAGCTTTCCACCTTTATTTGCGTAGGAAAGCTGCATTTTTAGACTACTGGGAAAATCATTACAGATATTCGCCGAGATACTCTTCCTGCTTGCCGATTAATTCATCTGCAACTTCCTTCATCTGGTCAAGGGTTAAAATGCTGTGTGTTTCAGGATCGGCCATAAGTGCCCAGTATACATACCTGCGGTCCCTCTTGAGAATTGCTTCGACAGCAAGCCGGTGGACATTTATATTCATACGGCACAGAGCGGCAAGCTGTGTCGGAAGCTCACCATAGTGGCACGGCTGGACACCGTTGCGGTCAACCAGGCAGGCAACCTCAACTGAGCTGAACTCAGGAAGGTTTGTTACCAATCCCTTATTCATCACATTTGCGTATATTTTGAACGGCTTGTCTGTCACCATTGAATTGATGATCATCGCACCATACTCAACACTTCTCTTCATATCAGGCAGCTCGCCTTTCTTTGCCTTTTCAACATACTCCTGATACTGTTTTTCCTTCCTCGCTATGTTTTCTTTATACTTGTCAATATTGACTAATTGCACCTGGTCTGCTGGATCATCTTTAACTGTTCATCCTGGAATAAATGAGCTTTTTCATTTTCTTCCTCGGGCGAACATATACTTCTCAATTCCTTTTCAAGTTCTGCCGCCTTTTCAGGAAACTCACCGTAGACATTCCTTAACTCATCAGGGTCTTCTATGAGGTTGAACAACTGATGTGGCGCTTCCATATAATAAACCAGCTTCCAATCCCCCTTCCTGATCATATATGCACCCGATCGTGTGCCATGTCCATGATATTCGGAAAAAACAACTCTTTCCTTATCGTCCTCAGGTATATCCTGAAGTGGCTTGCCGGTCCATCCCTCGGGTCGTTTTGCTCCGGTAGCTTTAAATAAGGATGCCTGCACATCGAGTAAATCCACAGGAGTGTTTACTATATTACCCTTTTTAAAGTCAGGTCCCGATGCTATACAAGGTATCCTCACAGAATCCTCGTAAAGAGAGCATTTCCACCACATACCGAATTTTCCCATCATATCTCCATGATCCGATGTGTAAATAATATTTGTACTGTCAATGATCCCTGCCTTTTCCAGAGCTTCAATAACTCTCCCTATCTGTTGGTCTACAAAGGTTATGCATGCAAGATATCCCCTTCTTATACCTTTTACCTGTTCCTCCGAAAAGAAGTCCGTTTGGAAGTGATCCCTTAAATCCCTTGCATAAGGATGATTTGCCGATTCACACCCTGGGCCGTATTCAGGCAGATTTTCACCTTCCGGATACATATCCCATAGCTCCTGGGTACAATATTGAGGAAAATGAGGGTTCAAAACATTGACTGTTAAAACCCATGGCTCAGTTAAACTCAAGGACTTTGTTGAAATCCATTCGATAGCGGTATCTACCATTTTTAGATCCTTTATGTATTCACCTTTCTCTCTCGGTCCATAGGCAGAGGCCCTGCGTGCGCCATCCGCTCTTATGGACAAAGGTCTGCGATTGAAATTTACATCCCCCGGAATATCTCTGTTTTCAGGATAAATCATCTCGGTAAATCCAAGATTTTCTCCATCATCATACACATCCGTCTTTCCGATATAAGTGGAATGTACGCCTTGTTCATCCATTGCCGCGCCATAGGAGGTGAAATCATGTCTGAGGTTTATATTGCAGTTACTGTAGCATTGTATGTCATGCACCCTACGGCCTGCTAAAAAAGCAGACCGGCTTGGCAGGCACAAAGGTGAAGGACAGTAGGCATTTCTAAATAGGGTCCCATTCCTTGCCAGTCTCTCCATATTGGGTGTTTTAACGAAGGGATGTCCATAAACTGATGAGTAAAAAGGATTGTGCTCATCCGATATTATTAACACTGTATTCGCCATTTAAGTTTCCTCACTTTCAATTTTATATTTGTGGTTTATTCCCCAAATCGAATCATTGAACTTATCCTCAGGATTCCACCAACAAAAAGAAACAGATAAGCACTTATTGCTTATCCGGATATATAAATATTTTTACATGTATACATATAATCCCGTTTTGACTTATCCATATTCTTAGCAATAAAGTCATCTATTTTTATTTTACATTTACAATTTCAGGGATTTTCTCTCCTGCTTCTTTCATACGCTTTTTTAATATGTCGGCTAACTCCAGTCTAACTGCTTTATAGCCTGGGTCCTTCACAAGGTTATTCCTTTCATGAGGATCTTTTTCAAGATCATAAAGGTACTCCTCCTGGTAGCAGTCACTACCTTCATCCACCCATCCATCCTTGTCAAATGCCCTCACCGAATACTTCCATTTTGAAGTGCGAATGGCCCTTCCTACTTGTGATTCACTGATTTGTAAAAATACTTCCTGGGGCCAGTTTTCAGTGTTACCCTCAACAAGTTGCTGCAGCGGTCGCCCTTGCATGGTTTGTGGTTTATCTATACCTCCACATTTTAAGAGGGTTGCCGGCAAATCAATCAAACTAACAAGCTGGGATATCACTTTCCCACCGGTGAACCCAGGTCCATATGCTATCATTGGAACGTGAATGCATGCATCATGGCAAGCTCTTTTATACTCATTGTTACGTGTACGGAAATGTGATCCATGATCACTTGTATAAATAATAACCGTATTATCATCAAGAC